>Ga0307513_10000572_pt1 | contig 52718 bp, 65 predicted proteins | sample 15_EM_MG_FD_202174 | JGI IMG/M metagenome (GOLD analysis project Ga0307513, IMG submission 202174) | Populus trichocarpa ectomycorrhiza microbial communities from riparian zone in the Pacific Northwest, United States - 15_EM | ecosystem: Host-associated > Plants > Roots > Unclassified | place... | reverse complement strand
CCTAACCAACCCCGGCACCACGGCAATACTCTGTTTTTTTGGGTGGTGGGGTTTGTCCCATATGCATTTATGAAGTGACTTGGGTAAGACCCTAGTATTGATATAGAAATATAGCGTCTATGGCTGTAAACGGAGACAGTCTGTTGGATTCGGGGTGGCACCGTCTTCGCCAGGTAATTCTACTAGAGGCCTCTTCAATCGTCGCAGTAGTTGTTCGTCGTCAGGAAAAGGAGGCCCGTGCCTGTACTTTTCGATCACTGTCAGATGGCGCAGCGTGCTGCTCAGAAAGTGTGGACCAAAAGCGCTAGTACTAACTCAACGCTTGTTGAAGCACCTCGCAAAACGGCGCATGGTTGATCTAGTTGGATAGTTTCTGGAATAGATTTAGTTTTTGCTGGGGTTTCTTTCTGCCTGTTGAGGGGAGATATATCCGTTGTAGATTCAGGTCTTTCTAGGTACACAATTATATACACCAAGTCTAGAACTTCCAAAAAAACGCCAGAGCTAAGGGGTTACGTATGGTCCCTTGATATGTATGAATCCTTGATACGGGTGTTTTTCGAGCAGTTTACGGAGAGGTGGGGATGGAGGAGAGGGGATCGGGGAGTGGTTTGCAGAACTCCTGCATTCACTGTAATAATTTGACCAGTTTAAACTCTATACGCACCTGGCTGTTTCCTTGATCAATTATAAGTGACATTTTTTTCAACAGATTTCCGAGAGAGGCGAGTGCGGGAGGGATGATCTGGAGATCTTCCGAGTCCCCAACTTTTCTCGTGTGATATGAGGACCATCCCTCTTGAGTCTTTCAGAATGAGAAGATGCCATAGTCAAACTTAGATCGCTCGACTATGTACAGCTTCAAGTTCATCCAACATGAACCTCGTAAGTGTCAGTCATTTATTCAATTGTTTACACTCCCATAAACCTAGTCCTTCAATAACAATGAATCCTCTCCAATTCAATGGAGCGCCCATAGTTTAAACAACTGTGTTCAGAAGAACTGGGTTAATCTGATGCGCATTGCAAAGTTGGGAACTTGGTAACTTCACCGTAATTCGGCTGGAGGTATACGTTTGACAGGACCCAAATTACCGTGTGTCTCTGTCTGTATTTGCCTTCATTTAGCCCAGAAATAGGGAATTGGGATGGTTCGAGTGCTCCGGGACGGCGCGAACATGTTGAATGGGTTTTGGTCTTGTGCCCTATTTTGGTATCACTGCGTGTCTTTTAAAATCCAATTACAGCCTTACTCTCCGAAAATGTCGACGGAAATAGTCCGATAATGTATTTTGTTCAAGTAACTCAAATCCCGCCGCGTGAACACTTGGGTGCCAGTGGCGGGCGCTTGTTCGATTGGCTCAAAATCGGTAGCTGGATCTCATGTTGTATCTCAATATACATCATTGCATATGTTTTTCACAATTCCGGGTAAATTTCCTGTTGAATATGGATGGTTACGATAAAGGCATCATCTTGATGTCCCAGTAATCTTTTATACGCGCCGTTCTCCATGTTTTAGGTGAAAGTAATTACGAGATTGTGGTAATAATGTACAAGATGGGTACAATACGATCCCATAGGCATTTGGTGAGTAGGTATTTTGAAAGGTGGGGAGAAATTGGATGGCGCCCGAACCATGGGCACTTCGACGGGAAGGCAGAAAAAATACCACTACAGCTGTACTACCGAGCAGGTTTTCACCATCATATTCTGCCCTACTTCTCCCGAAATCGAACTGCGAAATCATCTGGCCCCAAATGACATATTCGACATGAGGCGCCTGAGAAGTCAGCGTCTCCCACGTGAGACGATGTTCAGTGATCCCCAGGTGGGTTCTTCTCTGGCACGGTTAGAGTGTTGTCCCAGATCGTAGGCACAGTTTTACTTCTGGAGTGTCGTCTTATTCCGCTGGATTGTTCTGGGGCGTGTTGCAGCATTGAGCGGGATATAGGTCGAATTTGGGTCGAGTTTTGAAAGGATAGATATAAAAATGAAGACAAATACTTAGTCGACAGTCAACTAAACAACTAATATATTTTGGCAGGCACACAATACCAACCTTTCGTTTCTCCTTAAGATTATTAAGGTGCTCGCTACAATAATTTCGTTAGCCCTTAATGTGTTGGTCACTTCGTTATGTTCGTTCTCTGATTCCACCCTTAGCCATCCTGCCGAGGATCTCGAAGACGGTTTGATCATGGTACTATGTGGATAGGTTGTTTTCATATTGAATCATATCCTAATCTATTGCTTCAAGGTGACTTACGTCCCGAATCTTTTTCTGTGCCCTCGTTTAGTTACATATTACGAAAAGGGGTTCGTGGCTATTGCCTGTCTATCAGTAGTATCATCGCGTCATCCTATTAGCAACTCGTTCCGAAGACGCCGCCTCTAAACCTCCCCGAAGGATAACCCCCGTACCATCGCCTCCACCCACTACCAACCCACCCGAATGCGCCCTCTCCAAACCCTCACCTCCGCAAATCCAGCGTTATCTTATCTTATCAGGTGTTCCTATTTGTCTGGCTGAATTTTCAGCTGGACAAATCGGAATTCGGAGAACACAAAAGGGAAGTGATTCCCATGCAAGGACTCCTCCCTAAACAGCTTCATTGGCATGCATCAAATTGACATAGAGACTGGTAAGTTTTCTTCCTGACATCTGCACCAATATGTACATCCCATGTATATTCCGCGCATGAATGTTTGGACACTCAGCCTGGGCTGTAGGAGTAAGTAATCAGTAATCGTCGACATGATAATGCATTCAGCTGCTTGCTGAATATTATCGAGAAGAGTTGTGAAATTGAAGGACCTGGATAGGTTAACGTGCATGAGGCGAGGTACTTCGCTTTGCCATTGGCAGACACTGGCGACTTCTTATTTTTCCTGTGGAGCACTCATATAATGTGCGCAGTATGCGCCAACTCACTACTCGTCATATAGATTCTTATTTTTCTTGACCAATTTCGAACTTGTATGAACATTCCTCCCGAACGCCACCTTGAGCATGACAGAGGACATCTGCAGTCGTCGATCGCGGGAATTGGAAGAACTTGCTGCCCATGTTAACACCTTGGAAAATAATGTACGCCGGCGCACGGATGGGTCAGGGTGATTGGAAGTAGGTTCACCTGGGATCTTATCAAGTTGCAATCTCACGGACTCAGTATGACTTATACTAACTTATAGCCTGAGCTCAGTCCCACTGTGAGCACTGATGAATCAAAGTCTGATGGCCAGACTAAGCCACCTCTGCCAGTAAATTTTCTCCCTATCTCAATTGGTTTGTTATTCGACTGTCAACTGACAGACTAATTAAGTAGGGTCTCCCCTATCGTTCTCGTACCCTTCCATATCCGCCCCGCTCCTTCGAAACGTAGTCTACAACCCTCTACAAGGGGGGGCGCGCTCGAAAACCTGCATAGTTCGTATAAATGAGCAAAATATTATCTACATTGATGAAAAACGTGCCAAAAATGGTCAAAAACCAATAATAAAACACTTACAACCTTTTTTTTGAGGTTCCAGAGCCTGGGATGGCCAAACGAGAGGTGGGGGGATGTTGTAGTGGCGGTTCGAGATAGAGATCTGGACCAACACCTTTGATTTCTGTCAAGGCGAACATGATTTTGCGTTTCCCATCGACATTGGTATTTAAGAGACGGAGAATGCTAGTAATATGGATCAGCTCCGGGCTGGGAAAGACCAATAAACGTACTTGGTTGCTGGTGATTTCCTTGTCGAGGACGTAAATAGCAGTCGAATCCGAGCGGTTGATGACAGATCGATTCGGGGATCTCGTCATTGAACATGGCCAATGGCCAAGACGAAGAGCAACGTCCCTCGTTGAATCGGCCTAATCAAAATAAACAAGTAATTAGTTTGTGTGTTCGTCTCGATACTTGGTGAAAAAGATGTACGGTAAAATATGGGTGCGGTATTGAATGAACAAGGATGTGTTGAAGAGGAGGGAGGCGGTCTTTATCTACAATAACGATTATTCCGTTGAATGTTGGAGAATAACAGGAGTTAATTATGATAGGCAGGATGAATAATGTGATGACTCTAGGCCAGAACCAGAGAGTGCAGCAGAGGAAAGGCGACAGCGAGCCTAAAAAGCTCTGTGAGTTCAATATAACATGAGCAAGAGTTCCCGGTGATGAACGATAGAGAACTGGAGGCGACAGCGTAGGCACCGGTGTTGAAGAGAATGAATTACAAGTCAGACTCACAATTCATCCGTGTAGGCTGGGCTTGAGGATGAGGAAAGGTAGCTCTTGAATTGTGAGTCAGACTCGCAATACTACATGTTGCTGGAGGAGGCGGCGTAGACATTGATGATAGTGATGAAAAAGGATGAAGGGGGGCGCATGGATGTTAACGCGTAGCTCCTGCGTCGGTGCGTAATGCAGGAGTTAGACTCCGTACAATACGCAGCGCAAACAATGCAGGAGTTAGACTCCATGCAATGTGGCTGAGTGCGAAGACGACGAGGAGGAAGGTGGTGGTGACTTAGGGTCATATGTCACCATGTGTGACGCCGGATCGGTTTCCATTCCGTGCTGTCTCTCCCCACCACCACCACCTCCGCGTCCCTCTCTTCTGATTCATTTTGGATTCATTCCAAGCCGGTGAATGTTTACTGCGCAAACAACCTAGCTTAGGCACGTATAATTAAGAGTCTGTAATTTGGGCAGAGCTGAGAGCGGAGCGGGAGAGACACAACGCGAGCCGAGGGGGGAGCAGACAAGGAGCAGAGGCGCGCGATGCGGTGCGGTGGCGGTGCAGTGGCTGTGCCATCTTCCAGATCGGGAACTGACCCAGCGGTTCTGTTGAGAATGATGTACTTATGTAATGCAACTGGCCTTTATGCAACAACCACAATGCCACTTACTCGATCTCAGCGAGAAACCGCTCCAGTCGCCAACCAAGCGGCGCCTGCTCCTCAAATTTCTCAAACAACAGCACAAGATAGCGTTGTCCAGTTGAACTGGATCCTTTTCGACAAATCCCATCGCTTACCCCTTGTAATTCCGATTCAACGCGATCTGTATGAGGGACCATCGCAGTACTGTCGTCCGCTATTCGTCCAATCGTTACGCAAGGAATACAAAGTTTCTGCCGAGGCTGAGGACATCTTATTCTGGAAAGTAGGCGGCACATCTTTCTCTCGGTGTATCGCCTCTGACCCTTTATAACAGCCCAAGGAACCGTTCTCGGTCCAAGAAGCAACAGAAGGGGGATGGGCAGCATCAGTAAACGATTTAAAAGAGCGGTTTTTATTGGTTCCACCTCCTACACCCTTCTCCCGCAGGGTCGTGGTGGGCAACGACGAACTTGTTCACCTAGTCATCACTGTTCGAGATGAAGGATCAGTGGAGAACGAGGTCGATGCGGTCCCGGAACTGAAAGAATTCAAGCGTATGTTAAACCCATCACGCTTGAACCTCGCTGACACCATTTTTTAGGCTATGACAAAACGGTGCTAACCCCAGGAGCGACACCTTCAGAAGGAGCCAAATCAACTGGGTATCGTAAGATCCAAGCCGACAACACCCAAGTCATATATGATGGCCGGTGGGCTCCGAACGGCCTTTCTACAATCGCTCCCCCAATACAGATATTCCACCCTATCTTCGATGACTTTATCCATTTGGTCAGCGATCCGAACGTTCAGCCTACCGCCGATGATCTCAAAAATGTCCAAGAGCTTATGCACTATGCAGCGGAGGTTGGTCGGGTGGAGGAACGCAGTGGCGGTTACAACGAAGGCCTACGCAGGCTACTGAGGCGCATTCTGCAAGCCGACGTTCACGAAGAACGAAACCCGGATACCACTGCCGCTGATGGCGTCGTCATGCTCCAGATAGGCGATATACGCATTGCATCCTTAGTCATCGAGCTGAAGCGGGAGCTCGGCGAAGGCGGCTGTGACCCTTCTCTTCAAGCGGGTCTCAGCATGAAACGCTCTTGGATTGAGCCATCAGTAGGTTGCGACTCCATTCATTTAATCTCATCTCTGATCCCGGAATAGAGAGAGGGCATTCGCGATAAATGCTGCTGCCCAACATTCTTAGTTGCTGGAGGTGGCCCGTGGTTCAGCGTTCTGGGCGGTGTATTCACAGACAAGTTTATTGTCCAACGCCTGACCGACATGAGGTGGAACGCGCTCTCGTCAACGGAGGAAGATTCCCGAGTCTACCACAATGCCAGAGTACTCATCGCTCTCCGAAAATGCCTCGTTAAGCTCCAGGCTTTTTATCTAGGTCTTCAGGACGTTCCTCCTATCGTTGCCAACAAACCACATCCCCGCTACTTCCCGTATCCGACCTCATTCATTGCGAAAGACGGTAGCCTCACTCATTTTCGATACCTCGCATCCTTAGAAGAGAATGCTGCATGCGTTACATACCTTGCGGAGATTCTTAATGGGACTGGCGCGACAGAGGATCCTGTAAAGGTGGTCGTCAAATTCGCTGCAAGGTATGGCGAAGATGTACACGAGTTTCTTGCGCGCAAAGGGTGTGCTCCTACCCTCCGATACTGCGGCCCATTACCGGAGACCAAGCTCTCTGGTATTTCCGAACCTGCTCAAAGTGCCATACCTGGTCTTTGCTTACGGTTGGATCTCATGCATATGGTTGTCATGGACTACATCCACGCTCGACCCAACCCACCGTCAGATGTTCGTGCGCGAATCCAGACCGTTTTGTGCCTGCTGCACTCTGAGGGATACGTTTTTGGTGATTTGCGGAAGCAAAATATTCTTTTCGACGCAGGTGGCAATGTCATGTTGATTGACTTTAACTGGTGTGGGCGGTACAACATGAAGATCCGTGATGAGGGACTCCCAAACAACCTACAGAACCAAATCGACAAGAGCGTGAACCGCGTTCAAGTCCGAGATGGTCCCTATGCATATTACCCGTTGTCGATGTCCAGCGTGGAAGGTATGTGGGCCCCTGGTATGGGACCTCTTGTAGAGATTCGGCCTCGACATGACTGGATGATGTTTGATAAGCTCCCATGGTCATAATCTTTTTTTGTTCTTGATGGAGAGACGCGGGTTGGACGAGTAAAGTTCATTTAGATTACATGTGTTATGCGTATAGCCATTGAATATGTTGTATGCGACGTTTAATCATTGATACAATCTAAGGTTCTTCGAGCCTCGCACACTCATTAGGCATATCTTGATTTATCCAGCTAATTCTCCTTCCGTTAAACTCCCTCTGGTATTGAGTTGGAGTGCATAAATGTGAGGTCGTCGAGCCGAGTCTCTCCGTTCGAAAGGGCTGACGCCCTTCTCCCTGAAGCACATTTACCTAATTATCTTAATCCGCAGTTACCCTACAACTGCCGTTCCTATCCTAATTACTCTTCAGGTTGGGAGTCGACTGGGGGGATAATTAGGATAGGCTCCGACCCATCCACGCTCTCGAACCAAAGGACTTTTGGACGGCCTTTTGGCATACCCTTCGCTGTAAGACCATTTTTCCCCCTGCGCCTCGAGATTGGGATTGATGAGACATTGCAGGCCACGCACTGCTCTGGCGTATCGGGATCGCGCATGGAGATGTCAGCCTCCATAATCTCATGTATAAGGACGATAACAAATACGGCGTGTTAAACGACTTCGACCTGTCGACCATTATGAAACCTGGAGACCGAAATCCGAATCGTCAAGGCCTCGAAAGAACTGGGACGCTACCCTTCATGGCCATGGAACTATTGCAGAATGAGGGCTTTGATGGCAAGGTTCCTCGGCGGTACGATCACGAACTTGAATCCTTCGCTTGGGTTCTTGTTTGGGTTTCTAGGTGCGTAGTCGATGGCGAGGACCGCGAACGACCGTGGCTTCTGAAGGAGTGGCTGGGTAATGACAACTTCGAGGTCTGCAAGTCCAAGGCGTGGTTTATGCGGGATCAGCGAAGCATCCCCACAACGCCGGACTATGTGGGCTTGAGCAGCATAACCGAGAGCTGGGTTGACATTTAGGATGACTATCAACGATTTGCAAAGCGCCGCGGGCCTCTTTTCGCCGAGAAAACAAACACCCAACACCTCCAAGCACTCATTGAGGCGTGCGAAGGATGTGGGAAGGTGGATCATATAGCTTCTGTCCCTATTGATGCTACCTGGGTATATGGTCTCGCAGACCTCAAATTTACCATTCCGGGCCATATCCCAGCATCCGCTCCCAATTTCACCGCAGTCAATGAACAACAACCCCTCCAACGCAGTGGCGAAAGTACATCCCCCTCAGACGGCGGCGACATGGACACCTCCGACGACGATATGCCACTTGTATGCGAACACGTTAGATCATATCTTGGGGGGTGAGTCTGATCCTGGTGCGTCGTTGGTGATTGGCCAGGCGGAGATCTTGATCCGAAATCAAGGCTGTCGACTGTTCCAGCTTTCCAAGTCCGTAAGTGCGGCTCTCAACCATAACCCCATTGACGACGGTGTTAAAGTCGCTTTGCCCGTTATTGTTATTTGTATGTTGTACGTTAGTAGCGTCTCTGAACATGAAATTTGAACGCATGGGGTTCGTTCCAGTGTTGGAATGTCCCATCCCTTCTACCAATCATCAGGAGCGCTGTTAGGCGACGACGTACTCTCGAGTAGTTGTATCAAGTTGTAGTGATCTCGGTGAATATCCATTTGACTATTCTCTTACATGAACCAACACCTACCTGAACCTAACTTATTTAGTCTGTTGGTCAACAGTCAAATATTGGTCAAATATTAGACTAATTGAGATAGTGGAATCAGTAGACTGCGTATAAAGTAACTCTTTCAGTTAACTTATTAACTTATTCACCCCTAACTTGAACCGGATTAACTTTAACTTACTTATTCCCACGCGTGGACAAATTAATGTAGGCTCACTTTAACTTACCGGCTGTGGCGATGGAGTTGTTAGGGCAGCTAATCACTATGAGAGCTCTTTGAGGGAACTTGTAGTCTTTCTGATCATAGGGTGTTGATATAGAATGGAAGGCGACTCTAGGCTATGTTTGGGAAAAACATAACACGGCTACCTAGGTGCCGTATCTGCAATGACCATGACCATCAATGAACTTCTGACTGCGGAGTCTGCCTAGAAATATTAGTCGGTTAATTGACCCCCAATTAACCAACCGATAGCGATAGGACGTCATACATCATGTTGCTCGTTAAGCTATACGCCCGAGTTCCATCCGAGGAGGGCGTTCGATGTCCGGGCACTTGTCGAGGCAAGGATGAATATGCCAGTAAGGACTAGATCGAGTATTATAATTAGAAGAGTGACAAAGAATATTCACATGTGCGTGTAGAAATAGTAGAGAGCGTTCCCCGCCGTCCGAGGAACAGGAGTTCAACCATGTATCCTGAGAAGCCCTCCTGGGACGCCGCTGACACTCAATATTACTTGCTGGGATGAGTTCAACATTAGAAACCATGGTAGGTCTAAAATATTATAGCCTACATTCCAATAGGTTATGTAGGTCGACCCGTCACCAAAATCAGCTCCTCTAGTACTTAGCCAGACTATAGGAAAAATGAGATTGGATACACAGAACGCGAAGGAGAGACTTACTAGTAAGGGACAAACGAGTTGTACCTGCAAAAAAATCTATCAGAATGGCGTCACCTGGAAAGGCAAAACAAAGAAATGCTACAAAGGAAATGCCAGGCCAATCAACGCTACACCAATGCGCGAGTTAGTAAATTTCCAGAAAATAAAGCACTTAAGCGACGACGAACCCCTAAGAACGATAAGCAACCCGCTCGACCATGCTAACTTTCTCATCGCAAAAAGTGGTTTGACATGGTTCGCATCCACAACCCCCAACTGTTTCAATACCAGTTCTCTCAAGTCACCACCCACCAACACATTTCGCTCCAGCGACTCTTCACCTAATCCCGATTCACCTTGATTCACCCCACGCCTGAGGTCATCCGCCGTCAACTTAACACTACCTTCTTTCCCATTAACCCTCGCAACATTTCGCAACACGGCCACTGCTTCATCGTCCTCACCTTTCCCCATAGATACTTGGGGCTCTCGTACAGTGTGAAGAGGAAGAAGCGGATACCCCACATCAGAAGGGTAAGTGAACCCATGGTGAAGAGAAAATACCGCCATCCCATGTTGGAAGAGCGTGTGCAATGGGCGTGAATTCTCGGAGATTGTGGATGGAATGGGGCAGGAGAATGCGCCGATTAGCGACCATGCAATCTGGTAGTTGAACGGGTGTCAAGGTGAGGTTAATGTATAACCCATGCGACGTACAAGGCTCCCAAGAAGTTGGCCCATCGCAAACCAAATAGAAAGAACAGTGAGCAGGTATTGGTGTGTTGCTCATACAAATTCTATCCGAATGGAGAGGATTCAATTAATTAATCTTAAAGTCTTCGTAAACGAACATGTCAAACGAAAAACAAACCGAGGAATATGGCAGGATCTACGGGTAAATTCCCGCCTACACCAACTGACCATAACGCCGCCAGCGAGGTCAGAACGACATAATTCGAGGATCCGCCTGCGGCCAAAGCGAATGCGCCGGTGATGAAAAGGGTCATGTTGAATAAGATCCTGTCAGATAAATTGTTACATATCAATAAGTCAGTCGAAGAACCATTTGAATAAAAATGCTTCTAATACGAACTCGCGTCCCCAGATATCCGCCCCGACTCCCCATTGCCCAAAAGGCACCTCCGATGAGTAAACCTATGTTCTGCCCCAACTTGAGGAATGGTCCTTTGAATTTAAATTCGTTGACAATGACAGGCAGGATAAGTCCTGTCACGACCTGAAGTTCGAATGGCTGTGTAAAATGTTGGTTACATGTAGTAATGTGGGACCCACAGGCCAGAGGTTGTCCCTGACATTTCATGATTCAGTTAGTGGTTGATCGAAGAGAAGAATAGAACGTACGAGAAATAGCCGAACCCAGTGACGACGAAAAGGCCCCTGCATTATTCACATAAATTTTTTCATGAGCGCATATCTAAAATCCAACGAGAAGTCTGAAAATGTACCACTGATATCGCCCCATTCCCACCTCTTCCATTGCATCGTTGAATAACTGCACCTTTCGTTTATAATCAGCGTCGCCCAGGTCGATGTCGCTGTTCATAGCCTCAAAGGGAAGAACGGTTGGCTCGGCTCTTGGGATGTCTGGCGTGGATTTGTTGTTGTCCATGGTGGTTTATCTAAATCTTCATTCACTTCGGGATGGGGGGGGGTTGAGCTGGAATATCAAGGTAAGGCATTGGTTGATGGGTTCGAAAGAATTCGGCAGTGACTGCAAATCGTTCTTCGAAGTTGGCGCATGAGGATGTTCGCGTGTTGATGGACTCGATTTTACCATGCGTAGGAGTGATAATCAGGTTGGGCCGGGGTGTGATATGAAGACAGAACTCACCAGCATATTCCTGAGGAGCAGCGATGCAGAAACTTCAATCAAACTGAGGCGAGTGAAGATCAATCAAGAATCAAGAATGAAAATTGATCGATGGCAAGGTCGACGTGTAGGCTTTTTCTCAGACATTACACCAGTTTTCGAGGCAAGGGACAGTGATATTGTCAACCAGTTGTTGATCAAGCTGTCAAGTTTCGTAGCTCCAAGTTATACCCATTTTGTGGGCAGAGGGAAGTGAAATATACAAGGAAAAACGAAAGCATCGACTAGCGTCGGTACTGCTGTCTGTGAATGCGTCATGAATGCGTAGGGAACATCGTGAGGCCAAAGTCTCCAAATAGATAGCCGAAAATTCATGGAGATGATGTTCAAAAAATACGGAAGAGGATGCAGCGCAGCATGGATACGCACTGGTTGAGGACTACGAGGTTCATGATGGGAAAGGATGGGAACCCACAAAAATGATTAGATAAGCATCAAACAGGCCGCTCAGGCGTACTGTTGTACTCCATCTCTTTGCACATCTTCCATTATGGCTGCACCTCGAAATGTGAATACTCGGCTGTCTTGGCGTATAGTTTACATGGCCTTTGTTGCTTTTTTGGTGCGTTTCCTGATCTTTTTTCTGTAAGAAGTTCCTTGATCATCTGATTCATCTCGAACGTATGTGCCCAGAGGTATTCCAAACGGTTGACGCTTATCGACACCTCAGTGCCTCAAGACCTCACGCACAACACCCCCAGTGCTGAGCGTGAGGTCTTAGCTACATTCCAAGGCCACCTTTTTATTCCTCGGTCAGTGCGATCAGTTACTCAGAGACGCTACTAGTGGGATCACAGAATCAGACGAACAACATTCTTATGCAAGCCATCGATCATGAGGCCGCACAAAGTCTTACCGTCCTGGAACTCTAGCGTTTTTTGGTGCCTCTCCAGTGTCCTAACACTCGTCACACTGTAATTCATTGCTTTCGTTAGTTCCCCCGCATCGCAGGCAAAGCTACTTCCTTTCCTAACGGATGTAATCCCTGGATCACGCCCCATGATCGGGGGTAAGGACGAGTAGGGACTGAACTCGTCGTTGACAAGAATGAGGGTCCTCCACCTATCGATATGATGGCAGGAAATTTGACCATCATCACTCTGAGGAGGTCGATTTGATTCGTGTTTGGGGTACTGTAGGTATATAAGTGGATTTATCGTTTTGGGGTTCGTACTGAACGGAAGACTGCCTTCGAACCAATGTTCAGAACCCAACCTGTCTATCTCTAGTCATATCCCCGACTGCAGCCTGCCAGTGAACGTTCAATTCCTTCGTTGAGCCTGTGCATCACAAAGAAAATTTTATTCATCTGAGTTTTGTCAATCAGCCGAAGTATCGGTCAATCGCATAATCCTAGACACCAGTACTAGTAGTCGGTCACTTCGGTCAAGTAAGGAGCTTAACTCCTTACCATCATTGCAGGTATTCAAACTTATGTTTACTCCATTCCTCACAGCGTGAACGCTTGTTTTGCAATCAGGTAAAATCCGAAGAGTCGTTAAATACAAAGCAACATAAGCGGGGCACTGGGTGGCATAGTTGTAGATGTGGAGGGAAATTTACGACTTAATAGACGAAGACAATGGACGGAGGCACTGATGAAGGATGGTGCATAACTGAATCTCCAGGCATCGTGCATTTTTTACGACCCCACCGTGAACCAATCATCCTCGCCAATGTCTTCACAGCTATTTTGGATCTAGTAGAGTGAGCACACCGAAGAACATTCCAGGTAGCTGGCAACCTACCCAGGATGCAAGTATGCCGGCTATCATGTCGGTCTGGTCCCCATGGACGACCGTGTCGCCACCAATGTCTTGGGGGGCTGCTGAATACGAACGAGTTGAAATCATGTACGAAACTCCTCTGCCATCTGGATTGACAGAAACAACAATAAACAGCCATTCATAACCATTTGTCAGTGTACCCCGCACATGATTTTTCCTGCCCAAACAATCAGTTATGTAGAATCAATAAATGAGGATGAGTGCCGCACTTTAGCTTCGTAGCGGATGCGTAGAGTTGCGCGAGAACTTGGGGGAGGCAGTCATGGAGCTTCACTTTCTCGGATTTCGCTTCGATGACAAAAAATCCCAATACCGAATCGATATAGCGCACGAGCTCTCTCACTCCCGGGTTGTTCAGGAAGTAATCTGCAGTCCGCAAAGATGAGATTAGGACAAGGAGATACGGCACAACTCACCGGCCATTTTGGGATTGCTAACGACCACAGTATAGTCCATATAACCAATTAGAATGATGTCAGCCCCTGAGGCCGTCGGTACAGTGACGGGTGAGACGGTATATTCGACATTGAGGGTCATGGTTTTGTCATTCGGAAGCATTGCCGAGGCCCGGTAGAGAAAGGCGTCAACCCAGGTCCGGGCACTGGCTTCGGACTATCGATACAGTCGGTTTGAATTGACAATGGCGGTGGCGATTGGCACACACCGGTCTCGCGACGAGGCGAAGGAGCATATTCAGAAACCTATGCAAATTTGCGGAGGACATAAAATGATCTGCGCCGGCCAATCTCGTATCTTCAACGCGCTGTTTCCAGTCAGATTTGAGGTAAAGGAGCGGTCCCGGCGAAAGCTGGATGTCGCCTAAAATATCTGCCTGGATAGAGGAGAAGTTGTGGGACTTGCACTAGAGTTAGCTCGCGAATAGCTGGCATGCAGTCAGATATACCTTAGTCGTGGACTTGATCTTGGAGTTCATCCACTGAAGAAGACCATCCAACTGTGCGAGCGCATCCTGGTCCATCTCTACGTCGAGCTCGGGGCTGTCGACATTCTCGAGAACGTCGCTGTCAGACTCGGTCACAGTAGTGATGGTGTCTCTGAACTTCTGAAGGACGAGGAAGGCTGATGAAAGCTCTATCCCACTGCAACCAGATCGAGTCTTGCGCTTCTTGGATGCTCGTTCGGCTGACATTACTGGCAAGAAGTGGGGATGCGACTTTAATCGAACCGTTGCTACTGTTTGTTTGTATTATTACTGCCACTCTCTTCAACCCGTAAAAGGAAGTTCCGGAATTCGGAAATTTTCTTTCCCGACTCCCGCGTCTCCTATGTAAAATAGACCGTTTAATGATAAAGCGTCAAAAGATCATGCCCTTCACATTGTATATCGCCCAGCTCGTCAGCCTTCGCATGGAACAATCGTGCATCAGCTGGCCGGTTCTTCGGCACAGATGAGAGAATCCGAACACAGAAAATTCCGTGTTCAAAAAATCAGCCTAGGAAGAGAGTTCGAGATCCTACCCCACGACCCAAGTAGGGTAGTCCACGAAAGGTTTACCCCGTTAAAGTTGGGCATACGTACCAGTATCGATTGACTCTTGCTTAAGCTTGAGTCCCCATCCTCTCCTCTTCGACTGCTTTCCTCTTCGACTGCTTCTCAGGTGTATCCTCTGGTACCTGGTGTTCTCTCGTCGTGGCATTGACCCTACCTTGATTGGTTTTTTATCAAACTGTCTACTGGCAGACTAATTAAGTGGGCTCCATTGTCCTTACTGCCCATTCATTTGATACAGATCCCGCCTTCTCGTTTTATGTAGCCCATCTCGCCTGCGGTCACGGTTCAACACCGGTTCTCGCTAAAGCGCAGTCCATATGTCGTGGTCGTAAATCCATCTATTAGGTCAATTTTTTACCTGTCGTCGGTATGGGAAGCTGTGCTAATGTACCTACATTCCCGCACGCTCGATTCGATGGCCCGATGACTTGCTATGTCTCTAGTAGCCGTTTTAGAACACAAGCCCGCTTGCGTATTCGATACCACCAGTTCTCCTTCTCATCGTATGTATTTACGGTACCCGGGCGCTGCCGGGGAAGATACGTTGAAGTGGTCAGAATGATGTCGAATATATGGATAGTGCGAACCACAGATGGAACATTGCACCGGGTTGAGGAGAAGAACTTAACGCGTATTTTTTGAATGTAACTTGCAACCACATTTACCCTCGTACTTAATCCGGTCTAAGTACCTGCTTCTCGAGACACTACGGCATTAGATTTCAGTTTGAGAAGAATTGAAATTGTGCAATCAACGTCTCACTCTTTCCCTCTTTCCTTGTTCAGATATATACCTTCAGTTGGCATTGCCCTGCCTTCTACCTTCCTTGCCGAGATTACTAGGATGTAGATGCGAAGGCTTAATACCAAGCTGTAGTAATTATTCGAGGCATCCAGAAAATGCTTGGTAATCGATTATCTCTTCTTCAAAAGCCACTGCACTCTCCTCAATGCCGCATGAGCTCGAAGAACGTAACCTATAACTCGTTGTGGGTCATATGTGGAGGTAATGAATTGTTCAATTGAAATGAACAAGTCAAGAAGGAGCATAGCTAATTTTACCGTACAAGACTCTTCAACCGATTGTGGTCCCACCTCCTCACGATCGTCCACTCAGTCGATGTACGTTCTCACTTCCCTCCACGATTACAACAACTCTTAAAAATAGACTACCCAGCTCTTACGTCCAGTCCATTCTATCAACTCTTTCTCGTGGCAACAGCAGCGTCAATAGGTATAGAAGCTTGAAGGGTTCTGGTGACGATAAATGTCATGGGTAAGTAGGCGAGGAAAAACTAACGGTATGTTCCTGCTTACCTTCACGGCAAACATGGCTAATGGCGGCAGCTTCGGTTCTCATCTATGGAAACTAAGACTTGATCCTGGAAACCACATCATAGATGCTCTCCACAAGATGTCAAGGTGACGAATAACGGCACCGTAGGATGGGTACGTACCTCCATTTGAGTTCGCGCTCCCCATTTTTAACTCAAACCAGGGGCTAGGTAACTCGGAATTTCACTGGTTGGAATGTCGGTTCTCTGGCACGACGTTGGCAATTGTCGATGGAATAGAACGCAAGAGGCATGCATATGAATAAGCTACATATTGGGTTAATAATGGAACCTCTCAGCTTTCATGCACGGTGTGTCACATACCTCCGTGTTCACTGCCAAATCCACACCGCTGACCATTCCTACCTGAGGTCAGGGTATTGAATAACGGGATGCAATGGGTGCCTACCTTCAAATATTCGACCTCGCACTCCTCGTTTCGATTTGAACCAGGGACTAATTGATATACAGGGTTGACTGCAGAAATGTTGGCAACCATGTACGCCGTCATCGACCTGCGAACATATCAACTCGCTGCGGTTTCGGGCAGAAAACGCGAGAGAGAAGGGGTACTTAATGACATGTCAACTCTACCGAATACCACCCCTCCAGGTCGACGAGATAGACACGTACAGAAGACGCGAGATAGGAAGGTATGTCGTCCTTGAGGGAGGAGTCTAACCCCCAATTTACAGTTTCTATAGGTTCGGCATATGCTGGGCTTTCGCGAGCACCTCGAACGGAAAGGGGGTTGGTAACTGGGACTTGGAGAGATTGGGTGAGTCATGATCACCCTCGATTGAGAGCAGAACTCTTACCATTACCAGAGCCCTAGTCCTTCCTCACACGCATTGTCGAGGAGCGGTGGCGGCCGGAAAAAGAGGAGAAGAGGTTGGTTTTACCCACTTCGTCAGCGATGAGTTTCTAAGACAGAGCACGCAAAACGCAAACCACGATATCTACTACAACCACATATAGCGCTCGCCATTTACGCATCAAAAGAGCTTGAGAACACGATTACATTGATAGGGACGGAGACAGGACACGAATATTAGATGACCGTGCATGAATAGCGGCACCGACAGCGCATACTCAATGAGGGTGAACCATAGCACGACGACAAAACGCATGGCGGTCGAGCCAGCCGCTCCTTCGACATTCATACTCTAGGTACATACAACTACTACCAAAATATACGAACCGTAAAGCAAAAATATCGAGAGCGACGAGGATACATAGGAACGAAAGTACACCAAAAAAACCTTAAGGAATCACCACCATTTCCTTCAACCTCCCAAGCTCTTCCACGCAAGCCTACAACCTGGCGTGCACCTCCCTCGCATTCTCCAATAATGGCCTTAATATTCTCCAGCGTCATCGCCAACTTCCAATCTCCCCCCGCTACCCCTGCGGCCGTAGCGATCCCAGCATAGGGCAACCAAATAACATGCATGTTCGTTGATGGCAAGTAGGAGGAGACGCCGATGCTGAGAGAATGGGCATAGTCGCGGAGGCGGCGAGGAGATGTGGGGGTTTGGCGCGCAGTGAGCTGATTGGAAGTCGGCGACTCAAACTTGCCCGAAACTCTCGACGAAGGTCTAATAATATTAATCATTAAAGTTAGGCCCTTGGTCGACAATTAATGTTGTTACATGCAACCAACTCGGAATGGTGCCCAATGTATTAATTCAATCAAAATTCAATGATGTTCAAACTTGAGAAATAACATTCAATTTTTATTCCATGTCAATGCAACTGTCAATGCGGTTCGATATGTCATTCAATTCCATGATTTTCATTGAAAACACACAGGAGGAGTTGAGGAGGAGGAATTCACGATCACCTAAGTCATGTGGCCCACATGACTTATGTCATCCATCAATATGCGGCCCGCCATTCCGAGATGCGTCGACATCCTGCAAGTTCCACAAACATACCCAATTTCCCATGGCAACAAATTCCATTCTAATATTATCCATAACAAGCTAGGGCTCCTGCTTAGCATTTGATATTGTGAGACCGGTCGACAGCGGGAAGCTATGAGGAATATGGTAAGTCTGAAACGCCCCCGATCAACAGTCAGTTCTTACCTTACCACCGTCGTAGCTCATTCCTGTAGAACATATAAATCAACAAGGAGCGAGCCTATATTTCAACGAGTCAAGACGGCCGCATGAAGAGTGAAGGGTAGGTTACTTACGCTCTTCATCGTAGGACAGGGTGGTGAGGTTGAACATTTAGAATGACCATGATGAGCAGAAGACGAGAAGGAGGATCCAAACGACTTACCATCGATGAGTCAAACACCTACCACAATGACAATCAGCACACCAGAAGCCGAGAATGAGAACCAAAGCAAGTTATCATCGATGAACTCGTACTCTCTTGTGCTCGTTCAGGGACAGTGTGGATCAACAAAGACCCTACACCTCGCGTACGTGAATGTGAGTAAATATTAACTCCCACTTACACCTACATCACAGAGGTGAAGGAATTACCCTCTCGTTGATTGGATATGACTGCCGAGGCAATGACAGGCAGGAAAGGATGGGTATGTCGAGTTAAACCCGTTTCGTGGATCGTTGCACAAGATGACATCAGTGCGCTACCTCTACACAGACCCGCACACATTAACGATGAAGGATGGGATGGACGCCACTTTTGAAGGTCTTTTGAATGGCGGCGGCGGCGGCGGGGAGCAAAGAAATTCACCACCTACCACCACCACAAAGCCACGCCCCCTCACGCACGTACGACGACCCACTTCTGGAAAGCACCATTGCACCCCATCGCACACCCCCAAAAGCGAAAGGAGACAAAGAAGGCAAACGCGAGTGCCTCAGGGGAAATGAAAGGGAACGAATGCACACACAGCACGGCGAAACCACCACCTCGTGCGTGGTCGTCGTCGACAACGGTGGTGGTTGAAATGTTGAGGATGAAGTCTATTTGTTCTTGTCTGCCGAGTCTGCGGTGACCGACTCACGAAATTACAGACGGCTGAAACATCCAGGTTTGGAGAAAATGCTTGTTCTATTTACTCTGTTTAAGTGTATTAGTGTTTCCATATTTTCTTAACCTACTTCAACAATACAGCTATGAAGCAGGATGAGCATGAGTACTCAAAAAAAGGGTTTTGGTTAGTTGCAATTCTCTTTTCCAAATACTTAGCCAGTACTTACCAGTCTCCTCCACTTCCACTCGTTAGCCCCGTCTCCGACGCTGTTCAATCTCAACGCCGCACCGTTGATGAGCATCACCAGCCACCAGTTGATATCCGCATGTACAGCGGGGGCGCGCATCCAATAAGGACAGACAGTACAATGTCGACGGCTGCTATGAGACACGGTCAGTATAGTATTTTCATCAGTGAGCAGTTTAATTATGACAGTCATTCACATTCATTTCCTTCAGTCCATCCACTCCTCCCCATCTCCATCGCGATGGTCAAATTGAGCCGGCTGTAACAAATGTGCGTCGGCAGATAGTTTTACACGTTGATAGGCAATGACATACTGTACATGTGTAACGCCACACAAGCAGGGGTGCTAACGACAACGAAGGCTATGGATAGGGTGAGTCCGGATCCATCACCCCTGCTTGACGAGCAAATTCTTATCATTTCCAAAATCACAGATTATCCGGCGAATTGATGAGGAAAGAGGGGACTTATGATCAGCGAGTTAGAACAGTGGCGCGAAAATGAATAGTGATTTTTCTCACACTCTCCGTCGTAGGACACAGTGCCGGTTCGAAGAGCTGGAATGACCACAATGAGCAGGAGCGAGAGTGAACGAGAAGGACTTACCCGATGGTGTCGTCGACGACCACTAAAGAGTTCAAGGATGAGGAAAGGAGCAGGGATTTATCTGCTCCGCTGAGTCAACAATGGTAGTTGGAATCTGAAGAATTCATTTACTCACTAGATTTATCTTAGGACGTAGCAGGGATGACCAACCAGAAACGACGATGAGCACTCTGGAGCAGAGGAACCAGGCCGAGAGCGGCTTAGCCCACCGCCGTCACCGACGAACCCAAGAATAAGGAGGAAAGTGGGAAATCCCACACGTATACCGTGAACAAGAAAGGCGCTATCAACGACGGAAGGCTACGGTAAGTTGAGAACACCCGCGATCAACGATCAGACTCTTACCCGTTCCTCGACTCTAGCCTATCTCGCCCACACATCGACAACACCTATGTTTTACAGAGTCAGGATGTTGTCACGAACACGAACAGTGTGCGGTATACGCATTGCCTATAGTTAATTAGTCTGTCAGTCAACAGTCGAATAACAAACTAATTACGATAGGCGGCAGCAGATTGAGACCATCATCGGAGGCAGGAGGGAGGGAAAGGCTTTAAAAAGAGGCAGAGGAGTGGGGATCGGATGGATTGAAGAGGAATAAAGAGGAAATGTGACAGTGCATTCATACGCCCAGGTAGAAATGAACACAAACACGACAAAGACCCTGCGTGTATATCCCTCCTCTCTGTCCTTAATAACACTGTTACCAGACAATAGTCAACCATTATCGACCAGGAAGGTTGTTCGTTCATCTCATGCGCTGACGCCACAACGTGGGGTGTCGCCCGAGCGGCATTGGCATTATCTCACAGTGGTAGATTCATCGCTTTTATTGTCTACTTCACCCAAGAGTTCGAAGGAAAATGAAGGGAGGCCAAAGTTAAACCCGCAATTTATCACCACTTGAGATAGACATTTGGTCTAGATATTCAAGCGCCATCTTACACCTTCTGTATTACTGTTCGGACCCATCTTGTCACTAACTTACCAATATTTTCGCCATCCACAAGTCAGCATAGCTAGAGGAACAAAATTGACATATGTATTTTATCTACGACCCAAGCTCTATATATCTAAGTATGCAGATGATATGTAAATAGTCAGGTAAAGGAATGGTAAAGGCAATGACGGCGTGGATGAAGTCTGATGAAATGTGTGGGGATTCAGAAGTACGGTATGGAAATTGTCATAGTGTGGCGCAGTTCTCCCTTTCAGCGATCACATTTTCTCTAAGCTCCCCAATCAACTTTTGAACCTTGGTGACATGCAGGTCCATCATTTCGAGGATGGAGTTAGAAAATTGGGCGCATTGGAGGCTAAGGAGGTTGAGTGTTTGCAAGAGTTCCTCGGTGGAAGCTCCTGAAGCATCAGCTGGCGGATTTGGGGTTGGGGGCTGGGGCTGCGTGTCGTCGCGCATGCTGGGATGATTGAGTTTGTTGCAACTGTCTCCTTGCAGGCCAACCTGGCGTGGTTTCGGTCGATAAAAAAGGTCAGAAAAATCTTCTACTTGCTTCTTGGATGAATCCATTGGTGTTGTAATCGACCGTGATAAAGACTGGTTCCGTTGACGCTGGTCTGAGGAGATCACTCCAGGAGACTGGGGTACTCCGGGAGGCTGTGGTACTCCAGGAGACTGTGGTACTTCAGGAGAGTGCAGTATTCCAGGAGACTGCGGTGAGGGGGGAATTAACGAAGCCTGTAAGATTGAGAGACGCTTTGGTTAGATAGCTCCCTAAAATTGCGAGAGTCACACACCTTATCGGAAGACCCTACAGAAGATTTCTTTTTACCCAGACGGAACAATAGGGGCATCTTGGATTGAGAGTTGAATTCAGAACATAGAACGTTGATTTGCATACTTTCAACCATCACGTGCATAGCCAAATAAATACAACGCGCCAATTGGAGAGCGCATCACATCAACACGGTCACATAGTCGTGGAATGGATAAACTAAGAAATCAATCCGAATGGAAACTGTCGATTAAGCATTGTCTCTTTTATTATGCCAGTGAAACCATAGAGTGCTCCGATGTCACCAAGAGGCACAATGGGAAGAAGGTGTGAAATTTTTACATTTCATTTTCCTGGTCCTCGATTGACGCCTCTGATGCGAGCATTAGTAGATCGGCCTTCTATATGGAAGCAGCATAAAAAATACCTTCAAATATTGTTAACACTAAGCCGTGAAGTTGAACCACTCGTTCATTGAAGTGATGCAAGAAATTGATATACCTGATGTTACGAAAGACCACGGTCCACAAAGACCCAAATGTGTATGTTTGAATGGGCTAGGAAATGAGTAACTAGAAAAAGGACTCGTGAATACGGGTTACTTATGATGCAAAGATGCTAGAACTTACTGATCCTTTTGATCATCGTTCTTGTGGTCGAAGACCTCTTCTCGACCCTAAATATATTAGTTCTGCGGTCGACTGTCGACTGAGTATCTAATATAGATAGGAGCGTCTGGGATGCGTATTGAACCTTTGATTCCAAAATAATCGTTAATGAATTTGGATTCCATCAATACAATCCATTTGTAGTCATTTGTAGTCTTTTATCTTAATTTAAGCTCCGATTAAAAACGACCTACGTCGTACCCCGCGTCAGAAAGCAGACTAGGCTGTTGTGACGTTGTGTCCATACCATACGCCGGTGTTAGAGAAACATACAGATTTGATGAGGACATGGAGACATGGTTGTGCGTGATTGATTGTGACGGGTTGGGCGCTGCCCGCCGCGCTGGTGGCTGTTATTGGGCTTTGTTTATCGCCCACGTTGATCTGATTGAGATCGGTCACCTCTTACTCTCCCCCATCGCCTCTATCCACGATCATCGATTCACCATCAATGGCTCAGGTGGCACCTCCTCTGACGTACCTACACCACATTCCCAGTGTCCATGAGTGCAACGGAGGCGTCCCTGCTGTGCTTGGAGTGCTGGATCTCAACCGCAGTGCCCAGGCTGGTGCCCCCATCGACCCCCAGAACCTCGCTCATGCAAAAACAGTCGCTAAGACGCTGCGAACAATACACGGTGAGATTATTTCAATTCGACTATGATTCCTTGAACCCTTCTAATATCTATCTTACCAAGACTTGTCGATCGATGACCGCGTCACAGGTGCTGTTGCGGAGAGTGCGGAGCTAAGGGCTGCTGCAGTAGAAGCTGCTCGTACGTGTCGTATTCTCCTCCTTTCTTTCGTGTAACCTACTGATCCTTCTCATAAGACATTGCCGCGACGTATATGCCTGTGGATGTAGCACAGGCTTTACAGAATATCAACAACCAGCTCGCTGCTGGCTTCGATCAGATGAATCATCAACTTGCTGAGGCTCTGGCTATTTCCCGTAACACGCGGGTCCTCGCGCATAATCGCCTGCATGGTGTCCCTCATGCCTACCAGCCCCTCTACAAGACGGTGTGTTATTGTGGTCCTTAACCTCCTAGTAGTGACCCTTCGCCACGTAGATCCCAGGAAACGGCCTTGGCCTTGCGAACAACATTTACGGTAATTTTGCAAATCTACAAGACATCCTCATCCCGCCGGCTCAGGAACCTGCAGTCGGGACGGTGCCACTGAACTTCAGCACCAATTTCGCAGCCTACACAAGAGCTGACTTCATTCGCCTCATTATTTTTTACAACGAAGACTTCGGGATTGTTGCTGGTGACACTATCCAAACGTCTATCGATAAGCTTTATGGATTTTTGATGACATACTAAACCTTTCCCTGTAAAGTATCTGCCCTTTCTGTAGCCGTAGTTAATTGTTTTCGTTATCTGTTGTGAATACATGCAGTAGGGGATCATAAACAGCAAATTCACTGTTTCAACGCTGTTTCCCAGCACCAAACACAGTTACTCAGTCCCGATAAGCCTTGGGTTGTATCCAAGGTCTTGTCTTCATCTTTGACATCTGGGTCGCCACCTTCAGAAACGATGCCACCCGCAATCTTCATCGTCATCGCACTCACGAAAATCGGGGTAATCGGACTAGGCAGAGGTGCAGGCGACCCGCCGAACATCGGTGGTCCCCTCTCGCTCAACGCCAGGTACGGGTGTGGTGTGTACGCCATCGATGACGAGTTCGACGAAGACGTATATAAATCTGCTTCCCACAGCAGATGGCGGCGGACCGGCCGAAGACCCCCGAGAGGTGCATAGCAGTGGCTGTTCTGGGCCTACAAAGATGCCTCCGAATCCTTCGACGTCATGTGGTCCTTCATCACCGTCGAGCGCTTTGACATTCCCGTTAATGGTCGATGTCCATCAGCGTCCTTCTCCTTCTCCACATCCGAGTCCACATTCCGTTTGGCCTCCTCTGTTGTACCATCTCCCTCCAGCACCTGCGATAACAAGTGCAGCGAAGCTTGACCGGAACGAATGCCCCTTTCTTGAATGCGTCAAATCCACCCGTTGTCTGCCACCGCTTGACGATACTCGGTCGCGATTCTGGGGTTGGCGTAACCCCAGACGCTGCGTTGACAGAGAACCGGGAAGACATCGACATCTCGCTCGGCATCAAGAACCTAGAATACTGATAATTGTCGTAGATATCCGACGCACCCTCCCAGGATCCTGTCCACTCTGCGGATGGGGCCAACGATGGACGACATTCACGTTCATCGGTACCGTTGAACGAAGGCAATGTGGGCAAGGTAGTTGAGGAGAGCATTGGAGGGGGAAGATTGAGGCGTTGTGGTGAATGGAATGGGGGGAGGCTTCCCAGTCTCGAGTGTCGTTCGTCGCCAGCTAGTACCCCCGCGTTCGTCGTCCTCGGAGCGAGCGCATATCAACCCATCCATTGGCCCATCCTAGCTCTTCATACTATCCTGCGTGCGATGCCCTACACAACCCAACGCAGTATGCAGCAGCAGCATCATCCTGGCCTGCGCTCCATCTCGAATACCTGATCCTCCGCCGAATATCATCATCTTCCTCATCATCTTCGTCCAAGGAATCTATCCCCTAATAATTTTAACATCCGAGGCCGGTCGATCATCGGCCATTACGGTTATTAGCCATGTACTTATGTACGTACATACGGTACCGTAACTTCCGATGAGAATTTGTTTGACCATGACAAACAGACGGTGGCTAAGCGAAATCGCTGGAGGGGTGGTTGAATCCCGATTGTACTACAATCGGGATTCAACCACCCCTCCTGCAATTGTCCTGAAATTCCCATCTTTGTTTTTCTAATTGCTCAGCTTCCTTTCATTATTCTAGATACTCTGGAATAAGTGTTCATAATTTAGATCCTTACGATGAGTCAAATAAAAAGTAATTGAGTCGAAGGTAAATCTCAAGAAACATCTGATGCCGCATCGGCGTTTGTATCCTTCCTCATCACTGAACCTTCCAGCGCGAACACAACTCAATGAAAAAATAATTTCACTATCCATATTTACCGTAAGCCCCTCACGAGAGAAAGCTGGTAAGGAAACAATGCGGAAATTTAATATATTGAACGGCTTTGGCATAGCTAATTGTGGTGGAATGAGATTAAGATGAAGCATCGTTAGGATACGATTTTTTTTTTCGTCCTATAAATGAGTATATGAATCTACCGCACTCGCGTGATTAGAGACGGACGGTACGAATTTGAGACGTGCCGGGATGAAGGGTAATTTCCCCGCCAGCTCTATGGATGATGACTGATCTCGGAGCGATCACGGAACCCTGCTTCATCGCTACCATGGCGATTTGGGGAAGGGGATACTGGGCGATGTTAACAGTCAAAGAGGTAAGGCCATGACAAGGAAGGTGATCATGGTCCCTTGTGGTACGTTTTGAATGAAAACACCACAATTAGATTTATCACCCAACTGTACGGTCAAAATCTTACCCAGACATCGCTTCTATGTAACTGCTTTACACCAACAGATGCGTATGTTCATTCGAAACGAACCAGAATCGATTGTGTATTTGTTTGTTTCACTGTACTTGAAAGATCGACTTTAAACCATTTGACAAATAAAGCTCCAGAGGCCAAGGGAAAGTGAAATGGAATGCAATTTATCGCGGAAAAGAAAAAAAAAAAAAGGTGGATGTGATTTTACGGGTACAAGACGGGTGATTCTACCAAACGCAGAATCTATGCAACCATGTCCTCGTCATCTGTTGGACATGTTAGTCAACTGTTCTGATAGGCATCGATCAGAGGCCGCACCTTCTTCCCCAGCGAATATACCTTCATCGTAAAAATCTATGTCCAACTTGTTGTGCGTACCCATTTTCATGAGGGTTTTGAAGCTCAGACTCCATGGCTTGTGGACCGGTGTGGGAAGCCTGTGGATGTGGTGCCCATAGACAGTGGGGGAGGGATAGTTCATTGCTAGACACTCGCGCGCCATCCTTCTGTACGAGGCAATGATGGGACTCCCCTGTGGGAAGGTAAAGTCACTAATCAAGAAAAGCGACATGGGGTCGCAGTTGGGGGCGCCCAAGGTTGGATGAGGCATCATCAACATCTTGTAGTCCCAGATTCCGTACAAATGGTTCGTGATGTAGGACGTGATGAAACCGTTCATGTCGAGGACCTTGTTGTTGGCATCAGAAATCGAAAAGTTAGCCTGAATCCAACCCTGAAGTGATAGAGACATTCCACGTGCAAGGCTGCACGCCGCTCGGTCCGCGATACTCATCGCATTGGAGTCGCCCAACGTCAGGAGTTGTTCTTTTGTGTAATTCTGCCAACCATAGTCACCAGGAAGGCAGTAAGTGTCAAAATCGAGGATGTTCATGAAGATCCCGAGGGTGGAAATCGCCAACAGTCCCATGAAAGACGTCACATCATTCAAGTGTGGGACGTGTTGCCACGTTTTGGCTAAACAGAGCGTTAGCGATATGAGACGGCAAGCGCACAAGTTCACCCACGAGTGTTCTCGACTCCTCCTTTCACAAGCGCCAAATGGTAGAACATGATCATCCGCCTCAAGAGCCGCCGAGATGTTCGGTGCTGAGGGATATCGCTCACAGGATCGGCCACAAAGTTGATGATGATGCCATAGAACGTATCTTGCATGGTAGACGTCGCATAGAAAGATCCTGCATGACAAATGGCATGTTGGGCGGTAAAGAGAAAATAGGGTGTGTTCGGCTGCAGAACGCTAAACAAAAATGTACAGGATTCGCAAGAAGTCGATGATGAGGAGAGTACGCACATACGCGTCCCTGCTCTGAGATAAATCGCTTCAAAATACCAACGTCGTCGGTGATGAGGATCCTGTTCAAAGGTGAAGATGTCCCGAACTGTGCTGAAAAGCCCAACCTTAGAAAAGCTAGGGTGGACGTCGTCCAAGCAGCGAGCGACGATCCACAGTTGTTCGCCGACGAGAAGGTCAGAGAACAGCCCGGATCCCCCAACCTCTCGGGTGCATGTCTGGAACGCCCCGCTTGTGAAACACTGCCCCCACCGAATGTCTCCGACAGGAAGGATGACATTGTCGGTGCAGAGAGCTCCACCTAATGTCTCGTTCCACGCCACGATGTCAGACGAGAATGCATAGTCACCAACGGCTGCGAACGCCATAGGAATTCGATCAGTGCAGACGATTTTACCAGTGGGATTTTTCGAGCATTCGAGCACCTGTCTCAGCGTGCCGTCTGTGATGTTTTCCCCAGACTTGGATTGATCTGGAGAGCGATGTGGGGATGTTTGGAGCTGTGCGACGAGGATCATGCTCACCTCGGATCCGCACAACGGCATTCAAGCTTCTCACCGAGCGCAAACTCTCCTCGTCAAATGGCAAGTCCCCTCTTGCATGTTCGGTGATCACAAGATGCTTCTTGCAAAGAAGCTTCTGAACACCTTCCACGGACAGGGCGGAATAATCGGACTCGCGAATGACATGGAACGCAGAGTCATCGGCGTAAGCGTGCGGCGGGAGCCCGTATTTATTGTGTTTCGCAGCCTGATGAACGAGGCGTTGGAGCGTTTGTAACATCGCGACATCCTGTTTGAAGTCAGATAAAAGCATTTATACGGTGAGGAGTAATAGCCACAGACATGCATCATCGGGTCAAGATCGACTGTGTTTCCTTGGGGGTCATACACCTTGAGGGAAGTGCTCATCTTTTCCGTCGGAACCTGCTCTGTAATCTCAAAAGTCACTCGCTGCTTTGGCCGCTGTGCACATGGTCAAAAAGGGACCGGTACCGAGCATGGAGACCCACTCACGAAATAGTGAGATATCTCTTTTTGCACGATCGTCTCCTCCCGCTCTGGCACATCGACCTTGTCCTTTTTCTTCTGGGAACCGCCTCCAGTGTTCGGCTTGGATGGCGGGGGAGGCGGTGATGGTTGTCGTGGTGCCGTTCGAGATCGGAGGTTGTGCCCATGGGGGTGGGGCAGCGCCGAGCCTTCCCCGCTCTCCTGCTGTGTGTTCGGTGGAGGCGATTTGGGTACTTGCCCTGGGTGTCCATTGCGCGAATCGCCTGGATCTACACTATCTCTCTGCCAAGCGAGATGAGATGGATTTGAGGGTGATGGCGACGGTTCACGATCCGAGTCCCGACTCGTGTTCGGAGGAGGTGGGGTGGGTTGCGTCTGTGGAATGTGGGACCGAGGAAGAACATTTGGCGGTGTGGGCGGCTCGGGTTCTGGATCACGCCATTCATCTGCGGGAGGCGGAAGCATGTCTGTGTCTGGATTGGGCACCTCTGGCCTTTCTATGTCACGGCCCGTGTTCAGAGGAGGTGGGGTAGGTTGCGTCTGTGGAATGGGGGACTGAGGAAGAGCGTTTGGCGGTGTGGGCAACTCAGATTCTGGGTCGTGCCGTTGATCTGCGGGAGGCGGAAGCATGTCAGTGTCTGAATTGCGCAGCTCTGGCGCTTCCATGTCGATGTCGCCACCCGAGGTGCTTGGGGACAGGTTAGATTGCCCTGCTCGGAACCAGAACCGACAGCGCTCGTCCTTGGTTATGGCTTCAATTTCGGATGGGGAGATTGATTGGACGAACTCGGTGAGGGCCTCGTACGCCGTCTTGGTCCCTTTCGAGATGACAAACAGCGTTTTCCACATCCTGCTCTCCAGGTCGGCGAGCATCGCTGGCCGCTCACTCCCAAGCTCTTGCATTATCTTTCACCCGCAGTCAGTGTCGAACATGTGATCGTATCCTCCACTCACATTTAGCATATTTATCTGGCTATATCGCCCTGAGCTCACCGAGACGGGTGCAAGCAAGATTAATGGTGTCGCCATCAATGCCACTTCGAAAGGCTGGCGAAGACTCTTCACATTCGGCTTGGACCCCATTTTCCGCAGCCGCTCCAAGTCCTCGGGCTGCATGAGCGACCTTGATGAAACGCGAACATCAGAGCTCCGAGCAGGGTGATCTCCCAAATCACTCACACATCGTTCGCGAGGATCATGTCTGTGGAGTCGGGAAGCTGAAGGTCGCTGTCTTTGATGACCCGTTCCATGGGTCCCATCACCTGTTGAAAAGGAGAGCTGCGTATCCATGCGAGACTCATCGCCGCGAGGATGACGTTCTGCAGGATCTTCATGCCGAACTTCTTGGATTCGATGTCAACCAGCTGATTCAGCAGACTGATGAGCACATTGAACGCTGGGGTTATGGTTAGGGATGTGAATTGCAGAGTTGTGATCTGCTGTTGGGCTCCCGTGATCAACGTCGACAGGTCTTGCAGATGCTTCCAGTGCTTTAGAATGGCGTCAGCTCAACGGAATCTGAGGGCATGACTCGGCGCACCTCCAACTTCACCGAGGTCGGAAGGGTTGGATTCTTCGGCACCACCACGGATCTGCTACCGCCAATGCCTGCGTGGTGAGCGAAAAGATCGACAAGTCGGTAAAAAGACATCAACGAGAATAACGCTTCATAGGTTTTGGTGGTCGGGGCCATCGCGCTCTTGAAATCATGGGGGCATTTCATCGCAATGCGGAGTTGCAAGTTCAGGAGTGTATGATCCTTGAAGATTGGTCCCTCGACCGCTTGCAGGCATTTTAGGAAAGGCTGTGATATGATGAGTGTGTGAGCAGGGTCAAAAACGAGCTGTGAGTCACTAGGAATGTTGGGTCATCGGAGAAAAGTTCCACGAGATCGAGGTTGTCCGAAATGGCGTTCGTATACCAAGGCACCTGTTGCAGGTACTGGGATGTTGCACGAGACGCTACCTCTGGCTGTTGGGTGAACACTAAATACACATTGCTGTGCAGTTCTGTACTCACTCTGGCTGTTGCTCATGATTAACTATAGTGTACGATATCAGCTACCAAAAGAGAGTGACTGAATAGCAGACGATGATAAAGAGAAAAAAGAAAAGAAAAGAGAACATTCTGGGCCCACCAATGTTTAGGTGGACATATTGATGGATGATATAAGCTATGTGATTTGCACGACTTAGGTGATCAACGGAATGCAGACACCATGTCGTTGCCATATAGCATCGATAGACACATCGTATATACAATCAAACATCTGCATAACCCCTGGTACTTAGTGGTGGTTACGTTCCCCATCGTCATGTTTGAGCATGTTTGGTCGTGTTCATTAACCTTGCCTCAGCCTCAGCGCTGACCGGGCCACCTGGTGGGAGGTTAGTACTGTAACTCCGAGTCACACTGCAGTGCGTAAGGAGATTTAAGGTTCACACCTTTGAGCCACCCATTTTCATTCCCTTCCTGGTGCAGAGAATATTAATGTCACTTTGAGTCGTGTCCAAGTTCGTTCAAACTCCGACTCACGTGATGTTGTTGATCACCCTCCAACTACGTATCTCACTATCGTCAACTCCAACCTCCCCGCTGCCGTGTTGACAAAGCAGTAGGTCCTAGCTGAGGTAAACACTTACGACGGCGATGGCGCCCCCAATCAGGTTGACACTAGCTGTCAAACACGACGAGGAAATAAGGGAAGAAAGCCATGGTACGCATCCCACCATCGACCCCTGCCAATCAATAACTATCAATTCACCCCGATATGTAGCAGGAAAACTTGTCTGCAGTGGCGGCGGTCCACTTTGTCCCACCAAACACATCTCGTAGGTCCTCTTTTCTTTCCTTTTTGTCCTGTGCTCGCTGAGGCAGGGCGGAGCTCAAAGATCACTGATAGTAACAACCCACCCCCAGAGCGCATTCGCGACGCCGGTACCTCCTACCCGCCACTCACCAGCCCTCAAGAGCACACGATGACCTGGGCACTGCAACTGCTGACGGTGAGCCAAGCGAGTGCGGGAACGATGATGGCCACGGGATCGCCGACGGCTGCGGCAGCGACGAGGAAGGTAACAACAACAGCGAACGCCACGACGTCAGCCATGGTAACGAGTACCCTGACCGCTGCCACCGCAGCGGCGGCGGCCATCCACGTCAGTGCTCGTCAAGTACTTTCACAGCGCCTTAGATAACCATTCAACAGGAGATCCAGTTACACAAAAAAAAAACCAAATGGCAGTAGCTTCATGTAAATCTTCCCCTCTATTTCATCCATGTCTTTATCCTCGGCTCAAAACGTTCAGGTACCTGCGAGCGATCTCACATAATCCAGCCCACCCAACGACACGAATGGGCGGCACAGAAGCAACGATAATGAGGACAACTGCCACCATTGAAAACGTTGATGGCGGTGTCTCCTTCACAGATTTGGTCGCGAGAGCCACCACGGCTGTGTTTGAGGGTTATGGACGTCAGGAACTTTTGACGATCGAGGCGATGGCGAGAAGGAAGGTGTGCACGTCAATATACATTTCTGTCAGATTCATAACAACCTATACTGACCATTCTTGGCTTTTATTGTTGTTCCCTTTGGCTTCATAGACTGCATTGGCGTTTATAAAAAAATTCGGTCAGCCATGCAGCGCGTCAACAAGAAGGAATCTCGCCTCGCTCTACATCGCTCTACAGCCTCAAAGATAATGGTGCGGTTTTCGGACGACCCTACTGATGAGAGAGATTTGCAGTTGGAGACTTTGGCTGCAAGTTACAGTAAGTGTCAACGCAACCAACTATACCCAATAATTCCGCTCATGATCAAGAGTCTGGGCGAAGAGATTCAATCAAACTAACGGGGGAGGGATTTGGATTCCTACCTCCTCTTTACCCTTCCTCCTCGAGCTTGGTCGTCGATGACGGCACGTATGGTAGGTGGTTCTCATACTCGTATTCGTGTTCCAGACTCCAGAGTGCTCATCGTCGTCGTTATAGCTCTTCGATTCGCCACTGTTTCCTAAGATAAAGGAATGGGTCAAATAATGATTCATCTTCCTGCTACCGTCGTAACTCACCGAAGGAGGTTCGTCTCGCTCCTGGAGGTTGCTTGTGATCGTTGATGACTGCATGTATGGTAAGTCGTCTTGGATCTCGTTCTTGCCTTCTATTGTGCCAACCATAACCATTGCAGCGCTTCGACTTGCCGTCGTCTCCTTCAACGAAGATAATGCGTATACTACACTGTTCGTGTTCGTTTTGACGTCCTGATTCCATGAAACATAGGCGTTGCCGATGAGTGGATGAGATTGGCTAGGGTCAAGGAACGGGTAAAAGTCTAATCGCCGATTTTAGCCTCTCGTCGTCGATAGCACCTTTCTCGTTCACCGTATATGTGTGGGATTTCTCACTTTCCTCCTTTCTTATTCTTGGGTTCGTCGGTGATGGCGCCACGGTAAGTCACTCTCGGCCTGGTTCCTCTCTTCTAGGGTGCTCATCGTCGTTTCTGGTTGTCCATTTCTGCTGTGTCCTAAGATGAATCTAGTGAGCAAATGAATTCCTCGTTTTCTACCCGCTGCTGTTGACTCAACAGAACAGGTGAATTCCTTGTCCTCGAACTCTTTAGCAGTCGTCGACAACAGCATCGGGTAAGTCCTTCTCGCTCAGTCTCGCGTCTCCTGCTCATTGCAGTCATTCTAGCTCTTCGAACCAGTACTGCGTCCTACGGTGAAGAGACTGAGAAAAATAACTTTTGATTTTCATGCCGCTGTTCCAAGTCACTGATCATAGGTCACCCTGCTCCTTATCAATATATGTACTACCTTGCCAGATAATCTATGATTTTGAGAATAATAAGTGTGTGCTCATCGATTGGGGGCGATAGATCCAGACTCACCTATCTCTCATCTATAGCGCCCCTGATTGTGTGGCGTTACAGTATGCCTGCTGATGTGTAAAATCGGTGTGGCTAGAGCTGGAGGAACTGGATATCGTTTCGGTTTTGCGTCAACTTACTCAACCCGAGTCTCGCATGATGTTGATTCCTTTTCTGGCTGGTGGAAACCTCTACTATACCAACGACCTGGAGAAGGTGGCAGGGAGGACGGGCATCCCGCTTAACGATGGGCGCTTCTGCGTCGGTGTAGATGTCAGGCTGCATATGTAGCGGCTTCGAGACGGTAGCCCACATCCCATACCCTGTCACAGTCCCAAAGTTCTACGCTATCACTAGTGAAGTGGCTACAATGCATTTCCTCCGTTCCTCTGGGCTGCCTGTTCTCGACTTTTACGATTACTCTCCTTCGTCGGACAACCCTGCGAAGACAGTATATTTCCATGGAGTTTATAAGAGATACGGAGCTCAGTGTCTGCCGACGTACGTTTGTTACAGCCAGCTCGATTTAACCATCACGATGGAGGTAGGGAGGAGTGGATGGGCTGAATGAGATGAATGTGAACAATTGTCGTAAGCAAACCGCTCGCAGATGAGGATAGTGTACCCACCGTGTGCCTCAGCTGTCCCCGTTTTCATCTCATCATGGATAAGTACCTCTCTTTCTCCCTTTCGTCGTAAACGTTTGTGTGTCGGGCGGGGAGCACTGAATTTTGATTTCATGGTGATAAGGAGGAGGGAAGTTAAGACTATGGCAAGTGTTGGTTCAATGCTGATCGGATTGTTCGGCAACAAGATAATACCACAGTGGCATATCTAATCTCTAGGATAAGATGTAACAATATCCTTATATGGATATTGTTACATCTTATCCTAGAGATTAGATATGCCATCACACCTTTATTACACGTTCAATCGGACATCACTTTTTCAGTATACACACCTCATCAAAACATGCGAATCACGACCTTTATTGCGAGTTTACTCGCGATATCGGGCTTCTAAATGGCCCCGTGAACTGTAGTCCTTTCAGCAGCATTTTGAAAACTGGCGAGGTCCCCCCGCCATGTATCCGTCCCAAATAGGATCCTTAACGATTCGGATAGCTAAAATTTTCATGTGGAAAAGATATGTGAAGGGTTTTAGTGAACCATCCTGAGATGTAAAAGAGGTTGGGTGCGGATGGGTTGGATTACGCAGGGACCCAGGTGGATTAGCATTATACTTAGTCCTAATAATAGGTGTCTAGAGAATTAATTGCACGTCAAAGAGCTCCAAGGTGGTGCCCTAGCATGCTCTCTATCTAGATATCGGTGTCTCCAATTTCATTCTTAAATTCGGAAATCAAAAATCTGAATTTACCAATCATTGTCGGCTTTATGGGTATCTTATGGTCGTCGAATACGGTCAGAAGAGTTCCCTTTCGACCATCCTCCGCGTCATAGATATCAACCATAGCCTGCACAAATGCAAGAGAGAATTGAAAGTTGTCAGGCATCGGTATGTAGTTCTCAGCATTATCAACGTATTCCCCAAATGTGGGGCAACCGTAGGGCCGATTACATGGACTGTATTCATCAGTCTTGCCTTGTCCACTTAAAAAAATTTTAGGCTTCCCGCCATCAGTGTGAGACGACAGATGAATATCTACAACGAGGTGGGTACGGAAGGGACGAGAGGGGCGAACGAATCAGGTTGATGATGAGTTAGAGAACAACCTTGCCGTGGGGCAACAGTGGGGCGGATTACATGGACTATATTCATCGGCCTTGCCTTGTCTGCTTAGAAACATTTTAGACTTCCCGTCCCAGTGTGTCAATGAGATGACGGATGAATATCTACGATGAGGAGAGGAACATACCTGCGAGCGCAGTGTGAGACGACGGATGTCTCCCCAACCGGAACTCTTAGCTCTATGTATGAAAGATAAGACGAAAGGAGAAGGCACTACTGACGGCCGACTTTTCCACCTTGGAAAAAACTCTTGAAAGATCCATTGTGGACATAAAAATAACTGCAAAGAAGTAATATTTAACTCAGGCGCAAAATTACAATAATATCTATCTAGGAAGATGCTGCATCTCCTGTTTTGATGCTAGATGATTCAATCTAGGTCCATGTACTTCATCATATTCGGTCCTTCTAATGCATCTCTTGCGCGATTTGATTTGAATTCGAATGCGGCCACGCTCAACTCTATCCACTTCTCTTCCTCTTCATCCCTCACTTTCTCCAGCGATGGAATGGTTGACCTCTTGTGTTTATCAATGGATGCCCGCACATATGTGAAGGCTGGCTCGTAGCATTTTCCGTCTATATGCTCCATCAATGCTAACATGATGAGCGCAAATGCTTCTGCCACCTGATGCGTTGGGCAGCCATTTGGATTTACGGTTGCCAAGGGGTCAGGTATTCCATGCCCAAACTGCAAAAAAGCAAGGACCTCGAGGAGAACGCCATCTCCCAGCTTCTCCAGTCCAGCTTTCGGGGAAAAAGGTCGATCGGCTAAAACGGACTCCGCCTCTTCTTTACCTCGCACCTGATACTTTGTCATAACCAGAATCCGCGCCCGATCCATAGCAATCTTCTGGTTCTCCGCTTCTACAAAGTCAGGCAACTTTCGGAGGTTCTCCAGTATATTTCTCGAATCCGGAGTGCTGCCAACCACAGCCTGGAAGGTGAAGCTCACCACAAAGAACTGGTCGATCTCGGCATCCGTCAGGTTAAACTCGCCATTGCCAATCGCATAATTCTGGTTGACGGTTAGCTGGTTGTGATCCCCTTGCCGGTTTACGATGGAGGTGATTTCCTTCATGAAGGTATTCCTCTCATTGGGGTTGATCATCTGCGGGAAATGCGTCTTGTAGATGGCGGTGCACACGTGCCGCAGTATAGAAGGTGTGAGTTCGGCTTCCAAAGGTGAGGAAGCCAGTGTCGTCTTGAGGACACGGTTGATCTGGCTGCCTGTCCAGATTGGCTGGTTCACCCTTTTCTCTCCGGCGACGGAAGGTGCAGTGACAAAGAAATGGGTAAGCGTCTGCACTGCTGGAACTCTCCCGATGGCCTTGGTGAAAGTGATGGACACACGGCGTATGACGCCCAGATAAAGCAGTAAAGCTTCCCCTAGCACAGAAGGCAATGCCCAGAGAGCCGCCTGGATAGTTCGGTTGAACGATTTTGACCGGGGCCAGCCAATCACAACGGTAGACTTGAGTATGTACAGATTTCGTTTCGCATCTGCAGATGAGGTATACCGGAAGTCTGCTAACTGGAAACTTCGGGGAGGAATACCGGAAGTCAAACATATCGTGCAGAGCAGGTGTTTCAGCAGGTTTTCCTCCAGGTCAAGCCACTTCTGGTGGCCCTCGTTTTTAGTGGCCAGAACACGTCGCCTGCGGTCATTCATGTGAGATATCCTGAACCTTTCCTCCTCATCCTTCATCAACCCATCATATACTTTCTGTACCAGGTCTTCAAATACAGCGGCGTTCTGTTCGAAGACACCTTCCACGCGTTTTGGATGGTCTTTCAGATCGGATACAGTGACCCGAAATTCTTCCGGTTTCATCTCAGAGGGAAGAAGGCGACGAAGGATGTCTATGGTTTCCTTTGTCAAGGCCGAGACAGTTTCTTTGAGTCCTGCGAGAGAGATTTCTATGGAGTCCTTAAGCCGAGCGTCACTGTAGAAAAACACAAGGCCGGTAGAGTCCGATTCCACTCGAATCGCACTCAGACATTTTCTGGCTTCCTGCCAGAGAGGAACCCAGAACTCCTTTATTCGTCGAAAAGCAGTTGGCTGGCTGGTAGCCGTGGGAGGGGTGTTCGAGATCCACTTGATGCATGTGTCTAGCACTCTGTTGAATATTTTTTCACGTCAGTGCGGCAACATTCTCATTCGAGATCTCGTTTGGACGTACTTCAAGAGGTCATCCTCTTTTACTTCATTCCCAACCTCTTTGCAGCTTTGCGTATCCATGCCGATGTCGTCATCATCCAATGCGAATGGATTTACGAAGTTCTCGACCGATTTCTCAGACATCCATGTTTCTGCGGGATTGCTGTCATTTACATCGTCCTCTTCGGAGATGTCCTGATCCATGTCCTCTTCACAAAGATCAAGAGGGTCTTTAGGAGGAGCATCGTCGTCACCGTCATCCAGACCCCAGTCATCTGTGGAGTCCATGTTGGCGACCATGGGCTCGAATGGCTTGTAGACTCGATCGAACCCACCCAGGCGTATAAGGTGTACTGCGATGGAGCGCATATCGTACTGGAGCCATGCACAATATCGGTTGGGGATGGTGGGAGGTCCATAGGTCTGCGAACTCGGAATGTAGGCCGAGAGGATCAGGGCGATATCAAAGGGGCCTCCGACGATGTGGGTGGTGTCGGTCTGAGAGACCAACAGCAACACGAGCAGCTCATGAACCAATGCAGCCAGTTTCTCTCTTGGAAAATCTTCACTTCCGCCAGTGGTAAGAAAGTCGTACAGAGCCTTTGCTGCTTTTTTAGCATTTTTGTTCAGATGGAGAAAATCGCCGACACGACTGGCTACAGGCTTCGCATGTGCAGCGGCATTCCAGGACCACATGAGAAGACAAAGGGGATCGAAAAGGGCCTTCCTGTATGTTAGCATTGTAGAGGGCACCAGATCCCGATACCGAGACTTTGTCCTGGGGGGGGGGGTAAACACAAATTAGCAGGTGAAAATCGGGAGAAACGGCATCAAGACCCCACCCTTCCGTTAGTCTGTTCCGCAGGATACGCGAACAGGTCTTGAGCCACGCATTGGCGGAGAAGATGTAATCGTAAAGGAAGATCCAAACCTCAGCGAGACCGCTTTCTAGAGTTTCCTGGTCAGAAAGACCTTGAACAGGAGCCGAGTTCAACAGCCGGTGAAGATCCAACACCCTCATTTTCGACGTGTCCTCCCACCCCTTCTCTGGCTCCTTTTGCTTGGAGAAGCGCACGAAGGCTGTGTCCCACTGAAGGGTCTTGGCGTAGCCTTGATCGTGGATGGCGGTAGACTCAGGCATTGGCACCACGGTCCGCACAGCGCAGACACGGCCGGTGGTGGTGGTGGTAGGACTGAAACCATCCGGATAAAGCAGGATGACGGCCCTTTTCCCGTTGTTCCCGTGGTACACCTCATGCCCGTATTTGTGAGTGTCAAGGAAGGTTGGCATGTCCTTCAGAGTCACCGGTTGCTTGTGCGTTGGTCTCCCCAGCCTGGCGGTGGCCTTTTTCTGGCAATCGGGATTGTTCTTGAAATGCTCTTGGTATTTGACGCAGGCGATGCGGTTCATTTCGGCTTGAAAGGGGAGTTGGCAATTGGGGCATCGCCAGAAGAGCACCGGGTCAAGTAAAAAAGGAAGAGGGGAGGAGAACGGAAGCGATGCCGAAATATCGGCGAAGTTTGCAAGCTGGAATGCGTTCTGAATATGGCGTACCAAATATACAACCTTTTTGGTGGTGATTTTTGGAAACGTCTTTGCAAGGCTCTCCAGAGAAGGAAATTCGGTGGGATCCACGCTTGGTACCATCGTGGAGTGGGTTCTGCCACCGACATGAGAACGAAAAGAGGACGCGTCGAACAAGTAGTGGTGCTCCTTGCAGAGTACGAGGTTGAGTGGCTTATAGATTGCCATGTTGAGTTTCTGAAGAGCGAGACAAGACTCGTCAAGAGTGTGCTCGTGAGCCCCTGGGGCCTTCCAGTCGACGTCTTTCCAGCTGGCGGGCGACGTGTGGATGCATTTGGTGCTGGTGCCATGAAAGGAGTAGGTTCCTGCTCTGGCGATGAGGACGCCGGCACCCTTGGTGGTGTTTATCTCAGAGGTGGATGGGGGCAGTTGTTTGGATTTACGACGGGGTGCTCGTGCTAGTGCTCGTTCTCGCGGTGCTCGTTTTCGTGGCTTCTTGATCTTGGTGGTGGTGGTTGGTGGTTTAGTGTTTTGGTTGGATAGCCTGGCTTTCTTTTGCTTTGGAGGAGAGCCTGTGAAGTTGGACATGGAGTCCTCGTCATCTGAATGTTCACTGTCTGTGGTGTTCCAGTCAAGGTCCTGACGGGAACGTTTATGAGACGGACTGGGAGTGGTGTTCTCCTTGTTGCTTTCAAGAGCATATGACGTCCGTTTCTTTGCTGGACGGGAGCTTCGACGGGGGTGAGGAGAGGACATTTTCGGGGTGGTATTTGATGACAGTGCACGTAATGGGACAGATCAAAACAGGGTCGAAAAATTCATGTTTGGTGTGGAATTCAAGATAATTCTTGCATGAGAATTTTTTATTTATTGAAGTGCTTGTGTTCTGCAAAAATTGCACTGACATACACACCAAAAGAGTGGTGAGTGTGCGTGCTTGGCTATAAATAACTACGGTTTAAGAAGAGTGTGCGTGCGCGTGTGTCACATGATCACTTGTCATGGTCATGTGATAAAATACTGTCTGTAACAAAACCGGGAGTCATGCGATGTGCTTGACATTGCTCCCAGATTTCCATTTCATGTTTAAGATGGTGGGTGAATAGGATGGTACTATGTAGTGAGTCTGCTATCATGCTGATCTGCTATCATGCTGCATGCCGTCACCGTAACCCTATGGCATGAATATGGGTGTTATAGCGAGGTGATTCTGGCATTCATTTGACAGAGAAACGGAAATGGGAGGTGACACAGACTATTTCCAGACTATTTCTGGAAATATATTTTTTGGTGGCAGTTGGACGGCGACTGCATTCTGAATAAGATTAGAAACTGTGGGCACTTGAGACATTGTCCCACCCTTATATCTAACCTACTTGCATTGGATGTTTTCGTATTAGCTACAAAAATGTGCGAAGAAAATGATATGATTCACCCCATTAGGAACATTTTCATGAAAACCACTCGAATCTCCTTATTGCCGTTTGCAATAATGTTGGCGAACCTGCCTTTTTGGGCCCAAATCAAAAATTTGAGAACGGGTTGCCGCAAGCCTCATAAGTTGGCCAGTTCTGGTCATAGAAACATAATTGTAAGTGATTTTAAAAGGTACGATGAAGGGCTACCGGAATATGTAAAAAATTAGAGAAATAATGATGATTTTTGAAGTAAGTAAATTGAGCCCAGATACCCTGTTTGATGATGGAGCGTATCTTCGTCAATTCTGGTCATATAAGCTCGATTGTGAGTGATTTAGAAAGGTACAATGTAGGGCTACTATAATATAGAATAAATTTGAGAAATATCCATGGAATTTCAACTCAGGGAGTGATGATCCCAGGTACCCTGTTTTCCCCAATTTTCATCACTTAGCATGTTAAAGGGGCTGATATGGGCTGAGATACAATCTCAGAGAGTGTCTATGAAATAGAATATTGACCAGAAATCCTTGAAGAAGGACATAAGTTCAAGTGGCCAAGTTTATCAGTGGGGGCTGTGCCAGCTGGCAGTGCTCAGAGGCTCTGTACACACTCAAACATCCCAAGATACTTCCAGATATATCTTAAATAGATTTTCGTATGTTGTATATGAAATATGTGCTCCTTATTAACCCTCCTTGCCATGCTAAGTGATGAAAATTGGGGAAAACAGGGTACCTGGGATCATCACTCCCTGAGTTGAAATTCCATGGATATTTCTCAAATTTATTCTATATTATAGTAGCCCTACATTGTACCTTTCTAAATCACTCACAATCGAGCTTATATGACCAGAATTGACGAAGATACGCTCCATCATCAAACAGGGTATCTGGGCTCAATTTACTTACTTCAAAAATCATCATTATTTCTCTAATTTTTTACATATTCCAGTAGCCCTTCATCGTACCTTTTAAAATCACTTACAATTATGTTTCTACGACCAGAACTGGCCAACTTATGAGGCTTGCGGCAACCGGTTCTCAAATTTTTGATTTGGGCCCAAAAAGGCAGGCTCGCCAACATTATTGCAAACGGCAATAATTTTGTCACCGAAAAAACTGTTCGTGAACCCGTTTCGAAACTACCTCACAGGAAGTTTTCTACATATACTCCGGGGGTATATAAACGAGTTTGAATGGAGATATGTACATGATTTACACGAAATGGGCGATATCGCCTTCGTTACCAATTCACATAAGCTCTTGGACTTTGGTTGAACGTCCCACACAGGAAGATAATTCCCCGAACCCACAGGTACTCGGAAGAACTAATGGAACCATTGATAAAATGCCACGCAATGAATTGCGACCCCTTCTTTCCTATGTGAGACATATCATAGACATTATGACGTACTCGTCTACCAGCCATCCCCCAGGGAGGTGTAGACGTCATACTTTGGCCCATATCACTTCCCAACTCTCCTTGTACCCTAACAAGTTCGGAAACACTTTGGTTTGAACGTCCCACACAGGAAGATAATTCCCCGAACCCACAGGTACTTAGTGATTGAAAGTCCGGTACGGTCTCGGTTTTTGACCTCCAGGGGCTTGGACCGAGACCGAGACCGGTCCACCAAAGTCCCAATACCTCAAAAAACCGGACTGGACCGCTCAGGACCGTTTTTTTGCGGTCTTAAACCAGTCTGGACCAGTTCTTGGTCCTAACCAGTTTTGACCGGTCTTGACCGGTTTATGACCGGTTTTTTGACCTTATACATTGAAAATCGAACATGTATTCCTCAGTAATATTTGTTAAGATTAACTTAAGCTTTAAAATGAGCCCAAGAACGTTCAATATGGTTAAGAATTGTATTTTATACAATAATATTCAGCAGAGTCTACTATTTTAGTGAACATTGTACAGTTTATTTTATTTCTCAGCCAAATATTAACCGTTTTGAGTGTTCTTGGGCTCATTTCGAAGGGGTAGATTGGGGGTACAAATTCACCGGTTCAAACCGGTCTTGACCCAAAAATACCGGTCCAGGAAGACCGGTCTTTTTGCAGTCTTTGATTCTCAAAATCAAAAGACCAGGACTGCTGGTCCGGTCTTTTCCAGTCTTAGTCCGGTCTGGTTCCAGTCTTTTTGCAGTCTTGAGACCGGACTCTCAAACACTACAGGTACTCCGAAAAACTAATGGAACCAATTGATAAAATGCCACACAATGACTCGCAACCCTTCCTTTCCTATGTGAGACATATTATGACGTACTCGTCTACCAGCCATCCCCCAGGGAGGTGTTGACGTCATACCTTGGACCATATCACTTCCCAACTCTCCTTGTACCCTAACAAGTTCAGAAACAGAGCAACTATATAGTTATTCTTTGGTAGATGCTGACTGTGATAAATTCCCAGGACGATAGTATGTATTTGAGCATCGCCGGTTACTCCGAGTATATTGCTAAAGTAAAAAATCGAACCATTCTTCCTACTCGCGCAAAAGGGGTAACTTTCTCATGTTGTACCTGTACCTGTGTTCGACGCGCTTTGGAAACACGTATCGATGTCTGTCCTCTCGGGGAGGGAGAAAGTCCCCAGAGTGTCGACCAGGGGATTCCCAAGAGTGATAATGGTGAGAGAGTTCCCAAAATATTCCTCCGCTCACCTTTCCATCTCCCTCGCGCGGCAGGTATGCATAAAGATCTTGTTCCATCTTCTCTACCCACGCTTGAGGGGAGCGATAATATTTCCAAGGGTTAACCCAATAGCGCTTGCAACGGCGGGGTGGATAGGAAATGGAAATCCCAAACATGATGGCATCGGCCGAAAGTAAAAGGACAGGAATCGAGTTGCGGAGATAGGGTGCTCCGCCCATGAAGAATCTGTCGAGAAGGGCTTCCGGAAAAATCAGCTTGATTGAAAATGTCCGAGTGGCCATGCCTTGCAAGAGACGCGGAAAGGCCTTGACAATCTCGGTAAAGTGGGATGGCACCGAGATATTCCAGCGGACGGAATAATCATCGAGTGGTTTGTGAAATATGGTCGTCTGGTCAATGATACCCTCTGGGTAGTTTTTGACTAGAATACATGAGCTGGATGATAATGTGGAAAGAGAGGGGTACACACGTTGCAATGCAAGTGATTGGATATGCGGGAAATCGCATTCCAAAACGGCCTTCATTACCGGCCAATCAATGACAAGGGTACGCACATTTCGTGTGCCGATAAATTGTTGGGCAGAGGTCCAGTCGCACATGCCGAGAGAGAGAGTGGAAGGGAACCATTTTTGGGAGGGTGGGTGGTTGGTATCCGGTGGGGGAAAGGAAGGGCAAAGGGAAATTGCCGTGGCAAGCGTGCACCGAGCGTGCCACAAGCGTGCCAATTTGCACGCTTTGCACACAAGTTGTACGCTTGGGTCACGCTTGCCCTAGGACATTTCTGAAAAAATTGAGTCAGTAAAGTAAGTTTTACTCGCTTACCGTTAGTCGATGATCAATTTATCATATATATTTGTCATTTTTTTGTATCCATTCGACCAACATTCGACATAATTGTACATACGGCACTTGCCCGCCAGACTGAAGTGAAGTTCAAACTCCGCTCAACGTGATATAAACGCCTCAAAAGTCAATGCACAAACTGTGTGGGACCATAGAACAGTCTAATTATGACATATAACATGTTTAGTAGTCGTTTAAAACCCAGGAAAATTTCTCGTTAAGATCAACAGTCCAGAATACCTCTGAAACAGAGCGCTGCGCCTGTTCAAAGCCACGAGTTCTGCTAATTCATGTCATAGCATGGCCACAATGTACCAACTTTGCACAAAATTTTAACCACACGCTATTTACACTATAGGTAAGACATGTATGCAAAAAAATCTTATAGACGGGCTTCATAAGAGGAACCAAGGCAATTATTGTGTTGGGCTGGTGCAAACAAAAACAAAGGTAAACAATGGGATTTTGGTTCCGGCCCCCGGGCTTCACATGTCATCGACATTAGTAGGTGTATCAAGCTCCTGTATTATTACTGTTGAACATGACTGATCAGCAGTGATCACTGCACTATTGCACTGGTACATAAGCTCACACCTCATCATGCTGAAGCATGCATGTGCTGAAGCCTTGGCATACTGAAGCGTGCATATGACACGCCTCAGCACGATATCATCACGCCAAAGCGTGCACATGGTCACGCCTTGGCACGCGTCGGCACGCTCCGGCACGCTCCAACATATATATGGCACGCTTGACTCACGCTTCAACATGCCAGTGGCACGCTTGACTCACGCCTTGACACGCTAATGAATATATTGACACGGGAGCATCACGCTTCAGTTCCTTATGCATGCGACTGCATTAAGAAATAAGATATCAAGGATATCCAAGGAAATTGACCTTGGAGGGAGGGCCCAATAGATTAGAATTAGGTCCCATTTGGAAAGTGATCTGCGGTCACTCAATGGTTGAAAATTTTAGTTTCATTCATCTCCCCTTCTTCATCTATCTCAGCAGTATTTTCCTGAGCTATGGTGAGGATATCTATCTTTGAAACCGATGTTTGAACTAATTTTTTCCATGGTAGGAGTTTATCAGATACCTATTCAATTATTTTGCACCACCGGACGTGGATGAAAGGCCGGCCCACCTCGTACCAAAGGCAGAAATAATGGCAAAAGGTGTGGAAGAGCTAGTTCCAGTCTACAGTTCTGATGGTATGTCGTGGACTTTTTTATTAAGGTTCAAATGACTTATCGACCATTCAAGGCCGCTTACTGAGGTACATTGAGCACTCGTCGGATGAAGCAGCTAAGAGCCCAGAAGTTGCTCAAGCTAGCTGTGAGTTTCCTTTGATCAAAATATAAGTGATACTGACTTAAATTAAGCGAAACCGAATGGCTCTCCTCTACTCTCAGAAGGCGAAACATACTATAAGCTTATGCCCGGCGGAAAATATGTACCAGTCATTCCTGCACAACCGAAATTGGCAGCCATACCCATCCTACCCAAGCCTGTGATCCTGAATCCGCATCCGAATCCAAACCCGACGCTTATCCGTAGGCCCAAATCCAATATTCCGAATCCGACTCTTCTCAGCACGGAGGACTGGGATGGCTGGCCAGATGGCAATTTTGAGCAAGATTTTTCATGGCGAGAGTTCGAAGAAACATCAAACCTAAGTGTTCACTGGGCTGTTCGCGTCAATGGAGGAGATCGTCGAGGAGACGAGCACGCAGAATCATGGCAACAAGGGAAGAAGTCATCGAGACGATGTATGGGCATTATTGAATGTGATAATCCTACCTGCAACATCATTGTTCGACCCCAGACGACACCTAATGGAATCTACAAGCAGCTTGGCGAGCCTTGCAACTGTGGTGCGGTCCTTAAACACCAAAAGTGCGACGTCATATCATATCTGTGGCGATGGTCGGATGGGGTTCATTATTCGAATGGAGGATTTCATATACATCGGAGACCCACTCACCTCCTCCACCTCTCTCAGGGTGAAAGGCAAAAGTTCGAGGAAATGATCAAAGCTCATCCAAATTCAGGCCCACTTCAATTGATCGTCGGTGTACCAGGAATCGAAGGACCAGGGGAGTCTGTTGCAGATATTTCAGACGTCCTTCTAAACGCGCATCGTGTCAGCAAAGAACGGTCGAAAGTCAAAAAGGGACATGTCCAAGGAGCGGATGCATTGATCGCCTCCTTTTCCAAGTTCGACAAAGACCACCCAAACTTCGTGATTAACTCAAACCTTGGGGAACAGACAGTCATTTCGGTTCAAACCAATTTTATGCGCTCTCAGCTTCTCAAGGATCAACCACTGGAGGGACCTATTAATGGAATGGTAAATGATGCTGCTCACGGATGGTGGAAGGAGCGGAATTCTCTGCTTGTGGTTTCCTCCATTTATTGTCCCAATCTCCTCTGTTGGGTCCCGGGCATACTCTCTTATTCGAACGGTGCAAGTGCTGCACATTTTGAACACCACTTTCTTGCTGTTTTTATGAGCATCGCTCACGAGGCCAAGTTGCGGGGTATTGTTGTTAATGATGCGATATTCGCAGGTGTACGTCATATCTTTCTATTTACTATAATTTCACCTGACCATTTTTGTTTTACCCCCAAGGTTATGGACTTTAGCGAAGCCGAGCGCTCTGGATTTACCCGTGGCTTCATAAGTTTCTGGATTGCCCAGCAAGATAATACTCGAAATCGGCAGGAACTCCAGGTTGCTGCAGAGCGTCTCTTGAAAGGCTGTCGTGAACATTACCGTGCTGGTGTTACCCGCGTCAGCCGTATTTCTGGTGCTGTGCCCCCAGGCATGGCGGACGCCTTCAAAACACGCGCTCTTGCACTCTTAGACCTTCCAAGCTCTGAGGAATTTATTTCCCAAGCCACGCTCCTCGTCCGGGACTTCCCAAAGCTTGCTTCATGGATGGAATGGTGGGCGCGCCCAGTTCATGCATCAATGCTCTTCGAATCAGAGAGAAAGATGGACATTCAACTTTGGGAATCTTTACCACCAACCAATAACCCTGAAGAGGCGATGCACTGGAAGCTTTACAGTGCCTGTGGACGTGATCATGCATTTCTTGAAGGGATGTACTCCTTATACGCCGTGGCTGTCTACTATGAGCGTCTTTATGAGGCTTCTTTAAGTGAGTTTTTATCTATACAAAGCTGTCTATTAATTCAATGACCCATGAATTACAGAAGGAACACTTATTCGCTATGGTCAAGCAGAGCCATGGAAGGTGGTCAAGGAAATATATGGCACAACCAAAACCACTCGCGCTGCAGATCCAGCTGATAGCAAGCGTAAGAAAAATGATGGACGTCCACCAGACACAGTGAAGGAACTTTTAATGCCCGGAAAAGCGAAGAAAAAGCAGCTCACATTAGACGAGTCACTTTCAAAGAAAACCACAGGCCCGAAGTCAAAGACAACAATGAAGGAGGATCTTCCTATCGCCCCTCCTTCTCTCTCTCCTAATCCTCCCAGTTATCCTTGGAACCGAAATTCTTGCTGGCTTGATACCTCTTTGCAACTCCTTTATGTTGCTATGCGCAGTTCAGTCCCTGAATTCCGGAGAATTCATGGCGCACTTCCTCAAGGCTCCATGTTACGGGTAATTCTTGCAGGGCTGTTGAAGCGGTATGATCTCGATGAAGCAAATAAAGTGACATCAGCTGTTTTGCGTGGTCAAAGGGACTACCTGCGCAAGTATTTGAAGAGAAATCAGGCTATCCGGACAGCGACTGGTTTTGAGTCGCTTTTTGTGCATGTTTTCAAAATTTTTATTCCGGAATTACTCATTAATTTGGATCACTATAGACCTGGTTCGGTGAATCAGTAAAGTTGGAGGATATAAGCAAGTCTTACCGCTCTATATCTGCATTTGAAGTTGTTTTCGTCGAAATTCACTACTGCACTGGCTCCTCCAAAATTGGTGGATCCCATATCAATATTAGCCACATTCCCTTTCGTCGCCGGATACACCAGCTCGGAAAAGGGGACTACCAGAACTTCCAAGGAGACTTCAGCCTATATTTCGCCAACTTCATTTCTTTAAACAAGGTTCCATCTCCAGGAAGCAACTGCTGGCGACAAAAAGATGGTATTCCACTCTGTCCTGGTGAACGTACCGACATTCGTTATCTAGTTGCCTCCCTGCCTTTCCTTCTGACTTTCGAAGTTGGTGATGAAAGTGTTGCCCTTCAAAATCATGACGAAGAGCCTCACAAATGGGACTTTCCCCCGACACTACTTCCCAGTACAGAAGCTCTTGCCGACGCTCATGGCCTCATCTATGACCTGATTGGCCTCGCCTTAATCAACAGGGCTGGTAATCACTTCATTGCTCGGTATGCATCAGATGATAAATCTGTCATTTATACCTATGATGGGATTTCGAACAATGGCGTTCCTATCCAGGAAAACTCGGCAAGCCTCAATACTCATATTTTTGGGAAGGATATCTCGCTTCCTCGAGGTTTCCTTGTCTATCAGGTATTTTACCTTCTTCGAGGAGGCGCTGTTGCCCAAGACCAATTTTTCGAACTCCAAACGGCTGAATTATCTCGCAAATTCGGTTTCCAGTTCTCAACAGATACTCTCGACACTCTTTTCTCAATGACTTTCCAAGATGACGAATACGAGCTACTGGACAACAAGAAACGCACTTGGATGATAAATCCATGGAAGGGTAAAACCCTTGAATATGTTTCTCGAGGCGCACCAGGCGACGTCTCCGATGACAATCTCGAACCAGAATCTGAGGAGGAAATGGACAACTCAAAGCAGTTGCAACCTGGAATGCACCTTAATCCAATCAAGATCCCATCGTCTCCTTCACTCTCTCTGCCAGATTCTGAGTTCGAGTTGAACTGCCGATGTGGAATCATTGGTGACGGGAATATTCTTTACCGTCGTGAGCATGGTGAAGCTATCCAGTGTAACGAGTGCCGTGAGTGGTCCCATATTGCATGTCAGCGTAGCGGAAGGGCGAGCAATCTCGCGGAAGACACACCATTTACTTGTGATACCTGTGACTTATCTCATCATTTCGCTATGACGAGGAAGTCTAAACGAAAGTAAGCCTTCAAAAAAATTGCAATTCAGGTTGGTGATTGATCAGACAAACTACAGAGAGATGGAAGCACGGCTCGCATTGAATAAGCCACTGAAATTTCGATTAAGGTAGTTATATTCTGTTCACTTGACTCTTCTATACTCACTTGCTCATTAGGGCGGGTCGAGGTGCACTGGCCCGAGTTGGTGAATTCTGGTATCCCATCCGTCTGATACAAAAGGTACAAGATGGTTGGAGGGTTCAATGGTGGAGGGAGAACAAATTTATTGCGGATATCGGACTGGAAAAGCCTGGAGCATTTTCTATTGTGAATTCGGCAGATATTGTCGATTCATTGTGGAATGACAGGAGTGGAAGGAGGAAAATCAGAGTACGCCACCCAACCCATATCATCGTTTTATCAACTGAACTAACCATATTTTGCAGCTCGGCCAATGGAAACATGCCAATGAAATTGAAACCTCGGAGGACATTCTTGCAGATCCCTCTACAGTTCCATTCACAGACGAAGTAGATGCGGTCCTTGCACCTTTTAAGAGGCTCCTCAAGAATCTACTCACCGGCAGGCCAGCAGATATAAAGAAAGAAATCATACCAGCAAAACTGTGGCTCGATAGCATCAAGAAGCCCATGCAGACAACCTTGATACCATATTCTGGCTCTCTTTCTATCGTCGAAAGAGCCAGAATCGCGAACTGGTTCCTAACATTCATCAGCAAAGACGCACACACATGGCTCGGACGTTTACCACTTGCTCACGCCTTCACCATCTACATCGCAAAGCATCTCAAGAGCGACCCAAAATTGGAGGGACTCGATTGGGAAGCCCTGCTCGAAAAGGCTTGGGAAGTACAATTCACAGGTACCCCTTCGATGTTGACGGATGTTGATGTCGAACGTGAGTGCTTGGAGGAGCTAGAGGGAGAGATGTTCGAGATATCCCAGGCTGCGGGAATTTCTGGGCATTATCAGTGGGGCTTGGACACTGGAGATCATCAAGATTGGAATCCATATGCAGGTATGCAAGATTTGAACCACGGAGATCGTCCTGGAAGCGATGCTGAACTTGAGGTAAAGCACTTGACTTCCCAGGTGATTCGTGTCTCACAAAAGCCACAATGACAGGAAGGCCACAAATTCATTCGTCGTGAAAAGGTGAAGCCTATTTCGAAGGAAAAGAAACCACGTCCCAAACCACAACCAGTACAGCCAAAAAAAAGGTGAAATAGATGTTATTTCGACACTATTCATAGTATTACTTTCACTCAAATGGAATAGTAAAGTAATTTGAGCGTCAGAGCCCCACCGGCCTCCGACTTGAACCGCTACGAGTAATCCATCATTTGACTGAATATTGCACACTACTTTAAAACTGCACGCAACCTGACTGAACATGCACGCGAGGGTTGAACGACACGCCTCATTGGCACGCTACTATCCCATACTTGCACGCTTCTCACGTTGGCACGCTACGCCGTGCCACGCCACTGCACGCTTGGCACGCTCGTGCCACGGCAATTTTCCTGTGCCCGGAAAGGAACACTCGAGGAGGTGTATACAGTCGAGGGATTGAAACTGTACATCCTTCACATCCGGCATGTTTCCACCATAAACGTGCAAGGTTCGAATCGTGGAAAGTGATGAAAGCCCTGCAAGCAGGTCCCGAAAGCCTTGAACGCGATCTTGTTCGAGCTGATCGGTGATCGTGGAGAGGAGGATCCTCCGCATGTGCGTGAAGAGAATGAGGAGGGGATGCCATAGGGATAAATTACATTTCGGGTAGAAATGAAAGGATACAAATCTGACTAGGGATGCCAGATCGCTGTTGCTGAGACCGAGCGTCTTGGTGTACCCTGCCCGTGTAGCGACAATCTGGATCGATTCAAACAGGACGGGTCGGACAGACGCCAATGCCAAGGTACAGGTAGCTGAAAAGGAAGAGAGGTCCTCTTTGTTTCCACAGAATCTTGCGATGCGTTGAAAGAGCTCGAACGGTAGGTTATCCATCGTGTGAGGGTAATTGAGATAAGGGGCCAGATCAATCTTGATCATTGCCACGATAGACCGATCTCCAATTTTACCTCCAAGGCCGTGGTCCATCATCATTTCAAGCTTGTTCAGGAAAAGGGCCGCCTTGTATACCACCCCAAGAGATCTACAATCCAGTTTTACAGACAATGTATTTGGTACGATTCTATCACACCCCGTTCGTTAGAATCCAAACATTTCGACAATGTATTTAACCTTGATTCTCCTACTCCCCGTTGGTAGAATCCAACATTTATTCCAGTGAGATCTGTTACGATTGAGGGAAGGAAATTCGAAAGTCACATATCAGACGCCGTACCATCCCACCCTACAAATTACATCTGTTTGCTGTCTGGAACCGTGTGAATGAGAATGAGAGTACAAGCGAGGAACTCAAAAGAGTGCGAGTGAAAATGAGAGTAATATTTCGAACGCATCAAGCTTACACAAACTACAAGCTACGCTGGGGGTTTCTTTTGGACCTTTATCTCGACATCATTTCCATCATGAAACTATAAAAGTCCGTATACTCACCCCTTGTGTAGAATGATAAGTTACAAGGAAATATGCCAATAGAACGTATTGCTTACTCTTCGTACCCAATCGTCATGAGATCTCTTCTTAGACGACGCGCCAGCGTATGATTCATAAGGTAAGTGAAACGGTAGATGTCAGGATTGTCGAAAAGCAGCCAGATGTTCATAGGAGTTGGAGTTAGGCTGTCCCCGTACACAAGTTTCCAGCTATTTGATTCCCATGTACTTTTCTTGCGGTCTTGGTCGGGATCCAGTGAAATTGACCAACATTTTGAGTCTCCGAGACGTCGAATACCTTTCCCAAACCCTGAAAATAGATCATGCTGCTCGATTTCGAACCTCTTGACAAACGTCCACCCCCGCTCTTCGTATTTTTCACGAGCCTTAACCGTGGAGTCATCGTCTTTGACGAACATCAGCGAGCGCCGATTTTCGAATGTTGCTCGAGGAAATATAGAGTAGGCCTTGTCGTGCGTGATCAGGTTCATGACGCAAGCTGAACAATCCAGTTAGCTCTTTCAATTTTAAGAAGCAATGAACTCACTTGAATGGGATCGAAGCACCTTCTCCAGTGGCGACGCGCTTGTAGTAAACAATCGAACCTTTGGGAGGTGGCTACCCTTTGAAAAATCGAGAGCGAAAATCCCCTCGAAATAGCTTCCGTCGTGAAGGAGTGCAGGGGTGTACTTGAGTGCCTTTTTGAGAGTTTTAGGGCCTGTCGCAACGCGAGGTAAGTATTTGTAGCCGATGCTCTGTAACCACAACGCAATCGGTTGTCGAAATCTATAGTCGACGTAGAGGTCGAGATTAGAGCTGTCGTACTCTGTACGATCGAAGAATTCCAAAGCCACAGAGCCAGAGACGATCAAACCTGAGAATAATCAGGTATGGAACATCAGGAAGTGGCAAATCATCGTCACCTGTGCTCTCCTGTAGTTCTCGAAAGCGAACGACTTCCTTCGGCATGAAATATTTCCGTAATGTGTACTCGATCCGAAACGCCCTTCGATAAAATGACTGCACTGCCTCACGAATATATCTGCAGGTTCTGGAATATGCTATAAGGTTGGCAGGGCTGAGACAACTGAATACCATGTCGTCCGTGAGTGCGGGTCTGAGAAATTACACGGTTTAGATCTATCATAACATTTGAAGTAACCGACGTACAGCAGGCGAACGGTACCGTCGGTGTTTGTCCCCATGGTTGAGAAAATACGCGCTGGTTTATACTGGGTTGACAGATGTGCGCTTTTGGGAGAATGTGAAGCGTCGTCTGGTTAAAGGATCGATAGTTGAGACAGAGGGTCCAGCGAGGGGAAAGAGAACATAACCAGGACCAGCTCTGAACGCACGTTGCTTTTTTATCTGTGGTATGCTGATTTACGAGTACCCCTTGCGTTGTTGCCAATATCTCCGCTAATGCTGACACTCCCAAGCGGGTTATTAATTAGGAGTGAACAAAACTCTGGGCGCTGCAGTCCTCTGTAACTGTTTCTAGGAGGAATGAATTTCACATTCTCAAGTATCGTTCATCCGTTCCCGCTAGTGTTAAAGTCATGATAACTTCCGGGGATGATAGATAGTATTGCCCACCACTAACTGGCAGTATGATATATCATGGGTATGTAATTAGATAAAAAGTGTGATACATCAAACAGTCTAATTAGATACACTTTGGGATATATCACATTAGATACCCTACTGCACAGCTTGTTCTCAAAATGGCATGTACC
>Ga0307513_10000571_pt1 | contig 52791 bp, 68 predicted proteins | sample 15_EM_MG_FD_202174 | JGI IMG/M metagenome (GOLD analysis project Ga0307513, IMG submission 202174) | Populus trichocarpa ectomycorrhiza microbial communities from riparian zone in the Pacific Northwest, United States - 15_EM | ecosystem: Host-associated > Plants > Roots > Unclassified | place... | reverse complement strand
CCGATCCACCGTGTACACGGGTTGCTCTCGTTCAATGTTCCATCTACTCGATTTCATTTCTGGCCCTACCGTGTACGAATCCATAAATCCAGTTACCCTCGCCCCAGTTTGGATGGTGAGCCGGTTTTATGGCCCACAAGAAGTCCTCCGCACCGAGCGCGAGTGCATCATCGTGATCCATCTTCACACCGGAAATAACTATTTGTCGATAAATACTCCAACAGTTAGCATCTGGATATTCACCAATGCATAAAACTCGGCTAGTGACACCCTTCTGCGAGGGATATGTCTCTCTGGTCTTATCGACAGTCACCCACGGCCGCCAGTGCCCCGCGACTCTAGCCACTTGCGGATCCTCCCACTCACGAAGGCCCTCCGAACAGCTCGCAAATCTACACAGGTTGTTAATTTTATTCACGAACCGGCCTCTCCAGTTCCAAGTAAAGAACTACGATTATCCATCTACAGCAGAAACTAACCTTCAGCACCCTGCACTGGATTCACTACACAACGAGAGATACTTCCCGATGGAACTGGGAGTTGATCACCACCTGGTAGGACAGTTGGACCTGTCATACAATCGGGGTGATTAAATGTTGACACACACGTTCGGATTGAAATGGGGGCGTACCAGATCCGGTTGTCGTAGCCATTGTATCCGGGTCTATGTTCACGGTAGGAGTAGGCGAAGGCGACCTCGACGGTGGTGTCGCCCCTTCCAAACACTGGAGTATGGCCTCGAGACTCGGACGGTCATCCCATTCAGCTTTCCAACAAAGTTCCAACATCTCCCATATCCCATCTTCGAACCATGCCCCTTTCGTTCCTTCAAGTCTCTGAGGACGTTCGCCCCCCATCACTTTCTGAAGGACAACCACGTCCTTATACCCAGGAAACGGCGATTGTCCGCTGAGAACTTCGTATACTACCATCCCCAGTGCGTAGACGTCGGATTGCTTGGTTGGGCGACTGTCCTCTAGGTTGAAACTTTCTGGATCAAGGAGTTCCGGGCCCATCCACTGAAGCGTACCGCCTTCAGCGCATGTGATCGAGGAGATGAAGTTTCCCTTATCGGAGATGATTCTGAGCAAACCAAAGTCCGCAATGCGCGCGTGACGATTGTGGTCGACCAAAACGTTGGCCTAAGTCGTATAAGCCACTACCCAGGGGAGCGATGATTTGGTTCAGAGACATACCCCCTTGAGATCACCGTGGATCACCTCCCGTTCATGAAGATAGACCACCCCGCTAACGGTATCCATCAGCTGTAGAAGTGACAGTTATCAGAAAGTTGGGGTATATTAAATTTGAAAAGGGACTGACAAGCCCTAACCGATCCGCATCTGGATGTGCCTTGACAAACTCGTTGACAGTACCATTCGCCATCCATTCCGATACCATCACGAGTCGAGTGTTGATCGTTGCCGCACCTAACAGCGGTAACACATTCGGATGGCGAAGTCCACTCCACATCACAACTTCCTTGCAGAACCTCTAGTGTCCACGCGATAGTCCAACTGTCAATGCAAACCACAGCCAAGAGAAGACCCTGAACTTACACTTCTGATCTTCTCATGACCATCGGACCGATACATCCTCGGGACCTTGATTGCAACGGTCAGACGGCGAGCCCTACCCCTCCACACATCTGCACACCCGCCCTGGTACAGGGGGGCTTCCGCTGGATCCCAGGAAACTGTAATGCTCAGTGATCTCGGAAGTAGGGCCTGACGGCCACAAATTTTGGACAAAGTTTGTAGACAATTCGCCCTTAGCACGGGATCGAGGTAATCCAACGCCTGATGGAAAGTTAGTGCACTTGGTCTTCGGAGATGGGAGAACACATAGGTATACCTCATATACCATATCAGTAAAAACCTGAGCGTCACCCCCACTAAGTTGTCCGATCGCCTTGACCTCGTCGCGGTCTGAGAAGATGACGTCGATGAGACCGCCAATTACACACTCCCACTCCGAGGGGTCGGAATCGTGGGGTGCAGATAAGCGCCTGTCAATCGCCGGGAGTTTCCTAACGCGCAAAAATTTCCCCAGAGCTTTGGCCACCACCCAAAGTACCTTCCATCCCCACGGCGACCTAACTATCGCGCTCTCTATTCCTCTTCCTTGAACTTCAGGACGGGGATCTACACTTTGTTCACGGCTGCGACGACTGGTGCGATGGAGCGGCAATGTAAACCGCCTTTTGGAAGCCGTCGTTCTCGATATACTTGGGACGGGCACCGTTTGTGAACGTGGCTTTTTCGGGCGCTTCATCGATTGTGTTCCAGTTCCTGATCGAACAGCGAGGGCCGGGAGCGTAAACCGCTTTTTGGGAGTAGTCATTCTCGGTGTGTTCGGGACGGGCGGCGATTGTGACCGTAGATTTCTTGCAAGTTCTATCAATGTCCTTCTAACCTTGGGTTGAACGGGGGGGACTGGGGATGCCGGGTCGCCGTGGTCTACGAGAATCAGCCCAGGCGGATTGCAATGGTGAGCGTGGTCCGGTGACCGATAGGGACAGTAGTTACCTTCAACTTGCACCGATAGATATTTCGGAAGAACATCCTCGATAATGTTCGGAGCTCTTGTTTTTTGGGCATCTATGAACAGGGAAGATTCCCTTCAGTCCAGGTCTCCAATCGATAAAGCACGTTGATCACCTCGTTCAACCTCCGCGATCTCTTGCATGCTTGACATCGACAGCTGATTGTATACGGTGTGGATATCCCAACGCAGCTCCCGCCTCTCGCTCCAACATATCGTGATCATGTTCCATATCTGATCCTGTAACCATCGGGCGCCCATCGGTCGGGATGGCCGATCGCCGCTCACGACCTGGAAGATGATCACACCATCACGAGCGTTCCCGTATGGTTGGATCTCTGCGAGAGTCTGAAAAAAAGTGGCGATATCAGCGATGACTACGTGAGGCATGACAGAGGCGTACCTCGTAGATGGTCATCGCAAGAGAGTAGATGTCGCTCTCTTTCGAGGGGTCGCTATTTGAGAGGTTGAAATGTGTAGGATCCAGCAGTTCCGGAGCCATGTAGCGAACAGCACCTGAACTAGATGCTGTCGCGCTACCTGGCTCTACGACGGTGGGATCGGTGATTACACCTGTGATCCCGAAGTCTCCAAGTCGTGCAATACCGTCCTGACTGATCAGGATGTTCCCCTGGACAGAACGGACATTGGCACATATCTTAAGCTGAGAACACGCTCACCACTCACCGGATTGATATCGCTGTGCACGATGTTTAACGAGTGCAGATGTTCTAGACCACTGGCGGCTTGCGAAAGCTATTAAGGACCAAGTCTCAAACGGTTTGTCTGTAAAGATGACGAAGGTTGCTTACCAGCCGCAATCGACTGACCCCCTGATTATTCTTGGTGTACTCGATGATATTTCCGTTTGATAGCCAAGGGCTTATAATGGAAAACCAGAACAACTTCTCCGAAACTCCGAGGAATGGTACCACATTCGGATGCGAAACGTACTTCCAGGCCACGACCTCACGGTAGAACCTCTGATTAGAATCAGGCTGAGTTTATGCTCCTACCGGTACAGAGAACTGTCACGCACCCGCTTGATGTTGTCTCTATTCGCCGCGGTCTGGGTCCGAAAGGCCTTGACGCATACCTGGTTCCCATCCATCCCGCCTTTCCAAATATCCGCAAATCCACCGGGAGAGTAAGGGACGGTGTCACTTAATGTGACCCCGGTTGGGAAGTATGATCTAGGCAAGACCCCGTGTGAAGGTGAGACTTTACGCAGAACCATGGAACACGTGTTCTTCAAGCCCAGATCCACCGTGGTGGATGACAGGACCTGGTCGTAGGAGATTTAACGCGCGGAGTGAAAAGTCGCAATTGGGGGTATACCTTATCAAGGATTTCTACAAGATCCTCCGCTTCTGATGGGGTGAGCGGAGGCGAGGCGTCTGGCAATTCTTTAACCCGCAATGTGGTGGAAACAACGAAGGGGATAAGCCGCGGCTCGACTCCCAGCTTCACGAGGTCTTCGGCGGCGGTCGGGGGAAAGTCTGGTGAAAAACCTCCTCGTCAACAGGTCATGGTCGCGCTGGTGGAGACAACTCACTCTGTGGGTCCTGGGCTTCGTCAGACATGTCGGTCCTGGACTCGGTAGTAGTGAATGGGGGCAGAAGGTAGACTGGACCTCGTTGGAGGCTGTCCTGGAAATCCACGCCGGAAACATACGCAAGGGGTGTGGTGGGATTGTTATGTGGTGGCCGCTGAGCGCTGATCACAGGTTGATGAATAGGGCGCCAAGCATCAGGAAAACCTAGCCGAATTTACGTGATTGTTTCGGACGTTCCATTCGTTTCCCGGCGATTCCACCAGGACACTTTTCATAAATGCGGCATCGTTGACTAAGTTGGTGCTCGTCTGAGGAACAAAACTATTCGGCCGCGACCACACGGGCTTCGACACGCCTGGTACCGGCACTCTGTCGAAGCGTTTTCATGGTACTTCCCATTGCGTTCGCCCGCCACCGACCTTAAAACCAAACCCGCCCCCTGGAGCTGCGGTCGCAGAAGCGGCGGTCCACAGCTGTGTGGGGATGTGTCTGGCTGTTCGGCCTTGTCCGACGGCGCTTGCCGGACCAATGAGATGCTCCGTGGCGGGGATCGGCGGATTTTACTGGTGAGGGAGTTGAGGCAGCGGATGGCCAGCGACTGTCCGCAAGGCTACAGTATATACACACGGGTCCAGGTGAATAAAGGAGTTATAAGGTAATTGTCGAGACCCCGTCAGCTGTGTCGGGGGTATCGTCTCCAAACCCCTCACCTGAAATTCACAAACTGCCACGTCTACACCGTAACACGCTGGCCGGTGGGAGTCTGGGGGCGCCGTCTCCCTGCCGTGGTTGCGAAGGTCGTGCATGAATCCACAGACGTAATTATGCTTCTCCCCAGCCAGGACGGTAAGCCCGTTTTGGAGTTCAGAAGACCTTCGCACCGAGCAAGAGTGCAGCATTGCGATCCATCTTCACGCCGGGAGTAACCGTTCGTCGATAAATACGCCGATAGCCAGAATTCGGATATTTGCCAATACATAAAACTCGGCTAGTGACACCCTTTCGCTAGGTGTTTTTTTGGGATCGTCACCCAGTAAGTGGGTATCATCAACGACCCCTTAGCGGGTAAGTTTTCCGCCAACGTCAAGCCGGTATTCTTCTGGGGTCCTAAACCGCACAAAAGGCTTGTCAGCGGGGGTGTTCGTAGCTAATGGAACCGATCCAAAAACTCGCATACAAAGTGAGTATCAATCAAACAGATGAACAATAAAGCACAACCAATTCGTCCAATTTACTCACCACCAGCCGGGAGCCCCATGAGCTTGTAGTGCTCAAACTGCTTCTGGTACCTCCTGGTCAGGAAGGTCATGTATAGCTGGAACAAAGAAAAGCAGTTACGGCGACGCCCCGACGAGGATCGATCAGAATCGAGCCCAGGTCCGCGTAACCATTACGCAGGTACGGATTTCACCACAAGAGAATTACCGTGGGAACTTAAAACAGTTTGAAAAGCTTATCAAAATAAGTCCCCCCTACTGAAGTCCGGAGTCAAAACAACAACCCAAATAGGACGGGGATGTGTGTGATGGCCGTTCGGCCTTATCCGGACCAATGAGGTGCTCGGTGGCGAGAATCGGTGGATTTTAATGGTGAGGAGGGGTTGAAGTAATGGGTAGCCGGTAGCCAGCGACTGTCCGTAAGGTTACATCGTGTACATACAGGCCCAGGTAAATATCAAAGGGTTTATATGATAACTGCCAGGACCCCGTCTGTTACGTTAGGGCGTAGATATCGTCTCAAAGAGTCAACCACCATCCGGAATCTACAAACTGCGACGCCTACGCCGGGGTGTGCTGGTCGGTGGAAGTCTGACGGGGCTCCCTCCTCAACCCGCCTTGGCCCGCCGTGCGCGCGGGTCATTCCCGTTCAACGTGTCATCTCCCCGACCCCATTCCTGGCCCCGCTGTGGTTGCCAGGGCACGAATCCATAGATGTATTCATGCTTTCCCTCAGCCCGGACGGTGAGCCCGCAACCCCCGAACCGAGCGCAAGTGCATCATCGTGGTCCATCTTCACAGCGGAATGAATTGATTGTCGACCAATGCCCCAACTGCTGGGATATGGCCAATACATAAAATTCGGCTAGTGACACCCTTCTATGAGGGATATATTCCTCTTTAGTCTCGTGGAGGCGCTGCCCGGGAGCCTTGTGGACCCGTAGCGCTCCAGCCATTTCTGGTATCTCCAGGTGAGGAAGACCATGCACACCTGGAACAAAGAAAAATAGTGGTGGCGACGGCCCGACATGAAGGATCAATCAGAATTGAGCCCTCGATCCGTGCAGCTACGCACCTGGAAGACCATATCTGCCGACAGCAAGATAATAAGGGCTACGGTAAGAGTGTCGAAACCGGGAGAACAAAACACGGCTGTGGGGAAAGGGAAACCTTCGGCGTATTCGGCATTCGAGTGCCATATCTGGCCATCATGTTCGCATTCCCAAATGATATGGTCCTTTCTGCCATACACCGGGGAAGGTAAGTATGCGGGAGCGGCATACAGTCCGTATATGGTTTGGCGACGAACCCTTTTTGCAATTCCACGACCATCAGGATGGCGCGGATTCCGGAGGTGATATTGACAATTGGCCATAGGGATTTGCAAACGCAGATCCAGATATATGACCGCTGAAGTTCATGGAAGGAAAGTAGATATTCACGTCAATGGTATTATTCCGATGGCCAGACGGACACTCACAGTCGATAGCGCAAAAATGTTCAACGCCGCCACGACAGCGACAACGATTCCAATGCCTCCGTATATATACCATTCCGGGAATAAAAAGAAAAAGTATTGCCCTAGGGTCAGCAGGAAGATGGATCCCGCTATGCTGTATGCCTGCGGTTTCTCGGAGTGAGGGGGAAGGAACAGATAATCGAAATTGTTCCACGTACGAAGATCACAACTGCCCAGGCGATAGCTCCTGCGCGCTTGGGTGGGAGCCTCAGTCTCGAACGAGAGTCGGAGATGTTTGGAGACACGAACGAGAGGAGGTAGAAACAAGCAACTGTCATACCCAGACACCGACCATTCATGCAAATTGAGTCACTAAAAGCGAGAAAAACGACTGGGAAGGGCAGCCGTACCACATGATTCGACGGAGTGCGCAATGTGAGATCTCGAGGGAAGGGTAAAGGTTCGGGTATACTACGAGTTGTATATATACAGGTAACTACTCAGCTGAGAGCGTAGGACGGGTAACATGTCAGGGACGTCAACAATAGTAAAGGGCCATAGCTATCCTCCTAATCGAGTGGCTGTCCATAAGGCCAGGTGTATCGTGGTATATCTCTAAACGCCGTAGAAGGGTGCCAGTTTCCAGGACGTCCAAGGTTCGCGCCACCCACGACCCAATAGAGTGGCCGAGGCCCCTGCAACTTCTTTAGAGGTCCCCGGGTATTCGTCCGGGCGCGTGTACATCGTGCAGCCCCACGGACAGTCACCTGTTGTAGAGCGGTATGCTAAATCCATATAAAGTAATATAAATAGACATAGCAACAAACGATCTATACTTCGCGTGTCCTTATCGTAGTCTTATTATTCTATCGAGGCTGTCCGGTTGCCAGACGACGGCTCAAGGGGCCTAAGGGCGGAGGGTAGATCATGTAGGACGGATAGGATGGCCACCAATCGAGTGTCCAACAATTTGATGGCAAACAAAGCGGTGGATCAATCCAACCCCTCCGAACGAGCACCAAAACAGACCCGGCCAGGGTCCAACCTGCGCCACAGAATACTAGGACATCTCCCCCTCCCCAAGAGGAGATCCACTAGATGCAAGAACCTCGCCAAAAGAAAAACGGAATTCGCATGGGAATCCGCACACGACACCAAGATCGGCAAATTCTGGGACAGGGTCAAAAGCGATGAACGGGGAGGTGTGTGCGCACACTGCAACGCAGGAGAATCCATGGAACACGTGTTCAGTAATGCGGTACGCCGGCCAGAGATCACAAATACAATCCCTTGCCAACGGACTATGGAGCAAAAGGTTAAGCCCCGATCTCATCAAACTACGGCGTTCTCCTGGGCTGCGATCTGTCGAACTTCAACAGAGTCAATGACGACCCCAAAAAACGCCTCTCAGGGTTGAGGTGCACGATGTGGAAACCAAGATACGAAAGAACAATAACGCAGGGCAACGACCTGACCAAGTCACACTCACCAAATCCCAACAAAACGACGCTCAGCTTTGCCCCAGAGATAACATTGTGTGGCGCAAAGCTCTCCCAACAGGGCCCCGGATGTTCTTATCGGCGCATCTGACCGCAAGGGCAAGGGCGAAGAAATCATGTACATCCCTCCCCGGGAAATGCTCAATTTGAGCGCTGGAAGAATAGGGGATCTGGGGTCGTCGTTTTGTTTCGCGGAGATGGCAAAGCGAAATACAAACTCCGCACATTGATCCAGTAAACTCATTGGATGAGCTGACATCAATACGTTCGGCTACATCCGGAACATCTTGCCTTTTCCCCAAGTGTGGGAGACACGTCCTCAGATCACAACCCTCACTCAAGTTGGGCTCCACCCCCGTCTTCATCTCGATTTCCCGTTGACATGCTATCTCGCGAATCCCTTCATCACCTCCCCTCCCGGCCTTCCGTTCGATGAAACTGATCGGACCCCACCGCACGATTTTCTCTTATGGAACAAAGGGGTCCCTTGTTAGGCTGAATGGTGACCGGTGCCGGTGATACTTGACGACGACAAACAACCTGCATCTCCCAACTTGTCCTGGAACGCGTTCGTTCAGTGTATTACGGCGTGATGCACCCCACACTTGGGGGTCCAAAGGATGATAGATTTCAGCGGTTATCATCCTCTCTATTTCTTCCACTTCCCTCGTTCTCACTGTCACTTTCTCCGCTCTTCATATTGCCCGTCTGGCCCAGTCGAGGACGATTCCATCAAATGTGATCGCGATTCCTATAACTACGGAACAAAGTCACGAAACCCGCGTATCCGTACGTCCGCACCTTGTGTGGTTCTCTACTCAGTTGAATTCCATTCAACTGTACGGAGTTACATGTGTCCCGAGCTGCCTCTCCAAACGGGTGAGGATGGGCGGGTGTTTGGCTGCAGATCTCCTACATCACGTCCGCCATCGGCGAAGAGAATGTTCCGTCGTGCCATATAAATCCTTTCGGAGCCGCACTGCTCTCTGAGTGTTCTCGTTGACCACAGCAACGAAAGGTGACCCGGACTGAGCTATGCGAAACGCCCAGAACCCGCCCAGAGAGCTCAGGGGACCGAGTGCGTGTTCTGTCTGCTACCTGATGCCCGGCTGATCCTCCCATTACCAGCACAGGGAGCATTAACCCGTTCTGAAGAATTCAACTCGTTAGGTGTGTATCCGCACCTCGTGATGTCTAGCCCTTAAATGTGACCTCTACGAACCACCCGGGCCATTAGGGATATTTGGGGACGGCTCCCCCCAGGATCCTAGTTTCGGTCTCAAGCCGTTGCCCCTACCGATCAGGGGCTTTGATACCACACACAGCGATTTTAATGGACGGGGGAGCGTTTGCCAACGATCCCTGGTGTTGCAGCAGACCTCGGCGGCACCGTTGGTATCGACTGTGTTTCTTGGGGGGCAGGAAGATCTAGTAAGTGCGGCGACTTGGCGTTTGGGTGTGGTGTAATCAGCTGACTTTCTTCATACCTATAGAAACCTCCACCAACACCGAGACTTCGGACCATCCCACTGCCTCAGGAAACGCCCGAGATTGAGCCTTCGACTAGCTTGGCTGCTGCCAAGCCCAATTTTATACAGTACGACATCCAGTCTGCGGTAAGTGAATTTCTTTTACCCCACCAAAGGTCATGCTGTATGATAATGGTCTTGACAATAGTCAAACGAGGACGTTGATCGGGCGCCGGCCGATGTCCCCGGACCGGACTCCGAGATGCTGGATAACAGTACGTTCCTACCTTATTCCTGCTGAGGTACATTGAGCTGATTATCTTGTGCCCTCATAGCCTCGTCGAGGGCAACCCCGCAATGGGGTGAGGGGGAGCGAAGGGCTTGAACGTGCATGCGTGGCTCGGTGTCTGAGGACGGTGGTGCACGCTGCGATGTGGTGCGGTGGATGGGTTTGGGGATTCTCAGGAACAGGGCCCCTCCTCTTATATGGAGAGTCAGGGGCATCTGCATGGACCCTGGGGATGCAACGGACCGCCAATTTCTTCCCCAACCTTTCCGATTTCGAGGGCCCACTTCGACCAGTGCCTCGCAGCGGTGCATATCGGCATGGACCTCCCGCCGGCATTCACAATTGCCAATTTACTTGCTCGGAGGCCGCGGCTTTGTACTTATTGTTCTCCCGCCACCGAGCCCGACGATCTCACGATTTCCTTCATCGTTGCTCGGAGATAGGTTAAATCTGCCTTTGTCTCTTATTGTTCTTTTTTCACCCACACCATCTTCGAATTCATCCCTCGTGCACATATTCACTGCCACGTCGGCCGTGCTTTTTATATTTATTCCCCGCCCATGTATACTCTGCTACTGACTCCTTGTAATATCATGTCTACATATCGACTTTGTACACTAGTGGATACACTGTGCTGCCCAATCTGATCCCGCCTGCTAGCGGCTTGCCTCGGACTTTATCCTATGGTAGGTATCGACACCGATATGGTTCCGAGCAAGGACCACCGGTAATTTTCAAGTGTAAAGGGTGGGGAACAATAAGGTCGTCGGGCCGACCGTGAACACACATGATTCGAGTATTGAACGTTGAACGTTGAAAACCGGCGATCTCATCGTATGGCGTTCAAGGTACACACAAAATGAATTATATCATACGTATATTACTTCGCACGTCCACAATATCGTACGGACGCCACACATACATAGTATCTCACCCATCGTACAGGCATCGGGACTATCCGAGGTCCGTGATCCGATCATGCCCCCGTGGTTACGGAGGTCGGGAATCACGCGATCAAAAAGGGATGCCAAGCTTTGTGAGCACTCCGAACTTCTGAAGGAAATCTGGCTCCGGCTCGAGATGACCTTGGATACTCCGGGAAAGGTTGTCGAAGGGGCCCGCCTCGGGACATATAGCGAGAGGGACTCGGCCTGGTCATAATCGAATAATGGGGAAGATGTGCTTTCGGCTTCGGGGGTCCAGAATTTTGAAGCGACGGAACTCGCCCTGAGTGTGCTTGGCTGGTTGCGGATCTGGCTGGTGTATATAGCAACGTTTGGAGGGAGCCTTGGGCCGCGGATATCGTGGGGGATAAGGTGATCCCCCGAGTTGGACAGCACTTTCGACCCGTTCAAGCACTCGTGGAGATGGCACTGCTAGCCCCCTCCCCATCATTTCCGGTAACAAACACACAATACAACCTCTCGTGGCTCGCCCGTCTCTCCTTAGCGTGGTTCATGCCCCCCGTCGCCTCCGAGGGATCGAACGCGACTCCCAAAATCGGACCAGGAGGCGATCAGTGTCTAGCCATTGCCCACAAATTCGTTCTCCGGGGATTCGTTCTCCAAGGATTTGCCTGATCCCGGCACCGATATCGCCGTAAGGTGGCACGTAGATCGAGATTTGTCCGAGATCTCGGTGTTTGGGTGTGGTGACCTATTCGGCTCTCAGTGGTGCGGGCCGAAAAACCGTATCGAGTCGTGTCGCTTTCGAGAGGCAGGGCCAGGCCACCTACAGACGAAGGTAAGCTTTAGCTCCAGCGTGGAACCAAATCGAACGTACCTGTCAGGTCATACGTGACATCAAGACATTCAAGAGTATTGTCACCAACTGAAGGTCTTCCCCCCGAAGCCACAAGAACATGGTGAGGGCCGTTTGGTAGGTCCAGTGGTCGGCGCGCGGCACTCCCCATCACTCCGAACATAGTAGACTTGAGAGGCCCGATAAACGGAGGTGAGGTCTGTCGCCCGTGGAAACCATTGTCGTTGCCCATCGACACGTCGTCGCCGGTCAGGATCAGGTTCTCGAGAAGGGGAGGGTAACAAATGGGGTTGGAAGCTTATGAGGAAGCTTATGAGGATGAAAGCGTCACGGGCTCCACGTGGAATGACTTGAGGATGAGTGAGAGTCTGGAATGGGGCGAAGGGTCTTTCCGGGTCGTTGAGTCGTTTAGCCAGTCAACTCAATCTCAACCGCACGACGCGGGAAAAAAAATCTAGACCCAACCTCCCACTTCCGTATCAGCCGCCGCGATGGCATGAGGGCGACCAACGGACCGGGAGAAAGTATGGTACGCAGAAGATTTCGGAGGATCGTAGAATGTCCTCCACGACTCGAGACCGACGGAACGGAACTTGATATTTCCGTCTCTGGCGCTCCATTCCCTACGCTCCGATTGGCAACAAACCAACTCAAAAAGCTGTAGATACCATCCTCGAATGTAATGCAACGCGTGTACTCGTGCAATAGTGTTTTTCGGTTTCCTCCCCTCTCAGCGTGTCTTCAGCCCTATCGTTCCACTTCTCGTGTCTTACATCATATTGTCTGTCGGTCGCGTTTTGATACGCTTCTACCTTTCTTTCCTTCGGAATGCGCAACAATAGTGTATCCCTGCCTTAGTACCCTCACCCCCATTCTATACCGCTCTCAATCCCTCCGGCGCATGGGAAGGACAACATCTCGTTCTTTTGCTCCGTCGACGCACATGGTCACACGCGCACTCACACGACCTTAAGTTAACGCAGCCGTAATCGACTCCTGTATAGAATAGTGGTACAGATGAATATCGGCAAGAAAAGTGGTCGCTCCGCGATCAGCGCTCACATAAGTATACACCTCCTTACGCTCACTCAACAATTTACCCTGTCACAAGCCTCCTTCACCAACTTTATTACATCTTCAGATCGTGGCTTGATTGTGCATTTGAAAGGTTTAGGTCCCCTGATGTGACGTCAACCACATTGCTACCGTGCGAACCGATGTTCCCACAAAAACATACCGAACGAGAGAACCGCTAGTGAATCCGGCTTTGGGAATTTGAGGATTTCCGTCCTCGTCCAGGGCAGGCTCAATATCGAACACAGCAGGTATGCAAGCGACGACAAGGGACAAGGTTCGGAGAGCAAAGTGTCGGCCGGGACAGATCCTGAGGATCACCGATCCGGTTATTCGCTATCCTAGGGATATGTGAATCGTGTCGCTTACCTCCTTCCAGCACCGAAAATCCTGTCTTCAGGGTTAAGCACCGATGGGTCGATTTTCCCGTCCTTGAGGAACCTGTCCGGATCGAAGGTTTCTGGATTGGGGTAGATGCTCGGATCGCGACAAATCGCCCAGATGTTTTGTACCACCGTTGCTCCTGCCGGGATGAAATGCCCCTGATATACATCGTCCTGTGTAACTCTGGTTGGGACGCCAATAGGGAGGGGTGGATTCCACCGGATGATTTCCTTCACAATGGCATTGATATAAGGCAAATCGTCCCAGTCCGAGAAATCCGGAAGGCGGCCTTTCCCGACAACGCGAACCAGTTCCTCCTGGGCCTTCTCCATCACTCTGGGGTTGAGGACCATCGCTAAGAGAAACGTCTGTATCGTAAATCTTGTCTAAACGCGGGGTCAGCAAAGTAACGGAGAGCCCAGCTGGGTTCCTGACGCACTGTCTCAGCTCCGGCTACAACGCTCTATGAGAAACACGGACGATGGTGTGAGGATTCCAGAGAAGCTTACCACCAAACATAGCACCCGTTACGTCCCGTATCACTTCTTCGTCGAAAGTCGTTTTCCCGTGATCGTCCTGATCCTCCAAACGAGACAGACAATCGGACGCCACGGAGTGAGAATACCCCTCACCGGACTAACCATCGCACTTGAGTTCTTAACAGAGTTCAATCTCGGGCTTCTCTGTAGACTGACCTTCATGGCGTTCTTAACATATTCCATGGGACTGTTGACAGCTATTTGAAACTTGTCGCGTGATTTTCTGGCGAGAGCCTTGAACTCTGTCCCCGGGAACCAGTCTGGGAGATACCGTACTGTCCAAGGTTCCATCAATTGCTTACGGGTGTTATTCAGGTGCGTCGGGACGCACGCATAGGAATGATATCGACAAGGAATTTTCCGGGTACCGTAGCGGCCACAAACGCATGTGTTGCGTCGAGAGATGCCCTCAGGAGCGGATCTTCGCTCGACTTGACATCGATCCCATAGGTTGCGGACAATATGACTGCTCCAGGCAAGCTTCGGGAGTTAGGGGATACATAAGCGGCTGGATTGGGTGGAATGGTGGGACATGACGTACAGTTCCACCTCCTGCATGAAATGTTCGGGTTCCTCCAACAAACTCGACAAGAAACGATACGTATATTTGTACTGATGACTGTCGAAGCTTCCAGATAGCCTTTCGTTCAAGGCTTCGTGGCAAAGTCTGCGACGAACCCTCCATCGTCCACCGTAGGGCATCAGCACAAATGACCACTCCGACGCCCCAGTCCTGTCAGTAATGAGTGGTGATTAGGAAAGAAACTTTTTCGTAGAATACCATCCCTGTCTCACAGTTGCAACATAGGCGTTTGGGGCTGCAATTTGGTGTTAGGAGTGGAAGGTGGAGATGAATGGACCGCTGACTCTGTCTGCGTATATGGCTGACCGTTTCTCAACCAGATCCGAAATAGCCTGGTCACTGCTCAGGACGACCATGTCATCGCCCAGGAGTCGTAAGTATAGGATATTCGTGCCTTTCGGGAGACAATTTCGGACATTTCCGCGAAACGTAATAACTTGGAAGCATACCGTGACGATTGGCCAACGAGGCGAGGGTTTCCCAGATAGGGACGTCCTGGAGGAGATCCAGGACATTCCCCAAGATTGGATAGCCCTTTGGACCCGGTGGGTGTGACAAAGCGGGTTTCTTCCACTTCCTGAGAGCGAGGACCGCAATACCACACAAGAGTAAGCTGAGGACAGGAATGTCAAGCATGGCAGTAGGGAGAGAGAGGGGGGAGGGGAGGATGGGAGGTTGCAACAGGGTCTTATACCAACACCCCCCATCGCCATTGAATGTTATTAATTCGACGAACGGCAATACCCGTAGTCCTGGGGAAGACATTCGACTTCTCAAAATCAGTAATTATCTCTTATCAATGAGGTAACATGACGTGCGCAAGAACAGCCACCCATTCCTTGGGGTGTCAGGGGAATGCCGAAAGAACGCCGATGAAATATAGCGCGCCAACATTGTGAAAACTCAATACAACAACATATGTAAAGACTCTCAATGAAAAGGTCGTGGGGGTCCAAAGTCCGAGTTTCGGAAAAAGTTGGGTGCTTGTTGAAAGCACTCAACGGCACCGTCACGACGGCACATAAACCATACAGGTTCGCTGAGTTACTTACTGAGGTGCTGAACGTCGAGCGGGTCGGACGCAAAAATATAAGTATCTGAATTACTCGCTACAATAAGCGGCGAGCTGGCCCTGGTACACTGAGCCAAAGCAAACCAAAGCAATCAACATAGTGATTTTGGATTTAATTTAGCCCCGCAAGAGCCGACCAAATGATGCGGGGTTGTGATAAAGAATTGGGATCCAGAAGGAACTGCTAGAAAGGCGAGGAATCTAATACACGCCAGTGGGTACATCGGAAATAGGTTGCGTGTGACAAAATCTTGTTCGCGGTTCAGTTTGGCGATTTCGGGGCTGACGACATACGACCCGGGGTCCATACAACTGGCGAGGGTTACAGGTCCCGGGCTGACAGAATAGAAGCCAGGTCGGTATCACACCGCGCGGGGGCACGGAAAAAAAGGGGGGACTTGCCAATTTCCGGCAGCAACCCTAAAATCGCCATTGTACCAGAACAACTCACCCCTCAACCGGTGGCAGTGAAGACCGTTTACTAGGTCCAGCGGTCAACGCGTAGCATTTCCCATCCCTCCGAATAGAGTAAGTTTAACAGGCCATTACCATTGACCACCAACACATTGTCACCGGTAAGGGTCAGGTCCTCGAGAACGGGAAGGGGGCAAATGGGGTTGGGATGTAAGATTTAGCGACAGTACCGGGATGTTACTGGTCGTGCTTAGGGTCTCGCTGGGTTGGCGGTCGGTTGGCCACACATGTCCTTTCGTGACTCCTGTTCTCCTACAACTTGGCGCATTTCGGATCGACTTTGACAGACAGGGAAGTCGAGGTATGGAAACGACAGAGCGTCGTGGCCTGAGTCGTCCTCTTTTGTCGTTCGAGGTGGTACGTGACGGGATCCGTAATGTCGAGAAGAATGGAGACTGTGTCGGAGGTCCAGTAACCCACGACTGAACGAAGAGATGACCGGAGCATCGAGTAGATCGTTGTAAGCCGCTGGAACCACGGCAAACGGACATGAAGGGTCGACGATTGAAGGCGGCGGGTGGAGGATATATGGTAAATGGATGGTTTAGGGACGCGCTTCTGTTGGAATGACCAGAAAGGCCGGGTCGAAAGTAGGCGAAGTTGAAGACACGGCATTGCACCAGTGGTCAGTGAACAAGGTTTGAGCTGAGGATTGCTTCATGACGTTTTAGATGGGAGCAAGCCGATCAGGGGTGCGCGGGAGCGCACCGGACGACACGCGACTGTCAGAACCCAGACAGGACCCTGGAAGCACCCCCCACCACCCAGACCCAGACGGATCCCCTCACCCATACCCATGTGTATATGGTAGTAAGGCCAAATAAATTAACATAAGCCTGGCTACTTGAGTCGAGGATTCTTCCTCAAATCTCCAGCTGAGGATGCAGAGGCCCTCGAATGTGACCTCTGCTGACCACCCGGGCCGTTAGGGATATTTGAGGGGAGCAAAGGGCTTGAATGTGCATGCGTAGCTCGGTGCCTGAGGACGGTGGTGCACGCTGCGATATGGTGCGGCGGATGGGTTGGGGATTCTCAGGAACAGGGCCCCTCCTCTTATATGGTGAGTCGGGGGTATCTGCATGGACCCTGGGGATACAACGGACTGCCAATTCCCCTCCCCAACCTTTCCGATGACCCACTTCGACTAGTGCCTTGCAGCAGTGCATATCGGCATGGACCTCCCGCCGGCATTCACGATTACCAATTTACTTTGTCGGTGGTCGCGGTTTTGTATTTATTGTTCTCCCGCCACCGAGCCCGACGATCTCACGATTTCCTTCATCGTTGCTCGGAGATACTTAGTTACGGAGGTCGAAAATCACGCGATCAAACAGGGATGCCGAACTTTGTGGGTGTTCTGGACTTCTGAAGGAAATCTGACACACCCCTCCGACTCGATGTGACCTTGGATACTCCAGGAAAGGTTGTCGAAGGGGTCCGCCTCGGGACATAGCGACAGGGACCCGGCTTGGTCGTAATCGAATAATGGGGAAGATGTGCTTTCGGCTTCGGGGGTCCAAGATCTTGAAACGACGGAACTCGTCCTGAGCGTGCTTGGCTGGTCGCGGACCTGGCTGGCGTACATAGCAAACGTTTGGAGGGAGCCTTGGGCCGCAGATATCGTGGGGGATAGGATGATCCCCCGGGTTGGACGGCACTGTCGACCCGTTCAAGCACTTGTGGAGATTCGTTCACTCTGGGGGTCCGTTCTCCAAGGATTTTCCTGATCCCGGCACCGATATCGCCGTAAGGGGGCACGTAGATCGAGATTTGACGGAGACCTCGGTCTTTGGGCGTGGTGATTCATTCGGCTCAATGGTGCGGGCCGAAAAACCGTATCGTCTTATGTCGTTTTCGAGAGGCAGGGCCGGGCCACTTACAGACGAAGGTAAGCTTTAGCTCCAATGTCGAATCAAAACGAACGTATTGGTCAGGTCATACGTGACATCAAGACACTCAAGAGTATCCGTGCACACCGTCACCAACCCCATCATCCACTGAAGGTCTTCCCCCCGAACCCACAAGAACATGGTGAAGGCCGTTTGGTAGGTCCAGTAGTCGGCGCGCGGTATTCCCCATCACTCCGAACACAGTAGACTTGAGAGACCTAATAAACCGAGGTGAGGTCCGTCGCTCGTGGACACCATTGTCATTGTCCATCGACATGTCGTCGCCAGTCAGGGTCAGGTCCTCAAGAAGGGAAAGGGAACAAATGGAGTTGGAAGCTTATGAGGAAGTTTGTGAGGAGCCTCCACGTGGAATAACTTGAGGATGAGCGAGTCTGGAATGGGGCGAAGGGACTTTCCAAGTCGTTGAGTCGTTTAGCCAGTAAGCCTCAACCGCACGACGCGGGAAAAATGTAGACCTAACCTCCCACTTCCGCACCAGCAGCCGCGATGGCACGAGGGCGACCAATGAATAGGGAGGGATCATGGCATGCAGGGGATCTCGGAGGATCCTGAACGTTGTCTTCCACGACTTGAGGCGCCCCACCCCATTCTATACCGCCCCCGATCCCTCCAGCCCATGGGAAGAACGACATCTCGTTCTTTTGCTCCGTCGACGCACTTGACTCCTCTCGACATTGTTCGTTTCTTATTCGTGCTCGCACCGTAGGCTTGTACATTTTCCATTCCTGGAATGGCTTCGGCGCGATTGCAATTACTGCCCTCACAACCTCTTCCTGAACCGCGATAAGGCGGAAAGGCAGAAAGGCGTGAAGCTGTGTGGTTTGCGGAACGCATGCTGTCAGCTCTCTGCTTACGGTTACATGCGTGCTCACACGACCCTAAGTAGACGCTGCCGCGATTGAATCCTGCATAGAATAGTCGTACGGACGAATATCGACAAGCAATGTGGTTGGTCCGTTCGGATCAGCGCTCACATAAGTATACACCTCCTTAGCTCACTCAACAATCTACCCTGTCACAAGCCTCCCTCACCAACTTTACTACATCTTCAGATCGTGGCTTGATTGTGCATTTGAAAGGTTTAGGTCCCCTGATGCGACGTTAACTACATTGCTACCGTGCGAACCGATGTCCCCACAAAAACATACCGAACGAGAGAACCGCTAGTGAATTCGGCTTTGGGAATTTGAGGATTTCCGTCCTCATCCAGGGCAGGCTCAATATCGAACACAGCAGGTACACAAGCGACAACAAGGTACAAGGTCCGAAGAGCAAATTGTCGGCCGGGACAGATCCTGAGGATCACCGATCCGGTCATTCGCTATCCAGGGATATGATGTGAACCGTGTCGCTTACCTCCTTCCAGCACCGAAAACCCTATCTTCGGGGTTAAACACCGATGGGTCGATTTTCCCGTCCTTCATGAATCTGTCAGGGTTGAAGGTTTCTGGGTCGGGGTAGATGCTCGGATCGCGACAAATCGCCCAGATGTTTTGTACCACCGTTGCTCCTGCCGGGATGAAATACCCCTGGTATACGTCGTCCTGTGTAACCCTGCTTGGGACGCCGATAGGAGGGGGTGGATTCCACCGGATGATTTCCTTCACAATGGCATCGATATAAGGCAAATCTTCCCTGTCCGAGAAATCCGGAAGACGGCCTTTTCCGACGACGCGATCCAGTTCCTCCTGGGCCTTCTCCATCACACTGGGGTTGAGGACCATCGCTAAGAGAAATGTCTGCAACGTAAATCTTGTCTAAACACGGTGTCAGCAAAGTAACGGACGGTCCAGCCGGGTTCCTGACGCACTGTCTCGGCTCCGGCTATAACCTTCTATGAGAAACACGGACGATGATGTGAGGATTCCAGAGAAGCTTACCACCAAACATAGCACCTGTCATGTCCCGTATCACTTCTTCGTCGAAAGTCGTTTTCCCGTGATCGTCCTGATCCTCCAAACGAGATAGACAATCGGACGCCACGGAGTGAGAATACCCCTCACCGGACTAACCATCGCACTTGAGTTTTAAACAGAATTCAATCTCGGGGGTTCTCTGTAGACCGACCTTCATGGTGTCCTTAACATATTCCATGGGACTGTTGATAGCTATTTGAAACTTGTCGCGTGATTTTCTGGCGAGAGCCTTGAACTCTGTCCCCGGGAACCAGTCTGGAAGATACCGCACTGTCCAAGGTTCCGTCAGTTGCTTACGGGTGTTGTTCAGGTGCGCCGGGACGCACGCATAGGGATGATATCGACAAGGAATTTTCCGGGTACCGTAGCAGCCACAAACGCACGTGTTGCCTCAAGGGATGCCTTGAGAAGTGGATCTTCGCTCGACTTGACGTCGATCCCATATGTTGCGGACAGTATGACTGCTCCAGGCAAGCTTCGGGAGTTAGGGGATACGTAAGCGGCTGTATTGGAAATGGTGGGACACGACGTACAGTTCCACTTCCTGCATGAAACGTTCGGGTTCCTCCAACAAACTCGACAAGAAACGGTACGTATATTTGTACTGATGGCTGTCGAAGCTTCCTGACAGCCTTTCGTTCAAGGCCTCGTGGCAAAGTCTGCGGCGAGCCCTCCATTGGCCACCGTAGGGCATCATAGCAAATGCCCACTCCGACACCCCGGTCCTGTCAGTAATGAGTGATGGTTAGGAAGGAGACTTCCTCATAGAATAGCATCCCTGTCTTACAGCTGCAACATAGGCGTTTGAGGCTGCAATTTGGTGTTAGGAGCGGAAGGTGGAGATGAGTGGACCACTGACTCTGTCTGCGTATATGGCCGACCGTTTCTCAACCAGATCCGAAATAGCTTTGTCACTGCTCAGGACAACCATGTCCATACCCAGGAGTCGTAAGTATAGGATATCTGTGCCTTTCGGGAGTCAATTTCGGAGATTGCCGCAGAACGGAATAACTTGAAGCATACCGTGACGATTGGCCAACGAGGCGAGGGTTTCCCAGATAGGGACGTCCTGGATGAGATCCAGGACATTTCCCAAGATTGGATAGCCCTTTGGACCCGGTGGATATGATAAAGTGGGTTTCCTCCACTTCCTGAGAGCGAGGACCGCAATGCCAAACAAGAGTAAGCTGAGGACGGGAACGTCAAGCATGGCAGTAGAGAGGGAGAGTGGGGGAGGGGATGGTGCGGGGTTGCGCAGGGTCTTATACTAGCACCCCTCCCACTATTGGATGTTATTAATGTGGCGAACGGCAACACCTGGGGGAAACAGTCAGCCTCTCAAAACCAATCGTTGACTTTCATCAATGAGATTCCCGGGACGTTTACGTCCAGGGTCTTAGCGACTTTTATTCCTCAAACCTTAATTTTTCGGTGCCAGTACGTTGTGCTTGTTTGGCCCGGCACGTGCCCTCGTGCTTTGCCACCCTCCTCTCGCAACGTACCAAACGCGAACGAAGATCGGGACGCTTTTAGAGTTGTTCCCTGTTCTACTGCATCCACAGCGGTTTCTATGCATTACTCCGCTATCTCCGGCTCGAGTGTAATTACGCTCGCGTGTCTGTTCAAATGTGACCGTGACAGACCTAGATTTATGATCCCACAACTGTTGGAATCCCGGGCTCTGCCGCCTGTCGGCCTTATGACATAATGTGCGCAAGAGCAGCCGCCCTTCCCGGTTGGGATGTCAGGGGAATGCCGAAACAACGCTGATGAAACATAGCGCGCCAACACTGAAAACTCGATACAACAACATAAGGACCCCCGATGAAGAGTTCGTGGGGGGGTCCAAAGTCTGAATTTCGGGAAAAGCTGAATGTTGACTGAAAGCACTCAACGGCGCTGTCGCGACGGCACAGAAATCGAACAGGTTTGCTGAGTTTTTGAGGTGCTGAACGTCGAGCGGATCGGGCGCGAAAGTACAGGGGTGATTGCAAAAAATGGCAGAAAAACCCGCCGCGCCAACTTATCTGAATGAATCGCTACAATAAGTGGTGAGTCGGCCCTGGCGCACCGAACCAAAGCAAATAAATGCAATCGACATCGTGACTTCGAATTTCATTTGGCCCCACAAGAGCCAACCGAATGATGTGGGGGTCGTGGTGAAGAATTGGGATCCAGAAAGAACTGCTCAAAGGTGTGAGGGATCTAATACACGCCACTGGGGTACATCGGAAATAGGTTGCGTGTAGCCAACTCTTGTTCACGATTCAGTTTGGCGACTTCGAGACTGACGACATAAGACTCGGGGTCCATCCAACTAACTGGCGAGGGTGAAAGGTCCCAAGCTGACACTACAGAATAGAAACCAGGTCGGTATCACACCGCACGGGGGCACGGAAAAAAGGGGGGACTTACCGGTTTCCAGCAGCAACCCTGGAATCGCCATTGTACTAGAACAACTCACCCCTCAACTAGGGGCAGTGAATACCGTTTACTAGGTCCAACGGTCAACGCGTAGTATTTCCCATCCCTCCGAATAGAGTAAGCTTAAGAGACCGTTGTCATTGACCACCAACACGCTGTCACCGGTAAGGGTCAAGTCCTCGAGAACGGAAAGGGACCAAATGGGGTTAGAATGTAGAGTTAGCGACAGTACCGGGACGTTACTGGTCGAGCTTCGGGCCCTCGGGTCTCGCTGGGTTGGCGGTCGGTTGGCTACACATGTCCTTTCGTGACTCCTATTCTCCTATAACTTGGCGCATCTTGGGTCGACTTTGACAGACAGGAAGTCCATGCATGGAAACGACAGAGCGTCGTGGCCCGAGTCGCCCTCTTTTGTCGTTCGAGGTGGTGCATGACGGGATCCGTAACGTCGAGAAGAACGGATAACCGTGTCGGGGGTCCAGTAACCCACGACCAAGCGAAGAGGTGGCCGGAATGTTGAGTAGATCGTTGTAAGTCGCTGGAGCCACGGCAGACGGACATGAAGGGTCGACGATTGGGGAGAGGCGGGGAGTGGAGGATATATGGTAAATGGGTGGTTTGGAGACGCGCTTCTGACGGAATGACCAGAAAGGCCGGGTCGGAAGTAGGCGAAGTTGAAGACACGACGTTGCACCAGTGGTCAGTGAACAAGGTTTATGTAAGCTGAGAGGATTGCTTCAGGACGTTTTGGACGGGAGCAAGCCGGTCGACCGCGAATACCGTTTTTTTTCTTCACAAAATGGCTCTCTTCGCACGAGGCGTGCCATGACAAGATAGCCGCCCGTGTCTACTAGGCTTTGGCTTCCTTTTCACAGCCCGCGCCACGCCGTTTTTTCTCAAACTGCCTGGAGTTTCGACCATGAATACCAAGTCCCAACAACAGGAACGGCAGAACACCGCTCTCTCCTCCCTGAACGCGGCTGTCGAGGCCTTGAATCTTGCCAAGGAACTTTCAACTGTTGCGCCAGCCAAGGCCGTTTTTGGCACCGTCACCGTCATCCTCACGATGATCAGAGTGAGTTCCTCCTGGCCTATGTTGAGCGACTGTGGAATAAAATACACCTAGGACTCGATGATTAACGAAGCGGATTGCGTCGAGCTTGGACTGGCCTGTGCTGATGTCTGTACCACCCTCGACCGGGGACTGCAAGGGAAGAGCTTGGACGATGTTAATAACTCTGTCCGCGAGGCAATCTACCAGCTAACGACGTGAGTCACACCAGCAATGTACACCTTGAGTACCTCACTGACGATACTTTCGATCGGATTTCAGGACGGCCGCGGATATCCAAAGGAAGATAATCAAGCAGGGCGAACGGAATGTTCTCTCTCGACTCTTCCACGCGAGGAGCGACAAATAGACGATTGCCGCCTGGAGGTCGGATCTCAACAGGATCCTTCTCGTGTTTAACGTGCGTTCCGTCATTTTTGTGCGACTATTATTGACTATTAATTCCTAGACCGAGCTTGCAATAAATACACATGTGACCGTTTCGAACATTCATCACGACGTTATGAACATCCACCACGGTGTTTCGAACACCCACGCCATCGTTTCCGATATTCACCGGAATATACTCCAGAGTCATGGGGGGGACTGATGGCCAACATCAGGCGGTAGGTGACACTCATGCTCCTCGCCATCGCCGAATAAACGTTTACAACCTCCTAGACCCAAAACAGGTCAGCGATCTGGACTACTGCTGGGTGCAGCATCTTATCCTTGCATCTAGCGCACTTGGAGAATCCCCTCCCCCAGCGCCGAGGGTCTTCTATGGACGCGACGAGTTGATCGAGAAGATCGTCGATTTCGCAGAACACCTTACACCAGTTGCACTAATCGGTGCTGGCGGAATTGGCAAGACATCCATCGCTCTAACCGTCCTCCACGATGACCGCATCAAACAGCGGTTCGGCGACTACCGTCGGTTCATCCGGTGCGACAAGTTCCCGCCTCGCACACTCATTTCCTCCGCCGGCTCTCCAACATCATAGGTGCAGGCATCGAGAACCCCGAGGACCTGAGCCCCTACGGCCATTCCTCTCCAACGAAATGTTCATAGTTCTTGACAACGCTGAGTCCATACTCGATCCGCAGGGAGTGGACGTGCAAGAGATATATGATGTAGTGGATGAGCTCAGTCAGCTCAGTAACATCTCCCTGTGTATCACATCCCGGATCTCCACCGCCCCTCCCGGCTGCGAGTGCATCGACGTTCCAACGCTGTCGATGGAGGCTGCGTGCGGTACCTTCTACCAGATCTATCGGCACGACGAGCGGTCTGCTCTGACCAACAACATCCTGGAGCAACTCGAGTTCCATCCGTTGTCAATCACCCTGCTTGCCACAGTGGCGCACCACAACAAATGGAACACCGCTCGGCTGGCCAGGGAATGGGATGAACGTCGAACAGATATGCTCCAGACGGAACACAGCAAGAGCCTTGGCACGACGATCGAACTCTCGCTTTCCTCCCGAATGTTTCGAGAACTCGGGCCCGAGGCCCGGGACCTCCTTGGAGTCATTGCGTTCTTCCCCCAAGGGGTCGACGAGAAGAACATCGATTGGTTGTTTTCCACGATTTCGGGAAGGAAGAACATATTTGACAAGTTTTGTGTTCTCTCTCTAACGTATCGAAGCGACGACTTCATCATGATGCTGGCGCCACTCCGGGACCACCTTCGCCCCAAAGACCCAATGTCATCTCCACTCCTACGCATGACCAAGGACCATTACTTTGGCCGACTACCAGTTGGTGTTGCCCCAGACGAGCCCGGGTTCGGGGAAGCACGGTGGATCATGTCGGAGGATGTGAACGTCGAGCATCTGCTCGATGTCTTCACAACACTCGACGTGAAATCGAACGAAATCTGGACCACTTGCGGTTATTTCATGAACCATCTCCATTGGCACAAACCACGGCTTACGATCCTGGGACCAAAGATCGAGAAGCTCCCGGATGACCACCCTTCTAAGCCACGATGCTTGCTGCACCTCTCACTGTTGTTCGATAGGGTTGGAAACGAGGTGGAACGCAAGCGGGTCCTCACCTGCGCTTCAAGGCTCTGGAGAGAGCAGGGGGATGACGATCTACTCGTTCAAACATTGTTGAACCTATCTGACGCAAACCGGCTATTGGACCACTATAAGGAAGGGATCCGACAGGCGGGAGAAGCTTTGGAAATCTGCGAACGGCTCGGTAACACGGTGCAACAAGCACAGTGTTTGAATCACCTCGCTCGGCTGTTGTATGATGACAAACAACTCAACGCTGCGGAAGAAGCCGCATCCCGCGCCATCGATCTCTTGGAGAAAGGCAATCAATCCCCGACCTGCGACCTTCATTACGCTCTTGGCAAAATACACCGTTCAAAGGGCGAGAGAGAGAAGGCCACTCACCATTTCGAGACGGCCCTCGGAATCGCGTCCTCTCTAAACCGGCACGACGCGCAGTTTTGGACTAATCACGCCCTGGCCGAGCTATTTTTTGATGAAGGCAGGTTCGATGATGCAGGCGCTCATGTTCAACGCGCCAAGTCGCACGCGGTGAATGACGCATACCTCCTGGGTCGCGCGATGGAGCTGCAGGCTGTATTTTGGTATCAACAACGTAGGCTTGATGAGGCGAAGGCTGAGGTGCTGCACGCTGCCGACGTTTATGGGAAAGTCGGGGCCGCGAAGGATGTGGAGGACTGTAGAAAGCTCCTCCGAAGGATTGAAACGGCAATAAACGATGGTGAGCCTCCGGAAATGGTGCTAATTCCGACGCGTACTGATTTTCTATTCTCCGTGAACAGAGTGGAAATCTCGACAGGACACCCATTTCCCGTACCTCCGTCCCTCATGGGGCCGTCCACAAATACCCAGATTTCACTTTTCTCGGCCTGAAAGCTCTTTGACCTTTTTCCCGGAATATACATCCTTCGTGACATCTCACGCACACATGTTCATAATGCGAATGTAATCCTCACTCATTCTGGAGCCGCGAAGGTCGCAAAGAAACATGTCAGCTCTGCTCATGCAGTTCGTGCGGGGCTGTAGGTATCTAAGGGTTCTAGTGTAACAAGTTAACGGAGCACAATCAATACAAACCGGTCGATAACATACCGTATTGTAGCTCTCTAGCTCAACTTATTCCCCCGGCCCAGGAACCTGACAAGTACCTAAACCGTCGGAGGATTTCCGCTCTCTGCTTTCTCATACAATCCTGTCCAAAATCTCGATGGTGTGCTCCTTGAACTCACTATGCGTGTGAAGGTTCCTTACCACTTTACTGCGCCACTTCTCTCCAGAGTCCCCTGAGGATGGTCTAGTCGACAGCCCGAACCGCGTCCAACTACCACGATATGACCCATGGTCACCCGGATCTTTCGACTGCCCTTTATCCTTGGGGACGGGGGTACTACCAACCTTCTTCAACCTTTTCCCGCTGGGGATTGGCTTGGAGGTGGGGTAGGAAATACTGCGGTCGAAAACGCGGATAATCTCCCCACGCTGGCGAATGGGTACCGTCTCCTGCTCGGGTTTCTCACCAACCTCCGCCACGATCGATTCACGTCTCGACAAATGCAGCAAGCAGCGCGTGCGCTTCTAGACCAGATTTCGGCGACGATCCGATGGATCGCTACCGCTTTCGCTCTGGCACACTGACGCAAAGATGCGACTTATTGAGTCATTTACTTTCCAGGCGATTTTCACAGACCGCAGCCACTGTGATCGCTCGGGCCCCTTCTCAGCTACCAACGCCCTTCGGACGTTACTCCGATCCCAACGACCCGGAGGACCTGATGACATGAACGCGTTGTCAGTCAGTGTTCTATTTTCAAGGGGAAATCATCGAACCAACGGGGATCGAGCAGAGACGAGCACGGTGTCTGGCATCCATGCCGTGGCGGTGGCTTTTGTCAGGATTGACACGACAGAACCTACTGGATTCCCTGTTGATTGAACTGATCCGAATCCAAGCCTTCTATTTTTGCCACAAGCACCTAACGCCCAAATCGCGTACGACAACAGTATGTACAGCGCACCGACAAAGACCACGAGGCGAGGAGGGATGTTCCTTGGATGTTCACGTTTGCGTCTAGGGGTTTGCACCCGCTAGAGTGTCAGAATTTTGAGCGTGCAAAGGATTGAAGGGGTCGCAATTGAAGAGGTCGCAACCTGTTGCAATCCTATCTGTCTCCGTTCGCACATTTGAATCCGTGGACCAGGTTCAAGTTAGGGATCGTGGGGCTGTGGAAAAACGACGAGTGCCACTGAGGGAGAATGTGTTGGCATCATGGCGTACGCCGGATCCACCCGGAACAACTTGTCTTTTCCCATGACAATCACGTCCCCAGATCACAGCTCTTACTCAAACCGGACTTCGCCCCTATCTTCATCTCGATTTCTTAAGCTTGTCGGCGCACTATGTATCTCGCAAATCCCTTCACTGCCTCCTTTCTGCCTTGTGTTCGGTGAAGATGATGAGATGAGTCCCACAGCACAATTTTCTCCTGTGGAACGATGGGTTCCGTCGGTAGGTCAACTGATGACCGATGTCCCTTGACGACGACGAACGGCCTACATATCCCAACTCGTCCTAAAGTGCGTCCGTCGGGCTGTACTGTCCAACATATTGTGACGTGATGCAGCCGACGCTCGGAGGTCCAACGTCCAATGGTGATAAATTGCAGCGGTTGCTATACTATCTGTTCCTTCCACTGCCCTCGTTCTTATTTTCTTTTCCCCCGCTCATCCATTGCCTGTCTGGCTCGGCCGAGTGCGATTCCATCAATTATTAATCGTGATTCCCACAACTACGGAACGGGGTCACAAGCACGTGTAACTGCACATCCGCGCCTAGTTCGCTTTATTTCTCACTACTTGTTCATGTTCTATTCGACTGTGCGACGTCACATGTGCCCTGAACTACGATGTCTCAGTTCGCTACTCCGCCACTGTACCGCAGCACGACTGTTTTTACGTGATCTACCCCCTCCCGAGAACGCGGGTTCGGCGAGTCCTTGTGACGATGTGCAGTTTCTCCGGACCGACCGTCCACCCATCAATTGGTGTTACTCTCCAAATGAGTGGGGGTGGACGGATTGTTTGGCTGCAGATCTCTTACATCACGTCGGCCGTAGGCGAAGGGGACGTTCCGTCATACCCCTGATATATAAACCCTCTTCCGCCTCTCTCTCGAAGTTGCATTACTCCTCGAGTATTCTCGCTCACTACAGCGACGGGAAGTGATGCACATCGTCCGGATCCCTCCCGGGGAGAGTGGGTGTTCTTGGAATTTGATCTTGACTACGTGATGGTTGGCTGATCCTCCCACTGCAAGCACAAGGGGCATTAACCCATTCTGGAGAACTCAACTCGTTAGGTGTGTATCCGCACCTCGTGATGCCTAACCCTCGAATATGACCCCTACTGACTGCCCGGGTCACAGGGGTATTTGAAGACCGCTTCCCCCACGATCCTGACTCCAGTTTGGAGCCGTTGCCCCTACCAATCGGGGGCTTTGATACGGTGCGCAACGATATTAATGAATGGGGGAGCGTTCACTAACGATCGCGGGTATTGTAGCTGGTCCCGGCGAAATCGCCAGTATCAGCTGTGTTTCTCGGAGTGGTGGCAGATCTGGTGAGCACAGCGACTTGGTGTTTGGGTGTGTATAATCTGTTGACTCTCTTCATACCTGTAGAAGCTCCCGCCTGCACCGAGACTTCGGACCATTCCACTGCCTCAGGAAACGCCTGAGGTTGAGTCTTCGACTAGCTTGACTGTTGCCAAGCCCACAATTATACAGTACAACATCCAGTCTATGGTAAACTTTTTTTTACCCCACCGAAGGTCATGCTATATAATAATGGCCTTGACAATAGTCAAACGAGAATGTTGGTCAAGACTCCGAGGTGCCGAAGGCGACTCTGCAAGGGGAAACGCAAGGGGGTGAGGGGGAGTGAAGGACCTGAACGAACGTTCGTAGTTCGGTGCCTGAGACCGGTGGTGCGTGCTGTCATGTGGCGCCGTGGGCTCGGAGGTGGGTGTGGTGAGCGGCAGTGGGTGGATTTGGGGGGTTCTCGGGGAGAATGGTCCCATCTTATATGGCGGATCGAAAACATCCGCCCGAAGCCTGGGGATACAGCGGACCCCCCTAACTTTCTCTTCCAGTTTAATTTTTACGTTCCGATTTTCGACGACTCACTTCGACCAACGCCCCATAGCCGTCCCCGATACGGATGGACCTCCCATCACCGTTCGCAATTATCTATCTGGCATTGGTTGGGGGACGCGACTTTGTACTTATTGTTCTTCCGCGGCAGGTCCCGACGGTCCCATTATTTTCCTCTTCATCGCCCATCAGCCTTTGTTTCATTGTTTTCCCACCTTCACCATCTTTGAAATCATCCCTCGCGCGCATGCTTATTGTCACATCGACCGTGTTTTTGATTTATTCCTGACCCACCCCCGCCACCGGCTCCTCGTGATATCATGTCTACACATCGACGTTGTACACCGGTGGATAACCAAGTACACGCTGCATTGTCCAATTTGATCCCTCTTCCCGGTGACTCGACGCAGGCTTCAAACTCTGTCCCATAGTGGGTATCGACTTCTATGAGGTTCCGAGCAAGTCGACGATTGGTAACCTTCAGATGAAGAGCAGGGAACAATAAGGTCCTCGGATTAGCCGTGAGCGCGAACGGTCCAGGATTTATACACATGTCGTGCAAGGGTCCAAGCGACGGACGTGTAGGCGCTCACAGGTTCAGCGACGGTACGGTGCTCAGTACGTCGCCACCACTTTATTTAAAGTCTATGATGAGCCGGACGAAAAAACAAACAACGAGGGGTCACCGGTCACCATTCACAACGTGTGCCCGGGGTTATCGCGAACATAAGGAGATAAAAAGAAAAGAGTGGTTATGGCTACAGTACCTGTTCGTTTTCAACTGCTCAGAATGACCCTAGCACATACCCTTCCTCCAATTTGCCTGGTTCAACCTCGGCAGCGCCGGGACCATCTGCGAAACCCATCTAATGATCTGAGGAGACTTGGTCGTGATCTTGCAACCCGTGGCGGTAGCCTCGCAAGTCGAATTTACTTGAGCGTCAGTGTAGGAGAAACCGCTGGTGACGCTGAACGGACCCCATCCAACGCTAGCGCTTCCGCCGGTAGTAGAGGGATGTGGGGGGTGGATATCGGACATTCCACCTTTGATGTGCAAAACGACGTTTGCGGCCAGGGGGAAAGCTGGACAAATAGTACCGACAGCCAATCAGAGAGATGGGACGGGTGACCCGGTGTTCTACTCCCGATGGAGCGGGGAAACATAGGAAACAGATAGATGGGATGCGGGACATAAACCAACAAACTACTCGACAATATATCCCCGACTTCACCGTATTCGCCCAACCCAATAACACGACAAAAGCCCAAACCGTCAGGGCACCCCCACTCACCGCTTTCTCAGCCCTCTATCCAAAATCCCGATGGCATGCCCCCCGAACTCACCACGCGTGTAAGGTTCCTCGCCACTTCAAACTCCGCACCTCTTCTCACCAGGGTCCCCGGAGAATGGTCCGACCGACTACTCGAGTCACATCCAACTGGTCCGATGCGTCCCAGTCACTTGGATATCCTACCCACCCTTGATCCTTGGATACAACGGTGACCACAATCTTCCTATGCTAGAGTCAACGGGCGAAGGAATGGTACCCCACGGGGAACGCATTGAAGTCCGATGGGTGAGGAAGTCTGCTGTCGAGGATAACGGCGTGCTGGCGGTCCAGTGACCCACGGACGATGGGGGAACGGCGGGGGGTCGGCGATTGGGGGGAGGATGCGTGGCGGATGGGCGCTTCGGAACCATCCCTGCGACGGAGCAACCGGAAAAACCAAGCTGAGAGAAAGATGGCGTAGAAGATACAGCGCTGTGCCAGCAGTTGGCAGCTGAAGGGTTTCTTCAGGGCATTTTGAATGAGAGGCGGGGGGAGTTGAGGGTTCTGGGTGATCGATCGAGCGCGTCGCAACTTCAAATGTCACGGTCACGAGTACAATTCTCTTCACCGAATGGGTTTGTTTACACGAGGCGTGCAATGACGAACCGGCCGCTCATCTCCGTTAAGGCTCGGATTCTTCCTCACAGCCTGTACGCCGCACTGATTTCTCACAACCGCCTCGCGTATCGACCATGACAGCCAAATCCCAACGACTGAAAGGACGGGATGGTGCTCTTTCCTCGTTGAATGTGGCAATCCAGGCCGTCAATCTCGCGAAGAAGGACTCGAGGATCACGCAAGCCAAGACTGCCTTCGACTCCGTCAGCGTTCTTCTCGCTACCATCAGAGTGGGTTTCCTTCTCGTCCTCATCGGTCAACCGGTGGCTAATGCTGCATACAGGACACGATGATCGACGAAGTGGACTGCGTTGGCCTCGGATTAGCCTGTGCTGATGTCTGCATAGCCCTCGACCGGGGGATGAAGGGGAGAGGAGCGAATGAGTTCAGTCAGTCCGTCCTCAAGGCGATTGAGCAATTGACAGCGTAAGTGAAACTAGCAGAGATGCACCTTGCGTACGACTTACTCACTATGCCTTGGATCGCAGGACTGTAGCGGAGATCCAGAGGAAGATCATCAAGTGGGGGAAACGGAATATGGTCTCTCAACTCCTCCGCGCGAAGAGCGATGAAAAGGCGATCGCTGCCTGGAGGTTGGACCTCACCGGAATTCTTCAAGTATTCAACGTGCGCCCTCTTCACTCTTGTGTGACCGTCACTGACTTTCCGCTTCCAGACCGAGCTCGTGACAAACGCACACGCAACCGCTTCTGACGTTGCGAACACCCACACTGTCGTTTCCGACAGTCATCAAGGTGTTTCAAACGCCGAAACCATCATCTCCGACGTCCGCCATGATATCTCAGATACCCATGCCACCGCATCCGGAGTTCGTCACGATGCCGCGCATACCATCTCCAACGTTTATGAGGTCCGGAATGACGCTATGAACACCCGCACCATTGTTTCCGACATCCATCGCAGCGCGTTGAAAACCCGTGAGGATAAGGACGGTCAAACTCGAGCGGTAAGTACCGCGCGTGCTTTACCCGTCACCAAGTAACCACTAATCACTGCATAGACTCACGCCAGGTCAGCGATCTGGACCGTAAATGAATACATCGTTTGATGATTGCCTTCAGTGCACCTGGGGAGTCGCCGACCCCACCATCGAATACGCGTGGAACCCCCTCTGATGTTCGCCATGACGTCAAAACGCATGCCATCGTTTCCGAGATTCATCGCGAAGTTGCGGACACCCGCGCTATCGTTTCCGACATTCATCATAAGATGCTGGAAAGCCAGGAAGGGATCGGTAGTGAACATCGGTCGGTGAGTGTCACTCGTACTTCTTCAGTGAATACGCACTTACCGTTTCGTAGACTCAAAATAGGTCAGCGATCTCTACTACCGTCAGGTACAGCACCTCATACTTGCAGCTAGCGTACCTGGGGAATCCCCTCCCCCAGCGCCGAGGATCTTCTATGGACGCGACGAGTTGATCGAGAAGATCATCGGCTTTGCAGAGCGCCTTACCCCAGTTGCTCTCGTCGGTGCTGGCGGAATCGGCAAGACATCCATCGCTCTAACCGTCCTCCACGACGACCGTATCAAACAACGGTTTGGCATTTACCGTCGGTTCATCCGGTGCGACAAGTTCCCTGCCTCACTCGCCCATTTCCTCCGCCGGCTCTCCAACGTCATCGGCGCAGGCGTCGAGAATCCCGAGGATCTGGCCCCCCTACGACCATTCTTCTCCTCCAACGAAATGGTTATAGTTCTCGACAACGCAGAATCCATACTCGATCCGCAGGGAGCGGACGCGCAGGAGATATACGATGTGGTGGATGAGCTCAGTCAGCTCAGCAACGTCAGCCTGTGTATCACATCCCGGATATCTACCGTTCCTCCCGGCTGCGAGTGGGTTGACATTCCGACGCTGTCGATGGAGGCTGCGTGCGATACCTTCTACCAGATCTATAAGCACGACAAGCGATCCGTTCTGACTAGCAACATCCTGGAACAACTCGAGTTCCACCCACTATCGATCACGCTCCTCGCTACGGTCGCGCATCACAACAAGTGGGACACTGCTCGGCTGGCCAGCGAATGGGATGAACGTCGGACAGATATGCTCCAGACGGAACACAACAAGAGTCTTGCCACGACGATCGAACTCTCGCTCTCCTCCCGAATGTTTCGAGAACTCGGGCCCGAGGGCCGGGATCTCCTTGGAGTAACCGCGTTCTTCCCTCAAGGGATTGACGAGAAGAATTTTGATTGGTTATTTCCCATGATCCCCGGCAGGAAGAACATATTTGACAAGTTCTGCGTCCTTTCTCTCACGTATCGAAGTGAAGGCTTCATCACGATGTTGGCGCCACTCCGGGACCACCTTCGCCCCAAAGACCCGAAGACATCCCCACTCCTACTCATGGCCAGGGACCGCTACTTTGGCCGATTATCAATTGATCTTGATCCTAACGGGCCCGAGTTTGGAGAAGGACAGTGGATTGTGTTGGAGGATGTGAACGCCGAGCATCTGCTCGATGTCTTCACAACAATCGACGCAGAATCAAACGAAGTCTGGAATATCTGTGCTCGTTTCATGAACCGCCTCCGCTGGGACAAACCACGGCTCACGGTGCTGGGGCCGAAGATCGAGAGGCTCCTGGATGACCATCCCTCCAAGCCGCTATGCTTACAGCACCTCTCACGGTTGTTTGATAGGGTTGGAAACCGCACTGAACGGAAACGGGTTCTCACCCGCTCTACAGAGCTCTATCGAGAGCGGGGGGATGACATTCAACTCGCCCGGACATTGACGGAGCTATCTGGTGCAAACCGGATGCTGGGCCTCTTCAAGGAAGGGACGGGGCAGGTGGAACAAGCCTTGGAAATTTCCAAGCGGCTCGGTGATACAGCGGAACAAGCACGGTGTTTGCGTGACCTCGCTTGGCTGTTGAACGATGACGAACAACTCGACGCTGCCGAAGAAGCCGCATTCCGCGCAATCGATCTCTTGGAGGAAGACAATCAGACTATGATCTCTGAAGTTCACAACGTTCTTGGCCAAATATATCGTTCAAAAGGCGAGAGACAGAAGGCCATTCATCATCTCAACATCGCCCTCGGAATTGTGTCCTCTCTCAACCGGCACGATGCGCAGCTTTGGATCAACTACACCTTGGCCGGGTTGTTTTTTGATGAAGGCAGCTTCGATGACGCAAACGCTCACATTGAACGCGCCAAGTCGCACGCGGTCAATGACGCTTACGGACTAGGTCGAGCGATGGAGCTGCAGGCTGTATTTTGGTATCGACAATATAGGTTTGATGAGGCGAAATCAGAGGTTCTACGTGCCGTCGAAGTCTATGGGAAAGTCGGGGCTGTGAAGGATGCGGAGGACTGTAGAGTGCTCCTCCAAAAGATTGAAGCGGCACTGGTCAATGGTGAGCGCTTGAGCTCCCAGGAATGGTACCACTTCCAACGCGTACTGACTTCCTATTCTCAGCTCCGGGGACAGAATGACTCGAGTATCAACAGGACATCCTTTTCTCATTGCGTTCTTCGATGTCGCTACCATTCCCATGCCTCTCCCCTCCCATCACCATACGGCTGTCCTCGGGCACCCGGATTTCGCTTCTGTCGTAGTACCCGAAAGACCTTCGGGCTTTTGCCCAGCATATGCATCTTTCGTGACATCCCATAAACACACGTTCATAGTACTAATACCATCCTCGTTCATTCGAGTGCTGGCAAGGTCCAAGGGTGACGGTAAAGAAAAATCTCGGCTTTGCGCATACATTTCGTGCAAGGTTGTGGGTATGAGTATACAAGGATTCTAGAGCAACATGGTACAATTTATAGGGCACGAATCGATACAAACTATTCCACAACAATTCCAACCCAGGAACCTGGCAAGTGCCCAAACTGCGGGGTATCTCGCGCCCAGCTTCTCGTACAGTCCTCTGTCCGCAATCTCGATGGTGTATTCCCTGGACGCACGATACACGTGAAGGTTCCCCACCATTCCGCCGCGCCACTTCTCTCCAGAGTTCCCTGATGATAGTCCAACCAACAGCTCGAATAGCGTCCAACTGTCACGGTACGCGGTTATTTGAGTAACTCAACCTTCCCTGACACCAGTAATCACAACTATCTTCGGCTTCTTCCCGTAGGGACCGGCTCAGGAGTGAGGTAGGAGACACTGCCATCGGAAACGCGGATAATCCCATCGCGTTGGTCAAGGTTACTGACGAGAACAATATAATGGGGGACTTGGACTAAGACTTGTCGAATCTTAATGTTTGGACGCAATAATTTCGAGCGCCACGACGAACCATCTAACATACTTACTAGGTACAGCATTGTCAGATCGACCCTCGCTCGCTCGTGTGTGCGTCGTACAGGAGAGTCGCGTACGGTGCCTTCGACGTTAGCATATTATACAGTATTCTATCTCAGAAACTTAAATTCCCACTGCGCTGAGAGACTTCCGGCGGAGTGGCCGTTTTTACGGTCGCCGGTTGGTGCCGCCGCGATGCCACAGAATCATGGGAACCGCCAGCCAGGTTGCCCATCACCAGTTTTTTGCAGGACGGAGGTACAGGAAAAAATAGTAAGACTCGAGACTTACAGTCCCGGGAACTACAAGACCTGGTACAAAAGGACTCCCGGGAATATTTCTCTGCAGAACGAGGAGCCGGTCACCACTCGGGTAGACTGTTGGACCTGTGTCACGCCATGAGGGTAATTGAATGCTAGGCTACGGGTTTGGATGAGATGGGGGCGTACCAGAACCGGTCACTGTGAGACCCATGTATCGTCAGCTTCTGTCCCCACATCTTCATTCACAGTAGAAATAGGAGAAGGTGGACTCGACGGTTGCGTCGCCCCTTCCAAGCACTGAAGTAAGGTTATGAGACTCGGACGGTCATCCCGTTCAGCTTTCCAACAAAGTTCCAGCATCTCCCATATGCCATCTTTGAACCGTGCCCCTCTCGATCCTTGGGGTCTCTGGGGACGTTCGCCTCCCATGACTTTCTGAATTACAACTGCGTCCTTACACCGAGGGAATGGTGGTCGTCCGCTGAGAACTTCATGTACCACCATCCCCAATGCATATATATCGGATTGCCTGGTCGGACGACTGTCCTTTAAATTGAACCTTTCCGGATCAAGGAGCTCAGGGCTCATCCACTGAAGCGTGCCACCCTCGAGGTCTGTGATCGAAGTGACGAAATTTGTCTTGTCGGAGATGATTCTAAGCAGGCCGAAGTCCGAAATGCGGGCATGACCATTGCGGTCAACCAAGATATTGGCCTTAAGTCGAGTAAGTCACGGCCCAGGAGAGTGACGCTTGGATTCTGAGACGTACTCCCTTGAGATCGCCGTGGATCATCTCCCGTTCATGCATATAGAGTACCCCGCTAACGGTATCCATCAGCTGTAGAAGTGACAGTTATCAGAAAGTTGGGGTATATTAAAATGTGAAAAGGAACTGACAAGCCCTAACCGATCCGCATCTGGATGTGCCTTGACAAAATCGTTGACAGTACCATTCGCCATCCATTCCGATACCATCACGAGTCGAGTGTTGATCGTTGCCGCACCTAACAGCGGCAACACATTCGGATGGCGAAGTCCACTCCACATCACAACCTCCTTGCAGAACCTCTAGTGTCCACGCGGTCGTCCGGCTGTTAGTGCAAACCGCAGCCAAGAGAGGACCCTAAACTTACACTTCTAATCTTCTCATGGCCACCGGACCGATACATCCTCGGAACCTTGATTGCGACAGCCAGACGGCGAGACCTACCCCTCCACACATCTGCACACCCGCCCTGGTACAGAGGGGCTTCCGCTGGATCCCAGGAGACTGGGATGCTCAGTGATCTCGGAAGTAGAGCCTGACGGCCACAGATCTTGGACAAAGTTTGCAGACACTTCGCCCTTAGCACGGGATCGAGGTAATCCAACACCTGATGGAAAGTTAGTGTACTTGGTCTTCGGAGATGAGAGAACACATGGGTATACCTCGTATACCATATCAGTAAAGACCTGAGCGTCATCCCCACGAAGATCTCCGATCACCCTGACCTCGTGGCGATCCGAGAAGATGGTGTTAATGAGGGAGGTCCGCTCGTGCATGGCAAGAGGGCCGCTAATCAAACGTTTCCAGCCCGGGGGGTCAAGATCGTGGTGCGTGGATAAGGCAAGGGAGAGCGGAGGAACGTTGGGATGAGCCGGATGTGGAACGTCCAGTGACGCTTTACGGCGTAAGGGGCGTCCGAACGATCGCAGAAACCTCCCCAGGGCTCTGGCCACTGCCCAAAGCGGCTTCAATCCCCACAATGCGAATATTCCGTTCTTTCGCGGTCTTGGTCCTCGAGCAGGAATATCTACGCTTCCCTCACGGTTGCGACCACCGAGGCGAGGGAATGACCCCGTGAACCGTTTCTCGGGAACTGTCGGCCTCGGTGTGCTTGAGCTGGGCGTCGTTTGCAAAGTTTTCCCGCGCTTCGTCAACCTTGAACTAGTTCTGAGTCGGACTGGAGGGACTGGAGATAGCGGGTGGCTACGGTCTACGAGAATCGGGAATGGGTTACAATGGTGAGCGTGGCTCGATAATCGATAGAGGCTGTAGTTACCATCCACCTCCAGGGTTAACAGCACCGTGGGCAGATCCTTAGACGGAGTATCCTCGATGACATTCGGGGTCCTTGTTTTTTGGGCATCTATGAATATCCCCTTCAACCTACGTCGCCGATCAAGAAAGTATGTTGGTTACCTCGTTCACCCTCCGCGATCTGTTGGGTGCTCGACACCGACAGCTGCTTGTATACGGCGTGCATGTCCCATCGCAGTTCCCGTCTCTCGCTCCAGCATATCGTGATCATATTCCATATCTGGTCTTGTAACCATCGACCATCTGTCGGGCGAGACGGTCGGTCGCCGGTCACAACGTGGAAAATTATTATACCGTCCCGAGCATTCCCATATGGCAGGATCTCCGTGAGGGTCTGGAAAAAGCGATGATGTCAGTGGTGATCGCGTGAAGTGTGACAGAAACGTGCCTCATATACGGTCATCGCGAGGGAGTAAACGTCGCTCTCTTTCGATGGGTTGCTGCTCGGAAGGTTGAACTGTGTTGGGTTCAGAAGTTCTGGGGCCATGTAACGAACAACCCCTGGTTTGGAAGCCGCCGTGCTACCTGACTCCACGACGGCGGGATCGGTGATGATACCGGTGATCCCGAAGTCCCCAAGACGTGCAATACCATCCTGACTGATCAGGATGTTCCCCTGGGTGGAACGAACATTGGCGCATGTCTTACGTTGAGAGCACGCTCGGGACTCACTGGATTGATATCACTGTGTACGATGCTTAGCGAGTGCAGATATTCGAGGCCGCTGGCAGCTTGCGCAAGCTATCGAAGACCAAGTCTTAAACGGCCCGTCTATGAAGATGATGAGGTTCGCTTACCAGCCCTAATCTATTGGTCCCCTGATTATTCTTGGTGTAATCGAGAATATTTCCATTTGGAAGCCAAGGGCTTATAATGGAAAACGAGAACAACACCTCGGAAACTCCCAGGAAGGGTAGCACGTTCGGATGCATAACGTACTTCCAGGCTACGATCTCACGGTAGAACCTCTGATTGGAATTTGGTTGAGCTCAGACCCATCGGTACAGGGAACTGCCACACACCCGTTTGATCTTGTCTAGATTGGCCGCGGTCTGGGTCCGAAAAGCCTTGAGACACACCTGGTGCCCATCCAACTCGCCTTTCCAAACATCCGCGAATCCTCCCGAAGCGTAAGGGATGGCGTCACTTAATGTGACCCCGGTTGGGAAATACGATCTAGGCAGGACCCCGTGTGAAGGTGAGACCTTACGTAGGACCCTGAAACACCTATTCTTCAGGCTTGGATTCACCATGGGGGACGACAAGACCTGGGGTCGTGGGAGGTTTGGCGCGCGGAATGAAAAATTGTGGATGAAGGCGCACCTTGTCAAGGATCTCGACAAGATTCTCCGCTTCTGCTGGGCTGATCGGTGGCGAGCCATTTGGCGATTGTTCGGCCCGCAATGCAGTGGAAACAACGAAGGGAATAAGCCGCGATTCGACTCCCAACTTAACGAGGTCTTCGGCAGCAATAGGAGGGAAGTCTGGGGAAAGGCTCTCCTCGTCAGTGGGCCGTGGTCGCGCTGGAGGAGATTATGACACACCTTGTGTGGCTGTTCCGTCAGACATAATTATCCTCGAGCCGGCGGAGGGAGATGGGAGCGGGCGACAGACAACACTTCATTGGAGGTTGTCCTAGTGATATATGTAGTTTGAAGCACGCGGGACACATGCGGTACTTATTTGGGTGGTGAATGCAAGACGTGTTCGGAATCAGAGATCAGCGCTGTCCTGATCAGTGCCAGCTTGTCGCCGTCCAACGGCGCGGCCCACGACGTCAAGGCTGCAAAGCAACAAAAGAAAGATGGTGATTCCCCGCCCATCATCTCCCGATCGACTCTGGACGATGGCCAACAGACACGACTCCCTCAAGAACTCGTGGAACACATCAATTGTCTCTCCGGCGACCGCAAGATACTCCAGACCTGTGCTCTGGTCGCACCGACATGGTCAGCTAGATCCCGTCACCACCTCTTCAGCAATGTCTCCCAGAACAGCAAAGAGGCTGGGCAATGGTGTTCCGCAATCCGCCCTGGTCCAGACGGCGTCTCGTCCCTCGTCCGCACGCTCTCTCTTCAACAAGCACAGGGTCACAAGTGGCTAGCAACCAAGACCTTGGACACGATCCCAGAACATTTCTCCTCTTTCCGACACGTCGAAAACCTATCCATCGCCTGGCTGGACCTGGGTGACTTCAGTCCGGGATCGCTCGCTCGTCATTTCGTTCACTATGGGACCTCTCTACGTTCACTCCGCTTGTCCTACCTTTTTACAGATTACTCAGCATTGCTGTCTTTCCTCCAGCTATTCCGAAACCTCGAAAACCTCCTCATTCACACCCCGGAATTATCCGATGACAATCCTCGGTATATATCAAGAACGGCTCCAGCTTTTCACGGATCCCTGAACCTCTTATCATTCGACTCGACTTCCTCCTCATTCGTTTCACATTTGGCAGGATTGGACTCATGCGGTTCTCCTCCATCTCAGCCTACCACTGCGATTTCTCGTCCGGTCTTCCGTTGACCAGTTTGCTCGAAGTTTCCTCGTCGTCCCTCCGCTGTCTTGAACTTGAATACATCACGTTCTTCTGTGTGGATTCTCACTTCCATTCCTCGCGTCGTGCTTATCGACTCACTTCCCAGCCAAATGTCCCGTCGTTTCCCTCGTGCGGTGTGAAAGCCTCCAAGATGTGACAGTAGGGCCGTTTGAGGAAGGCAAACCACTTTTCCTCCTGTTGTCCCTGTTGTCCACGTTGTCCTCCTACCACCTCGCGCGCCTAACCATCGACTTTGCAGCCATGCCAAGTCCTCATTGGTCTGAATGGAAGACTGTCGACACTCATCTCCTCCGGATGACGGAAAGGTGCGGTCTTAGGCAAGGGCCACGGGTGGTGTTGCGCACGAGGCTCGAGGCACCCGGTGGTGGTGGTGGTGACGGACGTCAATTGTTGCCCAAGTATTGGGACGTTGGGCCGGTAGAGTTGAGGCTGAATTGCCGAAATCAACGGGATTGCTGGTAAGTATACGTGTCGAGAATTCGTTCATTTTCATATGTTTCCATTATTTCATCAAACGCCCATGGCGGCAAGATAGTTGCCTCGTGGCGTGATCTTATACTTGTGTGAAACATGCACGCAGGCCAAAGGGTGGCCTCGTGTGTGCTTTGTTCACTCCCCCACGTTGGGGTGACATCGTGTGCACTTCACCCTCCCTCCTTGCACGCGAACGCGATGTCAACCGGGGTACGACCCTCACTGATCGGTGATCCGACCGCTTTCACAGCCCAACTCGATGGACTTCGCGTGAGTCAGGACCCATGTGATCTTGCCGATGCTTTACGGGCCGCGTTCAAGCAGCGCCAGCTGTACGATCTGTACCTTTCCCCCCTGGTAGGGGATACGACACGGGAAAAGGTGTTGTTGGAGGTATTTGACAAAGTGCGCTTTGCGAGAAATGCTACCTCGTGGATTGATCTCTAGCACCGATGTGCGCACAGGCCCTTCAAGTTATTCCATACGATATCACAATATTTAAGGAGTTTCGACAACTGTGCGGTCGCGCTGGGCTTCTACCAACCTCCCACATTATTCCAGGAAAGCTCATCCACACGACTGAGCGCCCCGTGGCCCATGGCGGTTTTGGCGATGTTCGGGAAGCATCAGGAAAAGTCGTGGCTACTTATGAGCGCCAAGTTTTTCACGGTGATCCCCCCTGCCAACTTCGGGCGCTTAGGGCCACTTTTGCTTCCAGAAGTAGGCACTTGGCTTCCAGAAGTGCGCTTCTGCGCACTTCCCGCCGCTTTCGGGCACTTTCAGCACTTTGAAAGTGATTGAAGGTTTCCCTGATGGCCAAGGCATCTATAATGACAAACAAGTGACAATCAAAGCTCTCCGTATATACAAAGATGAAGATGCACAGAACGCGAAAAAGGTAAGCTGTGCAGGGTTTCCGGCTCCCCCCGTCATCTCTGGTTGACTATCACCATTAGGTCTTCTGTGAGGAGGTAGTGATGTGGAGACGGGTCTGTCATCCTAATATCTTCCCGTTCCTCGGAGTTATGGAGGTATCTGCACAGTATCTGCACCCCTTTGCATGGTGTCGGAGTGGATGCCCAACGGGAACGTGCGGGACTATGCCATAAAAAACCCTGAATCCAGTCGTTTGCAGTTGGTGCGTTAGCTCAAAGTTGAACCGGGCTCGAGCCGACAAGACCCCAGTTGCTTGACATCATTGACATCAGTCGCGGTTTACCGTTTTTACACTCGCTCGAGCTCGTGCGTGGAGATTTTAAAGGGGTGAGCTTCGATCTCGTCCTCTGCTATGCATGGCTGGCAGTATTCATCATCTCCCGTCTCAGGATAATATTCTTGTTGACGCGTCGGGCTGTACGCGACTCAATGATTTCGGGTTTACCAATATCGCTAGTCTTAACTACACGGAGGCTTCTGCGCCCGGGTTTAAGGGGTCCTTTCGATGGATGGCACCGGAACTCTTCAGCGTCGGACAAAACGTGGGCAAGCCCGCTATCCCAACGCGCCAATCCGACGTTTTCGCATTGGGTATGGTCACTTTCGAGGTGATGACGTCCTCGCTGCCGGATATCCCGGTCGAAGCTGATTTGGTGTACCCAGGTGTTCACGGGATGCGTGCTGTTTCCCGATGATAACCATGTGATAGCTATGAGGAAGATCGTCGGGGGCGAGCGACCATCGCGTCCGAGCGCGACGGAGCTCGGGCTTTCGGACGAGTTATATGCGGTGATTCAATCTTCGTTGGTTAGTGAGGTGGAGAAGGCAACGGTGTCCGTATTCGACAATTTGTTGGGCCGGGTCGGGTCAGAGACGGTATTCGTTGTCCAACGCGAATAGATTATCCACGTTTACAACGACAGTGCCTCCTACCTCACCTCCGGGCCGATCCCTAGCGGGAAAAAGCTGAAGAAGGTCGTGGTTACCATTGTCTCCGAGGCTCAGGGATGGTCGGACTTTCCAGATGACCATGGGACGTATCGCACGCGGCAGTTGGACGTGGTTCGAGCTGTCTGTTGGACCACCCTCATAGGACTCTGGAGAGAAGTGGCGTGGTGAAGTGGTGGGGAACCTTCACGCGCATGGTGAGTTCAAGGAGCACACCATCGAGATTTCGGACAGAGGGTTATGCGAGAGGGCGGAGAGCGGAGATGTCTTGACGGTTTGGGCTGTCGCCAAGTTCCCGGGTTGGAGGAATACGGTGAAGAGCGTTACGATACAATACGTTGTCGAATAGTTTGTATCGATTCGTGCTCCATAAACCGTAATTTGTTATGCCAGAGTCCTTATATACCTACAGTATCGCACCAACTGTATGAACAAAGCCGAGATGCCCCTTTGCGACCTTCGCGGCTCTCGAATGGGTGAGAATTATATTCGTGCTATGAACATGTTTCTGTGAGATGTCATGAAGGATACAGGGTAAGGGACCGATGAGCGTTCGGGCCGGGAGAAGTGGGGTCTGGGTATCTGGGGATAGGCGCATGGGGAAGGGGTGTGTGTGTGTGTGGAAATGATAGTGATATTGGAGAGTGCGACAGGAAAGGGGTGTATTGTTGATACTTTCATTCCACTCTCTGAGCTGAGAATAAAAAGTCAGCACGTGTCGAAAGTAGCGCCATTGTGGGGGCTCACTATCGTTCATTGACGCTTCAATTTCTCGGAGGAGCTACATACCTAGTAACCTCCACACCCTTCGCAACCCCGAGCCTCTTATACACATCAAGAGCGCGTAATGCCTCGGCGCTCGGCTTTCGCTTCTTTGGCTCTACCTTGTTTATACCAACAGTTAGCCTGGAGCCCGAGCGCACGACCCAGGCAGAATGCGTCATGACCGCGTACGACTTGGCGCGTTCGATGTGAGCGTTTGCGTCGTCGAAGCTGTCTTCATCAGAAAACAGTTTGGCCAGAGAGTAATTACTCCAAAACAGCGCGTTGTGCTGGTTGAAAGAGGATGAGACTGCGAGGGCCGCCTCGAAATGGTGAATGGCCGGCCTTCTCTCTCTCGCCCTTTGAATGATATATTTCTCCGAGAACACTATGGAGATCGTTGGCCAGAAATTGATCCCTAACGGTTCTGAAGTACGTTCGCTTAGTTTTGTAATTCCATGTATAGCTTACTCCAGCTTCCCCACTCAGGGACCGTCGGTGCAGATCCGCGCGGTGAGCAAATGCCTGCTCTGCAGATTGCCAACACTCACGGTGCGGGTGAAGTTGGTCGAAGATCGGGGAGTCGTTGCAAAGTTGAACCGAACTCGTCCAGAAGTTGGAAAAGTTTGCCCCAGACCCCGAATACTTAACTAATTTTCGTATAAGGGCCATGAGTGGAGGCCGACAGGGCTTGTCACAGCACTTTCACTAAGGCGCGGCGCGACTTTTGATCCAACGTTTCTCTACCTGAATCCAGAAATTTTCTACCGTAGCAGCTAGTAGTCAGAATGAGACATTGTTGAGTGTATCTCATCGTAAGAACTTCAAACAGAGTTACCATCGGAAAGTCAAGAGATGGATTGCGTCCATTTCTGCTACCGCAACTGGAAATCTGAGCGACAACTTCGTCGGATAACAGTGAGTGTGTTCCTCAACTTTCCTCCTTCCCAACGGGAGTGCGTCCCCGCCGCACGTCGTTTAAAACTCAAGTGTTAGAGGGGTCATGCAATCGTCACGTTTGGAACCATGATCTTATGACCCCTGCCGAGAGGACCACGTTCACAGCACACAACATCCTTGAACTATTGATAAGGAAAAAGGCTTCGCGAAAGCACACAACCTGAACGGTGTCCCTTGGGAGGGGATGGATATGCATGTTGAGGGTTGTGCTCACCACTTGTGGATGTTGGTCGGTCACCCCTCCGCCGATGACAGCAGAAATGAGCATGATCCAAGCCTTTTGTCTTTGTCACAGGCACCAGGCCTCCAAATCTCGTGCGAAAGGGTGTAGCGTGCCAGCTAACACCATGAGGTAAGAAGGGACGTTCCTTGGATATTTGCGTACGGGGATTTGCACCCGCTAGTGTATCTGAATTCTGAGCGCGCAAAGGGGCTGTGAGACAGTCTTGGAAAGGTTGCAATCTATCTGTCTCTGTTCACATCTCTGAGCTCAGTTCTGGATCCGATGATTCGAGTTCAAGTTAGGGGTTGCGAGGCTGTGGGAGGAGGACGAGTGCGTTGCATCAAAGAGAGGAAAATAGACGGATGCGCGGCTCCGCCCGGAACATATTGTCTCTCTCTCCATGACAGCCACGTCCCCAGATCACAGCCCTCACTTGAACTGGACCCCACCCCCATCTCCATTTCGATTCCCTGTCGACATGCTATCTCGCGAAGCCCTTCATGATGTCTTGTCAGCCTTGCGTTTGGTGAAAATGATGGGACGAACCCCGCGAGACGATTCCTTTTTATGGAACAAAGAGGTCGTTTGCTAGATCGGCTGGCGACCCTTGACGACGACGAACGCCTGCATCTCCCAAATCGTCCTAGAGCGTGTTTGTCGGGCTGTACGCTTCAACATATTCCGGCATAATGCACCCGACGCTCGGGGGTCCGAGGATGGTAAATTGCGGCGGTTGCTATCCTGTCTACTCCTTCCACTGCCCTCATTCTCGTTGTCTCTTTCCCCGCTCATCGCATCACCTGTCTGACTCAGTCGGGGACGATTCTATCAAATATTAATCGCTATTCCCATAACTGCGGAACGGGGTCTCGAGGCGCGCTCATCTGCATGTCCGCACCTAGTGTGCTTTCTTTCCCTCCGCTCATTCGGAACCTGTTCAACTGTGCGGCGCTACATGTGTCCCGTCTCGGCTCGCTACTCTGCCACTGCGCAACACAACTGCTCTTGCGTGACCTGCTCTATTCTATATCGCCCTCCTGACTCAGTGACGATTCACCTGTCGGCAAATGTTTATAGAACATATGGATACGGTGAGCCCTCGTGACGGTGTGCGGCTCCTGCATGTCCATCCATCCGTCAATCGGTGCTATCTTTCATACTAGGGGAGGGGTGGACGAGTTTTTGATCATATATTTCTTGCATCACACCCACCGTCGGTGAAGAGGACGTTCCGTCGTACCCCTCTGATATATAACCCTCAACCCGTCTGTCGGAGTTGCACCAGTTGAGTTCTTCCCTTCGACGGTATCGACAGCCTATCAACATCAACATGTCGGGTGCTCGTATCCCTGAGTCCGAGTGGGTCAACTTTGATAATGATATCGAGGGGTTCGCGGGATCCGGTACGCGTTTCACCTGTACCTTGATCTAGACCAAGAAACGGTCCACTGACCCTTATTACCGTCACCAGCGCGGGAGGTTTTAAGCCGTTTGAGTATGAGTCCTTCCCATCATACACAGGGGACGATCCCCAATGATGGGGGCTGGTCGTGGTGGGGCGGACCCTCAGATCCAGACTTTCAGCCTCCTAATCCACTCGGTATGTACCCCCGGATGCCCCCGCCAACGCCGAGGCTGCCTCCGGTCCCGCTGCCTCCGGTCACCCATGGCCACAATGGCTACGACAACCCCTTAGGTGGTGGGGACAATATCCACCAGCCCGCTCGCGAGTGGGCAGATGGTTCACCCCGAGATGGTGAAACATCCATGAGTTTGGCTGTCACCAAGCCCAATAATACAGAGAACGGAAACCAGTCGGAGGTAAGCAACTTTTTTTACCCCGCTAGATCTCGTGCTCAGTATTATTGGCCTTGACAATAGACAAGCGCTCCGGATGCCAGAATCACCCGGCGTCTTGCTCAAATATGCGAGGCACTGGGGATTCCTTCGATGGGAGCCGAACTCCTAATCCTCCAGAGAAGTATGTCAGATTTTCTGAGAAGGTTTTTTGACGCTTGCCTGATCACCTATGGTACTAGTCATTGTATTATTGAGAGGAACAGTTCCCAATTGGACTATCGGGACTTACAGAAACAGGAGGAGGGAGGCACGGCGTGCATGCTACGAGGAGTTGTGGAGATTGGTCGGATCCCCAACCGAGAGGCCCTCCCGTCTTCGAGTGCTTGACAACGGTACGTGGTCGTCACTTCCATGGGAAATTCGGTGGTCTGATTCTCGTGGGTCTGTAGTTTTGGCGAAGGTGACCTCGCAAGATAACGGAGCGCTGGACCGCGAGGTGGGGCACCAACCATATAGGGTGGTTCGTCTCGGTAATTGGTAAACGAACCGGACGCCCATGTGTGGCTTGTTTGAGCGACCTAGCCGTGTGGTGTGGTGGGAGTTGGTGGCGGGTGGTATGGTGTATGAGAGTTCTTGTGAGAGAGGTCTCCTTTTATACGGAGGATCTGAAACATCCGCACGGACCTCGGAGATGTAGCTGACCTCCCTATCTCCCTTCCATTTTCGTTTTCTTTCATCCCTGATCCCCAACGGCTCGCTTTGGCCACCACCTCACAGCCGTACATAGGGTCACGGACCTCCCACCGCAGTTCGGGACGCGACTTCAAGTGCTCACTATTGTTCTTCCATGGCCGACCCCCGACGATCTATCTCACGACTTTCCCTTTCCCTTTCGTTCCTCATCCGCCTTTATTCTTATTGTTTTTTCTTCTCTTGTATACGACTCCCCCATACGATGTGGACCCAACACCATCACTCTCTCAGTGTACTATCTTCGGATTCGAATATTCGTCCCTCGCGCGCATATTTATTGTCACGTCGATCGCGTTTTCTTCTCTCCCTTGTACTTACCCCCACTCCCGGCTCCTCGTGATATCGCGTCTACACACCCAGTTCTGTACACTAGTGGATACGCTACACAAGTGCATACCGTACCGCCCAACCTGGTCCCTCTTCCCGGCGGCTTTGCTCGGACTTTGTAACCTTGGAACTTTGCTTCATGGTAGGTCCCGACGTCGATGAGGCTCCGAGCAAGAACGGTCGGAAGGGCGGGAAACAATAAGGTCGTCAGGTCAACCGTGAGTGCGATGGTCCGGGGTCCACGCACGCGCCGCGCAAGGATCGGACAAGGGTCCAAGCAACATATGTGTGGGCGCCTACAAACTCGGCAACACTCAGCACGTCGCGCCTCCAACCCGTGTTTAATTGCGGCGTTCCCACTACATTGTACGAGTCTATGACGAGCTAGATATAAGAACAATCGACGAGGGGCCACAACGTGTATCCGTGGTTGTCGTGAACATAGAGAGATAAAAAGAAAAGAACGGTTAAGACTACAACGTGTATTCATCGTTTCCAACTCCCCAGTAACCCTAGCACATACACTTCCTACAAATCCGGCTGGCTCAACCTCGGCAACGCCGGGACGATTTGCGAGATCCACCCAATGATCTGAGGAGACTTGATCGTGATCTTGCATCCCGCAGCGGTGGCCTCGCAACTCGAACTCGCTTGAGTGTCGGTATGGGAGAAGCTGGTGCTGACGCTGAAAGGCCCCCATCCGACGCTACCGCTTCCGCTCGTAGTAGAAGTGTGGAAGTGGGTTTGGATGTCGGACGTGTCGCCTTCGATCTCCAAAACGACGTTTGCGGCAAGGAGGAAAGCTAAAGAAGAAAATACGCGAAGAATTGGGATTTAGACGGAATCGCTATAAAAAATAGTGAGGGAAGTAATACGTACCCGTGGGGTACATCGGGAATAGGTCGTATTTGGCCAACTCTTGTTCGCGGTTCACGTTCGGTTTGGGGGTATCTGGATCAACGGTGTACGAATCGGGGTCCATCAAAGTGGCGAGGGTGACAGGTCCCGGGCTGACACTACAAGGTAGGAACCGAATCAGTATCCCATCGCACAAGGGGAGGGGAGAAAAGGGGAGGGGACTCACTAGTTTCCGGCAGCAACCCTCAAATCGCCATCATAGAACAACTCGCTCCTCAACCAGCTCCTCGTAATATCCACCCTCATACAGTCAAACGAAGCCTTAACCCTCAAATTCGCCATCTGCTTCGCAGCGTCGGCGGTAGCATCCGAATGAGACACGCTTCCTCCAATAGAAAAAAGTCCCCAGCTGGCTCCACCACCAACAGAGTATGAATTGCTAGAGGACGAGGATTGCTCCGCGGAGTAGTTCGAAGAAGCGTCGACAGTGATAGAAGTCCAGTAATCCGCTTCGATGGGAGTTTTTGGGTCTGTGTTGGATGGGACGTCTGGAGCGGCGGGTAGGATACCAGCGCTGATCGCGAAGGTGTCTTGGAGATTCCCAGCTGAACCCAGAGTACCAACGAGCTTGTCGAGTTGTTTTTGGTAACCGTCGATTTGGGTCAGGTTCGCTTTGACTCGGTCCTTGAGCAGGTCGCTTCCATTGGCGAAAAGAGCGGCTTGAGCGGACAATGCGGACTTGTTGAGATTAGTGGCGTGAAGCTGGTCGATTTCGCCGAAGTAGCCCTTCAAACCAACAAGAGCTTTTTTCATTTCCTCGAACTTCTCGTTAAGGTCCCCCCTTTTTTCAATAAAAAAACGCCGTTAGCCAAGAAACGACTGATGGGAGTAATAAAATACTTGTCTGGTTCGGTATTAGGGTTATCCTTCCTGAAAGCAGTTGGAATCAGTACATATTCTCTACCTTGGAAAGGTCATGTAAAAATTCACTTGGCCTTTTCACTAATGTAGTGCATAAGTAAACACAAAGAGGTAGGGAGGGTGAATGGTACTCACTATTGAGCAGAGGCGTTCTGGTACGCTTGTAAGTCCTTGAGGAATGTCACAACGACGTGGTTCACGTCATCGGGAGGAATTGGGTCAATAGGGGGAACGGGCGCTGTACTTCCATTAACAGAGCCCGGATTCTGGCACGCGGAGCATCAGCATCACCAACAGAGAAAAGCAAGGCCGGAGATGTCGCGTACCGCGGCCATGGCATTGAGAACGACGTTGATCTTCTCGAGCCTCGAAATCTTCCAAGTCAGAGACTCGATGGTCTCGCCCCTCGGTCCACTTTCGGCTTTCTTCTTCGCAAGCCAAGCCCAGTTCGAAGGAGTCAGCGAGACTCTGTTGTACTCGGTCGAACCGTCAACATCCGAGATGACAGCAATACGCATCTCTTCCTATGGGAGGGCGGAAAGGACAGAGATGTAAGAACAGAAAGGGGTTCATGCACCAACGAAGCGACATACCTTGCTGGCTTCGACCCTCGAAAGAGCAGAATCGTTGTCAACAATGGCGAAGTAGTATTCGACCTCTTCCTTCTTTCCGAGAGTGACCCAGTCCATATATGCGGCTTGAACGTGGTTTTTATACGTCTTATGGTTCTCTGCGACCCACTTATCGTACGCCGCTCGTTGAAGAGCAACTGTGGTATTAGCGGGATCCTTCATAGCGCGATCCAAAGCGTCATCATACGCCTTGACCTTGCGCTCAAAGGCATCGGTGTACTTGGTCTGCTTGTCTCTGTACAAGTCGATACGCGTCTTGTCGGTATTGGGACCTGCAGGGGCGGTCAACCACTTCATGGCAGCTTGGTAGCGTTTCTCAGAGTCATCAAGGTCCGCAGTGCTTATTCCGTCGTCAACGCCGGTGGTGTGGCCTGCACGACACATAGGAGGGTCAGTACGAAAGACCCAAGTGGAGACCAAGTGAGATATCAGTTACTGACCAGCTGGGCAGAGCTTGGTGAGGGTAGCAGCATAGCTCCTTGCGACAGATCTGCCGGTTGGACCGAGCTGAACGCCAGACAAGGCTGGCATATCATCGCACAACACAGCCTGGGCGAGTTGGACTGAGTTGGGAAGGAGGGGAGCTGTTGCCTTCCCCTTGGAATCGAGGCCCTCGGTAAAGTCCTATAGAATAACAGATCCCATGTGAACGTTCGACTCAACGAGAACTTGTAGGGGAGGAGATACTTACATCGAGGTTAAGGACCTTACCGGGGACCATCATGGTGAAGAACTGTTCGGCGGGGGCTGGAATAGCACTGCGAACGGCTTGACGAACGGTCATGGAGATCTGAGCGATTCGCTCGAGATCTTCCTTAGACTGTTTCCCGATCTTGTCCTTCCCGGAGGTCGCCATGATATCAAAGAGGAGTGGGGATTGTAAGAGAACTGTCGGGGTGGGGTTGCTGAACTCCTTCTCCCAAGGGTCCCTGGCTTATATAGCATTTCGGATGGAGGACTTGAGCACCGCCGTGGTTCCCGAGACCAGCACCTGCTAACTAGAATCGATACCTGAACCTGTTTGTGCATTTTGGTGTTGGCGTAGTTGGTACGGAAAATGGATACCCCACGCTGTCAAGAGTCGCGAAGACGACCGAGGCATGGGGTCCCAGTCGTGGATTGATTGACAGAACCATCCAAAGAGGCGGGGGTAACGCGAGACGCTGAACATAGAACATAAACGATCCAGACGCATGTGCGGTCACAGAATCGTCACCAAAATAGTATTTGAATAGGCCGCCCATAGTTTTGAAATCTCCGACTGGAATGTTGCACGCCAAGGTCGATCGAGAAGAGTGATTCTCCTGTCCACGTCCGTAAGAGTCAGAGGGAGTGGAGCGTTGGAATCGATGATGGGCGTGGCTGGTCAAGAGGCTCGATCGCATTTGCTGATCACAGCCGCGACGCGCACGTTTGTCTGCGCCGGAACGATCCACCCCGGAGAACGTTTTTCCCCAGTTCTCGAGCGTCGGAGGACATATATCTGTTTTTCTTCGAGGGTTTGTCACGGCCGATAAGCAAGGAGATCTCGCTCTCTCGGAATGACCTCTATCCCGATCTAGTTCGCTCGAAGACGTCTATTTTTAGCCGGCGTGGCAGACGAGTTGACGGAAAAAATTGCTCTGCATGCAAACTAGACGGAGATAAGGCGTCGCCGGGGCTAGACAACTGTCAATCGAGAAAGTGACGAGAGATATTATTCCAGCGGCGAGCACCATGCACCACTCTGTCCATGGACTCGGTAGCGTACGAGCTAGACGCGAACGTACAAGCCCGTGGCCCACTGAATGAAAACCGACTGGCAATCGGAGGTTGAGAAGCTATTTCGTGTATGTACTACTCGAGCGGTGACACTGGGCTTACAAAAAATCCATAGGCCATTGGGTTAGGTCTATGCACACGCCCTGACAGTCTCGCCTCAGCTGATCCCGTGGTCCTCTGTGGGAACAATGGACTTGGAACCCCCGATAGTAATTTGGCGGAGGTCCGATCACTAATCCGGACCAATCATGGGGCTTCCAGGAGCGCTATGTGTCTGATCCGGACCAACCGGCACCTCCCAGCGCCTGCGCACACCCCCGGAAGTTCCACCCCACGACACCGGCTGTTCCCCGCACCTGACAGGGTCATCGACCAGCGCAAAAGAGGAAGCTCCCTGGAAGCTCCCCAGCTTCCAGTCGGCAGCGACACGCTCGCAATAACTGTTCCCTCACTGCTCGTCCCTCATTCTTGACCAAAGAGCTTCGCGCCCACTCCACTAACTCGCGAGCCCCGGAAATGAAGCTGGCCAACTAACAACTGCTCGCTATCGCATGGTATATTGGTCCCGTCCGTCGACTGGGGTTGATGCCGACGAAGTCGGAGATTTGACCGTTGTAGAGTCGCAAGAGGGACAGAACTCCCCAGTTAAGTTTTGGGTCGAGAGCCGACAGCCATTACAGGTGTAATAGGGAGATGAACTCGCAGACATTGAAGTGAAGGTGCTAAGACGGCTGTCGGGGGCAAAAAATCGATATTTTGAGGTTTTCGACCACCTGTGATACCATTCCGGACCAGGGTCCCCGCAAAACCGGTGGTTTTGGATCGGACCTCACGACCCGTTATCGGGGGTCCTGTGACCATCCGTAAGACCATACTGAGAGGAGGTTGGAATTCATGTTCCTCC
>Ga0307513_10000570_pt1 | contig 52901 bp, 76 predicted proteins | sample 15_EM_MG_FD_202174 | JGI IMG/M metagenome (GOLD analysis project Ga0307513, IMG submission 202174) | Populus trichocarpa ectomycorrhiza microbial communities from riparian zone in the Pacific Northwest, United States - 15_EM | ecosystem: Host-associated > Plants > Roots > Unclassified | place... | reverse complement strand
CACGATTGGTGAGTGAAATTTTAGCCTATTTCCAAATCTCATACTGCATAACCGCACCAAAAGGCTATGCATTATTCGGTATTCAATAAAGGTCGATTTTACATAGGAACCAACTCCGTCGACACCCCAAACCAATGCATTATGGGATTTTTGCATTATAGCATTTGCATTATAGCCATTTCAACTGTAACAAGTTTTCATTGGTCCGCAAAAGCTGACCTAATTGCACCTATAGAATGAGTGAGGTATGATATGCGAGTATCTCGTATCTGTATACAACAAATAAAAGCGAGCTGCAGGGCTTTTGTCGGCTCACCGCTCTCCAGTGAATCCTCAGTAACGAATCTGGCAGTAGCACTGGCAATCTGTCCCTTTGGGACCCATTCTGCGGTCATTGGGGACGAAGGTGAACCTAGATTTGAGTATCGAACTGACCTAGTAGCTTCTGTCAATGCTCCTTTAATAGTCGAAGTCAAAGCATTTCTCCACTAATAGGGATTACCTGTTTACTCAAAGTCACACCGCATTCAAGGTGGTCAACTTGCAGCCGGTGGCTGCTATCAATATCCTATACACCCTAATTACTAGGCAACGAACAGCAAGAATCGCTGGAGAACAACAAGAACCATTGGAGAGCAACAAAATTGTCAAGCATAGCTTATTTGGTTCTGCTCTGCTTGCAACCATCGCCCGCGCCACACCGACGATGCGGATCAATAACGAATTAATTAGATTGCCGGCCTCACGCTCCTCACACTCCTCGTGCACTGGATGGCAACTTGGCTCCGCTCTCTTGATTTCCGGATGATGCGGCACTTGTAGTACGGACTCGGACTAGACCTGGTCTTGCACCCCCTCAGCGAGAATTTTTGTAGTTCTGCTCGCTTGGACTACCAGTTTCGAGTCCTCTTCGTTCCTTTCTCACCAGGCAGGGTTCCTCCCCTTACAACGTTTCCTGCCCTAAATCGGTTCAGCGCTCACTCTTCCCTTGCTGGCAATAGTTTCCGAAATCCTCTGCATTCGTTTCCACCTACGCGACGACACTAGCAACCAAAAACAATGCTTCCGGGAACGAAACTAGCTCCCCTATCCCCAGTAGAGGCGGCGATGCTCAAGATGGTCCCTTGACAAATGCGCCACGGAGCTTCTTTGTGTTTACTAGGGCAGGGCTAGAGCTGCAGAAGGAAAGACGATTGGGGCTGTGGGCTGGACCGTACATGTTCTCTTGTCTCTGTTTTTAATTCGCCGATTACGTCGCTCTCAAGATCATTGTTGGCCCGAAAATCTTCCTCTTTGGAACCTTACGGCCTTTGTAGCTGAGAGAGACCTACTCTCGACGGAGTTAATCGCTTTGACATCTAAGTCTCTACCTTCATCGAACCCAATTACTCGGCTCCTTTGCTAGTGAATGAGGCATGTTCACGGCCCTATGTACCTTCTTTCACGACGAGGCACTCGCTCCTTGATCCATACAGGGATTGTGCATATTAAGCAATAGACGTATAATTTACTCGGGTCTAGCAAAGGAATCTATGTTCAATTGATGTTTGGATCAGAATTTCTATGGAAAACCCCCGTCTCCAGATCAATTCCTTTGAAAGTTTCCCTCTGGTCTGGATATCTTCTAGAGAGGACCTCTGCACCCTCTCCCATATTGGATATTGGCTTTAAGCCAGTCGATGACGTCAACCCAGGCACGGAGATTACCGATCCAACGGGATGCCAAGCGCGGATCCAATATTGCGCAGTAAACTTCTGATCGCAATGCCGCATTACTGCACTCCTTGGACACGCATTCACCTCATGATCGTTCTCCTCGTCCTCCTCCTCGGCTTCCTCACAGTTGTACGGGCGCAGTGCAAGGCCTCAGATTCACTCTCGTGGTCACACCCACCCAAGTTTCTAGACGGCATCCACGGGACGGTCATTTATAACGGACTGAATATACCTCGCGGACTCCGCTACGACGGAGCCGGTCACTTGCTCGTCGTTGAAACCGGCATTGGTGTTATTGCCCTTTCGGAGAATAGTGATGGTTGCTCGGGGTGGACGAAGAAAGTGGTGGTGGAAGATAAGGCGCTAAACCATGGCATTGTCGTCAATGGGACTGCTCTCTACGCAAGTACTCCGGATGAGATCTATTCCTGGACATATGACCCTCAAGCGCTTACCGTATCCAACAAACAATTGATCGCCAAGGGCCCGAGCGGTTCGTCGAGTGCGTTTGAGATAAGATATATCGGACCGCCATGGTACAGCCTGTAACATCGACCAACAGCTACAGGTCACAAAACGCGAACCATTGAACTTCAGCCCGCCCGAGGATCCTCGCCCCAATATCTCATCGTCTCCGCCGGCTCAATCTCAAACATGGAGGCGCGTTCCCGACTTCCTTCAAAGAGCCCAGGAACTGACTTGAATCTACACTGCAGGCCGAAGCCATCGATCCTAATCACGGAACCGCGCAGATCCGCCGTTTTGCTCTGAACAATATTCCTTCGGGTGGTTACAACTGGATAGATGGGGAACTTATTGCCTGGGGGATGCGAAATGCTGTCGGTATTGTTCTGACTCCTGATGGATCGAAGCTCTGGACAGTTGAGAACTCAGCCGACGATATCTCATACCAAGGTGTTGACATACACACGGCGAGTACTTATCCTCTAGACAACTGCTTGCAACTAACATTCACCAGGATAATCCCTCCGAAGAACTGAATGTAGTGGATCTTAAGGATGTAGGACATTTTTATGGTGTGCACCTCTTGGATCTCCTAAGACAAAGTGCAGTGAACTGATTTGATATAGGGTACCCACGGTATATCTATACCTGTCTAGCTCGGCTTCCACTCTTGACCCAAGTATTACAGATGCCTCACCGTCTGGAACCTGGCCGCGAATCCCGAGTTTGGTCTTACAACGGGGCAACAGTTTAGCGTTGACCCGGGTTTCAATAACAGCTGGTGTCAAGACACAGCTAATGTTGTACGTCCAGTTATGAATTTCCAGGCGCATTCCGCGCCGCTCGACATCATCTGGTATGACGTCCCGGACGACAAGTCTTTCGCGATCAACACCGCTTGGGATTCGCATGCGTTTGTGACTTTCCATGGATCATGGAACCGCAATTCCCCAACCGGATACGGAATCGTTCAGTGCGTCTTGAACCCATCAGATTCTTAGCCAACTGGTCTTACCATCTCACCTGATAGCGTCCCTTGGAATGGAGAACTTCCCGTAGCCGGGAGCGAGTCGACATCTGGGTACGAATTCATTGCTCAGGCTCCCGACCTCTCGCGATGTCCCGATGGCTGCTTCCGACCCGTGGCCCTTGCATTCGACCCTAAAGGGCGCCTCTTTGGTACCTCCGATGCGACGGGAGAGGTAAGAACCCCTTTTCAGTTGTCCACCCGCGTTAGCTCCGACCGATGTTCCGTACAGGTCTTCATTATCCTCCCTGGCACTGGCACACAACAGAGCCCACAGAGCCCACAGACCGGCGGTTCAACACGAATTCGAATCGGGACCTCGGTAATGGGATTGCTTGTTGTTGCCGGAACATTATTGTAGTGATCTGGTGAAGGGCAGTCTCGTTTGGACTGGACGCTATGACTCAATGTACTGAGGTACTGTGCCTTGATATCGATTATAATGACAGTGACAATTTGACAATTTCATAACTCGCTGTGGGGTCTGTATCCACCCCACTTTGGCAGATTTGACACACTTAAGGACCTGGGAGTTATCGAGCTAATAAAAGTTCCCGCTCTTTTCTGGATCAAAAGTGCAACGGCGACCCAGGGGCGTTCACACAGCCACACAAGATGCCTTTCGATAGGGTTGGAAGATTACCCGTTTCCACGGGAGTTACCGCCTGCTGGGTCAGCCTTTATACGTGTGATCGGACGCATGCTCACTGCAGCCGTGCTCGATGTAGTTTCTGGGGTTGAGAATCTAGGGCTAGTAACCTCCTGTGGCCAATCGACGTGAACAGCCTTGTGTTGACAAGATGCGCAAACGGTTGATGCCCACCAAACGGGAGATCCAGCCTCTGATTGCCTTACTGTCTCCTCGTTGGTATCTCACATCGACGGGAATTCTGTTTGGAGACATTTCGAAGTTTTCCCCACCCAGGCTCAGTCGCTACGCCCTACTAACTCCACCTTGGAGCGCGCTATGCCACCGATTCGAGGTCTGCAGATCAACCCACCCTTACTGAACAGTGCATGTCCATGGGCTTCATCTGAGAGGGAACTTCATGCGCTGTAAGTGCTGAACTATTGGCGGCATTCACTGTCCTTTCGGTCGCAGTTACGAATCGGCTGTAGGTACGCTGACAGTTGAATGTCTATACCATGGTTAGGTTTGGTTGTCCTTATACGGGCGCTGTAACTACACGTACGGCTACCGCTGTGAGTCCGCCTCGCGGCTCGATCGAACAAAACCCGACATTGACTGAGCATACTATAGAGAGGGTTTCCAGAGGATCCTTCAATACACACTGTAAGCACCACTCGTAGTCCGTATCGTGGAATTGTACTCACGCGATTGTCGTAGGTGGCTTTCGCGTCCTCCACCACCACGTCCATCAACTCATACGGCTACTCACCTTTCCCCTTGACCTCCTACCTCTCTTGGGTACGAGCATGCATCCTCGACTCGCCTGGATCATCCAAACCGATCATCGTCTCCATTACCTCCTCTGTCCCGGCTGAGCTATCAATCATGTTGGAACAAATCCAGTACCTCCGCGCGGAGCTGAGGGATACGGACCCCGATGCGGCATATGTGCGAGTTGGTGTAGAGCTAAACACCTCGTGCCCAAATATACCCAACACGGCGCCACCGGCGTACGATCTTGAGAGGCTGAAGCCTCTTCTTGACGTGCTCGCTTCGCACTGGGGAAAGGATAACACTCTTGTGTTGGGGTTGAAGCTCGCTCCATTCGTCTATCGACTACAACAGGTCCAGTTGGTCGACTTGATTGCAGCGTACTCCACACCCGAGGGGACCAACCCGGTCGCATTCTTTACATGTACGAACACTCTTGGGAATTGTGTGATGTACAAGGAGACGGGTCATGATGCCCTCACGTTACCTGGAAAGTTCGGGGGGCTCGGGGGCGAGTCGATACACTATCTAGCGCTTGGGTGCGTCGGTGTCCTCGGTCGTGGAACGTGTTGCTAGAATACTAAGGTGTTTGCGGTGTCGGTTCATCCAGGAACGTGGTTGGGTTCAAAGAAATCCTCCGATCGCATGCGGAGGCGGGTGTGAGAGGCATCGGCATCATAGGGGTAGGGGGAGTAGTGAACCGGGATGGGTACAAGCGTATGATCGCGGCTGGCGCGGACGCAGTTGCGTGCGCGACAGCGCTGGGGATGGAGGGAATCGTCATCTTTGAAAAGTTGTCTAGAAGTTGAATGTTGAAGTGGCATGGAATCCACAGACGATAAGAGGACAATTTTAGAGGACACTTTCTCTGTGGCCGCGGGTTTCGGCTGCCGATGGGGTTCGCTCATGCATGCACCCGTGCGCGCGTCACGGAGTCAGGAGTGCGGCATAGATAGGGACAGCCCTGTATAGCCGTGGGAGGTCCGGACAGCCTATTTTGGATCATGCTCTTGACATTTCTATCGTGGTATCGTGGTTCGCGCGGCGGGTCACATTTCGGATTGAACGCGTTTGTGGGAGGTCGGGCCGCAGACTCGCCGCGTAGATGCGCAGATGCGCAGAATACAAGGTCACAGCATATCGTTGAAAAGCCAGATCCGTCGGGACTTTGCTTGCACCCTGTGTTTGCATGTATTTGTCAATTAATTGCCTTGGGAATGTACTGACGCGCTGGCGCATGAGAGTCGCATGGTATTGGTCTCTTCAGTCCGCGTGGTCGTCGTATACCTGTAGATACGATCCAAACACGATCGTAAACCGTTCACACAGTCAAACTTTTGGTTGCATTGTGAACCACCCACGGTCAGCCTTCCTCAAAAGCAAATAGTGAAATACCTAGATTGGTACATGGGCGGTTGAAGATCAGGGCATACTATATCCGTGAATATGCTTCAATAGGAGCTAACGCCAGTTTCGGTTTTATGTCCATCTGGGGTCGACGTTGACAAGAGTATGACATGTCTTCTGAGAAGCGAGGGACACGGCGTATGACAATGTATGGGACTGCGAACATGCGTAATTACTCGGTTCGCTACTCCGTACGCGATGCGAACGGGTTCCTCGCTTGCGGACCGTTCGGCGCGATTTTAATGTTCAAACCTTTGACAGAGCGGATACAGTACGACATGAAATGCGGGATGACCTGGCTCAATACAGTCGGTATGCGAAGACGTAAGCAATCGTTGACACCTTGACCTCGCTTGGGCTCGGGCACCCGTCGCCTAAAATTTAGGGTTCCGTAAACACACCGAGACAACAAGGGCTGCTATACTTGGTGCTTTGCGACTGCGGCTCCTGTTTTGCACTGAAAGATTTTGAGGTCGCAGACAGGCGCAAGATGGTTCATTTGGGAAGGGTTTGGGTCGTGGTTGGCGGGGTATCCGAGAATAGCAAAAATCATGTTGTCAAACTATTTGAGTACATGCCCGTATCTCTTCAGTGTTTGACACACAATGCCTTGGGGTTAGCATCCAGCGCGGTGCATGAGCGCGCGCCGAAGCCACAGTGGATGAGGACAAGTGTCGTGGCGTCCACAATTCCAAGTAACATAGCCTTAGGGCCCACAGCAACTACTGGGAAGTCATGGGGTGAGGCTTGCACATGAAACGCGGCTTGGGCCCGAGTCTGCGACGTTGCTTCTTTTTGACAAGCCAACCAGAGCCGACGCCACCAAAAAAAGGATTAGTTCGGGATCGTGGGATGTTCATAATGCTTCTCCACTTGGGGTTAATCTCGATTTGGCAACTCGTGGTTCTTTCCGCCATTCCAGAAAGCGATATCGCGTGGTGTGAACAACCCACAAGGTGCACGTTGCCATAATAGAAGGTTAACGAGGTAGAACCCTCAGGGTGTCAGCATCTGGCAGGCGTGGTGATCAACGTGGCGAAATGCCCTCGGAAAGAGGAACGGGACTAGAATCGAGCACATTCAGAGAGCACATTCAGATTTTAGTCGATCAAAGATAGAGGAACATGTGATGGCATCGTGCAGTCTTGAGAGAAGTCGGCCTCAATACACACAATGAACCTGTCTGACTGTCAGGAGAGCAAGCGGCGTCCCACGACGTGTTCGGAAGAAGCGGAATTTCGCCGATGGATGGGTATCTGACGCGATGGCTCGCCGCCACAACAACGCATGTATTCCCTGCCGCGTCGCCTCGCGGGGGACGAGTAAAGGATTCAGAGACTGAATGAATGTGAGATTCCATTGGGCGCGGGTGGAAGATGGGCGACCTGGTCCCTTGCTTGAAGGGGGGGGCTGGTCGCTGTGACTATGCTTCTGGTACTGAATTCTGGAAGGGAATTGGACTGGTCACTGAGCAAACCTTGCGTCGTGCCATGAGTGCCACGAGTATGGGAAGCACTGTACGATGGCTTGATCCCCGGGTCGTGTAAAAGGCGCAGCCAAGACACGGCCGCTCCTGATCGGGCGGTGAGGGGGCTGGAAGACGGCAAGAGGAACGAACCGACGAGACAGGCAGCGCGCGCAGCGGTGGGTCGGGAGGACCTAACTTAGGCCAGATTTTCATGGGAGAAAAAGGCAGCGTCAGTGCAGAAAAATTAAAGTAAATTGTTCGAAGCCACAAGGGCGGAAACAGTGAGTTTAATACGTGTGTGGTGTACAGGGCCATGCAGGGCCATCGGGGGACACACCACCCAAGGGCTGGCCAAATAGGTACAAATAAGAGTTTGTATCCTGGTCCCGTCCTCGTCAACTTGCATCCCAGTTTGTCAGTCTCGTTCCCGTTCTCTCCCGTCCCGTCTGTCCCGCTCCTCGCGTCCTCTCCCTCTCCCGACGTCGCTCATAACGCTGCTTCCCTAGGTCGTCGTTGCAATTTGTACCACCACAGTCGTAGACCGTCAAAAACCCGGCTTCCAGACTTTACGGTAAGCCCTTTTATTGCCCCATACTTCTTGCGCTCGTCCCTCCTTGGCCACTCGCTAATTCCGAGGCCGTTTTTCGCCATTTTCTGCACAGGATTGTACTTGTGCAACTAGGCGTCAGCAACCTCGCGCAATTTTCTGAGCTACTTCGTCAACTGTTTCTCGTTTAAAATCTATCTCAATCACTACTCCAAAACCCCACCCCCGATGCCACCGCCCCTCGATTCGGCAAAGCAAGATTTGCAGCTCCAGGAGGACAGGAAAACCCCTCCCGCCTTTCTTGACCTCGCAGACTCTGTAAGCATTTCCAAGCTCAACTTACTCCTGTTTCCCCACTGACACGAGTGTCTCCGCAAGGCATCGCGAAACGGAGCCGGCCTCGACCAGGTAGGCAGTATTCATTCAGTTCCGTCTCGCGTCATGTCACCGTGCCTCATCGTTGCCTTCTGTGTAGATCCTGGCCCAAAAGCGCCTCGAGCACGAACGCGTGCGCTTGCTGCAGCGTCACCAATTCGAGGAACAAATGCGTCAACTTGAGCAGGAACAAGCAAAGGAAGAGCGCGAGCTCCTCGGCGTTCCTCTCGGAATGCACCATATCGCCGTTTCGGCGCCTACAACGCCGCCCCGTGTCCCGAGCGTTGTCCACAGCGAGCACGGTCAACAGTCTTCTGGCCGTACCCTCGATTCAGCTGTGGCACAGGAGAGGTTCAATGCCCAATTGCTCGCCAGTGCTCAAATCGCGAGCCAAACTGCAATTCTACCACAAGCCCTTCAGGCGATGGTCGACAAAGAGGCAAAGCGCAAGTCTGTCACTTACGCGCCGACGGCGAACGATTTCGCCCGTAGCATCAACGCCAGCCCTGTTTTCCAAGGTGCTCAGGGCTATGCTGGTGCCAAATCTATGCCAGCCAGTCGCCGGGGCTCTCCGGGCGCTCGAGATCCTGATGAACTCGTTCACGGTCTATCAGGCCTGAGCATCCATGAACGCGATAGCGTTGTTTCCGCTGGTATCCACCCCAAACCGATTCTGCGCCAGTCGAAGAGTACCAGTCGCTATAGTGGAGCTGAATACCCGGGTTACAATGCAGCGCTTCTCGATGATGAGTTGAATCAAGACATCAATGGTAAGCTTTTACCCGTAGTGACTCGTCGCCTCCGCCGCTAATTTGGGCGCGTCATCCAGCCGCCATGAAGTTCCTCCCTACTGATTCTGAAGAAGGTCCAAGAGCCGATGCATTCAAGGTATGTTTCAAGAGCTTCTCCCACCAGAATTCCCCAATCCCCTCTGGGCCGTCACACTTGTCGCCTCGTGGATAATAGTGGACCCGTGCTTACGTTACTCTCCCTTTTCCAGCTCTCGGCTTCGTCTGCGGCTTTAGACCTTGCCCCTTTATCCCAAACGCCTCCGCGCACCAGCTTTATGAACCGCGGGTACCAGGCTGAACAGAAGTCGTCGGAATGGCCTCCGTTTTCCGCCAATGCGCGCCCATCTGTCCGCCAATCGTCCCTGGCCGCTACCCTGGAATTTGGAGCAAAATTGGCAGGTTCTGCTGCTTCCACGCCACTGAACCAAACGCATTCTCCCGTTGGTTCTAGGAGAGGTTCGCCTCGAGGCTTCGCGGTCGGTGAAGGTATAATTGGTAGCAACGCATTCAACTCGCGCTCAGTGCCCGTCTCGCCTATCGCACCGGGTGTCGGTACTCCTGGACTTGTTAAGCAAGGCACACTCCAAGTCGGCACTGCTTTACCAACCAGTACTGCCTCCGAAGGAACGTTAGGACCCTTTGGTCAGCAATTGAGTGCTGCGGGTGATTTAGGAAGGATCAGTGCTTCCCCGTACGATAGCCCTGCCCAATACAATCTCCAGCATGGAGCGGATGACCAGGCGCATCAGGTATGTCATATTTAGAGGTTGAGTTTGTCATTTATTTATGTAGGAGCTAATGTTCGTCAGCAGTACGGCATGGACCTTGCGTACTCGGGCGGCAACGGTGTAGATCACCGATTCGCCAATGGGTTTAATAGTCCCTATGATGGAGGCAGTCGCGCAGGTGGATATAATCAACACGCCCGCTATGGGCTAGGAGTCGGTGGACATGCGAACAGTGGTCGTGTTAGTGGTGGTAGCATGAACGGAAGTATCCACGGTCCTAAACACAAACGTGGGGATATGGATCGCGAATGTGAGTTGTGCTACTCTAGTTTCCATCGGAGAACGGAACTGATGGACTCGTTCAGACAATCGCTTCGCTGGTAGTCGATTAGAGGACCTCATTCCCGAGATTCCGGGAATGTGCAAGGACCAACATGGATGCCGCTTCTTGCAGAAGAAATTGGAGGAGGGAATCCCCGAGCACCGCGATGTCATTTTTACGGAGACATTCAGCCACTTCGCTGATTTGATGACAGGTACGGAGTTTCCGGATTGATACTCGGGACATTTCTAAACTTGTGATAGACCCCTTTGGCAATTACCTCTGCCAGAAGTTGCTCGAGTATTCCACCGACGACCAGCGCAACCTTATCTGCGAATCCGTGGCTAGCGACCTCGTCACGATTTCTCTTAATATGCATGGCACTCGTGCCGTTCAGAAGATGATCGATTTCTTGTCCACTCAACGTCAGGTGCGTCCTATTTCCTAGTTCCCTTTGCCCTTCGTACCGCTGCGCGCGCCATTGGTTTGGTTTGCTTGAGGCTAGCTGGCTTCGAGCATTTGCTATTTGCCTGTGTCGTGACGTTGAAGACGCTTACCGCACTCTCCCACATAACCACCCATTCATGCTCGCAATCCACTGCGTCCATCATTTCCTCTCCCGCGCACCGCACCGGCACCTCTCTCCTCTCTTCCCTTTATTCTAGGCTGATCCGCGGTACAACGACCAGATTGTTGCCATTATCCGAGCCCTCTCTCCTCACGTCGTGACCCTCATCAAGGACCTCAACGGCAACCACGTCATCCAGAAGTGCCTGAACCGTCTCGTTCCTGCGGACAACCAGTTCATTTATAATGCGGTCGCTGTCCACTGTGTTGAGGTTGCTACCCACCGACACGGTTGCTGCGTCCTCCAGCGCTGCATTGACCACGCATCCGAGCAGCAGCGCATTCAGCTTGTCACGGAAATCACGTACCACGCCCTGACGCTTGTACAAGATCCTTACGGCAATTATGTGAGTCTAACCTTTCCGACCGTCTCTCGGCTACCTTACTCACATACCACCCTTCATTATCGGGCGTTAGGTTGTTCAATATATCCTCGATCTCAATGATAACCGGTTTAGTGATGCTGTCATCCGGCAATTCATGGGCAATATCTGCGCTTTATCAGTCCAAAAGTTCAGTTCCAACGTCATCGAAAAGTGTATTCGTGTTGCCGAGCATAACACGCGCAAGGCGTTGATCGAAGAGTTACTGAACCGCAGCCGTCTTGAAAAGCTCTTACGTGACTCCTTTGGTAACTACTGCGTGCAGACTGCATTGGAGTATGCCGAGCCTGGCCAACGTGCATTGGTGAGTTCCCAGTTCCCACCTGCTCGACGAGGAAACTTACTGACTCATTGTGTAGCTTGTCGAAGGTATTCGCCCCATCTTGCCCCTTATCCGTAACACCCCATACGGCAAAAGGATCCAGAGCAAGCTCCAGCGCGAGCAATTGGACCACGGCAGCTCGCATTATCAGGGTGCCCATCAACATCAAGCTTTCTTGAATATTGCGCTGAACAACCAGCTTGGTGCTGGGCGTGGTCAGCTTGCCTCGCCTCTAGTCAACGATTATAACCGTTCGCCACTCTATGGCCTCTCTCCTGGCATGCACGGCTCCCCAGTCGTTACCCATTCTCCCGCTTTGCATGCCCAGTACAATACGCCTTCGCCTGCTGGGCTGAATGACTACGTGTTGCAGAACGGTGTGCCCGCTGGCCTTGGCCTTGGCTCCTACCAGGGCCTTGGTCAGTACGGTAATGGCTTGCAAAACGTTTATGCAGGGGCTGGTGGAGCAGGGGCCACCGACATCTATCAACAGCAAGGTCGTTCTGCTTTCCAGTACTGACTGTCGTAATACCATTCTGTAACATGACTCATCAACGCCCACTCCCATCGCGCACTCATGGGGTTTTCATTCCAATCACGGCCTTTTCCCACCTCTTCTCTCTCTTGCTACCATACACGGATTTTTTTAACTGTGTTCAGGGTCTCTGTTCATGCCTTTGCACTTTTCAAGCGAACAAGACATCAAGCCAATTGTTGCGGACACTTTGCAGGGCGAGCCGAGGCCAGACACTCCAGCTTGTCTCCCCGCCTATTTTGCATCAGGTTCGGCGAGCAATTTGTCTGCGTACCACTACCCACTCCAAAAGCCGAGCAGTCGAGCATCCCCACCGTCTTATTCATCTTGCTGCGTGCTCTCTTATATACAACAACATTCCACGACCCTATAACTCAACCCGCATCTGTAACTTTTCATGATCCATCCCACGAGACCTTTTTGCCACGCCAACCCCTGTATTGGCATCTGTCTAATAGCACTCTCCACTGTTGGTGATTTGGTCGGACTCGTCGCGACATCCCCCAATGTCTTTCGGTATGAGTTCGATACATGCAAGAGTGGTGCTTTCCATTCCCGCTCGCTTCTATTCCTCTCACGCCGTGTCGTCTTGTGGTTTTTGTCGGTGTCGTCCGTGCCGTCACCTTGTGTAACTATTGCCGCAATCGCATCGGTTTATTACTCAACGCGAGATTCTGTCATTATGGCTTCTCTCTTGATGCCATTCCCAGACCAGTTGAACATCCATTTTCGATGCAGGTGAGCCCCGTTGGGACATCTGCTGAAGCGCGACACGCGGTCTCTTGCCAAGGTGGGGGAGCGATCTGAACAAGAGGTATAAGGGTAACCTGGACTACGTCTGACTTGAAATAGGTGTAATCTGGTTCGCTGCTGCATTTGCAACTTCGACCATAAGGATTTGGGTCATTCTGAGAGCGGACCTGAGTGGAAATACGCACGTTCTTGAGTGTGACTACCATTGCAGCGAATGCAAACCATTAACTGCTGCGCCTTGGCATGCCGAGTGGAAGTGCCGAGTGAAACCCGTGCCGCAGACGTGACTGCGTAAGACGGTCTCGGAGAGTAGAGTGCGTAGTCAGAAGTCTGATAAGCGGACAGAGTCGAAGCTGCTCACTCGTCTCGTAGATCCGTCTTCCGACTTGGGCACCGACCACGACCTATGACGCAACCCCAGGAGGAACCTATCCGCCTCGAGTTTTCCAACAACAGCGTCAGAAGGACTACCGCTCAAGTCGACTCGCTTGGCATCTTCTACTCTGTCTTCAAGGAGCATGGAATTATCAATGTCCGGCGCTGGGAACAACAAACCAATACCGAGATTCTGATCGGCCAGATCAACTACAAGTTCATTGGGCCTAGCCTCATCCGACCAGGAGGAGAAGAGACGCAGTGGGGTTCCATCCGTGACTTTCTACGGCGTGAACATGGACATTTCTTGAACTCGTTTGTCTCATCTCTCATCTCTCATCACCATTTCTCGCCCTGATGTTTTGAGTAGCGCACGGACCTTTACAGGTAGTAACGGAACGGACTACCGTTGGTGTTTGCCATGGAGCGGGCTTAGGGTATATCGCCCGACTTCCCGCACAAGAGAATGGCACCCTAACGTTGTACCAGCTCTGCCCGGCTAATGGAGATACCAAGAATCCTCTAGCAATATATCATCACAAGGTGTTCTCAGAGAAGTCGTACATCGAAATCCTTGATAGATCGGTCCTCGATACTCTGGATCTAGTCATCAGTGCGTCAACGTACATTCTTCTCACCTATCGAGGGCCGTTGGTTCACCAGGTGCTTATAGTATCATTCTTAATCATGGAGAAGAGGCGCAGGGACGACTAAGCGCGGTCATTCGGGCACGCAGTAAACTGGACAAAAAATGTAGACACTAAGCTCGAGTTCTAAAACCGTGATTTATGGGACATCCTTCCAGATCTGGACTTCTACTTCCGCAGCTATGCGTTCGTCACCATCGGGGAGGGGTTGAGGGATTCGTGAGCAGGCTGGGATGTGGATTAGAGGTGCAGGATGCGCAAATCCGTTGAGAATCTGCTAATCTATTCTCAGTGGGGTTTTTTTTGTAATCCAATTGTTACGTACGAAGAGCTAATCTATGTTACACGATTCGTTGGATGCAGTATATCTAAGGACAAACCTCAATCCTTGTTACTGACCCGCAAGTGTCGTCAGGCCTCTGGCAAGGGTTTCGGGATGTTGTGGCATATGATTAACTGATGTGGTGTGGTGTGTTCTCTACAGCTGCCCTAGGGCAGAGCGACAGCTCGGTTGTCTCTATTAACCCGGTGCTATGTCACCATAGATTCTGAGTGGTATGCACGCGTGCACATGGGATATGCAATGTTGATATCCGGATTGCAAAGGCATTCAGGACAGATTCACCGTACCCTCGTCATTTAATATTGAAACTTGTGCTACCACACGAACCTTATGCCCTGAAGGGCCACTGCTCCGGACATGAGATCGAACTTTCGTGACGAGCCCCCTTTCTCGCAATCTGAGGCTTGTACACCGGCTCCAACGATGTTGCCGATGACGGGACGAGGGATCTAGTGATATAATATATTATTCTTAGTGGCTTCACTTGTGCCTGCGAGGTTTTCCGGTCCTAAAAGAGCTCTCCTGGGGCAACAGCGCGGTCCCCAGGACGTAGAAGCAGTGCCCTAACCACTGGGCCACTGGATCGATACTGTGTGAGGAATCATTAACTTAACAGGTCCACCGGTGCCGAGGAAGTGTAGGGAAGGTGGATGGGCCATGAGATCCATATTTGGTGCAAAATGCCAGCCCTTGAATTGTGAGGCTTGTCGAGATAATATGGAGACCGGGGAACGAATATTAAACCCTTCTTGTATTACGCTGTAACTGGACTACCTATATAGTAACCGACATGTGAAACGCATACGAGACGGATGGGTGAAACAGTGGGAAAACTAGGGACCACAAATATATAATGTAAGTCCTCGAAATCCCAGTCTCCGACAAGTCTAGAAGACAGAATGGGCTAAGTACCGGGATTGGTTTCTAAGAACCATGACGACCTACCAAATCGTGTGCCGCGATGCCACCTTAGGAAGTATTATCGGGACGCATTTGCTCGGGTGAAACCGCTCTTGTAGGAGGTAGGGTATCCCCATCCGGTAGTATGGCCTCTGGATCTTTTGGTGGTTTGTTCTCTTTCAGAATCTCTGGGTCATTAGTACTGGAGTTTATTTGCTGCTCTCTATAATCTGTCGTTTGCGTATTAGTATGTTGAGTGCAATTGTCATGAAGCGACCCATCGCTTACTGAGATATGAGCTCCCTATGGCATGGAACGAGGCAGCGAATGCTACCAAAGCGCAGACTTGCCCAAAAGTAAATACCTACTCATCCCCTAATACGTGGCCCTGATTCATAACGACGATCGTAAGGGTCCAAGATGCGTTCCATATAAATGGGACCAGAAAAGAGATGGCGCCCCAAAAAGTGAGAGACCCCTTGAGGTCCGAAGGGAACTCCTGCTCCGAGCCCAGTAAGTCTCCTAGAGGCGAGCTAGGCCAGGCCTTCCTCTGGACAAATATTCCGATGATGAGCGCTCGAGCCGATATCATGGTCATCGAGCGGTCCCATGCAATGCGGAGTGCCGTCCCAAAAATTAAAGGCACCCTCACGTCAATATGTGGGAGAACATGTGGGACGACGAAACACCGCCCGGGTGTGTTCCCCCAAATTCGGAAACGATAAATGAGATAGGATGATATTGCAAGTCGCAATATCCCATAAATTGCGAAATATGCCCGATGCAGCATTGCCAGGTTGGAACGATGGTCTATGCCATAGGATTGATCATCGGAATAGTGCTGGCAAGACTGGAGCATATAAATAAGTGGAATGTCGAGATGGTCCTCCACTGTGAGAGTGCTGCGATTATCATAGCAATCCCCACCGCAACCCAATTATTGATCAAATCAAGGAGCAAGGCTCCCGTCCACTTTCGTCGGCGCGTTTGGGCAGGGTGCGAAAGCACAAAAACCAAGTAGCTGGCACCGACACTCAAGTTGATTATCGCCTGGGCATAGAACGCAATGATAATCTGGAAACAAGGTGGTTAACATATGGCTAGGTCTTACTAGGTTCGATATATGGATAATAGGCTCGAACGGTGGAAGGACTTACGCCAAGGCCGCTGACATCGGGGTTTGCGTCAAATGGTTGAGTACAGACCCCTGTTGTGCTCATAGTTGGTGTTGGGGAGATGGACCTTTGAACCCGGCTCATGCATAGTCCCTATAAACTCGCTTGCCCACCTCGCGTCCGCCGGCCAACAGGGCTAGGGCCAAGAGAACCAGGTCAATTGTTTTCAAAATATGGGTAACCACGAGGACATAAGGCTGTAGCTCATCAGGTTCAGAGTAATGTGGCCGATGGCGATGCCTTGCTACAATTGTGCTATCATTGACCGGCAACGATAACGAAATTCGCAATGCATCTAATCTAAGCTCGCATAGACACCGCCCACCTTGCGTTCGAGCGCACCCTGGTGAACAAGGCTGCGGAAGAACGCAGACGCAGCGTGACACTCGTCCACACCATATCGGATACAATGAACCTGGTCCCGGTCGCACCTCACTACAATATATAACCTATCAGACTCCACTGCTGGCTCCCCTCGGGCGTTCGGAGCCGGTCCTGGAGCCTGAAGCTGAGGGTGACTCAGTGCGTGGCCCGTGCGTGCCGCTTGAACGGGTGGCTTCTGGGGGATCCTAACACACGCATGACTTAATGAGACCTGCTGACACCGACACACGACGCCTTGCCCTTCGCTCCTCACACATGCCTGGCATGGGAGTCAGGCGTCGGGGGTTGGCGACCATTTGGACTCGGGAGGGCGAGATCAAGGGCCAATTTGGCGTGGCGAGCGTCTGCGCGCGTGTGTGTCGAGTGGAGGCTGGAGGCCTGATAAGGCAAGCAACTAGACGATCGACGGCTTGGAAGGAATCTCACCAGGCCAGGCTTTGGCGTTTGGGGTTCGTGCCGTCCGATGTCTGGCCGTTGAGGGTCGAGCCGACGCGGTTATCGAAGGGGCACCGATCACTACGCGGACAGGGCACGAACGACGCGCCCTTCCTGGCACTCAGATATCCGCTGGAGGTTAGTGTGCATATCGGGACCAGCATCCATGCCCACGCCAGTTACTCCAATAATCCAGCGGGGTCGACTTATGCGCTCTCCGTACAGAGGCCGGCATCTGTTAGTAGGAAATTTCGATATTAAGATTGATAGACTGCACAATTATGACTATCTGAACCGACGAGGTGCATTTAATATTGAATTCAAATTGAATTCAAGGTTACACGTGCTAGATTTCAGCGGTTGGTGACTCCTTCAGAACACCAGTATGAGCCACGGTATTCAATTGTATTTTGAATTATTGATTTCTTTGATACGACCCCGACTACAGCCGTTAAACAACGATTCGCAAGGGACGAGGGACGAGTTGGGTTCAAAAGTTTGTCCTCCCATATAAGTATGTGAAAAAACGAGTTCTTGACAATGGGAAATTACTCTTCGCAGGGAGAGGCAAAGGAGAGGTCGGTAGCACCTCCAGATGGGGTGGTGGTATTGCCTGCTGGAAACACCGATCTGAGGATATACAATCTCCTGCTCGCTTGCCCTTGTTACCTCCTTCTAAATGTACCTCCAACTCAACAGGGCTCACCCAACAGTCGCACGCAGTTCCCAAACTGCTCACAAGTGTTGTGAAGCGGTGGACATTTGATGAGACAAGGAGCACCCATAGGTCACATTAGAGTTTGCTTGCGAGGGCATTTGTAGAGTCACGCTGACCGCCGCCTTTGCAATTGCAATTGCTATGAAGAAGATTACCTCACGGTAAGGGGGCGTTTGCAATACAACAACATCTAGCTAGCTATAGTTTTCCTAAATCAAGCAAACCTCAAGGTCGTGTTGTGATGATGGAAGGGCGGCGATGATATGCCGCATTGTGTGAATAAGACAGAACGGCGTATATGTGCAGAGACGTAAAAGCATAGGTGGAAGTAATCCCGCGCGAACGAGACCTCGTGGATGTGGATGGCCGTTGAGCCCTCCTCATACCGGATTTGATTCGATATAACGTACATTGGAGGGCCGATCAGTCAACTGCGGGCCCCAACCAAAAGCTACCCTATCTAAACTGCAGCGGCTGCGGCTTGGCACGGCTTTGTTGTCCGAGCCCGAGCCCGGAGCATGTCAGGTGGCCACAACGTGACTACGTACATACGACGGGTTTTGAAGGGAGTCTCCAAGAATATAAAAGACAAGATTACTCTCGTAGAGCTGCCTATCTCCACCACCCCACGACAATGACGCAGCTTCAAGACCCTATTCACCTTGAGTTTTCCAACAACAGCATCCGCAGGACTACCGCTCAAGTCGACTCGCTTGGCATCTTCTATTCTGTCTCCAAGGAGCATGGTATCATCAGTGTTCACCGCTGGGATCAGCGAACCAACACCGAGGTTCTCGTCGGCCAGATCAAGTTCAAGTTCTTCAGATCGAGCCTCATCCGATTTGGAGGAGATGAACAACAGTGGGGTTATACCTATGACTTTCTACGACGTGAACATGGATTTATCCTAAACCCGTTCGTCTCGTTATCCTCATCAGTCTCCCACCCTGACGTTTTGAGTAGCGCTAGGACTTTCACAGGCAGTAATAGAACGGACTACCGTTGGTGCTTGCCATGGAACAGGCTCAAGGTAGGTCGTCGGACTTTCCGCTCCAGAGGATAGCAACTTGACTTGGTGCCAGCTCTGCCCGGCTAATGGAGATACCAGGAATCCTCTAGCAGTATACCACCACAAGATACTCTCAGAGAAATCATACATCGAAATCCTTGATAGATCGCTTCTCGATACTCTGGACCTTGTCATCAGTACGTCAAAATGCTTCTCGCCCATCGGTCCCCCCACTAATGACTGGACGCGTAGTATCATTCTTGATCATGGAGAAGAGGCGCAGGGATGCCAATAAGCGCCGTCGTTCGAGTGGAGGGGGTTAATGATAAACGACCAGAAATTCAAACGCCAAGTTCGACTTCTGAAACCACGATTGGGACGTCCTTCCAGATCTGAACCTCTGCTTCCGCTGTTTTGCGTTCGTACAACCAGGCGCAGTCGAGAGATTCGCAGGTTATTTCCTCCATGGGGTGTGTTGGAGCAGGATGGACAAATCCGCTGACAATCCGCTAATCTATTTTGCGCGAGATGCATACGTGAATATAGGGTGTGCAGTGTTGGTTCCGTATTGCTAAGACATTCATGACAGATCACTGTAGCCTTGTCTTTAATATCAGTATGACCGCACCAAACTTACGTCTTGAAGTAACCTTTCCATACATCACACAGAGACTGTTCCGGAAGTGGTCATCAATCTTAAACTTTTGCGCCGAGTCCCCCTTTGCAGTATTTCTCTCAAGGTTCAGGATTGAATCTCCTTTGTCCACTTTTGGTCTCTTCGGTTGAACATCGGCTCCGACCAAGTTGAACACTCGTGCTAATGGCGGAATGAGAACTCTGGTGATATAGTATATTGCGTCTAGCCCGCTTGTGCCTGCAGACTTCTTGTATCATTTCCCAGAGTCACAATGAGTTGACGCACCGGTCATAGAGATTTATGGAATGTCCTTCCAGATCTGGACTTCTACATCCGCAGCTCTGCGTTACCACCCGGGGGAATCGAGGGATTCGTTCACGGGCTGGGATGTGTGTTAGAGGAGCGGGGTGCGCAAATCCGTTAAGAATCTGCTAATCTATTCTGGGTGGTATGCATGCGTGCACATAGGATATGCGATGTTGATATCCGGATCGCAAAGGCATTCAGGACAGATTTACTGTAAACTCGTCTTTCAATATTAAAACTTGTGATACTACACGAACCTTATGCCCTGAAAGGTCACTGCTCCAAACGTAATATCGAACTTTTGTGACGAGCCCCCTTTCTCGCAGTCTGAGGCTTGTACACCGGCTCCGACGATGCTGCCGATGACGGGACGAGGGCTCTAGTGATGCAATATATTGTACCTAGTCGCTTCACTCGTGCCTGCGGGGTTTCCCGGTCCTGAAAGAGCTCTTCTGGTGCAACAGCTCGGTTCTCAGGACGGTTGTTGAGCCTTCCTCCTACCGGATTCGATTCGATATAACGCATATTGAAGGGCTGATCAGTCGAACTGCGGGCCCCAACCAACCCAAGCTACCCTATCTAAACTGCCTGCGGCTGCGGCTTGGCACGGTATCCTTGTCCGAGCCCGAGCCTGCCGGAGCACATCCAGTGGCCACAATGTGACTGCGTACATACGACGGGTTTTGTGAAGGGAGTCTCCAAGAATATAAAAGACAAGGTTACCTCGTAGAGCTGCCCCATCTCCCACCCTACTACACCCTACGACAATGACGCAACTCCAGGAACCTATCCGCCTCGAGTTTTCCAACAACAGCATCCGCAGGACTACCGCTCAAGTCGACTCGCTTGGCATCTTCTATTCTGTCTCCAAGGAGCATGGTATTATCAATGTGCGCCGCTGGGAACAGCGAACCAATACCGAGGTTCTTGTCGGCCAAATCAAGTTCAAGTTCTTCGGATCGAGCCTCATCCGATTCGGAGGCGATCAGCAATGGGGTTCACCAATGACTTTCTACGACGTGAACATGGATTTATCCTAAACCCGTTCGTCTTATCATATTCATCAGTCTCTCACCCTGACGTTTGAGTAGCGCCAGGACTTTCTCAGGCAGTAATGGAATGGACTACCGTTGGTGTTTGCCATGGAACAGGCTCAAGGTAGGTCGTCGGACTTTCCGCTCCAGAGGAGAGCAGCTCAACTTGGTGCCAGCTCTGCCCAGCTAATGGGGACACCAGGAATCCTCTAGCAATATATCATCACAAGATACACTCAGAGAAATCATACATCGAAATCCTTGATAGATCGCTTCTTGATACTCTGGACCTTGTCATCAGTACGTCAAAATGCTCTCTCGCCCATCGGCCCCCACTAATGGCTGGACACGTAGTATCATTCTTGGTCATGGAGAAGAGGGGCAGGGATGCCAATAAGCGCCGTCGGCGAAGTGGAGGGGGTCCATAATAAACGACCAGAAATTCAAACGCCAAGTTCGACTTCTGAAACCACAATTGGAACGTCCTTCCAGATCTGAACCTCTGCTTCCGCTGTTTTGCGTTCGTACAACCAGGCGCAGTCGAGAGATTCGCAGGCTATTTCCTCCATGGGGTGTGTGTTGGAGCAGGATGAACAAATCCGCTGACAATCCGCTAATCTATTTTGCGCGAGATGCATCCGTGAATATAGGATATGCAGTGTTGGTTCCGTATTGCTAAGACATTCAGGGCAGATCACTGTAGCCTTGTCTTTAATATCAGTACTTTATGACCGCACCAAACTTACGTCCTGAAGTAACCTTTCCACACACCACACAGAGACTGCTCCGGAAGTGGTCATCAATCTTAAACTTTTGCGCCGAGCCTCCTTTCTTGTGAGCTGGAGTGTTTCTCTCAAAGTTCAGGATCGAATCTCCCTTGTCCACTTTTTGTCTCTTTGGCATTTCGTCGTACCAGGCTTGAACATCGGCTCCGACCAAGTTGAACACTCGTGCTAATGGCGGAATGAGAACTCTGGTGATATAGTATATTGCGTCTAGCCGCTTATGCCTGTAAACTTCTTGTATCATTTCCTAGAGTCACAATGAGTTGACGCACCGGTCATAGAAGAGCTCTTCTGGTGCAACAGCTCGATCCACAAGACGGCTGTTGGGTTCTCCTCGAATGATCACATAGGGTATTCGATCTCCATACTGAGGCTCGTCGTTGGGATCCTTGATCATCCGTACCGCTGCCACCGTCACGCCCGGGGGCGGAGGAACCTTGTCACTGGCCAAGTGAGTTAATTAGGGGCAGTTATCTGTGGTGCTTCGTTTCTCTAACCTGTACGTTCCCATTCTTACCTCCTTGGCGAACGTGAAATCCTGAATAGACACTCTACCGTCCAGGATTTTCGTCCATGAGCGCCAACAATACTCTTTTACTTTACTTAGGTCCTGACTCCGGAACAGCAATCTGCTGAGAGTGTGAGGGTTTAAATGGCACGGTGAGCGGTGCGACGAACTTCAGGGCGCTTTCCAGCATCTTCTGTTGAGCAGGTACTCCGTCACGCCGCACGGTCTCGATGCCCTTCGCATCAAACTTGGGTTCAACCTCGTCTGGATGTTCGTACTTGAAACCCACATAGCGCTTCTTCGCTTGAAGAACGCTCGGGAGGTAAACCTTTGTGCAGTCAACCTCTGCTCACGACTCAAATGCATGGACACCAACCTTCTCAAATTTGAGTTTGATAGGAGGTGGATTCTGAGCTGTGACTTGGTCGGCGATGTCGTTTCCAATTCTAAAAGCCTCCTCTTTCGTCTTGCCAGGCAAGTATATGAACAACGAGTCAGTGTCGCCGTAAACAACCCTCGCCCCCCATCTGTCATGAGATTCAATGAATGCAATGGCCTTCTCAAGGGTTTCCCGACCAGACTGGACGATCGCGTCTGCGATCTCAACAGCCGGCATACGACCGGAGAAGGAGGCGCTTGTATAGCCATACGTGACGTTCGCAATGAACTTGAGGGAAAGTTGCCTCGCATCCAAAAGACGTAACAAAGCCTGCTCAAAAGGTGAGAAAAATTCATCGCACATAATTGTGACGAACTTTGTCTCCCTTGGCGAGCTTCATCGCACTCTTCACCATGACTCGGGTTTCTAAAAGTTCTGATAACATCTTCGCAAGGAGGCTTTGCCGAACGGTTGGCTTTACAAATACCATACCATTAGCAGAGACTGGGAGTGGAAGGTGGATAAATATAGACCACTGTAAGGCTTTTTCACCCTTACCGTGGATATGATCCCTGACTGTCTCCAGCAGCCCAGCTGGGAGGTCCAAGTCCTCAATGATCCCGAGTTTGTTCTTGCCCTTGTAGGAGTCAACACGTCCAAGGCAAGTAGAGTAGCAGTAATTGTAGGCGATCATGGTTGAAGGATACAATGATTGGAAGTCGAGAACAACGAGAGGACTCTTGTAGTATGCAGACATAGGCTCCATGATCAGAGGCATACACTCAGCAGCATTTTGCCTCCCGACCTGTCTGTGGATTCGTAATTGCCTTTGGGTGGTGTTACAGGCGTACCTGGCTCTTGCTTGGGGAAATGAAGACAAAACTTTCCGGCTTGCCGATTCGGAACATGAAAGACTCGACTTTGAACTGAGAGCCCCTGGATATCACAGAGAAGAATTCGATGCCAAAAACTCTGGCGAATTCACTGTACCGGTGGTCAGAGTTGCGTCAAAGAATCAGGCCCGAACGTACGCGGTTTTAGTAATGACTTCAGCCTCATCAAGCATCTCCAGGACCATGCTCGTTCGATCAGCGTGGTAGGTCAGCACGCGGGATGACTGGCTTGGAGTACCGGTACGGAACCATTTCGTGAGGGTGCCGATCGTATAGTTCGGAACTCTGGAATAGTTCATAGTGACTGCAATATTTCCAAGTGGACCTTCGTACCTTTGATGTAGGATATGAAAAACGAAGTTTTCAAAGGAATACATCCCCAGCGTTTGTTCGGCCCGCATAACTCTCCAGACGTTGAGCACGTGCCTGCCGGTGACCTTGAAATTGGACGTATGCCGAGTGCTCCAGTTGTCACTTCCAGCGTGTCCACTCCCGTGTGGAGCTCGTGAGAGGAGTTCAGTGACACTAAGACCTGAGCGAGATATAGTCAGACTCAATATCAGGACCATACTCTTGCTTGTAATGAAGATACCGTGTTCTCTTCCTCTTGCAGCTAGATATCCCCAGCTGGATCGCTGAACTTCCCATCCTGCTAGGATATCAGGGTCCAACGCATGCACGAGATCAACCAGAGAGTGAATTAATTTCAGTTCGTCGTCATATTCCTCGATATGAATATCCCTAAGGCGTTGAGGATCAAACTGAGGGTTCTTCACGACCAATATACCCGAGCGGAATGCGGCTCGCCGATCGCCCTCTGGTAGAGGTCCATCCTCGTCCTGGAAACACCAAGAAACTGCTGCAACCATATCTTTGTCTGGGTCTGGCGCATTATTGTCGGTAGGAACTAAGAGAGCTTAACAACAGTCCGAGGGATCAGGGATGGTATAACCGTACCGAATACCTCCACGGCAAGAACAGACATAGCCTGGTGTTCTCTTGCAGATAAGCCGTCAGGTTTAATTTGGGTGACCTTGAAGCCGAATGTATTTGCTGGTGTTGGCCCTTCGATCTGTAGTATGTGCTTAGCAGGAAATTAAAGTCAGTTGCCGCACTATCTACCTGCGACTGCATCTTAATCTGCCTCTCTCTCTTCAACTTTGCGTCATCATCCTCGGAGCACTTCCTGCACCATTCCTCTACCTGTCGCCGACTGGGAGGTACACTCGCATACTCCCAACCCAAGATGCCACTGCTCTCGAGCTTGGCTCGTCGCACAGGAACCATTCTCGGAGACAGCGGTGTATAGCTACTTGCGCTATGTAGGCCACTTGCCCATCCCTCCAGCGAACCCACGCCGGTACCTCCCTGTAGCCGGAATTTGAGACCTCCGTATTCGCGAGCACGTTCTGGAGCGTCTTCGGCTTTAGAGTAGTATGGGTCGCGGTGAACTCGACTGTCGATGCCGAGGTCGAACGTCGATGAGAGTACTTCGGATGTCGATGGAGGTTTGACCGCATAGATGTATACTTTCCTCTTAGGAATCATGGGACCTTCTGGAATGGGCGAAAGCTTTGACGGCAGTGACGTGCCTCCTTCCGAAGCGGGTGAGGAATCGACACCGATACGCTTCCCTCTGCTATCCCTCGCCTTTGACTGCGAAAGTGAGTGTTGTGAAAGAAAAGAGGCTGTAAAGGAACCGCCGTGGACGAGTCTGGGCTTTTTCTTTGGCGGTCCTTCATGGATGGGGGTGGTATCCGCGCTCTTTCGTTTTCTTTCATTCTCAACATGAACGGGGGAGAACAGAGTGCCTTGTGAGCCTGTACGTTCGGCGAAGATGTCGACGTCTGCCCGCGCGTGCGGGGCTAGTTGTGTCGGCTCGTGGGGGGCTTGCAATTCAGGTGAATCGGCTGAGACTGGTCCTATGTATCGTGTAGCCTGATTATCAAAATCGAGAGTCGCCATCTGAAGGAGACCGTCATTGGCAGAGGAGGGCTTGGTGGGCGGAGCTGGCGACGAGTTTCCAAGATCCACAGTCGGTTGAAGGGGAGTGCCAGCTTCGGGGAAACTGAAGCACGGATTAGATGGTCATAGAAAACTGTAACGTATCTTCACTGACTTGTTTGCGTCGTTTGGAGATTGAGTGTTTCTGTTCTGCCTGTGAACCGAGGCCGGGGTTCAGATGCCAGATGAGGACTAACCGCTTTGCTTCAGGAGTTTTGGGTAGAGCAACACTTGTGGGGGGCTCACTGATGGGTTCTAGGTCAATCGGCAAGTAGAGGAATAGAAAGACTTCAGTCCTACGGTTTTGGTTGTAGCTCCTCTTCTTGCTTAACAGGGGCTGATTGAAGAGACAGTTCTTGCCACTGAAGCTCGGGTGGAGGACCAGCCGCCGCTAGGTCTTCCTCCCTATCATCGATCATAAACACGCGCCACTAAAGGAAAGGGCGAACACTTACTCCGCATTAGTCCCCTGATTCTCGTGGTGCCACCTTTCCCAATCCTCATCATCATCCCTAAACGCCCCGTTCTCATCCATGTTCAAATTTTGCGAAACGCCTTTGAGCCACTCCTCGTCGATCTGTACCATCTCCTCCACCTTGACCTGTTCGTCAGAGCTGGGTTGGTTGAAAGGGTTCGTCTCACTACCAGAACTCGCCGCGGACTTGGCTGATGGGTCATTCCCAGAGGGTCTCCAGGTCTTAAACGGGTCAGGCCAAAGTGCCTGCACACTCTCAAAAGTAGTCATGACCCAGCTCTCCCACGTGGTGCTCTTCGTCGGCTGGGTCTTTCCCTGCTCATTGCGGATCCGTTCCTCGAGTGCCTCCCAGTTTCGCGCTTCGGACACCCACCTCTCGCCTTTCCCGCGTTTACTTGCACTCGCGATTTTGGGTACGTCAGGCGTCGGGTCCAGTCCCTTTGCAATACGGCGGCGGCGCTCGTCCTCCCACAGCTCACGCACGGAGAGCACGAGTGGTTCGGGTGGTGGTGGTGGTGCGGGGATGCGGAGCTTTTCGTGAGTGTTGCGTGGCGCTATGCGATGTCGGTTGAGGATGTGGTAGGAGATGACATCGATCTCTATAGGGAGGCGAGTGACTGGGTAATGGGCGGGCTGGGATCCTTCTGCTCATCCAGAGTTAACCCTAATGGACGTTTGTGCCTTGAGATGAAAGCTCGCAGCGCAACTCACCTTCCCCACCTGCTCTCCAACTCACGGTCCCCAAATCCATCGATCCACACCCATACAGCCCAAAATCACACATGAACTGTAGCGGGTAGCTCAGGTGGCTCTCGAAGACGTTGAGCTTGACGCCCGTCACACTCCCCGCCTGGAGAATGACAACAGCGCGGGAGATGAGGGCGGGGTCGTTGATGAGAATTTTGAGGAAAGGCGAATATCCATAGTGGAAACCGTAGAAGTGGATGCCTTTAACGAGTATGATGGCGCGAATGAAGCGCGAGGAGGGCCTGTATTTGTTCCGGTTCAGGGAGAGCGCAAGAGCTTGGTTGAGAGAACTCTGGAGTTTTGTAATGTAGCGGTTGACTATTGCCGGTCATTCAGAATGGGGGTGTCATCAGTCCAATATTTTGCTCGATATGACAAGGTGGCAAACACACCGGAATCGGGATCCAACGGGCCAGCATACTCGATATAAAAGTACGGATACACTTGGTGCACGTGTACACACGCCTTGGCACCCGTAGAAGACGTGCCGTAGATCCTCAACACGGGCACTCGTTCCAGTTCTCCTGGATCGTCCATCGGCTCCGTAGGGACGACCACATAGTCGATATTATTTACACGGACGCTGATCTCCACGTCTGGCTCGTTCATCGTTCATCCAAACGTAAAGGTCTCGTGGGGCCTGCGTCAAGTTGTGCGCCAATATTTGGTCGAGTTTCGGCCCATTTAAATGACCAACCGTTTGCCCTTTGTGCAGTTTGTCTAAGCTACCTTGTCCATATCGCAACTAAAGCTTCTATTCTACTGCCGAGAGGAGAGGGAATGAATACAGCTTATGCGTATATACCTCAAACAATACAAATCCGGACTATCCTTTAACCAGAAGTAGATTGCTCAGCAGGCGTGGCCACCCCATTCGTCCCGGTCTCACTGCCAGGGAGCGGAGTGTGCATCTCCGACGAGTGCTCAGTCGTCGGCTCAAGTGGCGACCCAATCACTGGCTCGCCAATCACGTACCGGAGTACGTCGCTTAGCGTGATGATCCCCACAAGTTTGCCCTGCGTTGGGCCAGTCCCACCTTCTACCACCACAAGCCGGTGCACTCGCCGCTGTCGGAGGAGCGCAAGAAGCTTGCCAAGCGAGTCGTACTGCGTGCAGGTGATCACACCTGGAAAGTCGAGAGAGCGCTGGGAGAGCGCGGATTGGATTTTGTAGTCGAGGGTTGTGTAGGCGCCTGAGCGCACGAGGGTCTAGGATATGTGAGCAGTGTGGTGGATGGTAGAAGGGATATATGCCTTACTGTAACGTCCACAGTCTCGTACATATTTCGGACGATGCCGTTTTCGTCGATGATCGGGACGGCGCTGATTCCTCGTTCTGAAAACATATGCACAACGTCGAAGACTGTCGTCTCCATCGTTGCCGTTGCAATAGGCCAATAGGGATCATCGGGTCGAGGTTGTACGTAGGTGCCGATACCCAAAGAACGAAGGTCCTTGTTTAGATGAATGATTTCTTTGCACTATGCGCCTATCAGCAAGCTGAAAGTTAATAGTATAACGCAATACCCACGTTGTTTGCGATAAACTTGAGAGCGCGGTACTGTGTGAGAACAGAAACGAGTACTTCGTAGCCTGTCTCAGTATCGTAGTCAATGAGGGGGAGACGTCGAGCGTGTGTTTGAATAAGCATCTTGCAGGCATCGTAGAGCGGTCGTGAGGGATGGACGGAGAGCAGGGGCGGTGGCGGGACATTAAGATCCTTCTCAATGTCTGAGCAAAGAACCGTCAGTATATTTTGGGGACATTATGGATGTGATTCCAACCTCTCAAGGACTCGAGTCGAAAGTGTTCTACGTCTGCAGCTGCGCCTTCGAATGACGACGTGCTGTAGTAGTACTGGATGAGGTGAATAATGTCGTGCAGCGTGAACATGCCCGCAAATTTCCATGTGTCCTGGTTGTAGAGCGGTGCAGATACGACACCTGCATTCGACTACGACTTTAGCTCGACGATCGGGGCCCAGGTAAAGGAACGACCAACCATTCTGGACCAAAGACGCGAGGGCCTTCTTCACCTCAAGCTTTGTGTCGAGTACAAGCAGTCTGAAGCTGAGCGGGAACACGTCATAGGTGCTTCTGCCTTTGAGAAATGTTCTGATCTTTTTGAGTGCGTCGTCGTGCTCAGGTAGACGGACAGAGTCAGCACGTGCCCGTCGTTGCGACACCTTTCGACCACCTCGTCGAGGTGCAGTCGGGCTCATCGTAGGCGACAGCGGGGTCTCATGTGGAAGTCCATAATGCGCTGCCATTGTACGAGAGCGGGTCCAAATGCAGTGTGTTTGCACATATTTGGTATACTCGAGTCTTGACTATGTCTGACGCTCGATTTGCTCGAATTCGCACGGATCCTCGCTTCAGGAAACTCAAGAAGCAGCAGAAGAAACTTACAGTAGACTCCCGGTTCAAGTCGCTCCTTGAAGACGACGCAAAGGACAAGAAAAAGTCCAAAGGTGCGCAGACTTTTACTGTTCGCCACTCCACCTACTTACGTCTATTTAGTACGAGTGGACAAGTATGGACGCAGACTGAAAGCGACCCACGACAGTGACAACCTTCGTCGGTTTTACCACCTCGACGAGGAAGAGGGGCAAACACGTCCGGACTATGCGCGAGGCGAGGGTCTTGTAGAATCTTCTTCAGAAGGAGACGTCCAATCGGAAGAGGACCAATCGGACGGCGACGAAGTAGTCGTCCTCGGGCGGGATGTCTCGAAGCCCATTCCCGTCCTTGAAGAAGAGGCGGAGATTGACCTCGACGAGAGCACATTTGCCGATTTAGATGCACAAGCCGATTTGGACGTGAAGGAGCAGGATGCACAAGAGCAGAGGACTACGACCAAGCCCACTGCTCGACTTGCAGTTGTGAATCTGGATTGGGACTATGTCAAGGCCTCACATTTGTACAAGATATTCTCGTCCCTCGTGTCCACTGCCGCACCGAATGTCCCTGCTCCCGCCGTCGCCCCAAACGGACGCGAAGGTGCCAAGCGGAGTGGTGTCGTACGAGGGAAGTTGTTGAATGTTCGGGTGTACCCAAGCAATTATGGAAAGAAGAGAATGGCCCAGGAGGATAAGGGGGGTCCACCGCCAGAACTGTTCAGGAAGAGGGCCACAGCGGACGAAGAAGTCACCGCGGAGACGCTCATCGAGACGAATAATGGCGAGGACTACGATGAGGATGCATTGCGGAGGTACCAGCTTGAGCGGTTAAGGTAGGCTATCCCTCCACTATCTCATTCCCCACCCACAACCCCCTTACAGGTACTACTACGCAATAGCAACATTCGACTCTCCTTGCGCAGCGCAACGCGCCTATACAGAACTAGATGGGACGGAACTCGAACGCTCCGCAAACGTTTTTGACCTAAGCTATGTCCCAGACGACATGACCTTCGATGACGAGTTCCGGGACGAGGCCACGGCCAATAGTGTTGCTGCGGGGGCCTACCAACCTATTGACTTCGCAACAGACGTACGTACCCTTATCCCACTCCCTTGTGGCCTAAATGCAACACCGATCTAATGGGCGAGGAATAAAGGCCCTTCGACATTCGAAAGTCAAACTTACCTGGGACGATGATGACCCCGAGCGGAACCGTGTCACACGACGAACACTCTCATGGAAAGAAATGGATGAACTCGATTTCAAAGCGTACATCGCTTCCTCAGGTTCCGAATCAGAGTCCGACGCACCACGTACTTCACAACCTACCACAGAAGACAACCAGCCAATAAGTAAACGAGACCGCCTCCGTGCGCTCCTCCTGAGCGGGAACGACGAGAACCTGCCCGAGGGGTGGGGTGGGACCGGCAAGGACAAGGCGGGCGAGCTGGAAATCACGTTCGCTCCTGGACTTAGTGCCGCTGCTGCTCCCAATTCTAATGCTAAGGGCGCGGATGGGGAGGAAGAGACGACTCTCGAGAGATACCGGCGCAAAGAAAGGGAGAAGAAAAAGGCGAAGAAGGCCGCGCGGGAGGCCGTGAGGGCTGAAGGCTCTCTAGGCGATAAGGGCGCGAAAGGAAAGGCGAAAGAGGAAGATGGCGGGTTCTTCGCGGTTGTGGAAAGTGATGAGGACAGGCTTGATGTCTCACTGAAAGGCAAGAAAGGCAAGAAAGGTAAAGGCAAGGGTGAAGACCCCATCACTACTGAACGGGGTGAAGTAGCCACGGAGGCCGAACTCGCGCTGTTACTGGACACACCGACCGGCGTAAAACATTTCGACATGGGCGATATTATCAAGACCGAACGCCGGGCGGAGAAGGGCGATAGGAAGAAGAAAGGCAAGAAGCGAAGGCAGGGTGTGGTTGGAGATGGCAAGGGCGTGGAGGACAACTTCGAACTTGACACGCGTGACCCGCGATTCACGGTCTTACTTGAGGATCATCACTTTGCGATCGATCCAAGTAATCCTCAGTATGTTGGTTGTCTATTTTATCGTCGTGGTACTAATAGACGATCCGCGCTAGTTTCAAGAAGACGAAGAATATGAAGAAGCTGTTGGAGGAGCGTTCCAAGATGCGCGATCGGGAAGGGGATCCGAGGGACCGTAAGAGGCGGAAGCTCGAAGTTTAGGAGGGAGCGGGGGACATTGCTCTGTTATATTTGCATGCGATATATGGAGTATGGAGAGAAACGCTTCATGGAAGCGAAGTCACACTCCCTTTGAATCTTCCCTGAACGGAGGTGAGCCTCAAGGTTACGTGTCATTCTGAAAGCGGCGTACCTCCTTGATCATCATTCGTACGAGGGCAATATTGACTGCCATCCAATAAGCAATGTAGGTGGTGACGGTGTAAACTAGGTTTCTCTTAGATCCTCCGCAGAAATCGGAGATTAGTAGACGTACTACTACCGTTATTGCTCCATCCTATAAGGCTCCCAAGGACGGCCCAACCATCACCGTTTGTCTTGTCTTCGGGGTTGCAGCAGTCCAAGTGCCAGATGTTCCCATCAAGAGGGTAGGAACCCGGCCCGGTCCCTCCTTCAGCTGCGTCTCCACCAACGCTGTGAATAACGATCAGGTCTGTCCGCGCAACGCAGTAACGTGGCTCACAATTGGTTGTATCGGTATCGCACTATCGCCCCCACTGCATTGCTTGCAAGTCCTGCTCCAATGAGAAGAAGGATGTTTGTTGAGAACACAAGGAAGAGTTTCAAACCTATTCAGAGGTCAGAAGAGGTGGCCCACGATGTAATATTGCGTACTTGAGTGGGTGCCCCACGTCCAGATAATCAAACCGACCACAAGTCCACTCAATACCCCGAGCAAGACGGCCCCTGGAATCGTGGAAGGGTCGGAGCCAAGTGCTACACCAGCCACAAATACCACGGCCTCAAGGCCCTCCCTCAGGAGAGTAACAAAAGGCAACAAGAATAGTACGTAATTGGAGGTTTTGGTTGTTCTATCCGAAGTGTGACCTACGATGGCCGCTTGCAATTTTGCTCGCCATTTCGTAGTTGAGTTTTCCATCCTCAAGATTGCTAGAGCCATAAAGAAGATAAGGATGGAGCTATAGTGAACAATTAGGATCCATTATAAAGGTCATTTGAGGAGTCACATGCCCTATCGTGGAGAAGCAGGCTTCCCAAATCTCCTCGGCCTTAGACCATCTATCGGCCAGTGCTTCGAAGTATACTGCAATAAGTAGAATACCACTACAGAACCAAATGATCAGAGGTGGCCGGAGCGCAGAAAGGCAGGCACTAACGCAAGCAATGCGGTGAAGAAGCCCAGTCCGGCTCCGAGAAAGACCTGTTGAATGGATGGAGTTCACCTTTCAAAACGGAGGGCGGAGATGGGACTCACCTGAAGCCGGAGTTTCTTCACGAGCTTCTGCATCTCTTTCGCTTCGCTGTCGCTGAGTGAAGCACCAGCGCCCTCAGCTTGTTGTCCAGAACTTGTTCCATCTCTGGAGGTGGGCCTTGACCGATGTCGAATGAGGGGGCGTGCTTCCGAATCTTCCTCCTCCCCCGGTTCATCCTCGCCGTTAACGGTAGGGGAGTCTGACCCAATCTCATCGTCCGCTTCGTTTTGGAGATCGGTTGGACTCAATGTTGAAGCTCGCGCCCGTTCATTATCCTTGTCGTGGTTAACGATATTTTGGATCAGTGACACGAGAACAGAGACGATGATTGATGCCTCGAGGGTTTCTCGAAAGATCTAGGTGTAGATGTTTGAATAAGATTACGGGAGTTTTTGGAGGATTTGTAAAGAACTCCGTACAATGAAGAAGATTGGGAGCTAGCGTACAGAGGGGAAGTAAGCTGAGGAAAACGTGAGGGTCAAAATCCGACACGCGTACATTGATTAGATTCCAAGGGTTTTCTTGACCACGCAAAGCCCTCATGGGAGATGTGGTCGGGACTAAGACGTGGTTATCTAATCTAATCAATCGCAACCTCTGTCTTTGGCCGTCCGTCGCTGCGTTGCTGACGCAAACAGCAATCGTTTATATAAGGGAGCAACTCTCAAGCAAAATGTCTTCAATCCTTCTGTGTGTGAGCCTTCTTTCACGCCCTATGGCGTAGAGCCGTCCCGCACTTGAAATTTACAGGTGCCTCGCAGTGTACAATCAATGGTAATTGCAACTCAAGTTTCATTCCGCGTATTTATACAGCCGCTTGTCCCGTGACAGCGTCAGCATGCTGGCGCCGTTGGGCTTCGCGTCATTTTGGAATGCTAGCTCGGCTCGTGCCAATACTACTCGTTCATCCGTGGATGGGATAAAAATGTGGCATCCCGAATTTTATCATGTGGTAGTATTATTTTCGGCATCATTGCGGACTTGCCTCCTCACTCAATTCAAAAGCAAAGGTCAGTGCCCTCCAGCAGAAGGGGAGATGGTGGTAGTACCGTATTCTGTAGCTAATGGTCATTTTGTTCTAGGTAAACTTTTTCTCGACGGAGAAGGGCTTCGCATGAGTGGTGCATGGTCTCAACCACTCAAGAGGGTAAAAGAGTGTCCAGGAAGCGACTCAATATTCGCGAATGAAGTACACAATTAGAGCTATAACGTGAAGTAGCGCGACAACCTCAACTATCTACCGATCCTCTATCAAAGCGCTATGCTCTCTGGCCCATCCCCACTCCAGGTTTCACGGGTTCAATAGGCGTTGCTCTTCTTCCTCTGTATCCGAGGGCATTGGTGGAAGACGGATGCATTGGCCCTGTGAAGGATGGACGACCACTCTGATCCTGCACAGAGCCAACGCGAAGGTGGCAGTGACACCGATTCGGAAGAGGCAATTCCAAGTGGTGGTTTCAATGCTGACTTCTTCCCACATCCGGGCCCATGTGCTTGAGTTTTGGTAAATTTCGCTAATTGTATGGAGCCAGAGCAATGGGATAACCGCACGGGTCATAAGTTTGAGATACTATAAGAGATAATTATTAGTGATAGGTGTCAGAATGCCTCAAGAGGGTACTCCATACATGTCCGACTCGACTGCTCCTCCCACACTTTCGTCCAAGCCACCACGTCCGCAACGAAATATCGATAGCGAGTAAGACATCAAAGATAACGAGAGTTATGGCGAGTAGGTCGAGAGACCCGAGCTCTGGCGACACGCCCGTTTGGGGGACGAGTTCTACGTCGATCGCGTAAATGCTCGCCGTGAAAATGCTGGACCGTATTAGGCCAAGTAGGAGCCGTAATACTACTAGCAGGGCATCCGGGGCGTATTGCTGGAGGGCTCCTTTCTCCAGTGTGTGGTGTGGGTCGCGAGCGCCAAGGGATTGGAGCGAGAGAAGAATGGACAGAAAGAGTATAGGTAATGACAGGGAGTGAAAAAAGGAATAAATGGCTCTACAAGCGACGAATTGCTCCACCTGGGTCCAATCTGAAGGGGGAAACCAAGAGGATGCCCCACGAGCAGCCAATTTAATAGCTTCCAAAAGAAGAGAGACCAAAAGAAGGTGCAATACGATTGGTTTTGTCGCATTTAACTGGCGCCGAAATATCGCTAGCAGGACAGCGGCGACGCCGAAACCGAACCCATAGGCGAGGAGCAATGATGCTTCCTGCATCGAGAAAAAAGTCGTAGAAGCGGAAGCGGACTGGGTGGTCTGTTTGCCAGAGTGAGCCAGACGTGCGCTTTATATATTTTGCCAGGTAACGACGCGACCTGTCTCCCTCTGCGTCCACGGCCCCCGGGACACGTGTTCGGGGTTTCCCCGGAAGAACCCGCGTTACCTCGTAACGGCTCGACCTCCCAAGGTTCATCAAAAGCTCGATGGGTAGCTTCCGTGACACCCTCGCCCTCAGGATATCTTAGCGGTAGCAGGTGGCCCTTTGTATTCGGGTTTTTTCACAACAATTGCGCTATGTTCCATGGATGGTTTCAAACAACAATGAATTCCAGAAGTACTCCTTGCCATCAGTGACTTCTACTGCCACATCAACATTATTGACTGCGGGCATTGAGGAACCCATAAAAGCATTCGCAGCATTATTGAGATTGATAACACCTCCACCAACACGTAGAGTGGCAAGATATACACGAATGCGCTATAGATGTGATGGTACACGAATTACGAGAGTCTGGCCACCAGTTCATGCATCGAGTTGCTTATTAGCATTATATGCTTTCACGACCCTATAAAGCGGGATTTAGTGAGAGATGGGTGACACTAGGTATGGACTTACTTCTCGATATGGCCAAAGAACCAGGCGCGCGTTTGCTGCTCCGGAATATATATGAATCGGTTATAAGCCGAGCCTGCACGATCAGCAAAGACGATACCCGTGTCCTCGGCGGTGACTCCTGCTAATTGAGACAATTTAAGGGACCAGTCCAAGCGGAGCTTGACCGAGTAGAACGAGATGATATGTGAAGTTGTGAGCAGAATAACGTTGTCGGAACCTTGGATCTCTGTGGCGGAATTCGTAAATACCTCTCGTCTGTGACGTGTAGCGCACGATTAGCGCTTTGACTCACCAATGTGTGCGACATAGAGGTCCCGTTTGAAATGGCCTCTATCGACTTCGCGCATCCACGTCTGGCCAATAGCTTCCCGAGCAAAGTACGTCCCGAGCACACCGTCGAATGGGACATGTCGAGGCTGGTAGAGGCTTTTAGGTCGACAAACAAACGAGACCTCAATACGTACCTGCCGGACCCGGTCCTGGGTTGGTGGGTCGAACATTGTGGTAGTATTGCGGAACCCTGAGCTTTCAGTGAGCATTGCTACTACATATATAACCCAGCTGACCTTCGGTCACGTTCGAGGCGAAATCCGCAACTCCCACAGCGGGCTTAATGACCGCACTGCAAAGAATTTAGTATCGGTAGAAGCTCAGGAAGCACCAGCCTACCCCGCAAGCCCTTTGCCAATACCCTTCAGGAACCCAAATCCTCCTTCGTCGCGGAAGCCCGCAACCGGTTGAGCCTTATGGTTCATCAGAATAGTGAGAGGAAAGAGGGGTAAGGTCGTACAATCACGCCTTGACCTGCACTTCCGAGCGAATCCAGAAGGGCACCAGCGCCGGATGCGAATCCGTAAAATGCATGTCTCGGTTTGTTTCGACGTTGCGCTAACCTCCGCCGCTCTTGGTACTCTGCATCAAAAGTGGCGCTTGAGAGTCCTTTGCCGACGCTGCTTGTGAACTTCGTCAAACTATCTGTCAACCCAAAAGTAGTCTTCTTGATGAAGCTTGCGGCGCCCTGGTCATGTGCAGACTTAGTATTCAATCGGGTTATATAGAGTAAAGAACCTCACCTTGGCAATGCCTGATCCCAACTCCCGGTTACCGTGCATTACGACGCCTTGGTATGGCTCATAGAAGATATCCATAACACCGGAACTGACATTGGTGAATAACCCAACCGGGTTGCCAATCTAGAAGCATAATGAGCACACGAGCGCTGCAGTATCGCTGAGCCTACAAAGTCGATTGATCCCAAGATGCGGTAAAGTTGCAAGAGAACGGCCTGACGATAATGGGTGAACATACGATCGATCAATACTGTTTGCGTTAGCCGAACGTCCTGGAGGATCAATGCTTTGAATTCGAGAGGGGCATGATCAATGTTGCCAACGGCCATGGTGAATGCGTGTACGAAGGTGGCCAATGGATTACGATCTTCAGTTCGCCTTTGGATTGGTTAGCTACATACATAATTATGGATGGAGGTGCGTGCCTGCTTTGGGTAGTTCGCTCCGCTCTGACAAACGATATGTGGAGACGAATTGGCTGGAGGAACAAGCCCTCGAAATAGATCTCTTGACCCGCGCTTTTGATGCCCTTTGGCTCTGGTATGACGACCGGATCCTTTAACAATATGCTATCGACCAATGATGAGCCCAGTAGAAACCAACGCTATGGGTCGGCTTACTCGACGCTCTGTTCCTCCCATGCCCCCTTGATCTTCGTGAGATCGATGACCTCCATCAAAAAATCCTCGTCCAGCTGAATCGTCAAGGCCTGCAACAACACGGAGGCATATTTAATAAACAAGACACCGTACGCTGGATTTTGGGTTAGAGAACGTTCGATATAAATTCGGGGGCTTACACCGGTCATTGAGGATGATCACGGAAGCATGAACTGTTGGCAGTTTCGGTGCACCTTGGCGACTGATCGGCGTTGGCTGGAAAACGACATTGAATGTAGCTTCAGGGAGCTGGTTATCGATCTGAAGGTGCTCAATGGAAAGGTCGATCGACTGTGATATGTCGCTATTCATATATTCCACTTTCAATCCGCGGGCCGAGAGATAGACAACCTCGATGATAGAGCGGTTGATGAGCGATAGTCCGATACCCTCTAGTGACAAAGAGACGGTCAAAGTGGGTGTAGCGTCCTGCTCAATAGCTTCGAAAGCCTCTTGACTCATCAATGTATCCTGTCTTCCGGTTGGCCGCCGAACTGGCTTATACATGCTGTACTGCTCTTGGTAGTTCGAGATGGTCAAGATTTGCGTCGAGCCGTCGGCTTTGATATCCAGTGAAACAGCTCTTGATGATTTATCGGAGAGCTGGAGCAGTATCAAAACATGAAAAGGCAGCGAGAGGAGAAACAGGGACTCACAAAGAACTTAAATGGCTGAAGATTTCCAACTTCACTGATATTGAGTTTTCTGGAGTGGGCGTTGACGCACAGCATGAGACGGCGATCCTTGGCAGTAGGATTGTCCCAGGCGTATTTAATCATCGTGTGTGCACTCAGCTTGTAGCGCGGTGATTTGTCTGGTGTCCCCATTTCCGGCTCTTCGGTTTGCTGCTGAGAAGGGTGAACACAACAAGAACGAAATCAAGGGGAGTTACCAACTGTTTGGAGCACAATAAAATCGTAATCACTCTCATTGACAAGCTTATATGGCCAGTTGTTACTCTCCCGATTGAGGATGATGAAGATGGTGGCCCCTTCAACCTCGACATCTGCACGCCAGAGGTGAACATCTGAAGGTGGTGCATCTATGGGCTGTACTCTGAAGTGCACAGAACCTATATCCTCCATGTTGATTGGAGCAGACCTGGAATAGGTTAGTGTCGAAGATGGTAGCTGAATGGAGAAAATCATACCATTCTCCGTTGAGACCAGGATATTTAAATTTCAACAACTTGTCCGGTCCACGCCGTGTCCAATGAATCGGGATATTTGTGCCAGGAGAAATTTCTGATGGATCTGGCAGCACGCCGCCCAGTTCCCTGTAGCATATGGGGGTCTCGGAGTTATTCTTGATGATGAATCTCGGAGCTAGTGTAATAATCTTGGTAAGCTTGTAGTTTCCTGAGCCCGGTGTCCAAGAGACCCCGAGATGTAGCTCGGCGTTCCGACGAGGAATCATCAAATCGGTTTCGGCAGTCGGCGCTTCCACATCAAGGACCTACATAATGATCAATGATACGTAGGACTCGGGTTTCAGTGCGGTGATGACGTACCTCTGACCAGTCCGAGTCTCCAACTTTGAGGACGAATTCGTGACCTCGCTCATTCGCATGGGAGAGAACTGTTCTATGTCAGATATGAGGAACGAACTAGCAAAGAAGATCGCATACGGAATGGTGTGGGCCTGGAAAGTTCGTCTGTGCGGCGTATCAGAGTTACAGCACAGCCGATTCCTCGGATATCGCACCTTGTCTCGTATCTCCGGCCACATCCCTGGGATTAATGGACATCCTCGTAGTAGAGCGGATGGAAAAAGGAAGACCAGTCTTGTTGATGATAATGAAGGGACTGTAGATTTGTACTTTGACCGAGCTGCCCTTACGGTCGCGACTATATAGCTGCATTAGACAGGATAAAAGCAAAGTGGTTCATGCTTACACATAGTTGAGTCGAAGTTCTAGAGGACGATCATGCAGATCAGGAACTATGATCTTGTCATCTGTCGGAAATTCGGAAGGATTGTCGGTATTGATAATCATGAAATGACTAGGTTTGAATGCAGCTATAAGGTGATCAGCCAGTGCCTTGATCCAGAGCGAGATACAAACCTGTGTCTTGCAGAGCGATGTTCAGTAGAACAAGATGATCCAACTGCACACTATGTACGGGGAACAACCCGCCTTTCCTTAAAAACTCGGATGCGCTGGTGCCTGTGTTTTTGTCATGGACTCGGTACTTGACATCAAATGGCAACAGGTTTTCCAGTTCCAGCGGCGGCTGCATACGGACAGTCAGTTTTGGATAGGACCTAGGTAGCCTGTATATGAGTAATGAGTCCTTCCGAGGTCTGGTGCCAGACACGAACCGTACTACATTGTCTTTTCGGTCGTAGTCCGCCCAGACATTCAGACGGAAGGGTGCAGCGCCTTCGTCCGCGGCGCGGCAAGAGACTGTTCGATCAGGATGTGCAAAAAGATCCTCCCATCGCAAACTCTCTGTGGACCATCCGAAACCAAAGCCAGCTACGGCATTGTTAGATTTATATTGTAGGCATGAGATTAGTTCTCACCATCAGGTCTCAGTTTAATCCTGGTTGAGGTCACCGCTTCGATAGGTAGGGAATAAGATTGCTTCGGAGCTACAAGACTAAGGGTGAGAGTTGGAGGTAAGACTAAGACGACATACCAATCCTCTGGACGGGCTGGACGGGCTTATTATTTGTATCCACGAGGACGAGTTCCATGGGATACAAACAGTCATTGAAGACGTTATAGGTCGAACGGAGCGTGACAATCTTCACGTTGTTTTCGACTACAATATCGCATAGCATCCGGTGAAGAATCTTGTCCAGACGAGGTCGTAGAATGTACGAGTACTGTCCTTCCTTATCGACGGCGATATTGCCTATTTGCTCCCATGGCTTGCCTTCGAACTTGACGCCGATGGTGTTATGTCCGGTGGTTGACACGTGCTGCAAGGGTATATTAAATATTAGAACTAGGTGCATGAGTAACATACTTCTCGTAAGGACTTCCAGTCATCAAATCTCCAATCCGTCTCTTGGCTGTTGTTCAAGGTCGTGACATTCACTTGCTTTCCGTCGTGACTAGACCAGAGCTGCATATCTACACCGGTTTGATTTCGGATACGATAGGGTGCTACCCCTCCTCGAGCAAGTTTGAAAGGTCGAAGGTTTTCCTGATTCCATGCAGCAGCGGCAGCAAGCGCGGTTTCAACGAGAGTCGTGCTAACGTTTACTTCAAGCCTTTCGTGGGAGGTGATATTTGCAACGAGTCCTCCAGTCTGCGTGTTTGTGACCTGTGGACTATTTGAGCTTCACCCCCTGGCACAAGGAGCACACGTACGTCGGCCGACACAGTCCACGGTTCAATAACTGGTTCCCAATGAGAGTTCGTAAGGTTCCAATAGTTGACTCCAAAAGCGATCGAGGTGGATGCACGCATCTGGACGGCAGGTAAGGAAAGAACGTTGTTGTAGTACAGTAAACCTACATCGGCAGACCAATCCTTGATATCGACCATGAACGGCTTAGTTTTCAAATGCAGCATCGGCTGCTCGTGTGCCTCGCCAATCAATACAAATCGGAACCCATCAAGCCCTGCCTTGAGCTGGTGGAGTTCAATAATGGGCTATTGTATGTAGAAAAAACACACCTTTTCCTTGGATATCACCAGCCGGGGCTGTTCCTTCGTGATATCCCCACGCTTTGTTTTCGCAGAGGTGATCTTGCCAACCGACTTTCCAGACTTGATTGCCGGACGGGGCTCTGGTGGGACTGGCTTCGCAGCCATTTGTGCGGCTTTTGTCACGATTGCCATAATGAGGTTGATGTCACGTTGGGACGCTCGGAAGACGATTGGAGTTGAGGCAATATCAATGCTAGTCATTTGCTGCGCCGCTGTCTGGCGACTATCAAGCGAGAGTGTCATATCGACATCGTCCAAGAATCGTACACTCTCATCTAGATTGCCCATTTGCGTGAGCGACATGCCTAGTCGAGTAATGGTCAAAGCCACTATTCCCTGTGACAGGTTCAGTATTGAAGTATACACTCTATCCCATTGCATACCTGTTGGGACATGAGGATTTGTTGGATCCCTAGAGATATAGCTTGTGAGTTGGCATCGGCATCACTCTCCAGTACTGTGACGGCCACATCATGCATGTCTACACGGAACGCAAAGTTTGGGGGTTGGGCGGTGTCCTGTATACTTGCTGATTGAGATTTGGTGGTCGCAACTGCGGTTGTACGAGCGCCTTGGTCATCCTCGTCTTCTACCGTGGGTCGGCTCGGTGGGAATGCGCTCATGAAGAAGTCAAGGAGGGCGAAGATGGGATCCAGAGTGAAGATGACTTTGGGAGAATCGATTGTGACGACGGCAAGGGAACTATTCTCAGCACCCCCTGACATAGTAAAGAGAACCATAAACTGATTCCGATCGTGCTTTCCTGCTGGAATAATTTCCCTGAACTTTGTGTTGCCAGGACGAGTGTTCTTGACCGTGAAGGACTTGAGGATCACCTCCGCCTCGCCAGCACCAGAAGATAGCATTTTGAAGCGAACTGTGTTATCGTTGAGGGCAAATCGAGCAATTCCACAGGAGTCGAGATTGCTCTCTGAGGTTGCCTTTCCATCATACAGTTGCAGCTTCACGATATTAACTTTGAGCTCGAGGTCGATGGTGGGATAAATGATCATTCCTGGCGCACCATGAACATTGAGTTCTGGTCCAAGATCCGCAGGTGGCAGGGGTGTGGGAACTGCATTGAGAGCACCGAGGGGTTGAGACGGTGTGGGAATCGGAGTTGAGCTTTGCGGGGAAGGGAATTCAACATCTGCAGAAGCAGTCGCAATCCTAGTTATGGCCTGAGAAAGAGCAACGAGATCGCAAAACTGGTTTTGTGTCAACGATAGTTTGATGTCGGAGAGGTTGATGGCAACCTGGGATACCGGGGTCAGGTTGTGGTTGCGACAGCAGGTATTATACAATACAAACCTGAATTTCTGGGAAGGTTGGCTTTGCGATATGATCGATATTCGAGGTTTGGGTGACATTGGCAGTAATCTCGACATCATCGATCATCTTCAGTCTGTTCAATTGTCCATCGGGATAAGTATGCGATGTAAGCCGAATCCCGCGCAGGCTTGCTTGTATCTTGCACTCATCGCCCTGATATTGGTTCTTCGCAATAATCTCTCCTAACTTCAGAACGAGAGCATCCTCAGTGGTCGATGGTTCCGTCGGGAAAACCACAATTGGGGTCTTGACAGAAATGTCGAACTGCATACGTTGGATCCCGGAGGCGCTTTGGACGGCGACCTCAGCAGCTGCGTCGTATAGGCCCTTCAGTTTGGCGAGTTTCAAGAGGAATTCATAAAGATCATGTAGCGGTTGCTCCAGGAAGTTGAGCTTGATGGACCCTGCGTGTAAGACAACCTTCGAGTTGATACCGGGGAAAGTCTCCTCAGTAGGGTCGAATGTCTCATAACTAAAGTCAGCAAAGTTGCTGCCTTCAATTGATAGGATCTCCTTAAGAGCTGGGTGCTTGAATTGTGCATTCGAATTGTCCGCAAAGGTCAGATTGCCGAGACGGGCGGTTACAAGCAAAGCTTCGCCCCGAATAAGGAGTGCGACGTCGGCCGTTGAGAGGTTCAAGGTCGCAATTGCACGACTGGCATTGAGAAGGATCACTGGAAAATTCATGAACAGAAGGACCACACTATCTGCGGCTCGAGGCGCACCTTGCACGCTCTCCAATTTGACTCGCACTCGAATCCTCTCTGTACTCGCTTGTTGTTGCTGAGGAGCGACCTGGAGTCCTTTCTCCAAAGCGGGCGTTGGCAGGGCCGGCTGTTTTTTGGGCACGAAGGTTGTCATCAAAAAGTCGTAAATGGCGATCACCGGCTCCGGTTGCGCCCGTAGCACGAGCGTAGACATCGCAACGTCGACGCTCTGGTCGATACCATCGAAGGTGGTCCCAAACTCGGGCGAATCTTGCTGAGCTCGAACATATTTGACCTTGAGGAGGATCTCATCCTTTGAATCCTCGGAGGAAATGAATGCCGTGGGAGTCCTTCCTGCTTCGAGATAATTCATCGCGATAGATCTGGGCGGCGCCAATCAGTAGGGATTACTGATCCGCATGTACAAGCTCATACCCAAGGGTCAGGTCCACTTGCATGTTGAATTTAGCCAATGCAAAGTCTAGATTGAACCCTTGCAGAACAACCTCAGCCAAAGGCCGTTCGATACCATCCAACCCAGCTTTGAACAGTGAAGCCTGCAAACGATCGACGACGAAATGGAGCTCGAACTGATGTTGCTTCAGGTCTAGTCGCTACAACAGACTGATCAGAATAACACCCCTGGAAGATCAAGTTAAGACTCACCATCGGTGTACCTTCTGTGGCGTCATGGAACTCATCCCTACCACCGTGCTCGGCCTGGCCATCTTCGCTATCTTCTGGCCCCTCTTCGTCTACCGTATACTCATGGCTAGACTGGGCAAAGACGTTCGATGAAAGCCGTAGGCCTTGCAATTCCGGGCGCTTTGGGATTTTCTTCGGTTCTGGCTCCGGCTCCCCGAGTTTTGGTATCGCGATATCAATGAGTCGCATAAGGGCCTTGTACTTGACGTTTGACAAGTTGACCTTGAGTTCTGGAAGATTTCCAGACACGCGCAGGCGAGCAAGTTGTAGAGCGCTAGGAAGGATCGAGTTCTGGATGGAAAAGTCGATGCTTGTCCGTTCTAGAAGGTGATACCCTCGCTCCGTCTCCGAGGTGAGAGCGGCCATGCACGAGTCCAGGTCATTGCCGATGAGGAATTGTGCAGCTTGCAATTTGAGCGAGTAGCGATCGTACATCAGGTTCTCAAGCCGTTTGTAGTCTTCGTCTGTGTACTGCTGGTTTCTCTTGCCGTAGATCTCTCGCACCTGCGACTTTTCGACTAAGTTGCTTTCAATTGCCAGATGACCGGCATCGATGACGAGATGGATTCCCTTCTTCGATCGTACACTGCACCAGATAGTCAGCTTTGTTACACGGACATCACAACAATGCGTCTCACTTTTCAGGAACGATGACGACTGGAGCCTGTATGTCCATCTTAACATCGATGGTCTTATGTGCTTGCAGCGCATGTTCAAGTCCGGCTCTGGTCTGATTTCGGAAACCTTCGAGCGTCTCACTCGCCACGTCCTATACGTTCAGTCAGTACGGTGGCATGAACGGAGGCCCGTCACATACCATGAGTGCATTAATGGACTCCATATGGGTCTCAGGGGGCTTGAAGAAATTGTAGACAGCCTCGACGTAACCTTTGTGATAAATGACCTCCATAGAACCTAGCCGGACAGTCAAAGCATTATCCGCTCTCTCGTCCAGCGGGTTCTGCTCAAACTTGACCATCAGGAACGCATGATCCACGTCCGTCGGGACTGGGCCAGTAGCGATCACCATGGTTGCGTCATTCCCTGGGGAGCCCGGTTGAGATGGGTCTCGTTTGATTCTGACGATATCGTGGTAGAGCGTCCCTTCCGTCACCCCATCGTGCACATGCAAGTCACCGAGGGTAACGCAGGCCTCAAGGTTGGTCGGTCGCTGAATGACATCCGCACACAACTTTTCGAAGACCATCCCGACGACCTCTTTCTTGCGTCCGTGCGGGTCCATGAAGAGCGTGAGGGAGCCCTTGTTGAGCTTCGCAACTGCTCTAACCTTGAGAGAATCCTTGGTAGGTTCGAGAGACGCCACAACAGCCGCCCGCTCATCATAGTCTAGGGCGTCGTACAGCTCCTTCCGTCGCTCGTCGTTCATCTGCACACCAAGGATCTCCTCCTGTTGCTCTTGAGTCCCAGATCCCCAGAGCCGCCCAAACCAACCACTTTGGGCTTGATTCTTTCGTTTCTCCTCTTCGAGTTTTCGTCGGCTCGCCAGGTCTTTCCGCAGCTCCGAGCGAGCAATGGAACGGTAAAATCGGAGGTCTTCGTACGGTAACTTGCGTTCCAGCGCATCAAATTGTCCCAGTTCGGGTCCGCCGAGCGTCCCCGGCAGCTTCTTCCTGTACAGCTCGACATATCTCTTCCTATCATCTCGCCGTTCTTGGAAATGCTTCCAGGTCCACTTTTTTCGCCTATCATGGACCTGGTCAAGGATGGCCTGTCCCGCAAACTTGAGCATCGCCCGCGCCTTGTTCTTAGCGATTTCTTCGTCACTTGGACGTATTCTCCGATATTGCTGGTGTCGTAGGAAGAAGTGATACATGTCCACCATGGATATGATGTCTCGATACTGATGGTCGTCTAGGCTAAACCCGATCTCCTCGAACAAGAGTTGAACATCGAACTTGGGCGTCTTGTTGTCAGGCGTTCGGTTCATGGTAATCTTCCCAACACCGGAGATGGGCTTGAGAACAAATTGGTGTCCAGGGACTGGGTGCTGGGTCGTGCTGATGAGCGATCGGAATTTCTCCCCACCCTCCTTGACCGGCAAGCCCTCGATACTCTCTGAATCGGTGTTGAAGTAGATTGCTAACGACTCTAAGTTGACCAACTTGTTGATCGCCCCGGCTGTGGTGGGCACAAACGCGGGCTGCCATTCGCCGTTGACAGATACGACGGTGAAATTAGACAAGGTTAACCCAGCAGCAAATGGGTGCTATTAGGCGAGGTGAGCGAGGACCGAAAGGCACTATAGCGGGCGGAACTCACCCCCGGGCAGCTAAGACTATCCTCATATCGAACGTGTATGTTTCGGACGGTTACCTGGAAGTTGTTCATGATCTTTGCTATTATAGTATCGATGAAGCTTTGGTTCTTCATTTCATCTGTACATAAGACGCATGAGAAAGGGGCTCTTGTGTACCCACTCCGGACATACCTTGAGAACTGACGTCTGTTTCGGCGCGCGTCTGTACTGTCTCAGCCGCGCGTAACCGTTCTTGTTTTGAAGCTTGTTGGCGCTTCTCCTCATCCTCTGGGTTATACTATGGTCGCGCGAATAAATTCGAATGATCTAACCGTGTCCCCAAAGTTCGATGTACGCACCTTGCTTGCGGCGGCGGGCTTGACCAGCAGAAACAAATCTTCTATAGTTGCTTCGAGCGGGTTGTTGAAGTTTCTCCATGGAATGACGAGCTTAAGGGTGCCCAAATTGCCTAGTCGAAATGTTGAGCCAATTGAGGCACGCTGGGGTCGGTGCAGCAGGACCGCCTACCTTCGACAACATCCACAGGCAGCCTGAACTTGTCAAGAGCTTCTCTCTTGAGCCTCAAATTTCTCAGGGTTAATGAACCTGTTCGTCACGGTCGCACCGATGAGTTGCCACGCTCCGCCACCGCAACGCGCGTACTAACCCGAGGAGATACCATAGTTGACTTGGTTCATATCCAGGTTCTCCAAATATGGTGCCATTACCCTGTTGAAGATCTAATCCGGCGCGTTCAGCGGCGTTGAAGCACCTAAGGGGGTACATACGGCCTGGAGGAGCTCTTTGCCCGGGTCTAGCCACCACATCGTGTACTGTTAGTTGGTGAGCAGCTGGTACAGATGTTATTTGTCGCCGTGTGCGACGTTGGGGAAAAGTCCGAACTCCGGTCGAGTTCAAGGAATGACGTTGAACTTTCAAGATCGGGGGGTTCCTTGCATTCGCTAATCATCCCTCTGGTATTCAAGATCAAGTAGATAACTATAGCGCTGTGTAACTCTAGACTGACACGTATGCCTTTTGAGCGCTAGTTCGACAAGAGTTCGACAATGGATTCATGACACCTAACGGCGGAAGCAGGACCCTAGTGTTCCCTGAACGAAACACGATTCTGTTCATTACTCCTCTGTTCTAACCAGAAACTGTTGCTTCTCGAGTCGGGCTGCAGCATTATGTAACGCGGTTTCGTTCCAATGGGGCTCCACCCAAAAGAATGTCCCCTAGACCCTGGGATGGTACGTACTCTCGAGGACGGACAACTATGAGTAAATCGAAAACACTCCAAAAACCTATCCTTCTAATGTTACGACATCATCCATTAACCGACTCAGTGCACCATGCATGCTGCGAATCGGAATTCCAACGCAAACTAGCTCCCACTGCATTTCCCAAGTAAGTCGCTTCCACAGGACAGTGTGTTTTCGGATGCGCTTCGGAGCTGTTGTCAGCTGCGGCCTCGCTCTCGACTTATTGAGTTTTGCACAAGTTACATGAAGATACCTTCCGATCCCCGATTGTTCGTGAAGTTGTTGTCGACTCTCTCTTCATCGAGACAACTTACCGCGGGATATCTTCAATTCTGGCTTTGGAAAATCCCAGTATCTTGACGAAGAAACACAACAGTAGTGGAATGACTGACTAACGGTTATTGCCTGGAGGTTGTAGGGTGAATGGGCCGGATCGATTGGGGTAGACTCGTGTGGTGAAAGGGCACGTATCCTAACTCATACTGCCCTGACGTAATAGTCCATTGGGTGTCATCGATTCTCACCATCCGACTTAATTGTAATGCCCTTATTGCTCGGCAACTCCCAGTTGCTGTCGAGAATATATTCAAGCCTGTGTCTTATTGACTTCTCGACTATAACTGACCTTCCAGTTGGTGTGAGGCCTCGAGGAAAGTAACCATTAGACAGATTGCAAGATTGTCTCTGAAGGTTGTCTCTGAAGATTGTTAACGGGGTCTGTGCCACTCATACGGGATGGAGGGCCAGATGTATGCGAGGGAAAACGTCTGGAAGGGCGGGGATCGAAGGTTGACAAGTAGATAAGCAAGTACCACTCACCCTTAATTCTGACACGGCGTCTAAATTACGAAGGGAAGGCATGTTGCACGCAAGGACTTTATATGCTCGTACGACATCCGATAACGCGGTTTCGTAGCATATCACCTCCATTGTTCGAACCGTGGCAATGCGATAACCAGTTTGATATCCCTCAGAACTGAAAACCTGCTTGTTCCTAACTGGAGGTTGCGGCCGATAATGTAGGTGACGCCATCGTGGACGCCATCGTAGACCCTGGGACATTGGGATCAACAAAGAGTTAGAAGCAAGGTTTTGGACCTCTGGACCGGGAGATACCACCATTCACTGTTTTGCATAATATGTGGGATGTGGGCTACCCGCACCCCAGTCATATCACGACCACGCATGCAGATAACCTATACCATTGCACCGCAACCTCACGTACACCCACAAAGCTACGTGGTCTGTCCTGGCCAGGTCTGCAGTTCGAGAGAGTGCACAGTTGAGTTATGATTTTCGCCACAGAGCATAGCTGTGCATGCGACGAGGACAGGGACATGTATCAGCCAAGGGGCCAGAGGGCCAGAGGGGAACATCTCATGACCCAGAGTGGGCACGCGACATGACGGTCTCGAAAGTGCGCGCCCCTACCGCACAGCTGCCTAGACTGTAAGCGAGACCGAGAGTAGTGTGATCAATCCTGTGATTTGATTTCAATCGCTCATTATACTATTATACTTTTCGACCTTTAAATACCGCCAAACCCTGGTCATTCTCCCCAACTCGTACCTGGTCACCTCTCTTCCCCACAAGCGAATCCCTCATGTCCGTTGTCGCCCCCCCACCATCCTCGTCCTCGTCCTATTATCCTCGCCCGCCCACGCGTTCGCTGAGCGAACCGAGCCCTGTCTCGCGTCCAACCGATGAGAGTGTACGTCCTCTGCGGCGTCCACGCAGACACTCGAGACACGAGACGATCCGTATGCTCAAGTTGCCCATCCAACAGTTTGCCCGCGTACTCGATGCCGTCGACCCCTTCGTCGAGTGCGTTCATTGTCCTCCGCGCCTTTCCGTGCCCACTCGGAACCCCGTACTGGCCGTCCGTACTGACCCATTTATCAAACGCAGGTCTATCCAATTGTCCTGGCCGTCGTCTGCTGTTATTCGTCTGCACGTCACCGTCCCAACGTCGCCCACAACGAATCGAGGTCCGTCTCGTCCACAGTCCAGGCTGGTCATGTGCCATCATTTGCTAATATCCGCTCTGCTGTGCTCTACGTAGACCTGCACGACGTACATACACTCCAGACTAACCTCTTTGGCTTCCTTCATCACGTCGTCCAAGGGCTTCGAAAGAAGGGCGTACGTCGCATTCCCACTGAGCTCTCCGGGGCCGCTCGCTTACCTACATACTGTAACTGACGCAGATCTGGGCGACCTACCATCTCACTTTCTCGCTAGCATCGGTGTGCATCGTCCGAGCGCTCCCTTCTACGATTCCGCCAAGTGAAGAGCACGAACAGCAAGTGCTTTTGGCTTTTTCGAAATTTGACACTTCGGACGCGTAAGTGCCCTCCCTGTCCGTCGATGATCAGCAATACCCACCGCAAGCTTTGCAGGTCAAGCACGCTCAACGCGCTAATACTTAATGTCGAAAACGTCCCTGCACTCGTCATCTCGTGAGGTTATGCGATCTCATGTTCGGATAAGAAGTAGTTAGTGTTTGCTGGATCTCATCTACGTCGCATTGGTTTGGGTTTGCTCCCACTGTTCGTTGTTGTTTCAACCGCTGTCTGCCACCTCGCGCTGTCGCGTCTGCCCATTCGGTCTCTATTTCCATGTGTCTCTCTCCCCGCTCTCTCCCTGTATTCCATTGGATGGGCCCCTGTTTTCTACTTCTTGCAGCGTTGTCACGTGAAAATGAGCAGTGCTGGTTTCTCTCTTCTCTCTTGATTCGTCCAGCTTGCGAGACAGCTGCCAATTTTTGTGGGCTGATTGGATGACGCGATGTCCGATAAAGTGTGGGCGCAAGGCCGGTCGACACTTGTCTGACCACCACCCGGTCCCATCCTCAAACTTCAAAAAAAAAAAAAGAAAGAAGGAAATTAGGCTAATAACGCGTAGAATTTTCAACAGCAAACATGAGACTTGCAGACATGATCCTCACGAGCTCGCCCCTCGCGCTTCCAGCGCTCCCGAACCACCTCACGTCCTGGCAGCCCGGTATCACGCCCCTCTCCACGACTCCCGTCGTGGTCTCCACCATGGCTGGGTATCTCGCCACCATCTTCACCATCCAACACCTCATGCGCGACAAACAGCCCTATGTCCTCCTCTCCTGGTTTCGCGCACATAATATCATCCTCTCCCTCGGCAGCGCGCTGCTGCTCGCACTCATGCTCGAAGAGATTGTGCCCATCGTCTCGCAGCACGGGATCCGCTATGCTATTTGCGACGGGGCCGCTTGGACACCAGTGCGTTCAGTGGCCGTGCGAGCCCTGTATTGTCTGTCTGAAACTGATTGTGGAGACAGAGACTCGAGTTTTACTATATGGTCAACTATTATATCAAGTACGTCGAGCTCGTCGACACCGTCTTTCTCGCCCTCAAGAAGAAACCGCTCGGTGTGTCCTCGCCATTCCGTTTCACATTTTCGCATCTGTTTCTTGACCGGAAAGTTGAACTTGGAACATCTTCTCATAGCGTTTTTACACGTATTTCATCATGCCGCTACTGCTCTCCTGTGCTTTAACCAGCTCCAGGGCCGAACACCAGTTGTGCGTATCTCTCCATTTCTGTGGGCGTGTTGGGCTGACGATAATGGTGTTTCTGTACAGTCCTGGACTGTTATTGTCCTCAATCTCGGTGTACACGTTATCATGTGTACGTGGTGTCTGTCCATCTCCCTACATTCGAGAATGCTCTCTTGAACCCATACTTATGCCACGGCTCGATGCAGATTACTACTACTACGGAACTGCCGGTGGACAGAGGTTCTGGGTACGTTCTCTCCATTCGGTCCCCGCCCATCAATATTGATTCGTGGTGGGTGACTGGATAGTGGAAGCGCCACGTAACGACCATGCAAATTGGCCAGTTCGTAATTGACCTCTTCGTCGTCTATTACGCCAGTGCCCAGCTCTTCCTCCACCGTGCGTCCTCCCGTTTCTTTCCCTCTCACCCTCATCCCCACTTGTACCCATTCCGTTACGCTACACTACACTACACTACCCAACCGAGCCACACGACCGTCTGACTGATTCACGAACCGGTTGTACGCACGCTATACAGGCTACCACGCCCGCCTCCCATCCTTCCTGCCCAAGACCCCGGATTGCGCGGGATCAGAAAACGCCGCGCTGTTCGGGTGTGGGCTCCTCAGCTCGTATCTGGGATTGTTCATCCAGTTCTTCATCAAGACGTATGTCATCAAGCGCCCCGCCACTGTGGGAGGGAAGGACAGAGCAGTGAATGGCAAGGCGAACGGCCATCACATGTGAGTAGTTTTGGACTAGTGCATAGATCATAGAACGATATATTGACTAGATACGGCTTGTAGGAAATAAGGTGGTGCAGCGAGGGTGGAAGAAATATCTCAACGAGGACGAGACCGAGAAGAGAGTCGATAAGGTGCCTTGCTCTTCTAGTCCTTGATATTATATGGTGATCCCGTCTAATATCAATACTACATTATCAGTCGTCTTGGAGCAGTTCCTTGGCGCCCTGATAAATGGTCATATGTTTATTCCAAAGATAGATTAATGGGGCTGAGGTTTGCCCCAATTTCTGATAAATCATAAACCTGCTTCAGCGGGGTTGGTATGATAAATTATGCGCGAGATAAAATTCTGAGGGTCTCTGACTCGAAATAACCTGACTCGAAATAAGGGAGATTCTGCTCAATCGTGACTGCTCAATCGTGATGCATTTACAATCGGCGCCAGGCCTCCCGGCGGTTCTGAATATTTTATCACGGACGCTCGAGGGCAGATTTTGAGGAGAGCCGGGTTTAAAAAGTCGATTTTTCGATATAAAAGGGAACCATATCCAGTACATGAACTAAGCCTGGTCGCTGAACAGAATTTCAACAGATTCTGGTGCACCTGGGAAAAGGTCGATCATGGTCCGGATCCGGTCAAGAGCTTTCCCATCGCAAAGAATAGCTGAATGTTACCTTAGCAATTCCTCCAGTTCACATACTGTCTGGTATGTAAGTCCCTCTGCCCCGAAATGCTCCACCACGATTGCCACCATGACTAGGTGCGTTGGAGTCAACGATCCACATCGATGATTGATCTCAGACAACCCAAACTCACACAGGTCGAACTCTTCTGCCAACAGGGGGGTCACACGGGCCATCCAATCCACTCGTCCAAGGTCCCCACCTTCCGCCTGGTACACCACCTTCACTTGTCAGGATTTTGGGTTTTCGAGGATTCGTTTCGTCTTCCATGCCCATGCATCTGGTTTTGGTATTACATTATAGACCCCCGGTCGCTTAGCATTTCCCGTCATTTCATATCCATTTCGTACGCGTTTCGCTTGTCGTCACTATATAGATCGTCCTAGTTTACAGGGTAATATAAAAGGGTTTAATCTCAGTCCCTCTGCGCGCACAGTATTTTAACATCACTATTTCCGCCGCAAGGCAATTCCTCTATCATATCGATAGCGTCTTCCATTCTGGGAACATGACACTTGCGAGCAAGCGCCATTTCAGCGAAGTTCCCGACGGCCTTAGAACCGAAGAAATCGGAGCAAAGTACACGGGCTGTTTTTCAAGGTCCACCACCCGACTTGGTCGCGCCAGAGGATCCCTGGCTGCCAACTATCATCCGGAAACCTTGATTCAATTCCGGAGGAATATGGTGAATCGCACAGTCAAGCTTTCCTCGCCGAGGTAACCTTGAGCATGCGAGTTTGGACTTGAAGATAACTGGAATACCGTTATGAAGCGCAAAGGCCGTGGGTTCCATCCCACGGTTTGCATAGTCTGGCTGGGATTTCAAATAAAACAGTCTCAAACGCGCCCATTTGCCGGTCCGCCGCCCGGCTCTGAGACATGTGAACGCCGCTATTGGAACATCTGCTGACAACCTCCCTCACGCGACGTCGTGGCCGGAAGCGGCTGACCTGCCGGCCTCCAGTTCAATTGATCTGGCCTGTTCGCACGATG
>Ga0307513_10000569_pt1 | contig 52901 bp, 51 predicted proteins | sample 15_EM_MG_FD_202174 | JGI IMG/M metagenome (GOLD analysis project Ga0307513, IMG submission 202174) | Populus trichocarpa ectomycorrhiza microbial communities from riparian zone in the Pacific Northwest, United States - 15_EM | ecosystem: Host-associated > Plants > Roots > Unclassified | place... | reverse complement strand
ATCTTTTACTTTTTTTTTATTTTTTTTTTTATATTTTTTTCTGTGTGTGTATGTTTTTGTGTGTGTGGTTGTGGGGGGGGCGGGGGGGGGCCCCCCCCCAAAAGAAAACGAAGAGAAAGGGAAAAGGAGAGGGAGGAAAGAGAGGTCTGGAGGGACGGCGAACAGAGACTAAGGCTGTCAGATGTGTCGACCTAAGCACGCGTTTACGGTTAGCCTACCTCCGCACGAAGGGTTCCCTCTTTGCTGAGAAGATGACCTAGGAGATGTAAGTGCAATGAAGGAATATTTACCGGAATGTAAGAAATATTTTATACAATCAAAGTAAAATATTCTTTGATCCCTAAGCGCGATCCGGATTTTGCGCTTCGATGCAGCAACTGCTCACAACAAGGGAACAAAAAAATATTTTCAGTACACAGGGGGGTAGGGACGACGGCGAAAGATGTTTGAGAGTTGAAAGAAGGGGAACAACGGAAGATCAGGAAAAAATCTACTCGGCTTTTTTTCTGATTGCCAGGAGCAGTTCTTTTTTTTCTTCTCTTCTCAAACTTTCCTCTGATCCGGCCGATAAGAAACCGGTTGTGATGAAAAAGGCAAGGTCCTAATAAAGGTGTAGGACGGGACGGGGGGCGGAGAAATATGATTCAGATGGGCGTCGATAAGGTGTTTGCCAGGTGGACGGTCGAGGGCAAAAAATAGAATAGGGCTGTTGCGGAAGGTTGATGAGAGATGTTTATTGTGAGAACACGATAGGAGACGACGAGCGGGTTAAAACGAGTTCTTAGGGTTAAGAGCAAGCAAAGAGCTATGACAACGAGGGGTTGTCGCTTCTTGTCCTCGGTGAGGTGAAAGGTTCTAGACGAAGGGGTTACGGCAGAAATGGAAGATAGATGGATAAGGGTGATATGACTGCGAAGTCAAGGGTTTCGGTGGGTCAAGAGTTTCAGTGGAGAAAGGTTTGTATCCAGAGGAAAGTGGAGAGAATAAGAGGAGAGATCTGGAAGCAAAATAGTACGTAGCACGGGAGTTGGACTGGCTGTATCGTTGTCTGAGGTGGAGTTGTGCTGAAGGTGGTGGTGGTGGTGGTGGTGGTGGTGGTAGTGGTGGTATTGTAAGATAGAGGTGATGGTGTTGGGAGCGTGGACCAGGAGGGTGGTGGGTTGGGGATGAGTGGTGTGGATGGACTCTGGCTTTGCCGTACTAGGGGCAAAGATAGATGGGGGGGGGGGGCTGCGAAAAAGGAAGGGAGAGGAAAAGGAATATGGAAGGAAGGGTACGATATTGTATGGCAGCACGGTACCAATAAAAATAAAAAGCGAGAGTAGGAAAAAAAGAAATGAGGAAGAAAAAAAGGAAAAATAAGAAAGGAAAGATATTGAAAAAAGTACTAGTACGGTACTGACCGACTGTGTGGTATGTAGCAGAGCTCTCGCTGCAGCGTTTGCCAGCACCATGAGAGAGAGAGAGAGCCAAACCCAGCAAACTACATACTTCCCCCATACTTGTGAGACTCCCACTCTATCACTCCTCACTCCCTCGCAACTATCTTTCCCTCTCACTCCTCCCTTGCATTCACCGAAGATGATTCTTCTTTTTTTTCTCTTTCCCTAAAAGTTGCATAGGATTCGTACTTTCCTTATTGTGTACGGATAAACTGAACACCGCCTACCGCAGGTGGGGAATAATTCAACTACGGAACACTACAGGCATTGCCGTTTGTTGCTTATTTTCGGTGTAGACCTCGTGCAAAAGGGGAAAAAGTGGAATGTGTGCCTGTTCACATCTCCCCACATTCAGTGGGCATGGCCGTGTGGTGGAAAACTCCTCAAACATTCGGCAACCAAAGGTACGGGTTTGATCTGTGGTCGTTGGGCCCATACAGGCTCTTTTGCCCCTTGTTTCTTTTTATGGAACGGAGTCAAGTTTGGGCGACGAGGAGGGCGCCCCGGTACACCAGATGCTCCCAGATAAGCCTCCAAGTAGAGTGCCGGATGGTACTTGTACTGATTGAGGAGGCAGAGGAGGCAGAGGAGGCGCAACACCCTTCCCAACTCAACGAACAAGACGCGCGATTGATAAGTTACCGAGTCACCTTATGACAGACAATTAACGCAGATGCCAGGAGGGAGAGCGGTGGTTATGGTACATCCGGAAATAGAACTACAACAGCGACCCAACCAGGTTGTGAGATGAATGAGGATCATATGGTCGGTATTCGTCAATTCGTAAAGTGTCCGAACATAAAAATGCCAAGAGCCGGTGTTTACACCCAAACCCGAGGATTTAGGCACGAGCAGGTGCCTGTTACTCCCAGGTACAGTACTCGAATGATACATATCCTAGGGTATCAGAGTCCTGTCAGTGTACTAGTACAACATGTCAGGCTGGAAACAAAAAGGGACTGGTAGTGGATGGAACAGGATTGCCAACAAAAAATTTAAACGGGGACAGTGTGATTGCGCAAGGGAGGGATGGAGATCGGAAAATGGGAGTGGGAGAAGAGAGCCCTTTGAAGAAGCGCAAGGCGTAGAAAGGAGCATTGGGTAAAAGTGATGAACGGCATTATACCGGGCCTACCGCACTTACACCAGGGTGCATAAGCATACGCATAGATACTGTATGATTCTACATATATTGTAAGCACGGTATGATATATGTACAAAGGATATCCTCACTATCGCCCTCTCGACTCCTGAAGCCTGCCGTGCAAGACGGTAGTCGTGGACCCTTTGGTTCTCCCGTAACCTTCGTAGCGAGGTGAAACGGATAAGAGGATAAGGTGGAGGGCTGCTGCTACATTTGCTTCTCCTTTACTGAGTTGCTGAATGTGCTTTCAAAAGCTCACCCCCACACATTCCCGGGCTGTCTGAGTTTGGTATTCTGATGCGATAAAGTACTGGCTCACAACAAAGAGATGCACCTACCCCACGAAGAGATCCCTGGTTTAACGGCTGAATCAACAGGAGTCGTTTTCCCACATTTCACCCTCAACTCTGGTTCAATGATCCATATTCAATTTGAGCCTCATCTTATAATTGCCGGGTATATTTATTGGCTAATTATGACTTTGAGCCAACTCTCCCCCATAAGCCAATACGGCCGCCAGGCACTTGTTGAGTGCTGTTCTTTAAGATCGGCATCCCAGATTATATCCAAGCCAGCTCCTAAGCATAGAAAGAATACCACCGGTTTTCCGATTCCGATTTTCCAACATCCCAAACATTCTGCCCGGATCCCCCATTGTTTTATTGTTTTCATTGCTGCGACTTTACGTCGCGCCCGGCATTTTCGAGCTGCTATGTAGATATAGTGTCTCGCTATGCTCTGTAGTTAAAGATTGAATTTAGAGCAACTTTTTACATCGTAGTAGGCTAAACTAGGGCCTTACTTTATCTCTCTCTCTCTCTTTTTTTTTTTAATGGCCACGCTGCCTATGAACCCGTCACGAAGTTACCTGCCTGTCGCAACAGATGTCCGGTCCGGTAGTGCAGACAATGCAAATCAACGCTCGTGTTCATTCGCGGCCGCTTACTAAACAGGCAATCGCTTTCTTCTTTGGGTTAATCGATCATATGGAGCAAAGTTTGACTGGCCCACAACTTCATTCAGTATAATGTCCCCAAAGACTCCTGATCCAGTTGGCTTGGGCCTTGTCGATTTGGCAGTCCAAATGGTAAAACTTTGAAGGGGCAATAATCATAAGCCAAATGCCTTTACGGAAGTTCCTGAGCTCAGGAGTTGTGGTTGTTGTATTAGGGGAGTTTGGTTGGGGCTGATTTGCATTGTCCGACACAGCACCGGTGGGACGGGAATGGATGCGGCCTGGCGTGAGGTTTTGCTGCACCTTAGGAGGCTGGAAATGGCTGAGCATACCGGCACTCGAGTCCTGTACGAGTACGGTGAACTCTGCCGGTGTATGGCACGCCACTCACGGGGAAAGAAAAGAAAGAAGGAAAAAAGTACCGGTACATGGACCCCTTGCCTGCGATAACCGATAACGTGCGGGCACTCACGGTACCCCACCAAACGTCGATCCATCGACAACTTCAATGGTTTGAGTACGATAGTCAAAACCTCTTCATCTCTCCACTCCAGAACCCTAAATTCCTATTTAAATTTGGAATTCGACCACTTTCCCCAACCCGGTTCCCTTGTCTCATTTTTTATCACCGATACCACAGAAATACTCCAGGCAGTTATGACTTCGGTTCTTCGTCATTCCTCCCGTCTTGGGATCCGTGCTGCTTCCCTCGCTCTTCCCAGGGGTCGAAATGCGTACGCCACGGCTGCTCCCTATTTCAACAATGAACCAAGTCAACCTTCAGTGATGACATCAATCCCTGGGCCTGTTTCCAGGAAAGCGATCGAGGAATTGGACTCTGTCTTCGACACTAGGAGCTTGAATATGATATGTGATTATGAGAAGAGCGTTGGGAATTATCTCGCTGACATGGATGGCAACGTGAGCTTGCAGATCCCTGAGAGCGCTGTGATATAAAATTCAGCAATATTTATTAACAGGAAACTTTAATGTCGAATAGATGCTACTCGACGTGTTAGTTATGCGTTACATTGAATTCAAATTTGTCTAGCTTTTCCTGATTAACTCAGCTAACTGGTGGAATTCCAATTGGTTTAGGTATTCTCAGATTGCTTCGATCCCGGTTGGTTACAACAATCCTCACCTCATCGCAACTATGTCTTCCAAAGAGACCGTTGATACTCTCGTCAATAGGCCTGCCCTTGGTAACTTTCCTCCAAGATATTGGGCTTCTCTCTTGAAGACTGGGATACTTGCGGTTGCACCGAAGGGTCTGGACCAGGTATTCACTGCTATGGCTGGATCCGATGCAATTGAAACCTCATACAAGGCTGCGTTCATCTACAGACGTCGTATGGAGCGTGGAGAAGGTGTGAGTTTCACTCCTCAAGAGATTGAGAGTGCCATGAAAAACCAAGCTCCCGGGTCTCCTGAGTTGGCAATTATGAGCTTCAAGAAAGCTTTCCATGGCCGATTGTTTGGGAGTTTGAGTACTACTAGAAGCAAGCCAGTTCATAAGCTGGATATCCCTTCTTTCAATTGGCCCCAAGCTTCGTTCCCTCGGTTAGAATACCCGTTGGAGGAAAACATCCAAGCGAACAAAAAGGAAGAAGAGAGATGTCTAGCGGAAGTCGAAGATATAATCAATTCTTGGCATTGCCCAGTTGCCGCTGTTGTCATTGAGCCCATTCAATCTGAGGGTGGTGACAATCACGCATCTCCAGCCTTTTTCCAGGGCTTGAGGGAATTGACACGGAAAAAGGGTGTTCTATTGATTGTTGATGAGGTTCAGACTGGTGTTGGGGCAACCGGAAAATTCTGGGCTCATGAACACTGGAATCTCGAATCTCCGCCCGATATGGTTACTTTCTCCAAGAAAGCCCAGGCTGCAGGTTACTATTTTGGCAACCCTTTGTTGAGACCCAATTTGCCATATCGTCAGTTCAACACCTGGATGGGAGATCCTGCTAGAGCGATCCTCTTCCGTGCCATTATTCAAGAAATTGCGAAGCATGACCTGGTTAAAAATACGGTCAGTCCTTTCCTTTGTATCCTCCGCGATGAATGGCCATTGACTAATTGCCTTCAATCGACATCTTAGGCCGGGACTGGAGATTACCTCTATAGGGAGCTTGAAAAGCTTTCTTCCAAGTTCCCAGAAAAGGTCCAAAATCTTCGCGGAAAGAATCGTGGAACCTTCATTGCATTCGACACGCCTGAGAGGGACGATTTCTTGAAAAAGATGAAGACTTTCGGGGTCAATATCGGTGGCTCCGGGGAGACCGCTGTGAGACTAAGACCTATGCTTGTCTTTCAAAAGCACCATGGTTAGCTTTCATAGCTCTTCCCTACTTCTATTAGCTCGCATACTTACACGTTTTTTTCCGGTTTAGCATCAATTTTGCTAGAGAAGTTGGAATTGGCCCTCAAGGAGAGTTGAGCATCGAATCTGTAAGTTTTTTTCTCAGAGTTTGTCCATAGCCGGTACGGAGCATTCATAATTAGCGCAGGATATAGCCGTCAGATCAGCATGTAGCATTTTAGTTCTTTCTCAAGGTTCGTTGGTTCAAATAAGACTGTCTTGGTATCTGCATATGGGATTGGGGAGTGATGATGCTTCCTTCATGCATGGTTTCGGGACAAATACTTCATGCACGATCACTCGTAGGTCCCCCCCGCAATGAGTTGATGGCATCTCGACATCACAAGCGTCTACTGTCGGTTTTCGGAAATGCGATATCTCAAATCCTGGATTCCAAGCGGCTTGCCCATGTTTTTCCAGTAACGTCCAGCTCATGCAGGCCCCTTCCCAGTTTTCGGTATTTCCAAACACCCTGCGAAATCGATGGCCCCTCCACCGACCAAGAGCGAAAAAGATATGTAAAAGAGGGGAGATACCGTAGAGGGATATGGCGTCATTGACCCCCCCCCCCCGCGCCCGATTAGTGTGTGGTTGCCCAAAAGCTGCGAGTACCACAATGTCTGTTGCGTCCCTATTGCTAGTTGTCAGTGAGTTAAGAAGGTAGAATATCATTGTTTCCCCCAGCTTCTGTGGTTTGACGACGCAGAATCTGGTTTCCGGAAGCGCACTGGCCTCTTATAGCGAAAACTACGGATCTTCGTGATGCTGGTTACGTGTAGGTCATTCCTGACTAGGGTTAGGGGTGTGGTTTGCCGACTGCGGCTTGAGTGATGGTGGGGTGAGAAGGAGGAAGGGAACAAGGCTACTTCCTCCGTAAAAGAAGGAAGGGGAAAAAGAGACTCTACGTATCATAGCATGAGCTTTTCTATTATAGCGTACTTTTTTCCGTCATTTTTTATCATCTCTTTTTACCAGAATTTTTAATTATTTATTTTCCCTTTTTTCTTTGTTCGGTGGTGGTTGCTTTGTGGCTACATAAGCGTGCATAAGGCTGTCTATCAACGACCGCACACCGTTAACCCAAGCCACCGTCGTGGAAAGCTTGCAGATAGCACCCCCCCACCACCGGCTAAATGACAAGCGAGGCAAGTTGCCTTTGTCATACAATTGAGCCCCTCTCCCCTCTTCTCTGGCGCAGCCCGCGAAGGGGAAAAGCAAAGGTCTTCACCACTACCCTACCCTGCCGTTGCGGCAGAAGCTGTCTCAGAGGTCCACTGCTGTGGGCTATCGTGGCTGGCGGTGCGGCAGGGCGGAGAGAGAGAGCGAGGGAGGAAATTATTGATACTAATTAATTTGATGGTTTGACAAGGAGAGTTGAGACAAAATGCTCGGCCCCGTCAAGAATGGAACGCCAGCAGCAGGTGGGGAGCGGGGGGAGGGGGTATCAATTGATACTATTATGCGGTAGCACAGTTCTAGAGAGGCGAGTTCGCATGCCCTTTCTCATCCTGGTGTTTGTACCGAGCTGAGATTGAGGTTGAATTGCGGTCTTCCGGGTCTTTTGATCACTCGGAGGAGGAGGAGGGACGGATTTACATAACACGACATTACCTGATCTAGCGTGCATGGTAATACGGTATTGCTGTAGCCTAAAGTGATGATCTTGGTTGCAGGAAACCCCAAGGGGGGAGGCGTTCTCCGGGAATTGTAATGTATATACGATATACGATATACGATATACGGCGGTGTGTTCTGGCCCTAGGTGGATTGGGCTGGGTCTGGCTTGGGCTGGTTTAATACTGTACTTGCAATGTGCAGCAACAGGTAGTGGTTGTTTTGCTATTTTTGTTCCTACTTTTCTAATGTTGATAGTGGCAGGTTATCCGTCTAATATCTAGGTGTTATATTATAGCGCTTGAAGGAGGGAAGGAAGGAACCTCATAAAGTTGCTATTTTCGGGGGGGGGGGGGGGTTGGGCCTCTGGGTTTATGCTTGTTCTAGACCTTTTTCGATTTGTTTGGTCCATGTTCTAATTGAGGCTTTAATATTCTACTGGCGAGTTAGATATCGTATTGCTGATTGGAATGCTATCCAGATACCGGCACTGTAAGTTAGTCCGGGGAAAAGAGGGTTGATGAGTTTGGATTTTTCGTCCTCTTTCATACACACACCCTTTTTTTCTTCCCCCTTTCTTTTAAGTCGCTGTACAATTCAGTAAGCAAGCTCAGGCTACACTCTTACCGAACCTCGGCGCATCAGCACAAGCACTGTGAGTATCAGCCGTATGTATTGTATGAGTACATCTTGAGTTGAGTTGGCTATCTGTCCATCTACCTACCTATCAGTCATATATCCGTCCCGTCCTTGTGTGGAGGGAGTGTATGCCGGTTCTCCCAAGAGGTGGGTAGGCACAGCGCATTTGTATGCTCCAGCGCTTACCGACCAACCTACCGTATCTACTCTGCAAAGTATCGGCTCTGCAGAGTATATGTATACGAGTATACTGTGCGTACAGTTACAGTACTGCACAGGAACCGATACATGGCAAACCACCCACCACAGGACCAAGCTGTGATACCGCATCCTCACGCTAGCCAGCCAGCCAGCAGCCAATGCAACGTTGCGCAATCCCTCTCGTCTTTCCTTCCTTCCCTCCCTCCCTCAAGCTGTAACAAGTTACTATAGCCCCCTCCCACCGGTTTCACCATACCGGAATTGACGATATCAAGGAGATAAAGCGGGGCACGGGAGGGGGGGGGGATACGAGTATTAGGTTGGACTGGATCGAATTGGAATTGGGGTTAGGTGAAAGGAAGTATTTTCGTAGATTCTGCAGGACCCGGCGGCAGCGGACGCAGTATCAGTACGGTAGATACCGGTATCTCACTGCGCTGCGCTGGCGCCATATCCACCCTATTTACTGCCCGCTATCTGGATCATCTTAGTGGTTGGGGTAGGGGTCCATCTGCTACACCGGGTTCGGTGCTTTCTTCCTTGGAGATATCATACCGTGTGCTTATCACGACATCAACGATATTAACATTTACTGATGTTGCATACTTGTAGTAGACCACTGTATCCACCAAGTTTTAAACTACAACCAGCAGATAAATAAACAGATGGATGGATAAGCAAAAAAATGAATAAATACATGTCTGGACTCCATCCCCACCACGCCATACATAAACCAATGGGTGAAGCAAGAGGGAGAGGAGTTGTGCATAAGACTCTTTTCCTGATACTCGTATGATACTGTGACTTTTTTACTGTAGGGATTCCCCAGGCACGAAGGGAAGGCTAATCTAAACATAGAAGTCTTACCTAAACTCACGTGACCTTGAAATCGGTGGAGCGAGCGAGTCTTGGCGCAAGGAAGGAGAGATGGAGATGAAGCGTGTCTTGATTGTTTCTAGCTCTTGTATGGTTCCTGCATTTTCCTCCTTTCTTTTTTTTTTGTTCTTTCCTACCTTACCCTACCCTACCCGGAGCTTTTGACGAACGCACGACGACCCTATCGCCTCAACGCTGGCTTACTGACCGACTCAATTTGACGGAACGGGGTAGAACAGATCATACGTCAGGTGCCTAACCATTGACAAGGAGCAAACTGCGGCCCGAGCGGGAAGAGAAATAAACACGCATCTGTAGAGCTGGAATACAACTATGTCTTCCGAAGGGCGAAAGTCGGGCGAGAGAGGGGGGGGTGGGGATACCGCTGGTGGTGGAGGCAGGACTGAGGTTTCTTCACAGACGAGTGCTTTCCAGTCTGCTGTTGCTGCTTGGAGAGGTTTGTTTTCTCTCCTGTCTCTTCCTCTCACCTTACCTTGGATGAGGTGAGATGAAATGAGGTTGGAGAAGCTAATGCGAAAATGGGAGGAGGATGAGGAGGGTAGATATCGATCTCACAACGCTACAAAAGAGCCTCGACGCTACTGCTACGGAAATCGTCAGTTCGCAGAAGGATGGACTTATTCAGCGGAAGGAGCTGGCGCAGAAGACGAAGGAGTACAGGAAACTTGATGAGGAGGCTAGAAAGGAGGAGTGGAAGGGGCTATTGAAATGTTTGCCTTTTTACTACACCCCTTCCTTCCTTACCATAGGATGGACAAGTGTAGTTTACTGATGATTGCGGATGAGCTAGCATATCAAATGTTCATCGACCATTTGAGCACTTCCAAAAAAGCCACTGAGAACTCCTTCCTGTCGGTTTACTCCTCCATCTCTGAAGCTCCCGATCCGTACCCGCTTCTCGAAGCCACAATCGATTCGCTAGTCTCCCTGTCCGACATGCAATCCCTCAACCGCGAGAATTCCTCCTTAAACGCTACGGTCGCCCGGTTGTCCGGGCAGGTGTCTAATCTGGAGGCTTCGATCCATGCGAAGAATAAGGAGCTTGAGAAGAGGGAGAAAGAACGGGACGAGGAGGTCAAGAAGACCGAAGAGGTCTGGAGCGGAGTTCTCGATGAGAAGACGAGGAATTGGGAGGGGAAGGAGAAGGCGCTTATGGAGAAGTTGCAGCACCAGGAGAGCGTGCTTAAGGAGATTAAGGCGAGTTATGAGGTTGCGCAACGCATGGGAGGTTCTGGTGGGAGGGGCGCCGATGGTGAAGAGGACATGCTTGTCAAGGAGCGCACGGCAGAGCTAGAGCTTGTTTCCAGCGATCTTGAGAGGACTACACTACGGTTGGCAGGGGTGGAGGCTAGGAATGAACAATTGAGGGCCGAGTTGGCCAGTGCGAAGGACGGGATTACGGACAAAGTAGAGGAGAAGAAGGATGAGGAGGATCCTATTATCGCACGCCTCCAAGAGCAGAACTCGGATTTGCTTAAGAAGGTGGAGAATGTACGCTCTGATAGCGAGGGCCTAAAGAGAGAGTGGGAACGGAAGATTAGGGCTTTGGAGCGCACAGTTGAAGCGCTCAAGAGGGATAAAGACACACTCAAGGAGAAGGTGAACAGATGGGGAGACTATGAAGAGGTGCGGAGAGAGTTGGAGATTTTGAAGGTTTGTCCTGTGTTTTTTAGACACCCGCGGATTTGGAACTTTAGCTCATACGGCGTAGTCCATTGAATTCTCGACTGGGGACGACGGCGAGGAAGAGGATGAGATGCTGGATTTTTCGAGGACAGGGACGGCAGACAATGGCAGCGCTACGAACGGTGATAAAGTCAAGGGTGATAAGAAAGAAACCTTGGAGCAGCTCCTTCTGGCTCGGAATAAAAAACTCGGGAGTGACCTGACTCTCCTCCGGGTATCCCATGACGAGCTCTCACAGCAACTCCGCACCCTCCAGCAGACTCTTGACTCGACCACTTCGGAGCTATCTTCCTCTAAAGCTCTCAACCAAAAGCTTGAAGACGACCTGCTGAAATTCCAACAAGAAACTCAGCACTCCCCCGCTTTATCCGTAGCGGGCACCTATGTCCCCCGGTACCCCACCCAATCCACCGCTCATAGTTCCCACACTGGTCGCACTCGGGTCCCCCCGGCCTCTCCCATAATCTCTGGCGCGGTCCCCCATGTGTCATCGTCCACCCAACTATCACTCGAAACCCTCCGCGCCGGCGAAACCCAAAACGCCGGCATCCTCCCCATGATCACAGCGCAGCGCGACCGCTTCAAGGCTAAAAACACCCAACTAGAAGACGAGCTCTCGCGTGTGCACGCTACGGTCTCCAACCTCCGACAGGAAGTCGCCTCACTGCAAAAAGACAACCTACAGCTCTACGAGAAGACTCGCTACATCCAAACGTACCGCCAGCCCCCGGCACTAAGCACCAACACCGCGGCCAGCTCCGGCTTCGGCGCAAATATGAACCCGTCCTCCACCCTCCACACGTCCAAGGCCTCCTCGTCGGGAAATCCGATAGACAGGTACAGGCAAGCCTATGAATCGAATATATCCCCATTCGAGGCCTTCCGCGGACGTGAGACGGCCAGGGCATTTCATCGCATGGGTGTCCTCGAGAGGATAATTTACTCTTTGACAAGGGTTGTGTTGGCGAATCGGCTGAGTAGGAATTTGTTTGTTGGGTATTGTCTTGCGCTGCATATCCTTGTGTTCTGCGTCGTTTGGTATTCGGCGATCGTGGAGGTTGAGAGGCATGGTGCTGCCGGAATGGCGGCTGCGGCGGGGGCGGGGATTAATGCCGGTGGCGGTGGTGGGATGGGTGTCGGGGCAGGAGCGTTCGATGATGGGGAGTGAGTTGGTGGATGGGTAGATTTTAGATGTGAGTGGGAAGGAAGGAAGGGATGGGGAAAAGGGGGTGGGGACTTTTCTTTCTTTCTTCTTTTCTCTGTTTTGTATGTGTATATTGTGGAGTATAATGTTTTTATTAGTGGTGGTGGTGGTAGCTCTTAAATCATTTTCTTGTCCATAAAGGTAGGCGATTGATGCGCCGTGATTAGGGGAAATAAACATTTATTGTTTTCATTTGGGGGGGGGGGAGCACAGAGCAAAACACAACCATTGTACTGTATTCAATCTACCATAAACGCTATGAAAATGAGAGGGTATCTAATATACGATAGAAGAGCTGACCAAGAAAAAGGAGAAAAAAGACAAAAGCTCGACGCTGTGTATCCCTCCAACTTCCCCTTTCACCCTTCCACCACCTTCTCCCACACGAACAAAGACAAAGACAAAAAAAAACTAGGGCAAAAGAGACTCCACCAACATGCGCCCACTACAAAAGAAAGCTACTATCCTCCTGTACTCATCAGATCCCCCCAGCGGCGGCTCTATCAGCTTCGAGCTTCTCCACCACCACCACCTCATCATCACTAGAGGCACTGCCACTACTCCCGCCATAGTCATCATCAAAAAAGATTCTGCCTTGGTTCTCCATCTCTTCTAGTAGGCCGGTGCTGCTGCTGTTTCCGTCCATGTTGGTTGAGCGCTCGGTGGGAGACCAGGAGAGCCAGGTGAATTTTTTCTTCCCCTGTCCTTCCTGCTCCTGCTCTCCCCGAGGAGGGGGAGGGGGAAGGGGAGTAGAAGGAAGGGGTGATGGTTTCCTCCCCCGCATCTGACCCCCGCCGACAAGTTCCGTCTTCCCAACACCGCGCGTAATCCTCCGTCCCCGCTCGAGAACCCTCTCAACCACCAACCTATTCTTGACGAACTCCAATTTCGGAAATGTGCACCTCTGCCCGACCTCAAGCATCCTCCCCAACCTCTCCACTGTCGGATCGGATAGTATATACCAAAAATCACTCACCCTCGTCCTCGGCCAAATTGTGATATTCCCATCGAACTTTTGTAAGAAAACACTGCTCCAATCCTGACTCAGCGGTCGGGGCAATAGCTCCAAGTGCCGAAGTACTTTTAACCATTTCGCCATGTCGAGTTTTAGGTATTGCTCTAGCGCGGAACCTAAGAAGCCCCCGCGCCAGCCCTTTCCTTTCCTGTGGGTTACCGGACGACCGACCGAGCCGCGGGGCGAGAAGAAGAAGATGTTCACGTGTGGGTTTACCTGCGAGACTATGCTGAAGGTTACGTTGAAGTGCGTGTTTAGCGCACGCAGCGGGATGTCCGTGCGGAGTGAGCCGTCTTTCCATTTGTGGCCGAAGGAGAAGGGGGTTATTGTGAAGGGGTGGTGCGGGGTTTTATTCATTAGGACTACGGGGTTGAGGATGCCCGGAACAGCGGCGGAGGCGAGGACTGCGGAGAAGATGCAGCAGTCTGGGGCTGTGAGGTAGTTTAGGAGGATGGAGGGGCTGTGTAGGAAGGGGGGTTACGTCAGTATGGCTGGCAATACTAGGGGGAGGAGGGAGGACGGACGAGTGGGGATCGGAGGGTATGCAGGAAATATTTAGGATTCGTCCCGTGCGTTCGTAGGCTTCTTTGAAGGTTAGGCTTCCACGCGTGAACCAGCAGAGACGCCGGGCCCAGTCCACGCTGTCGAAGCGTGCGCCAGTCTTCCACCAGCGGTAGAGCCAGGTCTGTTGCGCATTTGTTAGTGTGGAGGGAGGGAGGGGCAAGAAGCAGAACGTACAAACATATCGTCATGGCACGCAGTGATTTTCTGGGCGAGTGCTGGAACAAGTAACTTCTTTAGTTCCTCGTCTGTTCGAGTGCAGACCAGTGCTGCGACAAGTGCTCCCCCAGAAGTTCCTGTGATGACGGTTGGGAGAAGGCCGGCGTCTAGGTGTGCCTTTACGACGCCAAAGTGATAGTAGCTAGAGTGGCTTAGCAAGTGATAATTTGTGAATGAGTTTGCGAGTGGGGATCATACGCAAAGCTGGCGCCGCCAGATAGGCATAAAGCTGTTCGTCCGTAATTGCCAGATAGATGCTTGAACAGCGCTCTCTTCTCCTCCATGTCCAAGGAATTCGTCTCGAGCAAGAACTTTAAACTTTTCTCTACTACTCAATGTTAGAACCTTATGGGTGAGGAGTATGCGCAACGGTTTAAACATACGCTCCTGAATAAACTCCTGCACCCGATCTTTGGTCCCGTAATACGTCTGCGAGTACATCCTAAAGCTTTCAATTCCGGCAAAATTACTCTTGACGCAAGCCTTCACGAGCTCCCTAAGGTGGTCGACAGTTCTGTTCCCTTTGGTCGTGCCCCCGCCCCCGCCATCACCACCGTTCCTCTCCTCTGAGTTTGGCTGGCTTTCCCCGTTCACCGTGCTCTCCGCTCGTTCCTCTTCCTCGGCTTTCTGTCGAAGGCGCCATAGATCCGCCACAACCTTCTTTACCGTCGAGTAGTCATAGTAGGCAAACGCATCCTCAGCTCTCCAAGCGTCAGCACCGAGATAGCTATCCAGCTCCTTCGCTGCAAGTTTCCACTCCTCGTAATTCCTCGTGGAGCGGAGCTTTCGGCGAAGGCGCGCCCGTCGTCCGCGCCAGGTTATCCAGTATTCGTATTGGGAGATGTAGAAGCGGGTCATTAAGTAGAGAATTCTAACAATACCCCCGGTCAAGTAAGTAAGAAAATGTGTGAGCCTTCGGGAAGGGTGGGGAAGACCTACGAAAGGATGAGGAGCCAGGCAGACACAATCATCAGCAACGGCCATTTGAGTAATTGGTAGACGAAGCCTTCTCTCGTCTCGTCCTTTCCTCTTTTGGGTCGCTTCTTTGGCCGCTTTCGTCGGATCCGCTGCTTGATTGGTTTCCAGTCGTTCAAGGCCGTGATAAAATCTTCGTCTGTGGCGTCGGGTGCGTGGACGGCCTTTTCGAAAGCAGCGATGTCTGGAGTGAGGTGTCAGGTTTGAGGGGAGTGGAAAGTATGGGGAACCGACTTACCGGCTTCATCAACAAAGTCTGTGTCAAAGTCTGGCAGTTCCTGTTCCGCTTCTCTCCCTCCCTCCTGCTTCTTCTGCGGCGTCGGCCCGTCGGATCTATTCCAGCCTGCCATCTTGACCAGCGTTGCTGTAGCAACTCGCCAGCCCACTCACTCATTCACTCTTAGTATCGTCAGGTTGCAAGTTGCGACAAATGGAGATGTTAAAGGTTATTCGCAGACCGGGAACTGCAGAATCAGAGGTTATCCGCAAGTCTCAGGTGTTGGGGAGGGAGGGCTGGGACACAAGGGGGGGAGATGTTGGCCCCCCCCAACGTTGCGTCACTCGCGTGATCACCGGCCAGAACCTAGCTGGTCCCTGCTCCTGTCACCCGCCCTTTTTTGCTTGTTGTGGGCGATCAGCCGGGGTTTGGCTGTCCTATTGAGGGGAAAGGTTAGTTACTCAGCGGGGATTTACCCTTTTCTTTACCACGAGCACTCGAGTACAGTACAGCACTTGCCGGTGAGAAAAGGGCAGCTTGATTTGTGGATTTGCTCCCGGTGCATTAAATTTGTGCAATCATGGGGAGTGTCTTTTTTTCACAATTCATGGTTTTGAGATTCCTTCTGGAATCTACATACTTGTATCACTGCACCGGTACCGGTATCATAGCGGACTGTTACGGGGTTCCAGGATCTCGCCTCTGAAAACGGTGGGTGCCGCGCTTGGTTGGGCCGTACCCTACTCCACATGCGCAGGGCGAAATACCAGTACTGGCCAGTATGAATACAGTAGGGCTCATCTCCGGTAGTCTGGATCGAATCTGGGGTCGAGGCAAGGGCCTAATCCCAGGGTTAGATGTTACCCGACCTTGGCGATAAAGTACGATTGTTTAATACCCGTAATCTATGATATCATACCCAATGCCATGGTGCGCCATACCAATAATACTACATCACCGAGTACCGTTTGTTCTCGTTTGTGCTTGGTTCATGAGCTACAAAGGGCGGGCTACGTATAGCCATCTACCATACTCGTAAAGGTACCCTTTTGTACCCTATGTGATCAGAGTATCCATTACTATGTTCCCGCCGTCATGTCCCGACGGATAAGTATGGATATCGGCTTCTAGCATGCAGCACAATACCGTATGGCCATTCCGCCCGCTAGCCTATACGAGCCCTAGTGCGCAGTATTCGTAGCCTCCTGGAAGGGCCTCATTGTGTTTAGCAGCCTTCTTATCATACCGGTAATAGTAATGCCTCAATAAGCTATTTACATAACCCTCACGAAGCCCTCACAGAAAAGGCCAATACGACAAGCGTGGTTATCTGGGGGTTAGAGGTAGTGCTGTAGGAATGATATGTATCCTGTGGGATGGGCCCTCCCTCTGGCATGCTTCTTGGAATTCGAAGTCTGGTGTGATATGCGAAGCATGCCATTGGTAGTTTTTGAAAGATCTGCCGTCTGAAGCAGGATTCGAATCCCCGGAAAAGGTCGAACAATACCTTACAATCCATTAAGCTGTTTTCAGGTACCAGTCTTGCTCTAGTATACATCCCAACCCCCAAAGGTTTAACCGGCGGTAAGTGTTCAACCGGTAGAAGGTCGGAAGGTCGGAAGGTCGGATTCGTTGATTGGCCAGGTTAGCGCCCTGTGGGTAAGTCTGTTCCTTTAACAGGTGATGTTATATTCAAAGTAATTAGTGTGATAGTCTTGTCTATCGCCGTGCGAAAAGTGAGCGAAATTCAGCACAGATAAAGAAAGGATACCCCAAGGAAATCGAGTCTTTCTGACTTTGTTCAAAACTTTGGGCTGTGTTGTATAGAGGGCTGCCGAGTTGAGCTGATTTACAGTACTCGAGTACCGTACTAGTACTACGATAACTTGCCGGTACGACACTGAAGCCGCCATGACTATGTCGTGAAAACTCTTGCAATTGGCTACCGTATCCCAGTACGCCTCAAACCTCCAAGGCCTAGGGCAAAAGGTCTTGGAAAGGGTTAGTGCTTCCTGTGGTGATACCGATAAGATCAGGCTTCAGGACATGTTGGATCTCAATGCCTGCTATGATATGCCCGAGTAGGCGATTGTGCTACCGGTAACTTGCCAGACTAAACCTATCCTGGGCCGAGGAAGAGATAACATAATCCTCTGCAGATCTCATTCCGCAATTGTCCGGCAACCTTCTTTCCGCGAGTGGTACAGTGGGTGCCTGAGCGTGATGACCGAATGAATTTGGGGAGGGACCCAAAAGTTCCGCAACACTGTGTACATCTCAACACTAACAGACCAAAGATTTCCGAACCGGGGGGCCCGGAATTCCGGGGCCTGGAAAGTTCTGGCGTCTTATGACAATTTTTCTCAGTCGCTCATTTGTCATCTCACAGCTTTGCTACCAAAGGGATAATAAAGCAAAGTTCCCCGAGCGGGGTGCGTCGGAATTCCTTGCGTAACGGAGAGAACGAGGGAGAGCAAAGGGGAAGAAGGAATACTGATATCATCCAATGGCACAATCGTGGGCCGCTCAATCCTCATCCTCCTCCTCACAATCTAATAACTCCGCTGCTACTGCCGCACCCCACACCGCTGCCCATCCCCCGAACGGTACCAATACTGGTACCGAGCAGAATGCACTGTCTCCGTCGGAACTGTTCAAGTGTTCGGTGTGCGACAAGGGATTTGAACAAAGTGAGTTTTCTCTCTTTTTTTCCCCCCATTTTCGTTTCCCCCCGTTTAGTGCAAGTATTGCTGCATGTTTGATGCGGTTCGCACTTGCATACCCGGTATGGGTGGAGGAGTGGGAGAACTTGTGCAGTTAGTTTATCGATACGATGTGGCGATAAGGGAAAGAGAAGAAAGGGGGCTGGCTGACTGGTTGTATGCGTGTCACGTTTTGATCTGAACAGGATCGTCACGCGATAGACACCAGCGACGATGTCGGCAGAAGCAGATATCTGGGACCATTCCCAGGAAGAAGAGCTGTGCATTATGCACCCAAGCGAAAACCAGGTGTGACCTATTAACGCCATCCTGCTCAAGGTGTAAAAATAAAGGCCTTGAATGCCACTACTACCACCAACCACCCCCACAGCACTCCCACCCCCATCACTATCCAACAGCAACAACAACAACCCCTCTTCGCACAACAACTCTGACCCACCGCCGCTCTCCTGTCAGTTTCTCACAAGAAATCTCCCTCCCAACCCCGCCATGCACAGACAGCGGCCTGTCGGAGGAACTCTCAGATGAGAGCCTACACCACACTGAGAATCACAGAAGCGGCAGCAGCAATAACGGAATGGGGGACATGGAGATAGCAGACTGGGGCGACATAAACCACAGTCTTCTCGAGTGGAACATATTCACCGGGTCGGCTGGGGACATGGAACTCCACAACGTATGCACAATCGGGAGTGAAACCCCCCTATCTTCTCCGGGCGCCTACCAAAACCTTTACAGTCCGAACCACCTAGGAAACCCGATGGACCAGCAGATACGCCTCGCTCCGCGGCCCCCGGTATCCGTCGAGTCGTTCAAGCAGATGCGGAAGAACCGTGTTGACACCGTCCCTGCCCCGGGTCCCAAGAATAAGTTCGTCTTCGTTGACAGGGTGTGCAGGGCGTATCCGAAGATGATTACTGGCAGGAATGGACCTCCGCCGTTTATACACCCATTACATCTGGTTCCTGGGAGGATGACGAGCGCGTTGGCGAATTGTAGGGGGCTGGTGGATATGTATAAGGCTATGACACCGGATAATAGGTCGTTCGTCATGAAATCTATTGCGAATGAGCATGGGAGGATATTGGCTGAGGCGGAGGTTGGTCTTTCTCCTCGTGACTACCCTTTTGACATTATGGGGAAAGATGAGAATCTGACATGAGGCTTTATCGCTCGTTAGTATGTGCGAGTGGGTGAAGTGGAGAAAATAGGTGTGCTACAGGCCGCACTTATATATGGAATAATTCGACATTTCGAGCATGATCCGACGTTTGATAGAGCTGCTATGGTTTCTATGGAAGTACGTGCACACACACCCCTCTAGCATTCATAACCCCTAGAGTTAATGCGCTCCTTCTCCCCAGACGATGGCGGTAAACGTTGGCGTAGCCGACATCATCGCAAAAGGCGAGCTGGAAGGCGTAAGACCGGCCTGGGACGAATGGATTATAGCGGAATCCAAACGCCGGTCCGCATCCCCCTTCCCCCTCACCTCCTTGACCCTACTAACTTCGACAGAACAATGATAGCCGTCTACATGCTCGACGGCTCATTCCACTACGCCCACAACATCCCAACCTTCACCTGCGGCGAGCTCCAAGGGCTACTCCTTCCGACCCCGACCACCCTCTGGCAATCGTGCGACCGCTCCAGGTGGGAGTATGAGTACGAGAACTATCTCTCAGACCTCCGTGGCCGGCGGCTGCCCAAAATGGCAGACATATTGTCGAGTGAGCTGGCGTATTTCAACATCGAGGAGTGGATTAGCAGGATGGATAACTTTGGCGTCACGGTTTTGGCTATGGTGGAGAATTGTCGGGAGAATGTGCCAGATGCGGTTGAGGAGGGGGGGGGTTTGGGCTAGACGGAGGAGGGGTGGGGGTTTCTGTTTTGGATAGGTCTGCTTTCGGGTTACCTGTCGCTCTATACCAAGATTTCTTGTTTTCTCGAAACTGCGTTGCTCACGCACGCCTTTTTCTGGATCGTCGGTGTTTAGGATGTTGGCATTGTCTTTGTTGGGGATTTTTTCCCTCTCGTTTCCTCTTTTAACTGTAGTAATGGGCCGGGTTGGATTAACTTATTCTCTTATAAGTTAGAGGTCATTCTTCGCTGTACTTGAAGAAAGAGAGCAAAGAAGCTGGAGGGAGGCTTGCCGGGGGGTGCTGTCTCTGTTGGCTGGATAATGTTCTATAAGTATCTTAGAGCATAATGCTATATGGTAGTGAGCCGTTTTTAAGAAAATTGCCAACATAAGCTTTTGAAGTGTGATAGGCCTGGCGGCTGGCCGTCAAGATCTAGCTAATTGTCCGAGTGATACTCCGTGCAGCAGTTTGGCCGAGTCACTGGTCTCATTGGTGGTCCAGACTTTGTTTACAGCATGGCCCTACTCTAGGCGGGGGGGGGTATCGCGTAATTGGTGGTCTGTGTGAGTGGGGGGGCGTGCCATTGCTGAGAGAAACCCCGTTTCACGGAGACTTTTTGTCTGGCGACTGTACCATAACTCGACGGGGGATAATTTCCTCTAGTCATTCCCGCAGGCAAAATTTGTAAGTTTGAAGCATGTCACGTCTGGGCTCTGGTATGGCATGTTTGTTCGCTCCCGTACGGGTGTTGGAGGGGTTAGGGAAGGTATGGTGCCGCGAGCGGGCCTGCGGGGAAAAAGGGTGTGATCCTGGAGTGTGTGTGTGAGAGATCTGGAGGAGGCGATGGGAGAGGGATTGGGGTTGGGATTGCTTGGGGTTCGTGTGGTTGGATATTCTTGTGGTGTCGTGTGCGCACTTGTTCGCCCCTGTTTGTTAATGTTACTGTGGGAGAGAGGAAGGAGAGGAAGGGGCTGGTGTTGTGCTTGAAGGGGGATTGTTGGGGGAGGTTCGATCTCGGGCTTGGACTTTGTGCCATCTCGGAATCTCGCTCGGTGCCCGACTTCTAACTCTAGTGTCGGGGACGATTCGGTAATGTAATGTTCGCACCACATCGCAGATAGAATACCCCGTGCCGGCCGCCGCAACATGCCACGGTGTATCCCCATCGCCCAGACACCCAAGGTTGACATCAACTTGGTGTCGATGAATAACATCCGAACGGCACTCGCATTCCCCTCCACGGAAGCGGAGTATAGCGGCGTGGGCCGTCATGGGGGATTGACATCTGGGCGGGGATGAGCCAGCAATGGCCTGGCGACCTCATCGTATCCGTAGTGAACGGGCCGATCAGCGGCGCGCTGTACTGGAAGCTGTCGGGATTCGATGGCACATAGTACGCATACATTTCGCCCACGTTCGTATCTTCCGGCCGATTGACAAGCAGCACAACTGTACCCGCAAAGCAGCGGGGTGTAAGGGTATGCACAGCGTGGAAGTGTCGGCGCCGCTGTTCGGCAGGGATGTTACGATTTGCAAGTTCGGGGTCAGGGCGGCTTGGGGTGGTATGATATGCGCATAGACTGTTGCAGCTCCTTGCGATTTTGGAGAGTACTGTGAGGATTTGGTGGACGGCGGGGGTTGCATTCGTCTCATGTGCGGAGAAAAATGCCTGCGGGCACTGTATTATAGGATCCTCAGCTAGAGCTGCATAGAAAGGAACGACCTCAGACGCCGAGTGGGTTTTTGAAGGACGTCACACTAGCTCAGATCTGTTGCTGTGGAGAATTAATTCGTTGGGGAGGTCGGGGGAGGACATTTTGTCGGGTGATGGTGTAATTTGCAGGGATAGTTGGTTGGTTTCAGCTGAACCGTCTCGTCTACGGTATCGTTAAAGTAAACTTAAGGTTGCAATACTGGTAACTTATCAGCTGGCTCCTTCCGGCTCAGATACCAGCACAGCATTAGCCGTGATGGGCTGAACCCTGCGAAACCATAACTGGCATACCGGCGCCGTGACAATGGCTTCTCGACGAAATTGCCCTCTCGCTGGAGAGCAGAGACTCGTTAGCAACGTCACACAAGTCTCGTATAATAGAGCGTCCTATATATCAGAGCCTCCACTGCCCCCTGCTTAAGTATGCTCCAAGACAGAGATAAGGGTATCCGAGTGACTATCCATGATGGGTCTGTAGGACTAACTGTACCTAGGAGATGAGGACCGCACCAGATGATTCCTAATGAGGCGTTGTGGTACACATGTACGCCAGCAATCTGCTAATGATTATATAAAGGAAAACTAGGTTTCCCTTACCATGTTTTAGTAAGTTTAGTCTATCTATGAATGCGTTGAGTTGGTCGCTATGAAGGAATACCCTGTGCTGCGATAACGGTTTAGTTTTGGCGGATATGGCGGTGTAAGCCGTAGCACTCTGCCGGAGCAAGGGGCGCGGGGAGAGGAAGAAAAGTCTGCACTGAATTCGGAGATGCAGGGTGTTTTTTCTGTTCTAGGTAAAGGGAGGTAAATTGTGTGCAGGGTGATATGCGATTTCCTGTTCGTAGAGGGTAAAGATGCTTGTTCTTCGTCTTTGCTGTTTCTGGGTCCTGAGCCTGGTTTGGACTAAAAGAAATGCTGGTATTTTAGGAGGGTCCTGTAGTCTGTGACAACTAAAGCTAGAGCTCGGATGGACAACGCATGAAAGCAGATGTCTTCGGATGGATTAACCAAACTAAATTCTGTACTGTACGATAAGGGGCCTCAAGGCTGGGTAACGTAAACTTCTTAGAGGCCGTGCTATTGGGCAGAGTCGGCATATTCTACTTGTATCATACATCCTGGATAGTAAGCTGCTAGTCATCAACAAGTTCGAGTATTGAGTCCTCCAGAGAAACGGTGTTAGACTGGCAGTGCGGAAGCTGCCAAGGGGACTGAGAGCCCATCTTGCGGTGGTCACAGGATCGATGGGATAATTCTTGCACTCTTCCCAGAAACTAAAAATCTGTTTTAATATTACCGTAGAAACTTCCCAAACTCTCTATGCCAGCCACCAGATTGTCGCGCTCTAATTGGCTAGCATGACGGACCGTGGCCGCACGTCTACTCTCCGATTGGCCGCAACCCGTGAATGGTGGGCTTGGCTGCATAGCGAGTTTGGCAAGGTTTTACGGTAGACTATCTCATCTTTCTTGTACTCGTGCAAAGGTTGGGGCGAGCGCCCGCACCCCCGAATGTTAGTAGGCGCAGAACCAGGCACCCTCATGTAAGCCTGCAAAACATGAGTGCCCCCGGTTGTGATCCACAGACGGCGCCTTAATTTTTTCGAAGGAAAAATAAGGCGCAACAAAAAAAATCAGGCGCAACAAAAAAAACTACGACTAAGGCGCAACAGAAACAAATCAGGCGCAACAAAAACAAATCGGGTCGATGGGGCGGCTTTCCGTCTCTGGTGGGATTCTGGTTCCGTACGTTCACCCACGATGCCGAGAACACGTTAAAACCCCCTCTGCTTTTCAACCCCTCTGCTTTTACACCCAGGACTCCTCACGGCAAGTCACCTATTCTAAAACCCATCCTCCATACTATCCTAATTTACAAAATATAGGACATGTCTCAATACCTCTATAACAATATCAACTCTTCTATTAGTCAGAATTACATCACGATGGCTTATGAGCGGCCACAAATTCTAGCCTGGTTATCCCCACTAGACCCTCGAGTCCAGCATAAGAAAGTTCAGGCAATGCGGGTAGACAACGTGGGACACTGGTTTTTGGAAACTGAGGAATTCAGGAGCTGGTACGATGGTAGTGGGAGCTGTGGATCTGATAGCGCGGTATTGTTTTGCTGCGCGCATTCAGGTGTGGGTAAAACATTTATCAGGTAAGAGAAACAACCCCGGAGTGGGGTGAAAGGGGCACGCTTACAAATCGCAACGTTAGTTCCTTAGTAATTGATAAACTCTGCGATCAAGCAAGAAGACAAAGCACTGTTGTTGTCTGCTTCTACCTCGACCACGCCTCTCAAGGGGAGCAGTCCCCGACTGATGTCCTGGGCTCCCTATTGAAGCAGCTCGTCAGTGGACTAGACAAGATTCCAAAAGAGGTTATTGATTTTTTTCGGGACGAGAAGATGGCCATTGGTGGCCGGGAACTGCGATTCGCTCAAATAGAGAAGCTTCTTCAGAATATCGTATCCTCACAGCGCACTGTTATATGTATCGACGGTCTCGATCAATGCAGGGTAAGGGATCGACTCAGGCTTCTTAATTCACTAAGAGAAATCCTTCAGAAATCGCTGGGGACTCGACTATTCCTGACCGGAAAACCCGATATTCAGAGTGAGATTAAAACGCAACTTGATGGAGCACTCACAATTGTGTCCAAAACTTCTACCAAGGGTGATGTCAACAGTTTTCTCTGTGCCAGACTAGATGAGGATCCAGCTCCCGATGCGATGGATGATATCCTGAGAGCAGATATTCTAAATAGAATTCCCCAAACTATGCCTAACGTGTACGTATCAACCTCAATGGGAAATCCACCTTGAGTTATCCTCTGACAGATTCATCTCCAGACTCGGACTAGTTGCCATCAAGATCGATGAAATCCTACGAGAAACAACTATCCTTGGTAGGCAACTGAGACTTAGCGCGATTACCGGGAGCAATTTGGGACTGTATTCCGGGCACAGCACCCTAGACCCGTATAGTAGCTACCCTACTAGCGATTTCCAATTCATCCCCATGGGTTTAGAGGATATCGATCCCGGGCCTACACGGAATCGCAGGTAAGGGCACAGGCTCCAATTCCCTGTCTTCCAAAATACTCTTACTGGCAGCCGTGACTAACCATCTGAAATTGGCCTGGTAGTCCCTCGGAAAGCTCGTACTACACCCACTTGGCTAGTATGCCACAAGCAGCCTCCCCGAGTCAATTAACTGCTGCCATCCCCAGCCCTGACCTATTCCCTTGCCAAGGCGACCCACCCACCCAAGCCACCAGGCACAACACCAACCAAAGTAGCAGCCGCCCCCATCCTAATCTCAATTCCCCCCAATCTTCGGCTAGGCAGCACCAACCGCCGGCCATTAGTCCCCAAGGCGGGGAACTTTACCCCAACCAGCCCACGCGTAACAATGGGGATCAGGATTCTGGAGCCCGTCACCCAAGCCCACACGGTGATGTATGTATCTGTGGACAGAGATTTGTGCGCCCGACAGACTTTGGGCGACACCTAAGGACGTCGAAGAAGCATAATGGTACTCCGAGAGGACCGGCTTGTCCAGAGCCCGGCTGCCGGTCGACTAGGAAATTTACGAGGGTCGATAATTTTAAGACTCATTATCTAAGGAACCATAGAAAGAGTCGCGCTGAGGCGGATAGCGTTATTCAAGCTTGGAGGTCTCACGCTCTACCTCCTTAGCACACGTGAGTGTCGTGCTAGAATGTGGAAATACGGGAGTACCGGTACAACAAGGACTGCGGCGCTTGAGAAGGGGCAGTGATGGAGCAAGGGGAGAACAGAGAGGAGGGAGCGAGAATTTGTAGATCTCTCTTTAGGGGGTTTAGAATAATGGGGTGCTAAGGATGGGGGTGTGGTGGTGGTACTGGGGTGGGAAATTTTAATATAATCATGGCTTGAGTTTTTTCTTGTGCTTAATTTCACTGGGGCGTCATTATCTGAGCATACCCCAAGTTTGCGCTACAATCCCAAAGGAAATATATATGAGACATGGCTGGCACTAGGAAAAAGGTAAAAATCTTGTCTCGGGAATAAGCGATATCTCCGGAGGATGTCGTATTGACAGGGAAAGCGGTGAAGGGAGCCTGAAGAGTATAAAGATAAATTTATCTGACTTATACGAAGTAGCCACAGAATATCCTAGACCCAACTAAAACTGGCTTACTACCTAAAGGAATGTAATTCAACATAAAAGAATAATGTGGGAAAGCGCATATGAGACGGGGATATTGTTTATGGGGAACGGAAGACTATATCCAACAGTTCATGTTGGAATAGTACTGTACTTTCTAGTATATACTTTCTATATCTTCGGGTAGGGCAGAGCCTATCTCTATCCTTCTATCTCTGCTTAAGGCTGTCCAGGTTCAAGATACCTGGCTTTCTCTCCCTCCCATGTCATTACTTGATCAATTGACCGAATATGCAATTCTTTTCTCACCCATATTCTCCTATCTTCAGTATCGTTAGCTTGAAGTTCTTTTATACTGCTATCCTATATTATTGTCTCATGGCATAAATAGTGTGTATCTCTGGTCCTCTCGTCCTCATTTCAGCTCTTCAATCTCTCTCTCGCTCTCTAGTCCCGGGATACAGTTCAATCATTCCATCTTCGATAGTTCAAACCATAAAAAGGACGAGTGATATCTCGTGATGGTGACTTTACCTGTGACCACCTGTGGACGTGTCTTTCTCTAACACGCTAGGGATAGGATAGACGGTAAGTAGAGGAGAGCAGTGCTAAGGTGAATGTCCTGTTCAGAGGGTGAATCAGTGCACACCCCGCATGAGGATGGCTTCCGCAGCAGCTCAGTAAATTGGGAGCCTTTCCCCGTATGATACTGCCTTTATTTATTGTCGATAGGATTCTATTATTGTGTAAGCACCTGTAGATACCGAGTCGGTAAAAGTGCAAGCTATCACGAACGGTTTTTTTCCCTCACACTTCGCCCCACTTTAGTTCCAGATACTCTACTCAGTCCCTCATTTTAGCCGGCAGCGCACGCACAATACGGATTCTCGATGCAGTTGGTGGACTTCTCAATCAATCAGCTGATGCTTTTCTCTTTATGCCTGGATTTTGTCTTATGCCAGCGTGGAAACAATTTGTTGAAAGTGGCTCAAGGGCTGGGTAGACTTTGGTTCTTCCGTCGGCTTTTGGAGGCATGGCTGTATGGTCTTTTCAGCAAAATTCAGGGCACAAAAATTTGTGGCAGAAATCTGGCTTTAATTTTATATAGTTAGATGTATGATACAAAGTTTATATCCTTTCACATTGAATGTTCCCCCCCATCAGGAACGATGAGTCTTGGCTGAGAGTCATCAATTTAAGCTTTTGTCTCATGTGGCGATTCATTTCAGGATGATTAAGCTTACTTTCCATACGCCCCACCTTAATTTGACCTCTTAGCGCGAGGTCCAATTATTCTAGTTTCTACGATATGATATGATACCATAAAAGATTCCAAACCATTCAACTGTAGAAGATGTCATCCTAGAACAGATAGCACAGTACAAGTATTGTTCCGGATTATTAAGTGCCATTCTGCACCCGTGCTGTTTTTGTGACCAGTCCCAAATCTTCAATGTAACAAATAAGTTGAGTGTATCGGGATTGTGAATTGAACGCCTCTTGCGTTGGAGGGCAGCACAACCCTAACCCTTGTTCTAACTTGTTCGAGTAACTATTTTGTATTCCCATAGGCGACCCCTCAGTAAAACATTTTGGGCATTCCGGTTTTTACGGTACTCGGACTCGGACTGCCGGTAGTTGGCATCAAGATCGACGAAACCCTCCGAGAAACAACCATCTCTGACAGGCGACTGTGACTCAGCGCAATGACCGAGAGAAATTTGGGGCAGTACTTTGAACCCGGCACTCTAGACTCGTATAGTCGCTACCACGCCAACTACTCCCGACTCATCCCTATGCAATCTCGGGATCTCGCTCAATGGGTGACTTCTAACTCTAGTACCGGGGACGGCTTGGTAGTGTCCGCGCCGCCTCATCGCGGCCGAAATACTCCCCGTCGGCCGCCGCAACATGCAACGGTGCATCCCCATTGTCCAGACATCCAGGCGCGGATGCGCCAGCAATGGCCTGGCGACCTCATCCTATCCGTGGCGAACGGGCCCGATCAGTGGCGCGCTGTACTGGAAGCTGTCAGGATTCGATAGCACACAGTACACATGCAGGTCGCCCACGTTCACGCCTAGGTCCGGCCGATTGACAAGCAGCACGGCCGCTCTCAAAGCAGCGGAATGTAAGGGCATGCACTGCGTGGAAGTGCCGGCGCCGCCGTTCGGCAGGGCTGCTACGATTTGCATGTTCGGGGCCAGGACGGCTCGGAGGAGTATGATGTGTACCTAGATTGCTGCAGCCTCTTGCGGTTTTGGAGAGTATTGTGAGGATTTGGTGGACGGCGGGGGTTGCACTCATCTCGTGTGCCAAGAAAAGTGCCCGCGGGTACTATATTATAGGATCCTCAGCTACCCTGTCTAAAGCTGTATAGAAGAGAGCGGCCTTGGAAACCGAGTAGGCTTTTGAAGGCACAGGACGTCACACTAGCTGAGATCTTTTGCTATCTGGAGAATTAATTCGTTGGGGAAGTCGGGGGAGGACATTTTGTCGGGTGATGGTGTAATTTGCGGGGTTGGTTGGTTGGTTTCAGTTGAACCATGTCGTTAAAGTAAACTTAAGGTTATAGTATCAGCTGGCTCCTCCCGCCTCAGATACGGCATTAGCCGTGATGGTCTGAACCCTGCGAAACCATACCTGGCATACCGGCGCTGTGACAATGGCTTCTCGATGAAATTGTCCTCTCGCTGGAAAGCAGAGACTCGCTAGCGGCGTCACACAAGTCTCGTATAATAGAGCTTCATGTCTATCAGAGCCCCCACTACCCCCTGCTTATGAATGCTCAAGGGTGGAGAAATAAGGGCATCCGAGTGACTATCCATGACGGCTCTACAGAACCTCACAGGGTATGAGGACCGCACCAGATGATTCCCAATGAGGCGTAGTGGTACGCACGTACGCCAGCAATATGCTAATGATTATAGGAAAGCTAGATCTTCCTTACCATGTTTTAGTAAGTTTAGTCTATCTATGGATGTCTTGGGTTTGTCGCTATGAAGGAATACCTTGTGCTGCGATTGCGGTTTAGTTTTGGGGGGTATGGCGGTGTAAGCCATCGCACTCTGTCGGCGCAAGGAGCGCGGGGGGTGCAGAAATGTCTGCACTAAATACAGAGGTGCAAGGTGTTTTTTCTGTTCTAGGTATGGTACAGGGAGGTGGCTGTGAGATGGGTTGTATGTAGGGTGATATGCGATTTGCTGTTGGTAGAGGACAAAGATGGTTGTTTCTCCGCTTCTGCTGCTTCCGGGTCCCGAGCCTGGTTTGGTTGGGCCAACAGCAATGCTAGCACTTAGGAGGGTGTCGTAGTCTGCACCCCTCAAAGCTAGAGCTCGGAGAGACACCCGCGAAAACAGGTGTCCTCGCATGGATTAACTAAACTAATTCTGTGTCATAAGGGGTCCCAAGGAAGATGAGATAATATTAAAGAGCTTTTTGGTTTCTGGGAATAATGCAAGTATTATCCTATCGATCCTCTGAGCACCACAAGAAGGGCTCTCAACCCCCTTGGCAGCTTATGCACTACCAGTCCAACCCCGTTTCTGAACTCGAACTTGTTGATGACTAGCGGCCTTACTATCCAAGATGTAGAATACGCCGGCTCAGCAATAGCACGGCCGCTGTAACAACTGGAATGATCGAGAATCTGGCTAGGAAGTTTGCATTGCCCCGCCTTGTACTCGTGCCAAGGCCACAGCGAGCAACCCCGGAACGAGGAAGGTCTCTTGTTCTGGGAATCTTTTTATTTCTCAAAGAGGATCTCCCCGCAGTGTTTTCTCCCTGTAATTTATAGGGGAATTCTGGATATCTCAGCCTGATTACTAACTGTTCCGATTTTTTATGGTAATGGCTCTCGGAGTTCTTAGGTAGACTACAGTACCGGAATTTTCTGAGCCTGCGGGCAATATGCCGGATAGCTAAGGTTTGCACCGGTTCGGGCCATCTTCAACATACCAATAGCCCCCATACAACCAATTAGCCGTGGTGAATGCTTTCAAAGTCGTTCGGGGGGTCCATACATAGCCCCACCAACACTTCCAAGCCATAGGAAAATACTCGTAGGGGGCGGCGCATAAAGGTGGGGGCGCGGTCCTCGCAAAAAATGCGAACAACGGAGAGCGCTGGCTACCTAGATACCGAGGGGGCCCCGTCCATACCCGGTACTGCCACTGATCACCCGGAGCGTTGTGCACTTTAATGTGCGAATTCCGAGCAAGGCCGCTATTCCCCCCTAATGGGGCGTGGTGTGATGCTCGTTCCATACGTTCACCCACAAGGCTGAGAGTTTGCGGCAAAACCCCTCTGTATTCCTATCCAGAACTCCACACTGCAAGACAGTCATTCCAAAACCCACCCTCCACACTATCCTAATCAGTAAGACCCGGGACATGTCTCAATATCTCTATAATAATACCAACTCTTTTTTTTTTTTTAATGGTCTAAATTACATTACTGTGGCCGATGAGCGGCCACGAATTCTGGCCTGGTTATCTCCACTAGATCCTCGAATACAGCATAAGGAAGTTCAGGACAGGCGGGCAGACAATGTGGGAGAATGTTTTCTAAAAACTGAGGAATTTAGAAGTTGGTGCGATGGTGGATCTGATAGTGGGTCATTATTTTGCTGCGGGGATTCGGGAGTTGGCAAAACGTTTATCAGGTAAGCGAAAGGCTTCCGCGGTAGCTCAGTAAATTGGGAGCTTTTCCCCGTATGATATCATACTTCCTTTATTTTATTGTCGATAGGATTTTATTATTGTGTAAGTACCTATAGATCCCGCGCCGGTAAAAGTGCAAGCTATCACGAACGGTTTTTTTCCCTCACCCTTCGTTTCACTTTATTCCCAGATACATCTCGCTTCCCCCAGTTTTCCGATTCATCTTACTGGTATGTGTAGTTAGATATACAAAGTTTATATCCTTTCACATCGGGTGTTTCCCCCCCACCAGGAACGATGAGTCTTGGCTGAGAGTCATCAATTTAAGCTTTTGTCTCAAGTCATTCAGGATGATTACTTTCCACACACCTTAATTTGACCTCTTAGCGCGAGGTCCAATTATTGCAGTTTCTACGGCACCATAAAAGATTCCAAACCATTCAACTGTAAAAAAAGTGTACTAACCCCCTCCCCATCCCCAGAACAAATAGTATTGTTCCAGATTATTAAGTACCAATCCGCGGCCTCGCTGTTTTTGTGACCAGTCCCAAATCTTCAATGTAACAAATAAGTTGCTAGTATCGGGATTGTGAATTGAAAACCTCTTGCATTGGTGGGCAGCACAACCCTAACCCTTGTTCTAACTTCTTCGGGTAACTATTTTGTATTCCCATAGGCGACCCCTCAGTAAAACATTCTAGGTATTCCGGTTTTTACGGTACTCGGACTCGGACTGCCGGTAGTTAGAATCAAGATCGATGAAATCCTCCGAGAAACAACCATCTCTGACAGGCGATTGTGACTCAGCGCAATGACCGAGAGAAATTTGGGGCCGTACTCTGAACCCGGCACTCTAGACTCGTATAGTCGCTACCACGCCGACTACTTCCAACCTATGGGTTTAAACAGTACCGATCCCGGACCTACGCAACATCGCAGGTGAGGGCACAAGCTCCTATCTCCTGTTTCTTCCGGGGTACTTGTACTAACCATCTAAAGTTGGCCTGACAGTCCCTGGGAAAGCTCGTACTACACTTGCTTGACCAGTATGCCACAAGCAGCCTCCCCAGGCCAATTCACTGCTACCGCCCCCAGCCCCGCCCCATTCCCCTACCAAAGTGACTTACCCCTCCCTAATTCCAATTTCCCCCGATCTTCCGCTAGGCAACACCAGCCACCGGCCATTGGCCCCCGCGAGGAACCCTACCCCAACCAGCCCACGCATCGCAATGGGGATCAGGATTCTGAAGCCCGTCGCTCACGCCCGGGTCGTGTTGTATGCGTCTGTGGGCAGAGATTCCAGCGCCGGACAAACTTGGAGCACCACCTAATGACGTCGAGGAGGTATAATAGTCCTCCGAGAGGACCGGCTTGTCCGGAGCCCAGCTGCCGGCATGCCCAGAGATTTACGAGGGTCGATAATTTCAAGTCTCATTATATGAGGCGGCATGGAAAGAGTGGTGCTGAGGCGGATAGCGTTATTAGAGATTGGAGGCTCATAAATGCTCTAGCTCCTCGGCTCGGGTGAGCCTCGTGCTAGAATGTGGAAATGCGAGAGTGCCGGTATAGCAAGAAAGACTGTGGTGGAGAGGGGCAGTGATGGAGTAAGGGGGAATGAGGAGGAATGAGTAAGTATCCGTGGATCTCTCTTTAGGTGTTTAGGATAATGGGACGCTGAGGGTGGGGGTGTAGTGGTATTGGGGTGGGGAATTTTAATATATTCACGGCTTGAGTTTTCTTCTCGTGCTTAATTTCACTGGGGCGTTATTTTCTGAGCATACGTTACTCCAAACTTGCGGTAGTCCCAAAGGAAACACCTATGAGCCATACTGCCGACGCTGGGAATATAGCCGTGTTTGGAAAGTTCTGGCACCTGGCTGGTACTGTAACACGAAGGGCAATGCTCGTGCCAAGGTTGCGCAGCAACCTTGCCACGAGTAACACACCTTTGATATCTCTGGAATTCTACTCAGCCATCTTTTGCCAAGAACACTTCTGTGAGCAGAATATTTGGTGAGAGCTCTAGCAAAATATCGGTTGGCGGAGGTACTCTCTGCAAAGACGAGCGAGTACTCGTACGGTATGATGAGGATATTATATAAAGGAATATGCTCGGACAACTCCTAATAGTGCTCAACCATCTACCTATCCTCTGATCCGATAGTTCCTCGGAATACCGATATTAAATCTACAGTACTCTACTTGGCCGATATGTCTTCTGCAGCGTCCCCGGAGCAGCGGACCACTGCCACCCCCAGTCCTGCCCCATCCTCCCACCGAAGCAACTCGCCCACCCAAGCCGCCACAGGCGCCACCGACTCAACCACTGGTAGTAGCTGGCCATGGCTATATACAAGTCCCCCGCATGTGCGGAGCGAACACGATTTAGTGTCCTTGGCAATGGAAACTCAGCCCCACGATCCCCCTGTGTTCTGTCCGCACATGAGGGGGACTTGTACTGCGGATTCGGGCAACATCCATCCCCCATATTTCTCGAGCGGCGAGTAAGTACACAGGCTCCCATCTCCCGCCTCTTCCCAGATACTTGACCCAGTGAGAACGAACTAACCATCTATGATTTGTCTGACAGTTACTCAGGTTCAGTCCGAGTGGCTTATGGCTGGATTACTCCGACGATCTTATACTCCGCGCCCCCCCTCCCCCCCTTCCTAGCCGTGCCGGCGGGTGACGACAGTGAGGGTCCTGGTGCCGGAGTTGGTCACCCAAGCCAGGGCCTCCCATTCACATGCCACACCTGCGGAAAAAGCTGTAAACGCCACCAGGACTTGGAACGACACCTCAAGGCGACAAGGAGGCATAGTGAGCCAGGAGGACCGGCTTGTCCAATGCCTGGCTGCAAGTTTACGGCGAGGTTTACGAGGGTTGATAATTTTAGAGTCCACTATAAGGAGCGGCATGGAAAGAGCGTGGATGAGACCAAGGACTTTCTTCAGCGTTGGGCCCGAGAGAGGCCCCAGGCCCATGGCAGGGGTGAGCGCCGTGCCCCAATGCGGAAACGCAAGAACACAGCAAGAACGCCTACCAGTGGTATTTGAAGAGGAACAGTGATGGTATAAGGAAAGGATAGGGAAGAGGGAAGAGGGAAGAGGGAGTGTTTGTGGGTCTGTTGTAAGCGGTATTTGTAATAATGAGATATGGGAATGCATCATAAGTTTGTAACAAAATCTAATATCAAGATGTCAGATGGTCACAGCGCCAATATCTGGGGGAATCCGGTGGTACAGGGAAATTACTCAGTAGCCGGGGAGGTCACACTAGACAGGGCTATAATCTTATTGTGAAGTAATCGGCTTATTTACAGGTTCCTTAATCATATTTATCCGATGTCTATGGGGGTTTGACATTAGTCCCTCGCAATTTATACTATGTGCATAACTTCTGCAAAGTTTACCTCCTTCGAAAAACCAGCCAACTCCCCTCTCTTCCTCACAGCAATAGCCAAGTGCACTCCCCTACCTTCCGTTGATAAATGCTAATTTTCCCCATCAGCGCAGCACCGCCCCTCCCAAGAGACTTTCTATCAAGGGAGATTCCCACACCACCAATACAGGTTTCACACAACTTTCCTAATCATTTCTCTGCATTCTTGTCAACCCACTCCTCCTTACAAAAACCTCTAAGTACCCTTCACCCCTCCTTGCAAGTGAAAAGAGGCACCACCCCACTTGCCCATCGCACCCCCACAAAGCTAGCATAGAAGATCAACGGGATACCCCCAGCCATGATTCCTGCCGAACCCGCTGTTGCTCTACCTGAAAAGAGATTGGGGGGGGCTCCGGGGTAGGTAAATCAATCGGGAATCGGGGCACGGGCCCGGTGGGGACTGGTCGAGCCCCTCAAAGTGCGGGCCAAGCCGGGTGAGCATAGATACATAGATCCAGAAGATCACCTGGGCCTCACAGTAGAGGAGTAAAGTGTGAAGGGTCATCTCCGGATTTGCAGACAGGACGCGGGGTGTTAGAGAGTAAGGCCGAGAGACGGGAAGATGGGATTTGGAAGGGGAAAGCCAGATTGGTCAGCTCGAGGAGGTGGTTTCCCTCCGTTTTGGCGTGAAGACTGAGAATTGGGTTTTATTTCCTGAGCACGCATTCGCTTCATAATCAAATTTTCATGTACTTTAGCTCCTTCCTTTCCTTTCCCCTGTTTTTTATTTTTTTATTTTTTAGAGCACCCTCTCCGCTTCCATAAACGATATATAGATAGATAAACAAATACTTAGGATGTCCTCGCGCTGTACTGGGCCGGGTCCTGGGAATGGCATATACCATACCTTCAACTCCATTTCCCACCGTTCCTATGCCAACCCCCACCCGGGAACAAAGAGTGTCCCCCTGCATCGATGAGCCAATACACATTCCCATCGACACCCGCACTCACAACCACCCACCCACCATGTCACGCATGTAACCCCGCCTCATCCCCCATCACATCCCACCTAAATTCACTTAGTTAGCTCTAGGGCTATATCCCAATACGCAACTGCCCCTCCTCTCCTCCTTTTACCAGACCAAATGTCCCCCTCCCTACCAGATCAGAACTAACCCACAACATACCACGCTTCTCATCATGCCTTCCACCCTCTCTAGCACCCATCCGATCGCCCACCCCATCGGTCACATACAAAGTGATCACTAATTCTCACCCGAGATCAAACTCCTGACCCTCTCAACGAGTGATACCCTATGACTATTCAGACCTCTGTCACACAGTGCAAAGTATGAAGACCGAGCAGTTCCGGAATGTCAGCTAGTTATGGTTGCGCAGGTACTAAAAAAAATAATTAATAGCCAATGTGGGAGTAATAAGACGAGCGAGGGAGGGGAGGGGGGGGGGGGTATAGTAACTTTACAAGCGGAGCATGGTGGATGGGTAGAGACCAGAATGGTAAGTGCCAGGTGATACCTAAAAGAAAAATCCTGGAAAACATATCATACCTACTACCCACCCACCCACCCACTAAAATCCCAAAATCGGGGCTTCCAGTAGCATGATAATATGACAGGATAAATATTAGTTTTTCCCAAGTTGTCATTTCATGAAATAAATACCTATGATAGCTGGCGCAGTAGTTAATTACTCCTGTCGCAATTAGCGGGAGGGCCCAGGAGTTCAATCCATGCTGACAATCAGTTTATTTATTATTGAACGATCCGTCATGTATTTAGGGTAGAAGAATTAAATTTAAAAAATCCCTGCCCTATGGGGACTGGGAGATTGGAGAAACTTGGCCCTTCCTCAATAGATAGGGCTGTGGGGTTTTATCAATCCTGCTATGATACGAGGAGGTATCGTAGGATCCGACTCTAGACCTTAAGGGTTGGCGATCGGCGGGTAGTAGAAGTGAATGGGAGGGGGGTTGGCAAAGAAAGAAATATGAAAATAATAATAATAATTGCTTCTTTTACCTTGGGAAGGCAGCTGTTGCCCCTCCCTATTTATTGCCTTGTATACATAGCTTTTTTTTCTTAGTAAAGCGAGGTAGTACTAGTAACATGTACTACCACATAGCATTCCAGGGGCAAAAAGGGGAAACATAACCATGAATCCATTCCAAGACACGTGCAGAAGATACAGCACATCGCAGTTCAATCGCATGTTCAATCCTTCAATTGCGTCACTGGTCAATTGGAAGTGGGTAGATAACCCGCAATTACCAGACATCTTATCATACATGTCGCCAGTATAGCGGCGGGAGTACAGAAAAAAAGAGAAAATAAAACCAACAGGAAGGACGACGGAACCGAATGAAATTGAATAGAATAGAAACGTGAGAGTACATAAGGAGAAACCCAAGACAAGATGAAATTAATGGTATTCCGAGAATACTTACTTAATAGACACTGCCTTAACTTGGAATCTAACTATCTTAAATGTCGCAAGCAAATAAGCAAAGCGGGCCTAAGCAAACATCTTCTCGACTTCCGGATCCTTTTGGTATTTTCTCAGGTCAAGCCTATCCAAACAGCTAAATTAGCACACGCAGGCCTGCGATGGGGAACGTTAAAAGGAACATACGTGAGGCTCTTCGAACTACACTCCACCTGATCCCGGAAAATCCCGACAAGTGTCTCACTCCGCTGAAACAGGCCAGTCTTCAAACTAATGACAATAAACTGAAACCCGGGTCCGGCGTGACTACGGATATAATTCGAAATCTTCTGCACGTTGGCATTATCTAGCGCAGCGTCCACCTCGTCCAGGACAAAAAAGGGAGACGGCTGGAAAGAATGCACGGCGAATAGCAAGGCAAGCGCCGCCATCGTCTTCTCCCCACCAGAGAGATGCTCCATGTCCCTGAACCGCTTCATGGGTGGCATGGCATGGTACTTTATCCCGTCGAGGTAGGGCTCGTCGGTGTCCTCCGCGTCCAAGTATGCGTTCCCGCCTAGGGGGAAGACAGAAGACTTGGTCAGGTCCTTGTACACGCCCGCGATCTGGGAGGAGATATGTTCGAGGGCTTTGTTGAAGAGTCGGGAGCGCTTGTCCTTAACTGATTGGAAGCGGTCTTTGGCTTTTTTCGCTTCACGGCGAGAGTTGTCAAAGTCTTTGTCCGTCTCGTGCAGGCGGGATTCAACACCTTCCAGGCGCTCGATGGCCTTCATATTAGGCGCCATGCGGTCAAGTTCGGCACTGAGGGTTTTTATCTTATCAAGGAGCTCTTCTTCTACCCTCTCGTCACCACTCTAAAGGCGAACTTGGTCAGTCCATTTTCGGCGAGTGATAATCTGTGCTGATACGTACCTCTTTGAGATCATCATCGAGATCGTCAAAGTCCACCTCGATCCCATAGTCCTGTATCTGAATCTTCTGGACGGCGCTAGAACTAGGGTCTTCGTCCTCGTCCACATCCATCGCGTCAGGGTCAGTTTGTAGAGCGTCATCGATGGGCAAGTTATCCAGTGGTGCGGAATTATCAGTCAGTGGTATTTCAATCTCCTCCAATTTGCACCTTCTAAGGATAGCATATCGACCTGCAGCATTTCTTTCGATTTCTCCTTCCAGACCAGAAATCAGCTTTGTAGTATCCTCGACGTCTTTACTTCGCTTGGAGACTTCCCTCCGCAGCCCGTTGACCTTCTCGTTCCGCGTTTCCAGCTCAGCTCTTCTCGACCCCAGCTCCTCGCGCAAGACTTCTACCTCGGCCATTACAACATCCATCTGTTCCTGAATCTGTGCCTTTTCGGCCTCAAGCTCTTCCACTGTAATCTGGTCTCTCTCAGCATTCTTCTCAAGATTGCCTATTCGCTCGGTGGTCTGCCTTAGTCGCTGGGTTTCGAAAGCCAGCTGATTCTCCAACTTTGAGATTTGCGTGGTGAACTCTAGCTTCTTCTGCGCGGATTCCTGTTGTAGTGATCCTTGACGTTTCTCATACTCACGAATGTTGGGATAATTTAGGCGGGTAGTAAACTCCGAGAAGATCTCATCTTCCGCCTCGGAAACAACGGCTTCAAGTTCCGCCATCTTGGCACGGATATCATCTAGCGACGCGGTGGCCTCATCAAGCTGTGGTTGGAGTTCCTTCAATTGGCGCTGAAGATGAGCAACCTCCTTTTTCTTACTGTCAAGACTCCGTTGCAAGAGTTTCTGCAATTAAACCAATTAGCGCCACTCCATCCATAATCCCGGATAGAAGGCATACCAATTCATCCCGATTATAGGCAAGTTTCTGATCGAGTCCATACAACTCCCCTTGTAACGTCTCTTCCTGTGCACCCCGCCGAGCCTTGGGAAGAGCATTAAGTTGCGCAATCAAATTATCCTTCAATCTGCGCAAATTCTCCACCTCCTGGTCCTCCCACCTCCTCCCGGCCGAGTTTCCAGTTCGCCCACCAGTCATTAAACCACCCTTGTGAATAACCGTCCCATCCAACGTAACAGCCTTGACTTCAAGACCCTTATCGTAGCAGATATACTTCGCCACCGTGAGATCATCGCAGACAACTGCGTTCCCACAAACATACTGCATAGCCCTCTCCACGGAATTATCGAATTCAATGGTGTCAATGGCCATTCGCATACCCCTGTGCATACCTTTCAAGTTGGAGTTCAGAGGTTTTACCTGAATTGTGTCTAGGGGGATGAACGTTGCCTGGCCAGCTCGTTGATCTCGGAGGTATTCGATGCAGTCTTTGGCAGTCTTCTCGTTATCGACGACAACTGCGTCAAAGTGTCTTCCGAGAACAGTGCTCACAGCGTCGCCGTATTTCTTCATTCGCGGCTTGCACAGTTCGGATATGCGTCCCTTAACGCCGGGGAATATACGCTTTAGAGCGGAAATAGTCTCCTTCATCCTGATTTCACGTTCGGATTGTCTACGGCCGTCGTCGGCTTCGAGAAGTTTGTTGAGACAGTCCTGGAGCTTCTCGTCGAGTTCGGTATGTTTTTGAGCGTTCCTCAGCCTTTCTGAAGTTAGAGCATTATACTCCCGCTTCTTAGTCTCGATGTCTTGGGTGACTTGGTCGGTGACGGATTTCATCTGCTCTTTGCGCTCCTGGAGGTCGTCGACTTCGCTTTCGATTTTAGTAAGCTGCCATTGTGATGATTCGACCTTGTTGCTCAAGCTATCGACCGTTCCGGTATCAGTCTTTTGCTGACGGCTGTAGTTGTCGATCTTGATTTGTTCTCCAGCAATCTTTGTATTAACACGCTCGCGGAGTTTGTTGTATTCTGCTAAATCAGCGTCAGATAGCACCGCCCCGGTTTCTTCAGCAATTTTCCGTTGCTCCTCCGCAAATTTAGCCTGCGCCTTTTTTACAACTGCTAATTCCTTCTGCAAGCCCGACACTGTGGACGTCTGACTATCCCGGTCCCTCGCGATATCTCTAATCCTGGACTGGTACTTCTTCAAGTTCTTCCCGGCGATATTAATCTTCTCATCTATGGGAACGAGCGAGGATTCCTTCTCCTCGACCTCCTTCTCCTTTCGCTTGATAGCGCGCTCCTGCTTGCTCACACCTCTATTCGCCTGAGCCTGCTCCCTCTTCGCCTCCTCAAGCTTCCCATAGTACTTCTCATGAGCGCGGCGAAATTCTTTAAGCTCCTCTTGATGGCGCTCAATCTCTTGCTTATTGAGTTCCACGCTTCGTTGAAAATGAAATAATTTCCACAGGATATGAGTAACCACCGCCTCGTGTTTCTCGTCCTGCTTCGCCTGATAATTCTCCGCCTCCTTCTTCTGCTCCTGGTACTGTTTAATTTCGGCATTAATCCCACGGCGACGATTAAGGTTAAAGTTCGATGTTTCCGCCGCCTTCTCTTGTTCCATCTTGAGACGCTCGTACTCGGCCTTGTATTCCAACGAGCCGCTAATCTGCTCGATAAGCCTAGTGAGGTCCTTCGGAGATTGACTGGCAATTGCCTCGACATCGCCCTGAAAATCGCCGTCAGCCGGGCTCACCTGGAGCATCGATAGAAAAAAATACCTGAAAAACCAAAAAATTCCTTGCTTTGATCAAGATATTCTCCTCCTCCAGCGCATCATTATACTGTGCGGCCGTGACCTGCTTAGTATTGATCCTATACTCGCTCGCACCGGCACTAGTAATAGCCCTTTTCCAAAGCTGTTCCTCCCCATCATCGTTCAGATAAACTGCCATAACCCAGGCAGTTTTAGGGTCCTTCTGGGTGGCTCCACCCTCCTCCTCTTCCTCCTCTTCCTCCTCCCCCGCCGCCTCCCCCGCCTCTTCAGTAACCGGTTTCTTCGGGCCCGAAGTCTTGAGCACGCGCCCACGGTAAATCAAATCCCTCAGATGCGCAGAACGCAATTGGGAAGATTTGATACCCAGGACGAACGAGATCGCGTCCATGCAGTTTGACTTTCCGGAACCATTCGGTCCAATGATGGATGTGAAGTAGGAGTCGCCAAAGTAGATTGTTTGATGGCCCTTGTAGGACTTGAAATTGAAGAGCTCTAGGCGCACGAGCTTCCTAGTATCGCAGCGCTCATCGCACCTAATTAGCAAACTGCCACCCCCTAGAGGGAATTGAGCGGGAGGGAGGGGAGAGCATCATACCCCATCTTCACGACTTAGTGAATAGAATCCGCCCTTATAGAGGGTGCGTATGATCTACGTATGGGTGGGAAAGGGAAAAAAAAAGAAAGCGGGGTGTATGAAGAGGGAGAGGAAAATGTGTGTGCGGTTGGCTGAGAAAAAAAGTGGAAGAGTGTGGAGACGCGTTGACTTTGTTTCTGTGGAAACGCGACAACGGACATGTGGCTGATAGAGGGATGGTTAGGTAAGCGGCTTGCGAGGTGATACCGTCAAGAGAGAAGGGTTCAAAGATCGAACGAATATATAAAAAACAACCCAATAATTCAGTTTACGATTAAGCCATCATATCACACTACTGCCACCCACCAACAGAATCAACCCCCAGAAGCGGGAACAGGAATGTCCCCCCAATCAAACACAAAAACCCGAGTCCTAGAGCTCAACGCTATAGACAAAGTACCCTTCCTTCCTTCCTTCCTTCCTTTCTCCCTTCCCTCCCGAGTCCCAACTAACCAATCCCCGTAACGATAGGACATCTCAACCCTCCTTTCCACCGCCTCAACCGCAATCACAACCCTAACCTCGACACCGCCCTCTGCTAGCGCCTTCGCCAGCGCCTCGGAACAATACCACGCACTGCTACAATCTATCGTAGTCCGGCTGCGCCGTCAAATCCTGCTGCTCGAGCAGGCCGATATACCGGCCCCTGTGACCGGAAACGGAGGCGAGAAGGAGGGGAAGGGGAGCGGAGGCGGGATCGATGTTGGGGCTTTCAATTCTAGGAACGACGTTGTTGGTCGGGAGATGGAGGGGGAGCTATGGAAGGGGGCGATGGAGTTGGTGGGGCTGTTGAGCGGGGATTTAGAGGTAGATGGGGATGTTAAGATGGGATAATTGGGAGGGAAGAATCTCGAGGGATTGGTTGAGTGGATTGGGATAAAGTTACACTCCTAATCTCCTCTTGTTTTGCTTCGTAGGTTTGTTGTGTCATTACAAGGTGTGGGTATGTAGCTGCTGCAGGCAGATACGAACTTGGTAACATGATTCATCTACCGGACGTCCGTCAATTTTGCTATTCCCTAAAGCATAAAACACGAAAGTAGAAAGAGATAACATCTCACCGCAACAAACAAACGAAAGGGCACAGTATCTCGAACAAAAACAGCCCAAAACACCCTCAATCACCCACTCATGTAAGTCAAGCACTTATCCACCGCAGTAATTACAAGAGGTATTATATGTGCCCAAGGCCCGTCCCTGGGGGCGGCAAAAAGGAAAAAACACCTGCTCAGTTATTTTCCCTACAAGTTACCAACAATAGCGAAACAACAAAAGAAAAAGAAATCGAAACAAAGCGTAGAAAATCAAGGATATAACACTTTGACTTCCCACCGGTTCCGTCACCATCTAATCTAAAATAAAAAAGCAAAATAAACCCGCAGAGCGCCACATATACACCAGATTCGAAACAATGACACCGGAATCATTTGGTTTTCTTGTGAGAGGCATCGGCGGCATACTCTCTGAAAGTATCATCTCCTTCAACTTCCTTCACAACCTTTTCCATCTCCTTGACTTGCTTCTCCCACTCGTCCTTGCCCATCTTAGTTTCCTTATAGAAGAGCTCCATATTAGGCTTGCGGTAGGAACCAAGAAGGCGATCCCAAAGGGTGGTGTACTGGCCGTAGTTGTAGTTGAAGTATAAGTGATGCATAGTGTGGCATGCGGCACCGTTAACAATAGGGGAATTTGCAACATATTCTCCATCGTCTGTACATGATTAGCTCAAACTGGAGACGACAGGATCATGAAAGCGACTCACGGATCATGATAGTCCAGATGTTAATGAACATGAAAAGACCGATGTATGAGTATTTGTGGAGCGGGAAAATGAAGGGGAAAATATGGTATGGAAGACTCTGAGAAAATCCATCAACCGGGTGGAAGGCGTGGCTAGCAAATGGGGTGGGCATAATCCATTTGTGATGAGGCTTGTGGATGGTCTTGTAGATACTCTTGTGATGAAGTCCGCGGTGAATGAGGTAAATCCAGAAATCGGTAAACATCAAAAACAGTGGGAATTGGAACCACAAGTACCACTTTCCGTGGAGCTCAACATCTGCGTATAGCTTCGAATAGCCACGAACTTCAGCCAAGAAGAAAGGGGCTGTGAATATAGCCATAATAGGCAACGAACACATTGTTTGAGCCATCTCTTGTCGAATCTGGTTTTTGAGGAATTTGGGATGCTTGAAGGTGTCCTTGTCGAAGATGAGAAAGTACGACAGCGAGGAGAATATAAAGTAAATAATGAGACCGAAGATCCTGCAAAGTGCCAATTGATTAGCAGATGCGTTCTCGGCTTCCAGGATACAAGCTTCTGCCCAAAGCGATCAAAACAAAATAGGGTTGAAGAGGAAAGAAGGGATAAACAAAGGAGCTCACCAGGTGATGAGAAACAACGAGAAGGCCTGACGTTGCCAGTCTCCTCTCTGAAAAAAGGATTCATAAGCCCGTGGAGATGGTCTCAGTCCGAGAAACTGAGAGATGGGGTCGTTAACAATCGGCAGCGAGTTAATATACTCGCCCTTCCAAGTGTCATTGGCACCGGCCCAACTTGCGAGCGAGCCAGTGGGCAGAAGGGTAGCATAGATGGTATCGAAGAAGAGGTTATCCGCGACTCCAAGAACGTAATCCATTGTCGGGGTTGTTGTTTGCTACCAGCGGGGGGGGCGAAGACGTATCGAACAAACGGGTAAATGAAAGTGCTGTTACTCCGATAAGGTTGAAGGAAAGAAACAAGAAGGCAGAAGGAAGACGGTCCGCTTTAAAGGAGCGTTGAATTGTCTCAATTTTTGTCCCAAAAGGGGGGCGGAAGGGCAAGTGGATGATGTCCCAACTTCCAAGACAGGGTTTTCATTGATAAGGGCAAACCAACGAATAAACCGGGAAAAAACTGGTGACTTTCGGAAACGATGGGTTCCGGGAGACGTGTTTTTTTCTCTTCGTTTTTTGTTGTCTGATCTGAAATCGTAGACATGCCTAGAAAATAAGAAATAACGGATGCAAGAGGGAAAAGTGGGAAGCCCGTCAACGAAACATCACGCCCCACAAGAAACGAACAGGGAAAAAATTAAAAAATTAAAAAATTGCCACAAGCATTCTTAGAAATGAAAGTGAACCCAGAAGGGCACAATACACTGCAAAGGCGCAGTATTATTATTTTACATGTTGAACTTTTCCCCTGAAAATGACCAGGGACCCATGCTTTAATAGAATTGGATTGCCGACTGCCTTTTCTCCAGTCAAGCGCTCTGCTTTGGGATGAAAGGATCTATCTTGGCACCATCATCCACCAGTCGATCTGATAAAGTTCCAAGAATTGCATCACGCTGGCAATAGCAGAGCTACATGTACGGTACTTGTATGCCCAATTCCTCCGCACCATAAAATTCCCCCCAAGCAAAACACAACAATAAAATTCTTCGTCCCCCCAATCCTCGCTCCTAGCGGCGGCACTTCCCGAACCTTTCCTCTCGCAAAATTTCCCCACCATGTGTTGCACCAATAGCCTACGGCACAGCGCGAGCAGCAGCTGACTGTATCGCGGATAAAAAACAAGCATTCCCGCTACCCTGCAGGATATTGGGCAAGATTCGAATACGACATCCGAGTACGAAACATCTAGCATTCCGATACAGCCAATCAACACACCTGACAAGATCCGCCCCCACATTTACACTACGGTACTTGGACTCCTTGCGGTAACATCACCAATCACAGGGTACCGTACCTGCCATAGTATGATACCATAGATGGTATGATATCTACGGAACAACTAATCCCACTTCCGAGCCGTTGCACCTGATACCGTGCTCGCGGCAGAGGGTGACAGGGCTTTGTAAAGGAGCAATCGAAATCAAATGTGCCTGAGTACGGCAGAGGATACTGGAACTGCACGGTAAGAGGACGGTGGATGGGATGGGCAGTCGTACAGAACAGTGCTTAGGGATGGTATGCGTTGGATGAGAGTAAGCAGCGGAGACATAGTATCAGTACGGTGTGTTGAACGTTCACTGCTCACGGTGACGACTACGTTGTGCCTGCACTCAAGTCGCCGGTCGGAGCTGCCCTTCTTTCAGTGGGTAGTCTTGTGAGATCGTGATTGTGGCACCATATTGTGATATCGGTACTCAAGTACCAACATGCTCTTAGGGCAAGATATCGGTATGATCTATGATCATGTCCGAGTAGCTCCCTAGGTCCAGGAGGCTAGGGTGTAAGTGGTAGTAGCAAGAGTGGTAGTGGTCAACCATCAGAGGTCAATACTTTTTCAGCTCGTATAGGGTGCCCCACGGGAGTAGATCCAAATCCCCAGGGGAGGTACGATGCCGCCAGTATGCCGGGTTATCTGAATACGGCCTTCTATCATCTCTAAATGACGGTAACAATACCTGGCTGCAGTCCATAACTCCAGAACTATGCCCCAAAATTCCTGAAAGCTGTAGTCAGAAGTCGCGAATATCGCAGGCTCCTGAGGTCATGTCTTGCTTTCCGGGCTAGATATTCCGTATGCACATCGCACAGGACTACAGTTAGGTGGAGGACCCGTTAAGCTTCCACCATTGTGCTACCGTAACTTAAATCAGATGAGAGCAACGACAGAATATCAAAGCGAAATTTCTGATTACACTATTAAGCACAAACTCCATATCGGCAGCTTTATGCTTAAACCTATCACACCATATCATTCACGAACAAGCGGGTTCTCTCACCATTCTGTACATGCGGAATGTATCATACCCGGAACTAACTTTGCGCAAAAAATGTCCAAGCCTAATGACAATATTTCTTTCAAGAGTCTTTCTACGGCACTTACGAATGCCCCAGGAAGTTATGGCCTAGAGCCTACAAAATTCTGTAGAAAGAATCACCATCAATAATTTTCTTCCCCTTTTATTTCTTCCAGCTCTTTTTGTTTTTTTCTTCCCCCGTCCACCCAGATTTTCCAGCACAATTTGTAGAAGCTGGGGGTGTGTTTAGTAGTATGCTTCAGCTCCGATGGATCACCAGCCCCCGGTTATATCGAGTTGTGTAATACCAAGCGGTGTGCAGCAAACAAGAGGCGATAAGGTAACCCGAAAGGTGTAGGCCTACTGGAGCTTCCACACTGAAGGGAGACATCCTACGAGTAGAAGAGAAGCCCCAGAATGAAGAAAAAGGAGGACTACCCTTCAACCAAGGAATCTACTTCGAACTCCCCCCCCTTCCCACTAATTAGAAAGCCTACTCTTAAACACTTATCATTCTTCCACCCCGGGACCAGGCGGGCCAAAAACCTGCAACCGGGATCATTACCATTATCATCAGCGTGCCGCCATCCGACCTGAAAATCCTGGCATTCTACAGGAACTCCAAAGGCCTGACCCCGCATCCAACCCGAGCCTATACCCCACGCGCCACTAGCGCCTATCAGAACCCCCAACTCGGAAGCAACAGGAACAAGAACAAGTAATCATGCACAGCACTAGGAATCAAACTAATTCGAGGTTCAGTATCTTTTTCCACTTTCTTTTATTTTTTTTCTTTTCCCATTGCTTTCCCCCTTGAGCACTATACTGCCGTTTGTTGTGGGTGACGGGTTAGGGGCTATGTAATGTCCAATAGAGAGCTATGATGCGGGCACTACAGCTGATGGCACAAAATCTGTTACCGGTATCATAGTTATTAAGTTTAGGTACCATATCGGTCTTTGCCAGGCGGAGAATATAATACGGCCTTGATGGTTATAACGGGTAATGATCCGCGAAATCTCTGGTTTTGATATTCTCAAGTCTGCTTGCAACCACAGAAAGCAAGGCTGTCACAATGATACTTATCGCGACCCCGAACTATTAGCTTACGAAACCTCGCTACTAATGCAATAACACAACAATCAATCGACCAGGAATGAAGGCGTAATTATCGCTGATTGAGTTAAAGAACATAGGGGGCACAGGGATACACCAGCTTAAGGGGGACGTGAAAATGGAGAAGGATTATCAGCCTTCCTCCTCATCCATAACATCTGCGTCGTCCTCTTCGTCTTCCTCCTCGCTACTTAATGCGACAGGCCTCCCGCTCCCTTTGAATTTCTTTGCCCCTTTCTCAGCCTTGACCTTCCTAAGTCCGACCCCCCTCCTTCCTCTCCTCGTTGAAGGACCAGGCTGTGATTCCTCCTCCTCGCTGGCCTCTTCCTCTGCCTCTCCATCCTCACTCTCATCCTCCTGCAGCTGCTGCTTTCTCTTCTCCAACGCAAGTGCGCGAACAACCTTCCTCTTCAAGACCGAATCCTTCTTCAAGACTCTCAAGGTGAGCATTTTCGCACAGCCAGGTGTCGGACAGGGCACGCCGTTGACGGCAGAACGTTTGATCATATCTTCGATAGCTTCTTTTTCAAAAGCGTGAGGGCAAATGGTCGACCTGACGGGGTTTTCAAACGGACGGAGAGTAAGAGGACATTTGTAGCTCTGTCTTTCCTGAGCGATTTCGATGTCAGATTCGTCGTCCTGAGCGCCGGAGGTGCCAGAAGAGAACCAAGTTCGTGTTGGTGGTAAGGGTACTTCCGGGTTACGAGCTTCCCAATACGAGCGGCGGAAGTCGAGGTATTCTGGGGAGTTGGTGTATCTGTAGACATAGTCAACCTATGATGAAGGAGAAGTTTACGGGGTCAGAGGTAAAACATACTTTTCGGTGTTACTCAGGGCGTCCCAATGCCTCTTCTTTGCGACAAGGATACTCTCGTATTGACCAGACAAACCCTGTTCCTCACCAGTTTCCCGTGGTTCGTCTCCCCTTCGCAAAGCTTCCCTCTGCACATTGACAATAGATTCTAAAGCCTCCTTCATATCCAGCGTACGCTTGTTCTCATCCACCAACTCCCGAGCGAGCTTCTCCATATCCGCCATAGCCTTATCTTTTTCCTCATTCTCCTCCTCAGGGTCGGGGTATAATTCAAGGGTTGCGTTCCCCAGGGCGGTAATAGCAGACGCGAGAGTATCTGAGACCTTGGCGATACCAGAACGTGTGTTAATCAGTGCGGTGAGGTTCTGGATCTCCTTAGCTGTAAGAGGTAGCAACGGCAGTTCGTAGGGTGGTATGGGGACACGCGAGGTTCGGTCCGACATTATTATGGATGAAGAAGAGGGAGTGGCTGACGTTGACGGTCTGGAGGGGCGAATGTTGAGAAGGCTGGAGACGGACATGGTTAGTCTGTCTGGGTTGGTTGTTTGTGGCTTCCCCGAGGGCGTGGTTGGCGGATGAGGCGTCAGGCGTTCGGGGGAAACCCAGAAACCTAACTCATCGCGCTCCAGAGAGAGCTGCTCGAAACGCGACGCGCGGCTAAAAATCTGACGTCAATTGAGCCGGCTTGGCTTTGCTGTGTACTGTGAAATTCGCAGAGGCAAAGAAGAAAATTGCTCTGCGGGTATGCACCTTGTTGAGCCTCACGAAAATCCCCACTGTTCGGCACCGCGAGATCTGTTGAATATTTCTGCACCTTCATTACCAATTTCTTCGCGGACAATGCCTGCAATACCTCGATTTCTCCTCCCGAGGCCATTCCTCCACTCGAGTGCTCCCCGCATCTTCACACGCAAACCCGTCTGTCAGGCCCGCAATGCTGGTACCAAGACCCAAAAACGAAAGAAGCGAGCTCTGGAAAAGGGCATAAAAATTACGTCCCCGTTACCCCAGCCTGGCAAACACTTTTCCCTTATAGAATCTCTAGGCAGCTCTGATTGCCCTGCAATCACCCTCTACACATGTCGCAACCGTAAGTTCCTCCTGAGTTGTTACGGCCTCTCGAGTGCAATGCTGGCATGGTCCTGCTACACCTACCGTACAAACATTGCAGACCAAAGACCGGGGTTACCTGCTTGGGTGACTAAAGTTAGCTGGGGAAGCATCACTATCATGACCGGAATGGCTGTGGCAGTGGCATATTATCCTACTCGGTAACCCAACCCAACCCCCCCCCCTCCATCTCTGAGAGCATTGCTAACAGATGGGTAAAATCAAGGTTAATCCATGCCATCTATGCCCATCCCATACCAGCGACCGCTGCCCGGCCAGCAAGCATATCGCTCACCCTCCACCGCCGTCCAATCCTACCAACACTCCCTATGAAGAGGCTTCGTGTGGCCTCTCCTAGCATGGTAACTCTGGGGGAACCTATCTCCCCGGCCATAAGGTCTGTGGCGGAACCCGCTGTTACCGAGAATGGGCGTACTGGGTGGCAGAAAGTCTGGGGCAAGATTAACCCGGCGGAGGCCTTTGCAAGAGCGGCGAACGGTGTTTCTACGAGCGGGTTTATCTTAATGAAGGTGGAAGGGATAGGAAGTTATAGGATTCATAAGGATGGGTGGGTGTGGGAGAGGAGGGGGTTAGATAGAATCTTCAAGGTGAGGAATACGGTGCAAAGATAGATCCATCGGGTTTGCGTAGATTGGGTCGGAGGCGATGCTTTACACTATCGTACCAAACCCGGGCTCTGTATTTATGTATTTGTCTTATTCTGTAGCGCCCGGTACTAGAATAAGAAATCCTAAAGACCCAATTTCCTTTACTTAAAATTGCTATTCGGTGATGTTATCGTGAGAGCGCAAGCCTGTACCGGAGTTTGGTCAGTTAGTCACGTGTTCATGTTCACTCCGGTCCGTACTTTTCGCAGAATTTCGTTGGGATGCTTTCAACCCCAACTTGCTCAAAACATCTTCCATATCCCTCACATCCCACATACACAACCCCTACCTCCTTTCTTCCTGCGATCTCCAGATGGCATTATTATCAATCCGTCGTCTATCCTCCCATCTCTCACCGCAATTGCGACAGCATTTTCTTAGGCGAGGTATTCCCCGCGACTATCCCCTTCCCACCGTTCAACCTGCAATTATTATCACCCCATTACTAATGACCAACTAACCAAAATAACTAGGCCTTACGACAACCACCCGTCGAAATGCAGCCTCACCCTTTCTCATGCCAGCTCTAAGTCCTACGATGACCGAAGGCACAATTAACATTTGGAAACTAAAAGAAGGCGAAACCTTCTCCGCTGGCGACGTCTTGCTGGAGATCGAAACCGACAAAGCCCAAATGGACGTCGAAGCCCCCGACGACGGTATCCTTGCAAGGATAATGGTCGGAGCGGGTCCCAAAGCGGTTCAGGTTGGTTCTCAAATTGCGGTGCTAGCGGAGCTAGGTGACGATCTTACGAGTTTGAAAATGCCTCTGGAGGATAAGGATACCAAGGGTGGGGGCGGTGCCTCAGCGCAGGAGCAAATAGTTGATGGAAAGAGCCCTAGGCAGGATACCAGGTCTTCTATGAAGGAGGATAGACCAAGTGATGTGGAGAGTTCAACTAAGAGTGCTCCGGGCGTAGCTGGGACTAGGAAGACGTATACTGCCTCACCAAGCGTCGCCCACTTGATCGGGGAGCATGGGATTTCTGAACTTGATGTTTCTGCGATCAATGCTACGGGGCCGAAGGGGCGGTTGTTGAAGGGGGATGTATTGGCCTACCTGGGTATAATTAATGAGGCTCATATGAAGGAACTTGAAGGACGGATTCACAAATTGGAGAAGCTGGACTTGAGTAATATCAAAATTGCGTCTCCGAAAAAAGATGTGGGAAAGAAATCCAAACAAGCAGAGAAGAAACTAGCCGTCGACGAAGAAACAGAATTGAAGCTAGAGGTATCATTTGGGGAAGTCCTCAAGGCTCAGAATAAATTCCAAAGTAATTTCCACCCTTCCCTATCGCTATGTATTAAGATGGTGAAGTATTAACAAGCCTCACAGCAGCGCTCGGCGTTCACCTCCCCCTCTCCACCTTCATCAGCAAAGCGACCGCAAGAGCTAACTACTCACTCCCCCATGTGTCCTCCGCAACCGACATTTTCGACGAACTCCTCAACCTCCCTTCCACGACCTCCTCTCAACCGGCTAAATTCCAACCGAAAATCACTGCCTCGGTTCCACCTTCCCGGGACTCTCCTGCCGCAGGTGCTGATATCCTGGACATCCTAACTGGTGCGGTGCCCGCCACTAGCCCTGCTGTTAGGCGAACACCAGGCATTGCGGCCACGGGCCCGAATGTGATTAGCCTCACGGTTAAGGGTGCGATAGAGCAAGAGCGGGGGAGGTTGTTTTTGGAGAAGGTGAAGAGTGCTTTGGAAAAAGACCCCGCGAGGTTGCTTTTGTAGATTAATCGATGAATCAGATGGATGAATACCATTTATTTATTTTTGTTGTTTTTAGATCGGGAAAATGGGGAGGGGTGAAATCGGGCTCTCTCATGTTGTGTGTCGGGAGTTATGGGTGCAATGACGAGTACTAAGATCGCTCATATTATCTCGGAAGGGTTGGGGAAGGAGATAACGTGTCGAGTGATATTTTGTGAGGAAATAATACCGACCGTTACAGCAACCATAGCGCTTTTGCATAGTTCCCGGACACAACTCATTATCGGTCGCCCATTGCGACTCGTCTTGACACAGAAGAACATGAGACAAATAATATGAGTAGTCCGAATTTAGCATGTTAACCGTCCCATGGTTCATCATTAAATCGCATATCTAAATAGCAGCGAATCCAGGGATCAATATTTACTTCTCACACAATTGACGGATCCGAGAATCTCCTGCCATGGAATCAGTTGTGCGGAAGAACGAAACGGAGGAGGGAGGAGACGACTGTGCGACAACCGTGGTGACTATCTTTAGTCCCTGTCCTAAGCCTGTCTGTGCTGTCGGCCCGAGAACTGCACTCCCTCTGGGGGCCACCCGCAATACCTGGGGATCGCTAGATCTTCAGGCTATACTGTGAATCAGACCCCGTATTGCAGATACGGGTTGTCAAGGACCGGAGGATTTTTCCACTTTTCTTAGCCCCACCCGCCCCCGCCAAGAAGGGAAATTGTCATATGCGAACGAGAACTGGTGATTGGGGGCCGGGTATCCAGCTTTTTTTGCCCCGGCATTCTATAATAGTGGCCGACCCGCACACTGGGGGTTTAGTGCTATTCTGCAGGAGCCGAAGTCACTTACCTTGCATAGCCATTCAAGAGGATAAATTGGGGGTGCTCAAATGTTTAGTCGTTCAACTATAAATATGTGTGCACATCCTTTCCTTTCTTCCATCCCACAGAGCAAACGGGCTCTGCTTTCACCACCTTTACTATTACTACTAAAAACAGCTGTCATTTTCTTCGCAATGCTCGGGGGAAAGGTGGTATTTGCGGGTTGACTAATGACTTGACCGTTCTCTTTTTTTCCCCTGATCACACCTTTGAGGGATTAGTGAACAAATTACTACAAGGGGTTTCAGTCTTCTATCTTGCTTGATTCTATATCAATTTCCGCAACGGATGGTATCTTTTGCTTTATTATTTGAGTTATGCTGACACCTGCCTCTCTCTTCAGTGCAAGGTTCATGTCTTTTTATAAATGATATCGTAAGGATCTGCTCTGAGGCATTCTTGACCATCTGCTATTGGGCACAGCTATTCAAGAGTTATATGCTAGTTCTTACTTATATTTATAAAAGTATTTAGCAAAAATACGAAGAGAAAATTACATAATATTATTATATATGACCCAGGTGATATTAGTAAGACCTTTTTTTCACTTAGGCCCTGTTCTGCGTGCCGCAATATAAATATATTACAATAAAAGTTCAAGTTGCAAATCGCATGTATGCTGAAATAAGTGTATAGCATATTCAAAAATGTAAGATGTTCTTTTGCACAATCAGGAAATAAATATTCATTCTTCCAAGAAAAGGTATTTCATCAGCAAAAATATTAGACTGCGTTCTGTGCGTTCTGTGCATCTGACGCACCTGACACTGGAATATCAATCGTGAATCAGGACGCAACCACCCTACCACACAATGCACCTGATGCAACCTGATGCAACACCTAATCCTCAAGACGCACCAGACGCAGCACCTAGTACTCAGGACACACCGGACGCAGCACCTAATACTCAGGATGCCATCTGACGCCAGACTAGTACATCTTCCTGAGATAAGCGAAGGGTTCCCCCTTTACTTCTTTCTAACCTTGGTCACCCAGGTCACAATACATTTCATTCTGTCAAACTATTAAATTTACTACAAGAAGGCTTCTATTGTTCTAATAAATAGGCAAATTCACATCCAAGCATGAGACTGGCCTCCCCTGCCTGAGCCACCCCCCTTTCTGGGCCCCTATAGCTCTATGGGGAATTGTCGCCTCAGGACATACCTTATGCCTAGCGTTGTTGGCACGAAGTTTCCAGAGTTTGTGCCATGGCACAACCCTCCAAATCGATGTGCCCGGCACTGCACAATGTTGTGCCCAGGCAATATATGTAACGGGGTCTTGGCACTGGACGTTAGTCCAAGGCACACAACGACAGGAAGGTCCTAAACGATAACACTCGTTTAGCGTGAGGTTTCGGAGATGACAATCTCAGGTCAAGGCTGATCGTGTAACGATAGATCAGGATCAGGGTTCGTGGGTTCTTGGCGTGGGACTTGGATATCAGAATAGAAGACGTTATATTCTGAAGTACAAGAGTCATGAAAGAAATACCAGGTAGCGTAAAGAATCAAGGAAA
>Ga0307513_10000568_pt1 | contig 52926 bp, 57 predicted proteins | sample 15_EM_MG_FD_202174 | JGI IMG/M metagenome (GOLD analysis project Ga0307513, IMG submission 202174) | Populus trichocarpa ectomycorrhiza microbial communities from riparian zone in the Pacific Northwest, United States - 15_EM | ecosystem: Host-associated > Plants > Roots > Unclassified | place... | reverse complement strand
AAATTGAAGCCGCACGCCGTGCGATTTCCCGTCACGTCAAACGTGGCGGCCGTATCTGGATCCGTGTCTTCCCGGACAAGCCGATTTCCCAAAAGCCTGCTGAAGTGCGTATGGGTAACGGTAAAGGTAACCCAGAGTACTACGTGGCTGAAATCCAGCCCGGCAAGATCGTGTTTGAAATCGTCGGTGTGCCTGAAGAGCTGGCCCGCGAAGCGTTCCGCCTGGCATCTGCCAAGCTGCCGCTGCGTACCACCTTCGTCAGCCGCATGATCGGCCAGTAAGGGGAAATGACAATGACCAAATCTACTGAACTGCGCCAAAAAGACGTTGCCGGCCTGAAAACCGAAGTCAAAGAGCTGCAAAAAGCCCACTTTGGCCTGCGTATGCAAAAAGCCACGCAGCAACTGACCAACCTGTCCACGCTGCGTTCCACACGTCGCAGCATCGCTCGCGCCAAGACTATCCTGGCCGAAACCATCGTCAAGCAAGGAGCCAAAAAATGACGGAAGCTAAAAAATCCCTCAAGCGCACCTTGATCGGCAAGGTGGTGAGCGACAAGCGCGCCAAGACCGTGACGGTCCTGGTCGAGCGTCGTGTGAAGCACGAGCTGTACGGCAAGATCGTATCGCTGTCCAGCAAGTACCACGCCCATGACGAAAAGGGCGAGTACCACACGGGCGACGTGATCGAGATCACCGAAAGCCGCCCGATCTCCAAGACCAAGAACTGGGTTGTGACCCGCCTGGTTGAAAAGGCTGTGATCGTTTAAGCCTTGGGTTCAACTTAAGGCTGACTCAGGTCAGACTCTCAAAAACGGCTCACTTCGGTGGGCCGTTTTTGTTTGTGCGGTGGTTATTGGTCGTTCGCATGCAGTCAACTTCCCCGGGGTTGTCGATGCTTGACCTTCATGTCGAGGCCGCTTTTTGCACAGTGAGCACACGCTTGCTGCTGCCGCACTACACTTCGAGGGTTGATTTTCCCCAACCCATTCACCCCATTCATTTTGAGGAGCACACCATGATCAAAGTAGGCGACACCCTTCCGGCCACCACACTGATGGAATTTTCCGAAGTCGAAGGCAACGGCTGCAGCATTGGCCCCAACCCCGTCGATGTGGCAAAGGCCACCGCTGGCAAAACCATCGCTTTGTTTGCCTTGCCTGGCGCGTTTACTCCTACCTGCTCGGCCAAGCATGTGCCCGGCTATGTGGAGAAGTTCGCCGAGCTCAAGGCCGCGGGCGTCGACGAGATCTGGTGCCTGAGCGTCAACGACGCGTTTGTCATGGGTGCCTGGGCGCGTGACCAAAAGACCGGCGACAAGGTACGCATGCTGGCTGACGGCAGCGCAGAATTCGCCAAGGCCACCGGCCTGACACTGGACCTGACCGCACGCGGCATGGGCGTGCGCAGCAACCGCTACTCCATGCTGGTCAAAGACGGCAAAGTGGCCAGCCTCAATGTGGAAGGCCCAGGCAAATTTGAAGTGAGTGATGCGGCCACCTTGCTGGCGCAGGCAAAAGGCTGAGCTCAGCCTGAAGATCGCGCTGCTTTCCCAGGCGGCCATCTCGTAAAAAAGCCACCGCGCAAGCTGGTGGCTTTTTTTGTTCATGCCCTGTACGGTGATTGGCGTCTCGCATACCGGCCCATCACTTGCTATGTAATTGATAGCTACTCACCCATATATTTAAAGGGCCAGAGGCCAATTTCCTATAAATCCACCTTCAGATAGTGAGCGCCCGCTATTGGGTTGTGATAGTAGGGCGGGATCTCCGCGAAACCAAGCTCGGCATACAAGGCACGCGCCGATTCCATGTCGTCCAGCGTGTCCAGCAGCAGCGAGCTGTAGCCCGCCACACGCGCCGCCTCCAGAATGGCCTCAGCCAGCTGGCGGCCCAGGCCAAAACGGCGAAACGCTTTGCGCACATACAGTCGCTTCATTTCACCGGCGTTCGGGTAATCTACCGAGTCCAGCGCGCGCAGTGCGCAGCAGCCGGCGACTTCACCGTCTACCAGCGCCAGCAGCAGTGTGCCTTCGGGCTCGTCGTATTCACCGGGCAACTCGGCCAACTCGGCCTCAAAGTTCTGGAAGCACAGATCAATGCCCAGCTGCTCCGCGTACTCGCGAATGATCAGCCGCGTGGCGGCCAGCTGCTCGGGCGTGTCGGGTGTGATGAACTGGATGTTGGGGCGTTGCACAGGGTCGGCGGCAGGCAAAAAGTCGATAAGCAGTTTACCGTGGTTCGCCGCCGCTGGCAGAGCGCGGGCCTTCGCCCCCTTCAGGCGCCGTGCGCGTCAGAACCCCGGCGCGGCCTCAAGGGTAGACACCCAATACGCCACTCCGCCGCAAACCGCCAGAATCAGCACCGCAGCGATGCGCGACACCGTGTCGTCGCGCGAAGGCGGCGCAGCCACCACCAGCTCCTTGTCGCCGTGCAGCATGGCGCCCACCAGGTTGTGCTTGCGGCGCAAGTAATAAATGATGGCCACGATGTGCAGCACCACCAGCGCCAGCAGCACCCATTTACCGATGTTCTTGTGGTAATTGGTCGTAAGGCTCACGGTGGCGTTCGAGACAAAGCGCGTCAGCGGGCCGGCAAAGGCAATTTCATCGTCGCTCAGCAGCCCCGTGCCCACCTGGGCGACCAAAAAACCGAGCATCGCAAACACCGAACCGGCGCCAATCGGGCTGTGGCCCACGCCATGTTCGGGCTTTCCGCGCCCCTTGAGGTAGTTGATGACGCTCTGCGGCGCGTAAATGAACGCACCAAACCGGGACCATCGCCCGCCCACCAGACCCCAGACAATGCGAAAAAGCAGCAAGGCCAGCACCGTGTAGCCAAATCGGAAATGCCAGACCATGGCGTTGCCGCCCACGGTGCCCGTGATGGCCAGCCCCAGCACACACGCTACCAGCGTCCAGTGAAAAAACCGGGTCGGTAAATCCCAGACGCGCACCTTGTGCAAATTTTTGTTGGTGTACATGCTCACTCCTCGTTCATGTGGTTCTAAGGCATTGTGCGCGGCCACCCGCTGCAAGCTTGGTGCTTTCCCGTAGTTCATAAGTTCCTGCGGAACTTATAGCCCGCCGCTAAACTCAGCCACATGGCAACGGGCAAGCTGCGTTGCCATTGTCCCCATCTTAAGAACAAACCTACGAGGATCCCCCATGAAAGCTTTTGCCTGTATCGCCGCGGCCGCCACCCTGATGGCCCTGGCTGCCCCGGCCTCGGCGCAGTTTGCCAAGCCTGAAGACGCCATCAAATACCGCCAGAGCGCGCTGTTTGTCATGAGCCAGCACTTCGGCCGTGTCGGCGCCATGGCCAACGGCCGTGTTCCTTTCGACGCCAAAGTCGCTGCCGAGAACGCTGACATCGTGGCCGATATGGCCAAACTCCCGTGGGCCGGCTTCGTGGCGGGCACCGACAAAGGCAACACCAAGGCCAAACCCGAAGTCTGGACCGAACAGGCCAAGTTCAAGGAAGGCCACGAAAAGCTGGTCGTTGAAACAGGCAAGCTGGCCGCCGCCGCCAAAACCGGCAACCTGGACAACCTGAAGACCGCCTTTGCTTCGACCGCCGGCACCTGCAAGGCTTGCCACGACAATTTCCGGGCGCAGTAAAAAGGCCCCCACGGTCGCTCACTCCGTGTAGCTCCCTGCCCCCCGAGGGGGCCGCCCGCCCTGCGGCCCGGCAAAGCCGGTTCCGCGGCTCATGCTGGAATGGGGCAATAAAAAAGCCGGTTCTTTTGAACCGGCTTTTTTTCTGGGGGCGGGGACCGCTCAGGTCTCGGCCAGCAGCTTCTCAATCAGCTGATGCAGCGCCGCAAAATCCGGCTCGCCCACGTACTGCTTGACGATCTCGCCGCGCTTGTTGACGAGGAAGGTGGTGGGCGTGAGCTGCACGTCGCCCCAGGCTTTGGCGACCGCGCCGGTGTTGTCGATGGCGACTTTGAAGGGCAGCTTGCGGGTTTCGGTGTAATTGACGACGTAGCTGGGCGGGTCGTAGCTCATGGCCACGGCCAGGGTGTCGTAGCCCCGGCTCTGGTATTTGTTGTAGGTCGAGATGACTTTGGGCATCTCCGCCACGCACGTCACGCAGCTGGTGGCCCAGAAATTGACGAGGGTGACCTTGCCTTTGAGATCGGCGGTGGTCTTTTTGCTGCCGTCCAGCAACACGAAGGTCGACTCCGGCGCAGCCTGCGCGCCGCTGCATCCGGGCAGGCTGGCGAGAGTCGCCAACACCAAAACGCCGGCCAGTGCCATGCGGCATACTGTCTGGCTGGATGTCAATTTCATCGGAAGGACCTCATCATGCAACGTCGCAATTTTAACCAGGCCGGCGTCAGCGCGTTGGGCGCACTGATATTGGCCACTTACCACCAGGCCCACGCACTTTCACTGGGTGACCTGTCCGGCATCAGCAATGCCGACGCCAGCGCCGGCCTGAAGACCGCCCTCGAAAAGGGCGCCATCGCGGCCGTCGCCCTGCTGGGCAAGACAGATGGATTCCTCGGAAACCCAAAAGTTCGCATTCCTTTGCCCGGATATCTCGAAGACGCGTCAAAACTGCTGAAAAACTTCGGCCAGGGCAAACGCATCGACGAGCTGGTCACCTCCATCAACCGTGCCGCCGAAGCCGCCGTGCCCATGGGCAAAGACCTGCTGGTCAGCGCCGTCAGGGGCATGAACGTCACCGATGCCAAGAACATCCTCACAGGCGGCGAAACCTCGGTGACCACCTTCTTTGCCGAAAAAACCCGCGCGCCGCTGGGCGTGAAGTTTTTGCCCGTGGTGACCAAGGCGACTGAAAAAGTCGGGCTGGCCAACAAATACAACGAATTCGCCGGCAAGGCCGCCGGCTTTGGCCTCGTCAAGAAAGAAGACGCCAACATCCAGCAGTACGTCACCGGCAAGTCGCTGGACGGCCTCTACCTCATCATCGGTGAAGAAGAAAAGAAAATCCGCCAGGACCCCGTGGGCACTGGCAGCGCGATTCTCAAGAAGGTGTTCGGGTCGATGAAATAAAAAGTTCTAGCTTGGCGCGAATTGCTGTCAAAAAGCGAACTACCGTTTGATAGCAGAGGAGGCAAAAACACATTGCCGGCACACAGAGTGTTGGTAAATATAACCACACGGGAAATGCCTTAACAGCGCGGTTGATAAACGTGCTTTGATCTAGCCTGATTGCAGTGAAAAATCAGGAGGACAGCAGCCGTGCAAACAACAATCCCGGTATTGGCGTGCTGCTGCAGAGGCAAGCAATGGAGGCTGCCGTGGACGGCAAGCGCAGACGACCCGGCTGCGCCTGGAGCCGCAAAGGCTTCCGGCCTGTTGATGCTTCTGGCGGCCACGATGATCTGGGTGTCCCACAGCGCCATGGCGGCGCCCTTGCTGGACGAACCCATCCAGCCCATCCCTTTGACCCTGAAACAGGATCCGGCGCGAGCGGAAATCGGGCGGCTGCTGTTTCGCGATACGCGCTTGTCCGGCAATGGCCGTGTGTCTTGCGCCAGCTGCCACGATCTCAGCAAGGGCGGTGGCGACGGGCGTGATCGTTCGGTAGGGCTCAACGGCGGGCTGACCAGCGTCAACGCCCCGACCGTGCTCAATGCCGCGCTCAACTTCAAGCAGTTCTGGAACGGCCGCGCCGAGTCGCTGGAAGCGCAAGCCGACCATGTCATGCAAAACCCGGTCGAGATGGGCTCCAAGTGGGAAGAGGTTGTCCAGAAAGTGTCGCAGGACCCCAAGTACAAGAGCGCTTTTTCCGCCGCATACAAGGACGGTGTCACCAAGGTGAATATCCAGAATGCCATCGCCACTTTCGAGCGGACCCTGATCACGCCCAATTCGCGCTTCGACAAATACCTGCGCGGTGACGCCAACGCCATTTCCGCCGCGGAGAAAACCGGGTACGCCAAGTTCAAGCAGTACGGCTGCGTCGCCTGCCACCAGGGCGTCAATGTCGGCGGCAACATGTTCCAGAAATTCGGCGTCATGGGCGACTACCTCGCCAAACGCGGCAACCCGACGCAAGCCGACCTGGGCCGATATCTTGTCACCAAAGTGGAAAGCGACAAGTACGTCTTCAAAGTGCCCAGCCTGCGCAACATCGCGCTCACCGCACCCTACTTCCACGATGCCTCGGCGAAAACCCTGGACGAGGCCGTCGACATCATGTTCCGCTACCAGCTCGGCCGTGTCGCCTCCCGGGAAGACAGGGAGTCGATCATCAGGTTTCTCAACACCCTCACCGGTGAACTGGACGTCAAACCGTGAGAGCGCCGAATCGACTGGCCTGGGTGCCGATGGTGGCTGTCACCGCCGTGCTGCTGTCCATCCTGGTTTTTCTTTATGCCAAGGCGCAGAGCTTTGACGAGTCGGACTACTTTGAGAACGTCGCCCTGTTGCGCCACCTGAAGCAACTGGACGCGCAATGGGAGCTGGACGTGATGAAGTCCAGGATCGGCATCAATACGCACTACGACGCCCTGGCCGACACCCAGGGCGAGTTAGCCCGCCTGGTGGAGAAATTCGAAGCAGAGATGAGCTCCCGCAAACCGGGTGAAGCGGGAGTGCCGGCAGACCGCCTGACGGCGCTGCAGCGCGCCGTCCAGGATAAAGCCGTCCTGATCGAGCAATTCAAATCGAACAATTCGGTGCTGCGCAACTCGCTGGCTTTTCTGCCCACCGCGGCAGAGGACGTCCAGCAGTCGTTCGGGCCGGGCGGCAGGGGCGCACAGCCGGGGGCAGGGCGCATCTCCGCCAGCGTCAACAAGCTGTTGCTCTCGAGCATGCTGTACAGCCAGAGCCCGACGGGCGACAGAGGGGCAGAAATTCAGGGTGAGCTGAGCCAGCTTGAGGCCGGTCTGCACCTTCTTTCGCCGGGCATCCGGGACGGGCTGGGTATTTTCCGCGCGCATGTCCAGACCATCCTGCGCGAACAAAAGGTGGTGAACGAGCTTCTGGCCGGCATTGCCGCAGTACCGACCGGAAAGCTCATCGACGAGATGACCAACACCTTGACGCTTGCGCAGCAGAGCGCCGGTGTAGAGGGCGAACGGTATCGCCTGTACCTCCTGATCTTCTCGGCGGTGCTGGTGGCGCTGCTCCTGTATGCGGCGATTGATCTCATCAACAGCCATTCGATGATCCGGCGCGTCAACGAGGAACTCGTGGGTGCCAACGAAACCCTGGAGCAGCGCGTGCGGGAGCGCACCATGGCGCTGAACGCCAGTGAAACGCAGCTGCACCAGATCACGGACACCGTGCCGGCCCTGATTGCCTACATCGATGCGGAGCAGCGCTTTCAGTTCTACAACCTCGCTTACGAGGAACGCTTCGGCCTGAAGCGCGAGCAGATCCATGGCAAGACCATGCGCGAGATGATGGGTGACGAACTCTACGAAACAGAGCGCGGCAAGATAGCGGAAGCCCTGGCCGGCTACGCGGCGCAGTATGACCGCACCCAGCAAACCGCCGACGGCCAGCAGCGCGACTACGTCATGCAGTACTTTCCGCGCTACGGCGAAGGCGAGGATGAGGGCAAGGTGCTCGGCTTCTACTCGCTGGGAACCGATGTGACCGAACTCAAGCGCATAGACCGCATGAAAAGCGAGTTTGTCTCCACCGTCAGCCACGAGTTGCGCACGCCTTTGACCTCCATACGCGGCTCGCTGGGCCTGATTGCCGGCGGGGTGGCCGGAGAGCTGCCGCCCATGGCCAAAAACCTGGTCGGTATCGCCACCAGCAATTGCGAGCGGCTCATCAGGCTGATCAACGACATTCTTGACAGCGAAAAAATCGAGTCCGGCAAGATGCGTTTTGAGATGCAGCAGGTGGAGTTGCAGACCCTGCTGGCCCAGGCCTTGTCGGCCAACGAAGGTTTTGCGGGCCAGCACAACGTCAAACTGGCCCTTGAGGCCCCGGCAGACGTGGTGAGGGTCCATGTCGACAGCGACCGGCTCACCCAGGTCGTCACCAACCTGCTGTCCAATGCCGTGAAATTTTCACCCCCACAGTCTTGCGTGCGCGTCAGGGTGCTGGGCGGAGGCACCGGGCGGATACGGGTTGAAGTCGCGGACAGCGGCCCGGGTATTCCGGAGGAGTTCCGCAAGCGCATTTTCCAGAAGTTCTCGCAGGCCGACACATCGGACACCCGGCAAAAAGGCGGCACGGGCCTGGGGCTGAACATCTCCCGCGCCATTGTGGAGCGCATGGGCGGCAACATGGGGTTCACGACGCAAACGGACGTGGGAACCGTCTTCTTTTTCGATCTTCCCGAAGCGGCATCGCTACCGGTTGAAGAGGTCACTATTGGCAAGCGTGAGGGCAGCAACGGCGCTCTGGCCAGGCCCCTGATCCTGGTGTGCGAAGATGACCCTGACATCGCCCGCCTGATCAACCTGATGCTCGACAAAGGCGGCTTTGATTCGGACATGGTGTACCGCGCCGCGCAGGCGATGGAGCAGGTGGTGCGCCGGCCCTACGCCGCCATGACGGTCGACCTGGGGCTGCCCGACCTGGACGGCATCAGCCTGATCCGTTCACTGCGCCACGAGGAACGCACGCGCGACCTGCCCATTGTGGTGGTCTCGGCCAATGCCGAAGCGGGCGAACTCGAATTCAACAACCGGCCGCTTGCGGTGTCGACCTGGCTTGAAAAGCCCATCGACGAAAACCTGCTGATCCTCAGCCTGCAACGCGCCATCGCCAACATGGCCGAAGGCAGGCCGCGCATTTTGCATGTCGAAGACGACCTGGATATTCAGCGTATTGCCGCAACCATTGCCCAGGACTTCGCCACCTTTGAGTTCGCCAGTTCCCTGCAAGAGGCGCGCGAGCAGCTGGGCAAGTATCACTACGACCTGGTGCTGCTCGACCTGACGCTGAAAGACGGCTCGGGCTGGGAGTTGCTGGACACCATTGAAGCCCTGAACCCCGCGCCCCCCATCGTCGTGTTTTCCGCAACCGATGTGGTCGCAATGGAAAGCGAGCGCGTGGAGGCGGTGCTGGTGAAAGCGCACACCTCCAATGAAGAGCTGCTCCAGACTTTGCAACGGGTGCTCGACGAAAGCCTTTGGGGCACGGTCCACCCGCCTCTGAGCGCTTACCCGCCCTTGAGCGCATAAATACGCCCACCCCTATCGGGCTCACTTCGTGTAGCCCTTTTCCCCTTGCAGGGGACGGCGCCTGCGGTCTGGCAAAGCCAGTCCCGCGGCTCCCGCTAGCGAATACCGATATCACTGGTCGCACCCAAAGAATTCTCAAGCCAGCATGAGCCGTGGAGCCGGTTTTGCCGGGCCACAGGCGGGCGGCCCCCTCGGGGGGCAGCGACCCACACGAAGTGGGGGAGCGTGGGGGCTACTTCTTCGGCGCCGCTGCTTGTGCAGCAAGAGTCTTTTTGTACACCTCCATCACGGTTGCGAAGTCGCGATCGAAATTGATGGGCAGGAAGGTGTCGTTGCCTGGCAATTGCTTGCGCAGTGTGGGCGAGAAGCTGTAGCTGAACGAGCATTTCTTGACGCGTGCCTGCAGCTCAGGCGACACGTCCTTGTTCATGGTCCAGGTTTCCGTCATGAAGGGCGGGCTTTCCCAGATCGTGCGAATGCTCGATCCCTTGACGTCGCCTTTGACGACCATGCGCTGGTACAAATCGCTTGCCACAGCCGCGGCGGGGAAGAAGCCGTGCATCACGCCAGTGACCGAGCGCTCATGCCCGTTGGAGAACACCACTTCGTAATCTTTGTCAGGCGTCAGGCCCAGCGCCGGAAACAGCGCGCGCGGCGCCAGATTGCCCGAGTTCGACGTCGGCGTGGTGTGCGCAATCTTCTTGCCGATCAGGTCCTTGGGTTCCTTATAGGGGCTGTCCACGCGGGTGATCAAAATCAGCTTGTACGAGTTGCGCAGGCCAGTGGCCTTGTTGCCCGGCACGCCAAACGGCGCGGCCTGCCCGGCGGTCACCATCTGCGCGGCCAGCCCTGGGTTCACCTGCCCGATCTGGGCCTTGCCAGTCGAGAGGGCTTCGACCAGTTCCTTCTCACCCAGGATGTCGACATTGCTCGTACGCTCAAGCGAATCGCCCTGGGCGTTCTGCAGCTCGACGTTCGCGCAGCGCGAAAGGTGGCTGAAGTAGTCGCCCCACAAGGCCATCGTCTCGGTCTTGCCATATGTCTTGGGCATGGCCACGACCATTTTTTCGCGTGGGCCAGAAAACTTTTCAGCGGCCGGCGCGGCCGCCGCTTTTGCCTTGGCAGGCGGGCGCGCATTCTCGGTTTGCGCCACGGTGGAACCCAGAGCCAGGGCCGTGCCTGCCAGCACCGCCACATTACGCCAATAAACCGTCATGGCGGTCCTCCCAGAAGTTATTGATTGAGCCGCAACTGCGGAAAGCACGGCAGCGAAGCCGTTTTAGCAGTGTGCGCTCAAGTTAACTTTTACTTACAGATCGGCGGACTCTAAAGGGTCATAAAGCGGGAATACCCCGGGCCATCCGTGGTTTTTCCGCCGAAAAAGAGGGCGCCAAGGTAGCGCGTCAAAGGTCTTTCCTGATAGGCCGACGTTACAGATTGCGCCCTGCGGTCGCGGCGCGAGACGCGTCGATCTTCCCGAGCAACCATTGCAAACCCGCCAGGTGCTGCTGGTCATGGCTGCACAGATAGTGCACCAGGCTGCGCAGCGTGAGCGCGCCGTAGCCTTCAAACTCCGCCGTGCGGTCCAGCTGCCGGGGCGTCACGCCCGACAGCATCGCCATCGTTTTGATGCGCGCTGCCCGAAACGCCGCCAAAACGTCCTGCGCATTGGCAGCTGCGTAATGGCGCTCTTTTTCCAGCACATAGCCGTCCAGCGATTCCAGCACCGGGTTTGCTTCTGCGAGCGTGCGCTGAAACCGCAGGTGGTAGCCGTCGATCTCGATGTCCCTCACATGGCAGATCTGGCCCAGCGCCGAGAAGGTCTCGCTCGGAATGCCGTCCCACGATGGCGGCGTCCAGTCGCGGTGGCTTGCCGGAATCGCTTCGTAAAATTGCTCCAGCTGGCGCGGAAAGTCCGCCATCGCCTGCAAGGTGGCGGGGTTCAGGGGCAAGCTCATGATTTCTCCTGGCGCGCCGAAGGCCACAGCACCGCCTGCGCCACGATCACACGCTCGCCGTTGAAGGTCGCCGCTGGCGAACCGTAAAGCTCGTAACCCAACGCGAGGGTCTCGCTTACCCGATGGCAAAAACTTGCGTCATCCGGGCCGGTGAGGAGGCGGTAGGCCGGAAGACCGTCAGGGGGCGTGGTGGCAGGTGATGTCATTGGCTGCAGAGCTTGATGAACGGAGGGCGATATTACCGTTTCCGTCCATCTGCTGCTGGCACTCGCCGATCAGGCCTTTGCCATCCCCGGCAATGCCATCGCACGCGCCGGCCTTGGCATACCGGTAAACGCAAAGTCCACCTCAGGCACCCGCCCGCTCACGATGTCCGCAATCGCCGCACCCGAGCCGCAGGCGTGCGTCCAGCCCAGCGTGCCGTGGCCCGTGTTGAGGAAGACGTTGGCGGCCTTGCTCTTGCCGATGTAGGGCACGTTGCTAGGCGTGGCCGGGCGCAGGCCCGTCCAGAACTGCGCGCCTTCGCCGTCCGTCATCTCGGGGAAGAGCTGCTTCACGCGGCGCACGATGGCGTTGCAGCGCACCAGGTTCAGCTCGGTGTTGTAGCCGTTGAGCTCGGCCGTGCCGGCAATGCGCAGGCGGTTGCCAAAGCGCGAGAACACCAGCTTGTATTCGTCGTCCGTCAGGCTCACCTGGTACGACGTAGCTTCGTTGATGACGGGCAGCGTGACCGAGTAACCCTTGGCCGGGTAAATGCGCAGGCTTTGCCCCAGCACCTTGGCCCACTGCGCGCTGAAGGCGCCCAGGCACATCACATACGCATCGGCCTTCAGCATCTCGACCTTGCCGCCGGCTTCGCCGCTGCCCATGGCGACCTGCACGCCGTTCAGCTGCCCTTGCACAGCGTCCAGGCCCAGCACCGTCGTGTTGTACAAAAATTTCACGCCCGCCTGCGCGCAGCGCGCGGCCAGCGCGGCGGTAAATGCCTGCGCATCGCCCGACTCATCGCTCGGCGTCATGCTGCCGCCCACGATACTGTCGCGGCATTGCGCCAGCGCGGGTTCAATCGCCACGCACTCGTCGGCCGTCTTCATGTCGAGCTCGCAGCCGTGCTCGCGCATGATGCGCGCGGGTTCCTGCGCGGCGTCGTACTCGGCCTGGCTGGTGTAGAAGTGCAGGATGCCCTTGGTCTGCGCGTCGTATTGCAGGCCGAGCTCGCTGCGCAGTTTTTGCAGTGCGCCGCGGCTGTACATGCCCAGGCTCACGATCTGTTTGATGTTTTGCGCGGTGCGCGCCGGCGTGCAGTTGCGCAAAAATTCGAGCCCCCACAGCCACTGGTTCACATCGGCCCGCAGCCTGAAGAGCAGCGGCGCGTCTTCACGCGCCAGCCACTGCAGCACCTTCAGCGGCGCGCCCGGGTTGGCCCAGGGCTCTGCGTGGCTCACAGAAATTTGCCCGCCGTTGGCAAAGCTGGTTTCCATCGCGGCGGCGGCGCGCCGCTCCACCACCGTCACCTCATGGCCGCGTTGCGCCAAATACCAGGCCGTCGTGATACCCGTGACACCAGCCCCTAAGACCATGACTTTCATGGCGAATCCTTTTTTCAAGCAGAACATTGCAGTTGCGCAAGTGCTGCAGTGACTTGGGGGGTGCTTGAATCAAAAAGAAACGTGGCAACCGCCAAGCCATTGCATGCTTGCGGCCGCTTCCACTGTCCTTGGTACCTGAGAGATTCAGCCGCAGCGTTCGCGTCGGCTTTGCTCCTTCGGTGCGCTGCACATGGCGTGCGGCGTCTCTCCAGACGGCTGTGTGTTCCGGGCAGTACGGGACCTGAGCGATTATGGAAGTTTGCGCCTTCGGTGGCTGCCTTTTGGGGGCAGCGCTCTCCTGCTTGAACGGGTTTGAATTTACCACCGAAGCCTGTTTTGCCAAGCGTTGAAGGCGTTATCAGTACAGGTCTAGCGGGTTGATTCAGCGGCTTAATAGTAGGGGCGCTCAGCCTTCGCTGGCAGCCTGCACAAACGCGGCTTTGGCATCGGTATAGGCCTCGCGATCGCGCGGATGCTTCGCCGCCAGCTCCGCCTTGAGCGCGGCATAGCGCGCTGCCAGGGCAGGGTCCGAACGCAGGGCATCGCGAAAGCGCAGGCGCTGCGCCCACACCGCGCCGCCGTGAACCACGATGTGCAAATGGTGTGTGCGTCGCCCGTCGGCCCAGCGCATCAGCCATTTGCGGTCGCTCAGTGAGGCGTTGAATTCAGCGGACGTTGTGTAGCCGTTGGCGCACAGCGGCGCCAACAGCGCCTCGGCCGCCGCCATCGACTCGACCCCGGCCAGCATGTCGATCACCGGTTTGGCCGCCAGGCCGGGCACCGCCGTGCTGCCGATGTGCTGGATGTCGACGAGGCGTGCCGGAAGCTGCGGCGCGAGCAAAAGCAGCCGGTCCCGCTCGGCGGCAAACAGGCCTGGCCAGCGCGGATCGTAGGGCTGCAGGCTCACTTCCTCGTGAATGGCGGCGTGCAGGGAGTTGGCGTCGTTCATGGTTGGGGGAGAGGGCGGGTTCGTGTTTCAGGAAGCGGTCAAAGGATGTTAATGATAAAAAAGGCCTCTAGCCCAATAACAGCATGGACAAGTAGCTACTAAAACGATAGCGAAACGTGCTGCTCGACGGATTCCGCCAACGATCTAATACGAGGCTAGACGACCGGTCTAATTGCATGCTAGGATGCGTTCCATGAACGCCACCGCCACCATTCCCGCCACCGTCGACGTCCGCCGGCACATCCTCGAGGTGGCCCACCCGCTCTTCTTGCGCAAGGGCTTTACCGCCGTCGGCCTGGCTGAAATTTTGGCGGCCGCGCAGGTGCCCAAAGGCTCGTTTTATCACTACTTCGGCTCCAAAGAGGCTTTCGGCGAGGCCGTGCTGGAGACCTATTTCACCGATTACCTGGCGCGCATGGACGCGCAGCTAGCGCCGCCCGGCCCGGCGGCGCAGCGCCTGATCGCCTACTTTGACGACTGGCTGGAGACGCAAACCAGCGACGACGCCGAGAGCCGTTGCCCCGTCGTCAAGCTGGGCGCCGAGGTGTGTGATTTGTCTGAAAGCATGCGTGCGGCGCTCGAGCGCGGCACGCGCGGTGTGCACCAGCGGCTGGCGCGCTGCATAGAGGCCGGCCAGGCAGACGGCTCTTTGCCGGCCGCGCTGGACGCGCAAGGCACGGCGGTCACGCTCTACCAAACCTGGCTGGGCGCGGGCCTGCTGGCCAAAATCGCCCGCGACCGCGCGCCGCTGGACACGGCGATGACGGTGACCCGACAGCTGCTGGGCCTCACACAACAACACTGACATCACAAATCTGAAGCGGGAGATGGCACGTGCACTCCCGCTTTTCTTTGTCTTTCTTCTAGACGACTGGTCTATTTCAATCAACCCCAAAGGAAGCAAACCATGTCCCAAGCCGGCACTACCCACATCAACCACCGCATCCGCCTCACCGCCCGCCCACGCGGCCTGCCAACACCTCTAGACTTTCGGCAAGAAGAAACCGCCGTGCCCACGCCGGGTGAAGGGCAGTTGCTGCTGCGTACGCTCTACCTCTCGTTGGATCCCGGCCTGCGCAACCTGATGGACGAAGTTGGCCCCGTCTACGCGCCCTCGGTGCGGCTGGGCGACGTGATGGATGGCGGCACCGTCAGCCGCGTCGTCGCCTCGAAGCATCCGCAATTTCGCACGGGTGACCTTGTTCTGGGCCGCGCCGGCTGGCAAGCGTATTCGTTGTCAGACGGCCAGGGCCTGACGCAACTCGGCGACATGGCGCAACCATCGTTGGTACTGGGCGGCCTCGGCATGCCGGCCTTCACCGCCTATGTCGGCCTGCTCGACATCGGCCAGCCCCGGCCGGGTGAAACCGTGGTCGTCGCCGCAGCCACGGGCGCAGTCGGCGCGGTGGTCGGGCAAATCGCCAAACTCAAAGGCGCGCGCGTGGTCGGCATCGCCGGTGGTGCCGACAAGTGCCGCTACGCCGTCGAAGAGCTCGGCTTCGACGCCTGCCTGGACCGCAACGACGCGCAGTTCGCCCAGCAACTGGCGGCAGCGTGCTCGGGCGGCATCGACATCTACTTCGAAAGCGTAGGCGGCGCGGTGTTCGACGCGGTGCTGCCGCTGCTGAATATCGGCGCGCGCGTGCCGGTCGTCGGCTTCATCGCGCACTACAACGAAGAGGTGCTGCCTACCGGCCCCAACCGGCTGCCGCTGCTGCTCTCCACGCTGCTGCAAAAACGCATCCGCATGCAGGGGCTCATCATCCTCGATCACTACGCCACGCGGTTTGACGACTTTCGCCGCGACATGGGCGCGTGGATTGCCAGCGGCCAGGTGAAGCTGCGTGAGGACGTGGTGGAGGGGCTGGAGAACGCGCCGGCGGCGTTTATCGGCCTGCTGCAGGGGCGTAACTTTGGCAAGCTGGTAGTGCGTGTTGCAGGTGAATGATGTGCTGATGCCGACGAGCTTCATGCGTCAAATTGGCCTCTAGCCCAATAAGGACGTGGGCGGGAAGCTCCTAAAACAATAGCAAGCTACCCGAGCGCCGCCACAGCCCTGCGCGCCTGTGTCAGCCGCTCATCCAGATAGGCCCCATAAAAGTCGACAGACGCCAAGCCCACCAGCCGCTCCGCCAGGTCTTGCCCGGCCGGGCCAAGAAACAGCACGGTAGGCGTGAAGCCGGCTTTCCAGGCCGCAACCTGGGCGGCGGCCGTCGTCGCCATGCCGTCAAAGCCGGTCAACGGCGTAGCCCGGTCGCTGATGTTGATCTGCCACGCGTGCATGCTGCCGTCACGTTGTGCCGGCAACAGGTAGTTGCGCCGCACCAGCTCGCAGAAAGGGCAGCCGGGCAGGCTGACCAGCAGCACCAGCGGCTCCTTTTTGGCAAAGGCGATTTGTGCCGCAGCGGGCAGCGACGCGGGCACGGGCAGGGCCGTATCCTTTGCCAGCGCAAGTCGGGGCAAGGCCACGCCGGCTGCCAGCGCGGCAGTGAACTGGCGGCGGCCCACCGGGTTCATTCGGCGCTTTTCAGCAAGATGTGCGTCAGCGCCGCAGGCTCGCTGATCATCGGGTCATGCCCGGTCTTGATCTCGACCACACGCGAATTCGGCAGCCACGCGCCGTCCCAAAACTTGGCGTCCTTCACGCGCAGCCGGCTGGGTTCAATGGTGGCCAGCGCGGGCTCTGTGCAACTGACAAAAGTGCGCGGCACAGCAGCCACGCGCTTCACATCAAACTGCAGCGGCGCCTGGTAGGTGTTGCCCGGGTGCGGCGTCTGCCGGCGCTTCACCCATTCGCGGTCAGCCTCATGCAGGCCATACACCTCCGGGTCGGGCGGCGGAAAGCTGAAGTTGGGCGAAGCCTGCGCCGCCGCCATGCGCTGCTGCTGCGTGGCGCTGGCTTGCGTGCTGCTCCAGCTTTCACCCGGCTTGGGCACCACCGCATCCACATACACCAGGTGTTTGATGCGCTCAGGCATGCGGTCCGTCACCGCTGTGCCAATCATGCCGGCGTACGAATGCACGGCGAGGATCACCTCATGCAACTCTTCCGCCTCGATCAGGTTGATCACGTCATTGATGTGCGTGTCCAGGTTGATGGCGGGCGAGAGCAAATGCGCGCGCTCGCCCAGGCCCGTCAGCGTCGGCGTAAACACCTTGTGGTGGTCCAGCTGCAACGCCTGCGCCACGCGCCGCCAAGCCCAGCCGCCATGCCAGGCACCATGCACCAGAACAAAACTGTGTTTCATAGCGTCACCTCCTTATGAGAGCCTGCTGCGTCAAATGGTCTTGCCACTCTTGAGTTCAGACAACTGGGCGTCTGAATAGTTCAGCAACTCGCGCAGCACTTCGTCTGTGTGCTGGCCCAGCAGCGGCGGCGGCAAGTCGGTGCGCACCGGCGTGGCACTCATGCGGATCGGGCTGGACACCAGCTTCAAATCTTCCTTCACCGGATGCTGCCACTCGGTCACCATCTTGCGCGCTTCAATCTGCGGGTCGGCGAACACCTCGGCCAGACTGTTGATCGCGCCGCACGGCACCTTGGCCGCCTCCAGCGCACCCAGCCAGTCGGCCTTGCTGCGCGTCTTCATCACCGCTTCCAGAATCGGCACCAGCTGGCCGCGGTTCAGCACACGGTTGCGGTTGGTGGCAAACAGCGGGTTGGTCGCCAGCTCCGGAATGTTGGCCACGGTGCAAAACTTCGCATACTGAGAGTCATTGCCCACCGCCAGAATCAAATGGTCCTTGGTTCCATCAGCTGCGGGCGCTACTTCAAACACCTGATACGGCACGATGTTCTGGTGTGCATTGCCCGCCCGGCCCGGCGCCTTGCCGCTGACCAGATAGTTGGCGCCCAGGTTGGCCAGCATGGCCACCTGCGTATCCAGCAACGCCATATCCACCTGCTGGCCCTCGCCGGTCTTTTCGGCATGGCGCAGCGCAGCAAGAATCGCCACCGTCGCATACATCCCCGTCATCAAATCCGCCACCGCCACGCCGACTTTCTGCGGCCCGCCGCCCAGGTCGTCACGCTCACCCGTCACACTCATCAGCCCGCCCATGCCCTGAATCGCATAGTCATACCCCGCACGGTCGGCATAAGGCCCCGTCTGCCCAAAGCCCGTGACCGAGCAATACACCAGACGCGGGTTGATCGCCTTCAGCGACGCATAGTCCAAGCCATAACGCGCCATGTCGCCCACCTTGAAGTTCTCCACAAACACATCGCAATGCGCAGCCAGCTCACGCACCAGCGCCTGGCCCGCAGGCTGCGCAATGTCGCAAGTGACAGATCGCTTGTTGCGGTTGGTGCCCAGGTAATAAGCCGCCTCGGTATCCGCCCCCTGCGCATCCTTCAAAAACGGCGGGCCCCAGGTCCGCGTGTCGTCACCTGTGCCGGGCCGTTCAATCTTGATGACATCCGCGCCAAGGTCGGCCAGTGTCTGGGTACACCAGGGGCCTGCGAGTACGCGGGAGAGGTCGAGGATGCGGATGCCGGATAGGGAGTTCATGGGGGCATTTTGCCTTTAGCTCGTTGCGGGGGGTATAGGGTGCGCCCATGCCATCGGCGACTCTCTCGAATTCAAGCGATCTGTGTTTTTTCCAGGTTGATGTAGGCTGTCGCATTGCGAAGACTTTCAGAAATCCTAAGCCATGCTATTCCGCGCGGCGCCAGGTTGTTTGGCGGCCCTGCAAGATCTATCAAATTAGTTAGACCTCGTCATGCGTGAAATGCCGCCACTCCATCCACTTCATCGATCAATCCGACGGTTCTGGAATCCCGTCGAGTACCGGTACTGGACATATGAACGTCCATCCGTCATTAAGGCGACGTGCGGTCAGTGTGAAGCGCCTTATCTGTTTAATTCTGACCCTGTTCCCACCCTCCAATACAACCTTGAGAGCGGCGGTTACACAGTTCTTAAAGGCGAAATTTGCGGTTCAATAACCGGTCGCGGTGCATGTGGGAAGTGCGGAAAAATTGCAACGTCTCTCAACTGGCCAGAGGCCGCCTATATCAAGATCAAAGTTGCGGAAGGCATCTTGTGGTCCTGGAACACTGAGCAACTTGTAGTGATCCGGGCGCACGTTGCCGGCGACAAGGTCTTGCTGCGCAGAATGCTCATGAGTGATTGGCGCCTATCAAGAATAATTGGGCGAATCCCCACGTTCGCCACGCTTAAACGCAACCGCTTCAAAATTCTCAACTCAATTGATCGGTATCTCAGAAAGTGAATTGCCTGAATCGACCTGATACGAACTCCGGGCCGCATTGCCCGCTTACAAAGGAAATCTCATGAGCAACACTTCGCTTCAACTCGCCGTTATCGGTGGAATGCTCTGCATCCACTTATGAAGCGCTCAGTGCTCCTCGGTGTATTGTTGGTCGTCTACTTGGCGATCTTCGGCGTGCTTTTCGGCTCGCACAACGGGGTTATGGGCGACCTAGTTCATTGGGACCTTCATGCAAAGACCAAGATCCTGAATTCGCTAGCTATTCTGGGATACCTGTCCATTGGCGTAGGTATCGTTGCTCTATTGAAGAAAAATACGATGGAATCAAATGGTCCCATTTACCTTGTCTTGCTGCTGCTCGCTTTTAGCTACGGATTCTTTTTTGTTGACTGTGCAATCTTCAATTTCTGTCGCATTGGGGAGTAACCATGGGCTTGGAGTTGACAATCAAATTAACTGGTAGCCCGACACGGGCTTGCAACGAGAGGGATCCGCTTCGCGGCGAAGAATACCTTGGAGCGTGCTCAGCATTTTACGACGATGCCGCCTAACGCTACCCTCAAGCGGGCCCACCTACGACTCCTTTACGCTAACCGCTAGGTCTCAGAAAGCACGCTATGGACTGGAAGCCGATCTCCGAGGCGTCTCTGTGGTATCTAATCAATGCAGCGGAGAGTCGAATGGACATTCCGCAGGCAAGGCTATGGGAGATTATTCGAATTGAACCTGCGAAGTGGTCAGAAGCGTCATATGGAAAGGAAGGCAATGGCTTTTGGGCAGTTGCAGTCATTGGAAACATGGTCGTTTGGTACAACGACATAGAAGACGGCTTCAACCGCTCCAGGTACTCCAGCTACGGAAGCATTGGGGAATACTTATGCAATCAAGACGATCTGGAGATCACGCTGCAGCAAATCCTCAACGCAATAGAAACCGGCAGAGACGTGGCACCTCTGGCGGGGCCACCCATAGCGGGTGTCCTTGATGCAGAGGCCTAACCCTTCAATCGACAAGGATGTGCCCCAGCCAGCCGGCTTTCGACCGCGGCTGACCTCCAACATTAGGCGACACCCAGTGAAGATACTTAACTTCGATGTGAGCTTCCTTCGCAATTTGAAATTGCGGCAGGAAAAGATCGTGGAGACTGACCTCCCGCTGATAAGTCGTTACTGGAACGATACGGAGGTCAATAAGGGTCTCTTGATCAACTGGGGCAGATGGATAGTTAACGAAGATAAGAGCGTGATACTGAGGGGTATGGGAGGCGGCTCATTTGAAATTCCCGAGATGTATGACCTCATCTATAAGGAAGCCAAAGTACACCTGGAGTGCGGCGGAGGCGGTGATCGCGCCAAGATATCCGTACCAAACCCTGACGGCAGTTATCACATAACGATCTTTGTAAGCCGTATTCGGATTCCACCTGAGTTGTCCCAAGAAGAGGACTCCGTGCTGACGGTAGTAGTCGAGGCTCTCGCTGTTGAGTCCTTTGGGTCTGCACAGTCAGGAAAACTGACTGTTCAATTTCCGTCGAAATCTGACCCAGCTGGAGCAGAGACCGCGTTTGTCCCCGATGGGGCGGAACTCAATAATTTACGGGAAAAATTTGATGCACTACGCAACTACAAACCTCCCGCTCCCCAGTTTCCCGGCGCCTTCGCACTAGGGCAGAAGTTCGCGCGTTTTCTTCAAGGAAAAAAATGAGACAGAGGTGCGTATTCGTGCAACCAGCGCGCCCACCCGGTGCCCCGGGAGGCGAGCCAGTGATTGCCGCCGGCATGGAAGGCCGGCACGCATGAAAACGGAGCCCGTGCAGGGCGCTTCTTTCCTGATCCGTGAATTGGGTTATGGAATGACACGAAGTGACGATACCGTCTTGCTCTACAAGCAAGGCGAGCGCGAGACGTACTTTTCAATAGAGCGGCAGATGTTTTCGAAAGACCCCGGCCTTGGATACGAGTACCGCGCACGGCTACCGCAAGAGTTCAAGAACGATGATGTTCCTGATGAGGTACTGCAATGGAGAATACTTGCAGCGCAGAATGTGGCGAGCCATATCGAATCGCCCTTGAACTTCCCTTACATGATGGGGAAGGTTGATGTCCGTGATCTAAAAACATTTGACGGACACAAGCCCGATGCCATCTTCTGGTGAATGCCTCTGGGCTCTCGGTTCGCCGTACTGGGAGACGTCCGTCTAAAGATCGACCACGCGGCATGCATCGACATAAGATGCGCGTGATCCATCCACACAGTGCTAACACTTCCCATGATGAAGAAGACCATCCCCGCGTCAAGCCCCGATGCCTATGTCGTCGCCCTGTCCGACTGGCAGCGTGCCACGGTGGAGCAACTGCGGACAGCCGTCCTGGGCAGCGCCGCGCTGGGCGAAGTCATCAAATGGGGCCACCTGGTCTATTTCTCGAATGGGCCTGTGCTGCTCATCCGCGCAGAAGAAACCCGCGTGCTGTTCGGCTTCTGGCGCGGCCAACGTCTTCGTGAAATGGACCCGCTGCTAAAACCCGGCGGCAAGTACGAAATGGCGACGAGAGAGTTTCACGAGGGTGATGAAGTTAATGCCGCCTTGTCGCGCCGCCTTGCCAAAGAGGCGGTGCGGCTTAACAAGACGCTTGGCGATCCGACGAAACTCTAGCCGCCATACTGGGGTGGCTGCAGCTGCACTTGTAGGACCAATAAGGTTTTGTGCGGTGAAAACTGCCTGACAGCTCCTCTGGTTGGGGGACAGGCAGACCAAACTGCAAGCCTAGAATTCGCTGGCAAGTACTGCCGGATTTGGTGACCTGATTTATACCTGTATAAATCCGACGCATTTCCTCGCAAAGTCAATGCAGACGGCCATTTCAAGAGGATTCCATGTCCAAGTTAAACCGCAGGTTTTGCGGTATAAATTACGTTAGGCCGCACGACGTAGCCGACTATCACCTCAAGAAAGGTCTAAATGCCACAATCCAAGAATCCGTGTGAGGCGTGGTCGCGTGGCGATCTCATTCGCACTGTGACTGCAATGCTAAAGATCGCAGGCTGGGCGTTTGCCTTGGTCTGGGCGTCGTACATCATTCGCTTCAGTGGTTTTCCGGCGGCTCTTCATACCTATGTATTTGGCCCGGAAACGCCCGATCAAATCATCGCAGCTAAGGCTGCATGGGGACAACTCGGTGACTTCGTAGGTGGAACTCTGAATCCGCTAGTGAGCGTCCTGACATTGGTAGGCCTACTGTTTACAGTTCTGCTTCAACAGGAGGCGATGATTCAGGTCCAGGCAGATTCAACCCGTAGCCACGAGGCGCTCGCAACTCAAACCGAACTCTCGCTTCTGGCCGCGCGGTTGCAGTCCTTGGCCGCCGCATTGGAGGTCACGACCGAACTACATCGTCAAGCTGTGGCGACGAACCACATGTCAGCCATCGAATTGCTGCGGAAAAAGGAAAGAATTGCTGGGCAGATACTAGAGATCAACGATCGACTCAGTGCTCAATCAGAATCACAGGCTTAACCGTCAGATGGTTCACCGCCAACAAGTGTGGCCTAACCCTTCCTTCAAGCGGACCCGCCTACGGCGGTTCGCTTAAATCAAACGTTAGATGTCACGTTCGCATTCATGAACATCACTAACTGTCTCACCTGGGAGTGCGTCAACAGCTTTTCCAATTGGATTTCCGCTGTTGGAACAGTAGCTACAGCGGTGCTCGCCTTGTGGCTCTCCGTTCGAGACAGGAGGATCAATCTAAACGCTCAACTGGCGGTCGGCTATGTTCCGGGCCGAGATCCACGAGTCCTAGACCAACGTGTGTTCACGCTGGAGTTCACAAACGAAGGGCCAAGGCCCGTCACGGTAGTCAATCACGCGTGGCGCTTGCCATTCGTGAAAGGAATGATCTTCATGTTCCCCAATATGGAGACTGAAGTCGCACACCTCTGTTCGCGACTTCCGCTCGAACTCACCGACGGGAAAACCGGGCACACCTTCTACCCGTTTGATCACTTTGCAAAGCTGGACGAGCCGGAAAAGGTCTTCTTCCACCAGCGCCGCCCGATTGCTTGGCTCCGCATATGGTTCTTTCGACTGTACGTGCACACGTCCGTTGGGAAGCGAATCCGCGTACGTGTTCGTCGACAAGTACGTCAAGCGCTGTGGCGGCAATATAGTGACGCCTACCAGTGAGCTCTGACAATTAATTCAAACCGAGCCGGTTTGCGCGTTGACCAAGTTAAAGCGCTACCTAGGCCGCACAATCGCGGCCTGGCAGCAATCTCAATAAGTCTTGTACGGCAAGAACTTCCCCGACAACACCACATTCACCCGATCCCCCTTGGGATCCGGCTGCCTCACGATGTCCATGCTGAAGTCAATCGCACTCATGATGCCGTCGCCGAATTCTTCGTGGATGAGTTCCTTGATGGTGGTGCCGTAGACGCTCACGATTTCGTACCAGCGGTAGATGAGCGGGTCGGTGGGGACGGGTGTGGGCAGGGAGCCTTTGTAGGGCACTACTTGCAGCCATTTTTGCTCTTCAGCCGTCAGTCCAAAAATCTTGCCGATGACTTTGGCTTGTTTGGTGTCAAAGGTCATCTGGCCCAGGCAGCCGGCGGTTGTCCACTCTTTGCTGAGGCCAACTTTTTTGGCGACGGATTCCCAGGTGATGCCTTTGCTGACTTTGACGGTGATGATTTTTTCGGTGATGTCGTTGCGGTTCATGGTCTCTTTGCTCCTGTGTTTGAAATGGTTTGGGTGAAGGTGAAAACGTAAAACGGGGCGGTCAATGCGCCTTGGCGCGCGTGACGAGGAAGTCGACGATGTGGTTGCGCAGGTCGTAGTAGCCGGGCAGGTGGTGCAGGCCGGCGCGGGTGCGTTCCCTGGGCAATGGGTTGACGACTTCTTCGGCGATGCGGCCTGGCGCGTAGACGCCGTCGTTGTCGGTGCCATTGCTCATCAGCAAGATTCGGTCGGCCAGCAAGATGGCTTCGTCGACGTCATGCGTGATCATGAAAACGGTTTGCTGTGTCTCGCGCACGATGGCCATCAGTTCGTCCTGGATGGTGCCGCGTGTGAGTGCATCGAGTGCGCCAAAGGGTTCGTCGAGCAGCAGCATCTTGGGCTGAATGGCGAAGGCGCGTGCGATGCCTACGCGTTGCTTCATGCCGCCTGAGAGTTGCGAGGGCTTCTTGTCGATGGCGGCAGTCAGGCCCACCATGGCGACAAACTTTTCTACGTGCGCGTTTACTTGCGCCGAGGTCCAGTCAGCCCAGCGCGACACCACCGCAAACGCGATGTTCTTGCGCACGGTGAGCCAGGGCATGAGGGCGTGGCTTTGAAACACCACGCCGCGCTCCAGGCTGGGGCCGCCTATCTCGCGGTTTTCCATGAAGATGTGGCCGGCGGTGGCGCTGTCCAGCCCGGCCAGCACATTGAGGATGGTGGTTTTGCCGCAGCCCGAGTGGCCGATGATGCAGACGAACTCGCCTTTAGCGATGGTGAAGGACACGTCGGCAAACACCGGCCTGGCGGGCAGGGTGGTGCTGAAGTCTTTGCTCAGCCCTTCGATCTTGAGGAATCCCTGCATGGTGCGTTCTTTCTGTAACGGCTGTGGCGTGTGGGTGCGTGCCGCAAGGTCACTCCACATACGTCACCACCTTCTGCAGTTGCGCAAAAGCCAGGTCCAGCAGCATGCCGACGATGCCGATGACCAGGATGGCGAAGATCACGTTGGTGAGCGAGAGGTTGTTCCACTCGTTCCAGACGAAGTAGCCAATGCCGGTGCCGCCCACCAGCATCTCGGCCGCCACGATCACCAGCCAGGCAATGCCCATGGAGATGCGCATGCCGGTGAGGATGGTGGGCGCTGCCGCTGGCAGGATCACCTGGAAGGCCTTGCGCATAGGATTGACCTCCAGCGTGCTGGCCACGTTGAGCCATTCGCGCTTGACGGAGGCCACGCCAAAAGCCGTGTTGATCAGCATGGGCCAGACTGAGCAGATAAAGATCACAAAGATGCCCGAGATCGACGAGTCCTTGATGGTGTAGAGCGCCAGCGGCATCCACGCCAGCGGCGAGATCGGCTTGAGCACCTGGATGAAAGGGTCAAACGCCCGTCGCAGCAGCGGCGACATGCCAATCACAAAACCCAGCGGCACGGCCACCGCGCAGGCCAGCAAAAAGCCCAGGCCCACGCGCGCCAGCGAATGCGCCAGCTGGATCAGGATGCCCTTGTCGTTGGGGCCGTTGTCGTACAACGGGTTCGACATCTGCTTCCAGATGGCCGTGCCCATCTGGCCCAGCGTCGGGAAGCCGGTGGTCTTGGTGTTGCCCGGGTCCTTGCCCATCATCTTCTGGTATTCGATCTGCTCGGCGCTCAGGCCTGCGGTGCTGGCCACCGGCGTGCCGGGCGGGGGCAGCGTGGCCACGTACCAGATGCCGAGGAAGGCCAGGAAGACGAGCAGCGAGACCAGTCCCGCCCTGAGGTTCAAGGACTTGAACATGTCAGGCCATTTTGTTGATGGCGAAGCTCTTCACGTAGTCGTCCGGTTTCGCTGGATCAAATTCCTTGCCCATCACCTTGAACTTTTTGTAGGCCCCTTCAGGCGGCCTGAAGCCGGCGAGCGACATCTGCTTCTTGGCATCCGTCAGCATGAAGACCTTCTCGGCGATCTGCTTGTAGTTCACATCGCCCTTCACATAACCCCAGCGCTTCATCTGCGTCAGCATCCACACCGCCATGCTTTGCCATGGCACGGGGTCGAAATTGGCGCGGTCCGGCACGTTGCGGATATTGCCCAGGCCGTCGGCGAACTTGCCTGTCAGCACCTGCTGCAACACAGCTTCGGGTTGGTTGAGGTATTGCGCCGGCGCGATCACCTTGGCGATCAGGTCGCGGTCTTTGGACTGGCTGGCCATGAAGGACGAGCCCAGCACCGCGCGGTAGAGCGCGGCAAAGGTGTTGGGGTTTTGCTTGATGAACTCGTCGCTCACACCGAAAGCACAGCAAGGGTGGCCGTCCCAGATTTCTTTCGACAGCAGGTGGATGAAACCGACTTCGTCATACACCGCGCGCTGGTTGAAGGGGTCGGGGCCGAGGAAGCCATCGATGTTGCCGGCGCGCAGGTTGGCCACCATCTCGGGCGGCGGCACCACGCGCAGCTGCACGTCGGTGTCGGGGTTCAGGCCGTTCTCCGCCAGGTAGTAGCGCAGCAAAAAGTTGTGCATGCTGTACTCGAACGGGATCGCGAACTTGAAACCCTTCCAGTTCTTCGGGTCGCGGTTGTTCTTGTGCTTCACATGCAGCGTGATGGCCTGGCCGTTGGTGTTCTGGATGCTGGCCACATTCATGTTGACCTGGTTGGAGCCCAGGCCCATGGTCATCGCCAGCGGCATGGGCGACAGGAAGTGCGACGCGTCATGCTCCTTGTTGATCATCTTGTCGCGTATCAGCGCCCAGCCGGCGGTCTTGTTGAGCTGGACGTTCAGGCCTTCTTTTTTGTAGAAGCCCAACGGGTCGGCCATGATGAGCGGGCTGGCGCAGGTGATGGCGATGAATCCGATCTTGAGGTCTTTCTTTTCCAGCGGGCCGCGGTCTTGCGCCATGGCCTCCAGCGCGCCCAGCGGCAACAGCGAGGCAATTGCCGCGCGCGCCGTGTTGGCGCCCACCGCGCGCAAGAAGCTGCGGCGCACGCTGTCGACCGGGAACAGCGCCTTCACCAGGCTGGCTTCCATGAAGCTGTGCGACAGCGCTTGCGCGCTGGCAGCGGCGCTGTCGTGTTCGCCGGGCGTGTGGTCTTCACCGCAGGCGCAGCGCAACATCAACGGACGGTCGGCATCATAGGCATCGAAACGGTTAGACATGAGAAACCCCTTTGACAAAGATGCAGGGTTCCATGCAAGGCGCGGGCCCGTAGGGGTCGCAACCAGCGTTGCACATGCAAAACGCGGGGCAGCGCCCTAAGGCCTGTAGGGGCAGCCCTACAAATTCGGCGCTTTGGCGTGGCGCTCGGCATACAGCGCCAGCTCCACGTCGTTGCGGGTGCCGGTTTTTTCGAGGATGCGGGCGCGGTAGGTGCTGACGGTATTGGCCGCCAGGCTTAGCTGCGCACCAATTTCGCCCACGGATTTGCCGGCGGTGAGCAGGCGGAACACCTGGTGCTCGCGGTGCGAAAGCGATTCGGTGCCGCCGCTGCCGCTGCCGCTGCCGCTGCCGCTGCCGCTGCGGGCCGCGTTGTTGCCGACGGCATTGGCCAGCGCCTCGGCGGCCAGAGCCGATACATAGACGCCGCCTGAGGCCACCTTGCGCACGGCGGCAATCATGTCGTCAGGATGCGCGCTTTTGTTGAGGTAGCCCGCCGCGCCCAGCTTGATGCAGCGCACCGCGTACTGCTTTTCGGGGTAGGTGCTGAGCATCAGCACCGGCAGGCGGGGCCAGCTCTTTTTGAGCGCCTGCAGCACGTCCAGGCCGTCGCGGTCGGGCATGGCGATGTCGAGCAGCACCGCGCTCAAGCCCTGGTCACCGCCCAAAGCGTCGACGCGCTGCAGGATGTCGGGTCCGGTTTCCGCTTCGGCCACCACTTCAATATCGGGCGCGTCGGCCAGCACCTGCTTCAAGCCTTCACGCACGATGCGGTGGTCGTCGCCGATGAGGATTTTCAGGGTGTTCATGATGGGCTGGTTCGGGTGAGTTGGCGTGTTGGGCGCTACTGATTTGATAGCTGTATGCCTAGGTGGAATCTGGATCCAAGGCCGATTTGGCTTGAAATATCGAGGCCGCCGCCCAGATGCCGCGCGCGCTCTCGCATGCCCATCACGCCGTAGGCATTGGCGGCTTCAAAGGCAGCGGCTTCGGCGCCGCGGCCGTTGTCCTGTACGGCGATGCTGATGTGATCGGCGGTGGCGCGTATGGTGATGGCCACGCGGCTGGCCGCCGCATGCCGGCCCACGTTGCTGAGCATCTCCTGGAAGATGCGGAAGATCGCGATCGCTGATGGCTCGGGCAGCGGCGCGGCATCGGCCACGTCCATCTGCCAGTCCAGCGCCAGCTCGGCCGACTGCACAAACTCATGCGCCTGCCAGTCCAGCGCGGCCCACAGGCCCTGGTGGTCCAGGATGCTGGGGCGCAGGTCGGTGATGATGCGGCCCACGTTGTCGACCGCACTTTCAATCAGCCGGCCCATGTTCTGGCATTTGCAGCGCATGGTCTCGCGCATGGCTTGCGCGGCAACGGGCTCGCGTTGCTGTTGCTCGCCCAGGCGTTTGTCGAGCCAGCCCACGTCCATCTTCAGCGCCACCAGCAGGCTGCCAAGCTCGTCGTGCACTTCGCGCGCGATGCGGGTGCGCTCTTCCTCGCGCACGGTGTGGGTGTAGGCGGTGAGTTCGCGCAAATGTTGCAGCGCTTCAGACAGCGCCTGCGTGCGCTCGCTCACGCGCTGCTCCAGCACCGCATGCGCCTGGCGCAGCGCGTCTTCGGCCTGGCGGCGCGCTGATATGTCGACAAAGGTCACCACCGCGCCCTGCACCACGCCGCCCTCGACGATCGGGTGCGACGAATATTCGACGGCAAATGCGCTGCCGTCTTTGCGCCAGAAGAGTTCGGTGTCGATGCGGCAGGGCAAGGCCTTGCGAAAGGCGTTGAAGATGGGGCACAGGTGCTCGGGGTAGTGCGCGCCACCGGCATGGGAGTGGTGCGCCAGCTCATGCATGTTGTGGCCCAGCACGTCTGCCGGGGCATAGCCCAGCTGCTCGGCGCCGGCCCGGTTGATGAAGGTGCAGCGGCCGTCCATGTCGATGCCGAAAATGCCTTCGCCGGTGGATTCGAGCAGCTGCGACAGCCTGTCGCGCCACACGGCCTGGCCGGCGCCCGGCAGGTGGGTGGGTGCGACCGGGGTGATCGGCATGACCGGGATGGCGATGTCTTCAAACATGCACTGCATTAGCAAACAACGTGCCCAGCTTGGTGCGGGCCTTGGCCTGGGAAGTGCGCCAAAGCGGTGCGAAAACCGGCCAGGTCGCTGGGCCGGGTGCCTAGCCCCGCGAAAAGCGGGCCCCCAGTTTCCAGCTGCCGTCTGCTCTGGGCTTTCCGGACACCACCAGCTGGCGAACGTTGGGATTTGGTTGGTCGAAGTCGCGGCGGGGCGCGGAAATATCGAGCACGTCCAGCTGGATTCCGTTGCCTTCAAACTGCACGGTCAGGCGCTTGCCCTTTTGCGTCAGAAACGCGGTGCGGCCCTCCAGCCTGACCTCCGCCTCGGTAGCCATCGCCCATCGGACTGTGCTGCCGGGGCGGGCTCCGAAAAGCTCGTCGTCAAGTTGCACCGCATCATCCAGGAAACGGGCGCGGCGGGTGGCCTGTGTGACCTGGCCCGGTAAAAGCGCGGGGGTCAGGTCTATCAAGGCCTCGCGCTCGGCAACCATACGCAGCGAAGCCATGCCACGGACACTGTGTGGCCGCCCGTCCAGCGTCAGCGTGTTGTGCGCTTCAGCTGACAGCCTGAAGACCCGCCAGCGTGACGAATCCCGCTTCATGTTCCACAGGTCTATGCCGCGTGACTCCAGGCTGCTGTAGTCCTGCACGCCGAGGTCTTTGGCCCATCGCAGGCCATCCAGGTCGAGCACGAAACTGCCTGCATCCATGTGCGCATGGCTGTGCGCCGCTCCGCCCGCTTTGATGGCGAACCACCACGCGTTGGGATCGGACCATGACGAACGCCAGATGGCGAGCGGCTGCGCCCCCTGGCCCGAGAAACTTGGGGGCGCGGTATTTCCGGCTGTTTTTGTGGGCCACCACAACACCGAGAGGGGAGCGAAGCGGTCAGACAAACCTTGCCCGTTGCGGATCATCTGGCGCTTGGCCGTCAACAGTGCGGGTTGATCCAGTTCACGGGCCATGTAGACGATGGCGCACGGCAGTTCCTGCCCCTCGTTGCTGTCGGCAAAATTGAAATGTTTCCCGGACGGGCCGATGGAATGTGCATAGAACTCGGCACTGCGCTTGAATCCAGGCGCATCGAGCAAGCCCCAGTCGTCGTCCTTGATATCGCGGAGTGCAGCGGCCAGCAGGACCGTATAGCTGGTTCCATAGCTCCAGTAGTCCGGCCCCTCCGGGTAGACCCCATCCGGCCGGTAGGCATTCAGTCCGATAAATACGCCTTGCCGCGCCGCCGCGAGGAGGTCGGCTGCAAGGGCGGGTTCATCTTCCTCCACGGCCAGCGCCCCGAGGACCATACCGCCGATGCAAACCTGGTTCCAGTTGTTGGTGGACCTGAACGTTTTGTGGCCTTTGCGCGCCTGGGCAATGCCCTTGTCGACAATCGCGGCGCGCAGGACGGCACGGTCATCGGCCGACAGGTCGTTAAAAAGCCAGCTATAGGAAATGGCCATGCCCGTGGTCATCTCGGCGAGGTCCAGATAGGTGTCTGGATGCCAGTCACTGAATGCCGCGGCGGCAAGCATTTCCTGCCGGGCGCGGTCCAGGAAAACCCGCTCCCTTGTCACCCGATGAGCGAAAGCCCACTGCAGGCTTCGGCGAATGAACTCGCGCGAAACACCGAGCAGGCGGCCGTCTTCGAGTCTGTGCTCGAGCGGAGGCAGGGCGATGTCAGCGCGAGCGCGCGCTAGCAGTGCTGCGGTGAAACGCTCAAGATCAGGGTCCGTTTTGCATCGGTCAGGCAGAGAGGACCAATCGGTGTCGCTTGCAAGCAGCGGTGGGTGAACTTGAACTTCAACTGTTGGGGGCGATTCGGTAATGACCTGCATGCTCCCGCACCCGGTCAACTGGGCGGCGACTGGAACCATCGCAGCAAGAAACTCACGGCGTTTGAAAGGCATCCTTTTTGTCCTTCAGCTGGCTTTAGCTTCCCAATCTGACCTAGTCCGTAAATTCAGTAAACATCGTTTCAGGGCAACGCCCGCCTGAGCCGCTGCGCACGTAGTAGTTCCAGCGCCAGGCCATTTCGGTGTTGTCCTGGCAAGCCACACCCTTGTAGAGCTTGCCGTAGGTGGCCCTTGCACCCGAGGACGATCGGAAGCTGTCATGCGATTCAGCCACCAGCACGCCATCTTTGGGATAAACCTTCAGCACGCCAAAAGACGCATTGCTCGGTATGTCGTAGTTCACATAGAGTGCGCTTCGCTCAGGATCCGGGCGCGCATCTTCTACCAAGATAAAAACAGCCTGTTGCTCTGCCACCAGTTCTTGCTGCGTGAGGTGGGTAAATGTTTGGGATTTGATTTTTGCGCCGAATTTCAGCGCTGGGCCCAGCACCAGTAAAGGTTTTCGCTCGTCCGTAGCGGCGGGGTTGAACCGATGCAGAAGCGGTTTTTTAAACCTGTTGACGACAGCCGAGAAAATTTCATCGTCGCTAAAGTTTTGATTCTGCAGCTCCAATGCCCACACAGGGTTTGCAGCACATAGCAGCATTGCCGCTATGAATGGGTGTGTTTTGAAATACATCATCACCAAGCTTACCAAGCAACGAGCCCAGCCAGATGCGGTCTCCGGCCTGCGAAGTGCGCCAAAGCGGTGCGAAAACCGGCCAAGCTGCCGCGCCGGGCTGAAGCTGGTGCATGAATCCCTGTAAAGTCCAAGGCATGCTTACGATTTCCGGGGGCGCCGCCCGTCCATCGCCTCGCCCGGCCGCTCCTCTGTTGTTCACTGCGCTGGCTTTGCTCATGGCCGCGCTGCCAGCCTGCAGCCCAGCCCTGAACTGGCGCGAAGTGCGGCCCGAAGGCACGCGCCTGGCACTGCTCCTTCCCTGCAAGCCCGACAAGGCGGAAAAAGTCGTCCCGCTGGGCGGGCCGGCGACCCCGCTGTCCATGTTGGGTTGTGATGCCGGTGGGGCGACCTTTGCTGTCGCGGTGGCTGACCTGGGTGATGCGGCAAAAGTGGCGCCCGTGCTGGCGCAGTGGCAAAGCCTCACGCTGGCCAACATGAAGGCGAGCGCCGCGCCGCAGGTGTCACCACTCAAACTTCCCGGCGCTGCAACGCTGCCGCCCGCCACGCTGGTCAAGGCCGAAGGCCAGGGCCCTGACGGCAAGCCGGTGAACGGGCAGGCCGCCTACTTTGCGCAGGGCTCACAGATATTTCAGGTGGTGATGTATTCGCCGCGCATCGCGCCCGAGGCTGCCGAGACATTTTTCTCCAGCCTCAAGTTTGAGTAATTTCAAGAGAGCCTTGAAGTGAGCCTTTTAGTGAGCCGTAACCTTTCATGACCACCGCAAACGCTTCCTTGCAGACCTCGCCACCCAGTTCCCCGCAAGTCGGCTCTGAAGTCGGCCGGCTCGACGCCAAAACCGGCGCGATTGTTTTTCTGGCGTTTGCCGCGGCGTATTTCTGCTCGGCGCTGGTGCGGGCCATCACGGCCACGCTGGCGCCGGTGTTGACGCAGGATTTTTCGTTGCATGCGCGCGACCTGGGCCTGCTGGCGGGCGGCTACTTTCTGGGCTTTGCCGCCACGCAGCTGCCGCTGGGCACCTGGCTGGACCGCCATGGCCCCAAGCGCGTGATTTTGTGTTTCCTCGCGCTGTCTGTCGTCGGCTGCCTGGCTTTTTCTCTGTCGACCAGCTTTGCCTGGCTGCTGGTCTCGCGTGTGCTGGTGGGCATGGGTGTCAGCGCCTGCCTGATGGCGCCGCTCACCGGTTTCCGCCGCTGGTATGAACCAGCAACGGTATTGCGCGCCAACTCGTGGATGCTGATGACGGGCTCGCTGGGGATGTTGGCGTCGACCTTGCCGGTGCAGTGGCTGATGCCCTTGACCGGTTGGAGGCCCTTGTTCTGGATACTGGCCGCGATGATTTTGTTGTCGATGGCTGCGCTTGCATGGGTCGTGCCGACATGGCAACTCAACAAGAAGCACGAAAGCGCCGGGACAAACGCCATTGAAGGTGCCGACGCCGGTTATGCGCCCATCTGGCGCAGCCGCTATTTCCGCAAGATGACGCCGCTGGCTTTTTTCAACTATGGCGGCCTGGTGGCCATGCAAACCTTGTGGGCCGGCCCGTGGATGATCCGGGTCGCGGGCTACACGCCGCTGGAGGCCGCCACCGGCCTCTTCTATATCAATGCCACCATGCTGGTGACCTTCTGGAGCTGGGGCATGGTGAACCCCTGGCTGGCGCGGCACGGCTGGCATGCCGCGCGCCTGATCACCTGGGGCATGCCTTTCAGCCTGGTGGTGCTGGCTTTCAACATCGCTGCCGGCAGCTCAACGGGCTGGCTGGGCTGGGCGCTGTTTTGCATGGGTTGCAGTGTCCTGGGCCTGGCACAGCCTGCGGTGGGCATGGCTTTCAAGCCCTCATTGGCGGGCCGGGCGATGTCGGCCTACAACCTCATGATTTTTGCCGGCGTGTTCACCGTCCAGTGGGGTATTGGCCTCTTGATTGATGTTTTTGCGGCTCTGGGCCTGGCGCAGGTGGCCAGCTTTCAGGCGGCCATGGCGGTGTTTTTGTGTTGTTGTATCGCCTCATATGGGTATTTCCTCAGTGTCCGCGCCGATAATTCAGTTGAACCCCAAAACCCATGAACGGCATTTTCATCATCGCCCACGCCCCCCTGGCCTCTGCCTTGCGCCAGTGTGTGTTGCATGTGTTCCCCGACAACGCACCCGGCGTGGCCGCGCTCGACGTGCAGCCCAATATGCCGCCCGAGGAAACCCTGGCGCAGGCCCGCATCATGCTGGCGCAGCTGGGCACCTCGCATGCGCTGGTGCTGGTCGACGTGTTCGGCGCCACGCCCTGCAATGTGGCGCAAAAGCTGGTCGACGGCGTTCACTCCAAACTCATTACCGGCATCAACCTGCCCATGCTGCTGCGCACCGTGTCTTACCGCCACGAGTCGCTCGATTCGCTGGTGGCGCGCGCGCTCATCGGGGCCACGCAGGGCGTGATGCAGGTGGCCATCACGGCACCGCAAAATCAGGTACGCAGAAATCATGATCAAGACCAGCACGAGCATCAACAATAAGCTGGGCCTGCATGCCCGCGCCTCCGCCAAACTCACCAAACTCGCCGGTAGCTTTGGCTGCGAGGTCTGGATGAGCAAGGGCGAGCGCCGCGTCAACGCCAAAAGCATCATGGGCGTGATGATGCTGGCCGCCGGCCTGGGCAGCACGGTTGAGGTCGAAACCAACGGCAATGACGAGCAGGCTGCGATGGATGCGATCCTTGCTTTGATCGCCGACAAGTTCGGCGAAGGGGAGTGACCGGTGCCCAAGCGGATTTCAAAGGCAGGCCAGGCGTTTCGCGCCAATGAACTCGGAATCCAGCTTCACGATGAGGGCGAGGACGACCGCGCCCTGGCTTGCTACCGCGAAGCCCTGCGCTTCAGGCCCGACTGGGCAACGCCCTGGTACAACATCGGCCTGCTGCACAAGTACCGGTGTGAGTGGCGCGAATCCCTGGAAGCGAACCTCGAGGCCATCCGCCTGGACCCGTCCAATCAAGGCGCTGTCTGGAACGCCGGCATTGCGGCCACCGCCCTGGGCGACTGGGGCCGTGCGCGCAGCGCCTGGAAGCAGTACGGCATCGACGTCGGCGAGGGCGATGGGCCGGTCGACTACCCCATAGGCGCGACACCTGTCCGGGTGGCAGTCGATGGCAAGCCCGAAGTCATCTGGACCCGGCGCATCGACCCGGCCCGGGCCGTGATCGAAAGCGTTCCCCTGGCCGCTTCGGGTCGCCGTTATGGCGATTTGCTGTTGCATGACGGCGCACCTAATGGATACCGAAAAATCGGCGAGCGGGAGAAGGCCGTCTTCGACGAACTGCAAGTGCTCAGGGCCTCTGCCTATTCAACATTCGAAGTTGTTGTGGAAGATGCCACAAGCGCTGATCTAGACGACTTGTATGCGCGCTATCAATCGGACAGTGTTGTCGTGGAAAACTGGACCGAGACGCTCCATACCCTGTGCAAGGCCTGCTCTGAAGGCCGGCCCTTTGCCGACGGCGGCCATAACCATGAAGAGGTGGCTCGCGATGACGGCTCATGGCGGCTAGGCATCGCGGCGCTGGAAGCAGGGCAGGCCCGGCGCGCGCTTGATGAATGGCTGGGTACGAAACCCGGCGTGAAACTTTCGACCTTCGAGTGCGTCCTTGACGCAGCGGCCGCGCAACACACAGGGAGCGCCGCATGACCTTCTCCGTCCACGGTCTGGCTGTCTCGCGCGGAATCGCGATCGGCCGTGCCGTGCTGGTGGCGTCCAGCCGTGCCGATGTGGCGCACTATTTTGTGGACGATGCCAAGACGGCGGACGAGATCACACGGGTCAGGGTGTCGCGCAACGCGGTGGTGGAGGAAATCACGCGCTTGCAGCAAGACCTGCCCAAAGACGCACCGCATGAGCTGGCCGCGCTGCTTGATGTGCACCTGATGCTGCTGCAGGACGAGCAGCTGATCAGCGGCGTCAAGCACTGGATCGTCGACCGCCACTACAACGCCGAATGGGCGCTCACCACGCAATACGAGATCATTGCGCGCCAGTTCGACGACATGGAAGACGAGTACCTGCGCGAGCGCAAGGCCGACCTGGAGCAGGTGGTCGAGCGCATCCTGCGGCACATGAAGGGCGTGGCCTCGCCGGTGTTGCCCGCGGGCCAGGCCGGCGCAGGCCGCAAGCTGTCTGAGCAGGACTTGCTGCTGGACGACACCACCGATGTGCCGCTGGTGCTGGTGGCGCACGACATTTCGCCGGCCGACATGCTGCAGTTCAAGCAGAGCCTCTTTGCCGGTTTTGCCACCGACGTGGGCGGCAAGACCGCGCACACCGCCATCGTGGCGCGCAGCATGGACATCCCGGCCGTGGTGGGCGCACGCAGCGCCAGCCAGCTGATCAAGCAGGACGACTGGGTCATCATCGACGGCGATGCGGGCCTCTTGATCGTCGACCCTTCGCCCATCATCCTGGCCGAGTACGGCTTCAAGCAGCGCCAGGGCGAGCTCGAACGCCAGCGTTTGAACCGCCTCAAAAACACGCCCGCGCTGACGATAGACGGGCAGCGCGTCGAGCTACTGGCCAATATTGAAATGCCCGAAGACACCGTGGGCGCCGTGGCGGCCGGTGCGGTCGGCGTGGGGCTGTTCCGCAGCGAATTCCTTTTCATGGGGCGCACCGGCAGGCTGCCCGACGAAGAAGAGCAGTACCAGGCCTACCGCAAGGCGATTGAAGGCATGCACGGCCTGCCGGTCACGATACGCACGGTGGACATCGGCTCTGACAAGCCGCTGGACAAGATGGCCGGCCGCGCGCAGGACGGCCAGCTCAACCCCGCGCTGGGGCTGCGCGCCATCCGCTGGAGCCTGGCCGACCCGCCGATGTTCCTCACGCAGCTGCGCGCCATCCTGCGCGCTGCCGCGCACGGCCAGGTCAACCTGCTGGTGCCCATGCTGGCGCACGCCAGCGAGATCCGCCAGACCATGTCGCTGATCGACCATGCGCGCGTGACGCTGGACAACCAGGGCATCCCCTACGGCCCGGTGCAGCTGGGCGCCATGATTGAAATCCCGGCGGCGGCGCTTACGCTCAAGCTGTTCCTGAAGTACTTCGACTTCCTGTCGATAGGCACCAACGACCTGATCCAGTACACGCTGGCCATTGACCGCGCCGACGAGGCGGTCTCGCACCTTTACGACCCCTGCCACCCAGCCGTGCTGCGCCTGGTGGCCGACACCATCGCCGAATGCAATGCCCAGGGCAAGGGCGTAAGTGTGTGCGGCGAAATGGCCGGCGACACCGCCATGACGCGCCTGCTGCTGGGCCTGGGCCTGCGCAGCTTTTCCATGCACCCGTCGCAGATCCTGGCGGTCAAGCAGCAGATCCTGCGCTCCGACGCCTCCAAGCTTCAGCCTTGGGCCGAACAGGTGCTGAACAGCGAAGATCCGGCGGCGCTTCTGCAGGCCTGACCGGGGCCGCTATGGCGGCATCCATTTGCTATTAAAGATATAGCGCCTAGTCCATGTGGTGATTGGGCTAGAGGCCGAAATGGCTTAAGAATCTGAGTGAGAGCCGCAGCACGCGCACCCACCGCCGAAACAAAGCGAAACACACCGCAACCAGCCAGAAAACACCGGAGGGCCTTGCGCGGGCACCATGAGGACCCTAACCACTTCCTGCAAGGCTCTCTCATGAAACGCATCATCAAAAAAACCCTGCTCGGCCTTTTCGGCGGGGCGCTTATCGTCGGCAGCCTGGGCGCCTGCTCGCACGGCGGCCATGGCTGGCGCGGCGACCCGGGCTCCCCCGAGGCGCGCGCCCAGATGGTTGAAAAGATCGGCTCGCGCCTGGACCTGGATGCGGCGCAAAAGCAAAAACTCGCCGTGCTGGCCGACAAACTGCAGGCCCAGCGCACGGCCCTGCGCGGCACGACCGAGCCGCGTGACGCTTTCCGCGGTCTCTTTGCCGGCGCCACGCTCGACCAGGCCGGCGCCAAAAAGCTGATTGACGAAAAAACCGCCGCTGTGCAAGCCGGCAGCCCCGACGTGATCGCCGCCGCAGCCGACTTCTTTGACAACCTGAAGCCTGAGCAACAGCAAAAAGTGCGCAACTTTATGGAACGCGGCCGCCGCTGGGGTTACCGTGGCTGAGGCGCTGCTTTTCCCTACGGTGCGGCCGCAGCGCGCCCTGCAGCGCGTGAGCACCGTGGCCGAGGCGGGCAGCGTCAGCGGCGGTGTGCGCCTGCTGCTGCGCGCCGAAGGGCTGGCGGTGCTGGCCGCTTCGGTGGCGGCTTATACGCAGTTTGGCGCGGGTTGGGGCTGGTTCGCCGCGCTCTTCCTGCTGCCGGATGTGTCTTTCCTGGCTTACCTCGCCGGGCCGCGTGCGGGCGCCTGGGCTTACAACGCCATGCACTCTTACCTGGGCGCCGTGGCCCTGCTGGCCGCGGGCGTGTTGGGCGGCATGCCCATGTTGCCGGCGGTGGGCTTGGTCTGGAGCGCCCACATCGGGTTGGACCGTCTGCTCGGTTACGGCCTGAAATACAGCGCGGGTTTTGGGCTTACCCACCTGGGCCGCCTGGGGCGTCAGGATCCGTGGTGAGACCCATGGTGAGCGCTGCCCATTCGCTCAGGAGGCTTCGCGGTTTTTTGCTGGCGGAGGCGGGCTTGCTGATCGCCGCCTCGCTGGTGCACAGCGGCCTGCTGGTGCAGGGCCATACCCACAGCCAGGCGCGCGTCGCCGAGGCCGTGATTGCGGCCGTGCTGCTGGCGGCATGGACGCTCAGTCTGGCGCGGCCGGCGCGCATGCGCCAACTGGCGCTGTGGGCCCAGGCCTTTGCCTTGATCGGTACGCTGGTGGGTCTGTCCACCATCATCATCGGCATAGGCCCGCAGTCCGCGCCCGACAAGGTGTTTCACTTTGCCTTGCTGGGTTTGTTGCTGGCGGGCCTGCGCGCTGCGCGCCGTGCGCCAAAGAGTGCGTCGTGACGGTGCACAAAAGCTTTCCCCGCCGACCAGCGAGTTTCATATGATGGCCGCATGCCCCGCATCCTCCTGATCGACGACGACGAGCACCTTGCCGCACCGCTGGCCGCCTACTTCGCGCGCTTTGACTTTGTGCTGGACAGCGCCCTGCGCCCCGGAGATGGGCTGGCCAAATTGCGCGCCGGCACCTACGACGCAGCGATTCTGGACGTCATGCTGCCCGAGATGGACGGCTTTGCGCTGTGCCGCGAAATCCGCAAGGAAAGCGACATCCCGGTCATCATGCTGACCGCACGCGGCGACGTGATGGACCGCGTGGTCGGCCTGGAGCTGGGCGCCGACGACTACCTGCCCAAGCCTTTTGAGCCGCGTGAGCTGGTGGCGCGCCTGCAGACCATCTTGCGCCGCCAGCGCGCCGTGCCGCCTGCCGGCCAGCGACGCGAATTCCAGGGGCTGGTGATCGACCTGCAAACGCGCGAAGTAGAGCGCCTGGGCGAAAAGGTCGAGCTCACCGGCACTGAATTCGAACTGCTGGCGCTCTTGGCCGCCGACCCCGGCAAGGTCTTCAGCCGCGACGACATCCTCAACCGCCTGCGCGGCCATGAGGCCGAGCTCTACACCCGCGCGGTCGACATCGTGGTGAGCCGCCTGCGCAAAAAACTCGAGCCGCTGGACTGCATCAAGACGCTGCGCAACGCGGGCTACGCGCTCGCCGTTGGCAAGACGGGCGCACCATGAGGCGCTGGCGGCGTTCGGGGCGGTGGCAAGACTGCGGGCCCGCACAGTTTTCAAAGCTTTCAAGGCCGAAGCGCTGGCGCCACCGCTGGGGCCATTCGCTGCGGCTGCGGCTCATCACGGTGTTTTTGCTGCTGGCGCTGTGCATGGGCGCGGTGTTTATGGGCGGCATGCAGCGGGCCTTTTCCACCGGCTGGCGCGACGCGGCCAAGCCGCTGATCACCGACTACATGGACCGGCTGGTGGCCGACCTGGGCTCGCCGCCTGACGTGGGCCGCGCGCAGGCGCTGGCGTCGCGGCTGCCGATCTCGATCCGCATTGAGGGCCCCGAGGTGAACTGGCAGTCGCACCCCGACAAGCCCCGGGGGTGGCGGTCTTTTGAAGGCCACGCCAACGACTGGCTCAGCCGCACCACCGCCGACGGCCACCGGGTTATCTTTGGCCCCGGCACCATTCCCTGGCAGGGCGCGCCGCACGGCAGCATGTTCGGCTGGATCACGCTGGCGCTGCTGCTGGGCCTGCTGATAGGCGCTTACGCCTACGTGCGCCGCCTGCTGCGTCCGCTGGACGACATACGCGCCGGCGCCGAGCGCTTTGGCCGCGGCGTCTTCGATACGCCCATTCCGCTGCGCCGGCGCGACGAACTCGGTGACCTGGCCGGCCGCATCAACACCATGGCGCACGACATTGAAGACATGCTCAACGCCAAGCGCGGCTTGCTGCTGGCGCTCAGCCATGAGCTGCGCTCGCCGCTGACACGCGCGCGGCTCAATGCCGAGCTGCTGCCGGCTTCGGGCGAGGGCAGCGCACCGCGCGAGCGCGACGCGCTGCTGCGCGACCTGGGCGAGATGCGTGACCTGATCAGCGATTTGCTGGAAAGCGAACGCCTGGCCAGCCCCCATGCCGCGCTGCAGCGCGAGACGGTGGACCTGGCGGCGCTGGTGCGCGAGACGGCCGCCGACATGTCTGCCAGCGCGGAGACCGGCGCGGTGCTGCTGGACTTGCCAGCAGGACTGCCGCCACTGCAGCTGGACCGCACGCGCATGCGCCTGCTGGTGCGCAACTTGCTGGACAATGCTGTGCGCTACAGCGGCGATGCCGCGCAGCCGCCGCAGGTCAGCCTGAGCGCGCAGGGCGGCGGCGTGCTGCTGCAGGTGCGCGACTTCGGGCCGGGGGTGGACGCTGACCAGCTGGCACGCCTGACCGAGCCTTTCTACCGCACCGACAGCGCCCGGCAGCGCGCCACCGGCGGCGTGGGGCTGGGCATGTATTTGTGCCGGCTGATCGCGCAGGCGCATGGCAGCGAACTCGAACTGCGCAACGCCAGCCCCGGCCTGGACGTGCGGCTGCTGCTGCCGTCCTGAGGTGCTGTGACACCTGCTTGCGGTATATTGCAAGCGAACAAAACAACGAGGAGCGGACGGGTGACAAGACGCAGGAAATGCCGGCATGCGTGATGGCTACGGGCTGGCGTGCGCTTTGACCGTTCGCACCGCATGAGCCGCAAGCCGTTCAGCACTGACGAGGTGCTGGCACTGTCTCCCGATGACGCATCGGCAAAAGCGGCGCGCGGCCTGGTGGCCCCGGGTAAATGGCCGGTGCTGGGCGCCAGCGACAGCGCTGTCTGGGGCGAATGCCAGGGCAGCGGCAGCAAACCTTACCAGACCCAGGTCGATATCTCCGGTGCGGGCCCGACCTTCCGGTGCAGTTGCCCCAGCCGTAAATTTCCTTGCAAACACGGTCTGGCCCTGCTGCTGCTCCAGGCGCAGGATGCCGCCGGTTTTACGGCCGCCGAACCGGCCTGGGTCAGCGAATGGCTGGTATCGCGCAAGGAACGCGCTGAGAAAAAGGAAACCCGCGCTAGCGCTCCGCCTGCCGCAGCAGAAGCCGCCGATCCGGCGGTGGCTGCCCGGCGCGAGAACAAACGTTTTGACCGCATGGGCGCCGGCGCGCAGGAGTTGGGCCTCTGGCTGGATGATCTCGGCCGGCGCGGGCTGGCCGCGCTGGCAGGTCAGCAGGATAAGGCCCAAGCCATGACCGCGCGCATGGTGGACGCGCAGGCGCCCGGTCTTGGGCAACGGCTGTCACAGGCGATGACTCTGGTCGGCAAGGGCGCAGACTGGCCCGCCCGCGTGCTCGAGCGCATGGGTAAACTTCAACTGCTGGTCGACGCAACCCTGCAGCGTGAGCGATTGCCACCATCGCTTCAGGCTGACCTGCGTCAGGCGCTTGGCTGGCCGTTCGAGCGCGATGAAGTGCTTGCCGCTGGCGAAACTGTGACCGACCGCTGGCAGGTGCTGGCCCAGGGCATGGCGGAGCGCGAGGCGCGCCTGACAGAGCGGCGGGTCTGGCTGCATGGGGGGCAGAGCGGCCGGCGCGCCTTGCTGGTTGATTTCTCCTACGCGGGCAAGGCTTTTGAGCAGGGCTGGCTGGTCGGCCAGTGCGTCGCAGCGAATCTGGTTTTTTACCCTGGCGGCGATCCGCAACGTGCGCTGCTGGCAGCACCTGGCGAAGCCGTGACGCCACCGGCCGGCCCTGACGCGTTTCCATCGGCCTCACAGGCCGCAGACGAATGGCAGGCACTCGCGCATCGCATGGCCGCCAACCCGTGGGCCGAACGCTGGCCGTTGCTGCTCGGCGCCGCGCGGCCGCTGCGCCGTGATGAAGGCTGGGCGCTGCATGCTGGCGGGCGTTTGCTGCCGCTTGCTCTGAGTGACACCGATGGCTGGTTGCTGCTGGCTTTTTCCGGCGGCCGGGCGCTTGAGCTGTTCGGCGAATGGGACGGCGCGGTGCTCCGGCCGCTGTCGGCCTGGGTCACCGGCGAGAACGAAGGCTGGAGCACCTCAAGCCTGGGCGGAGAGGGCGCATGACAGCCTGGCATTCATTGGTGCAGGCGGTGCTGGTCGGTAGCGACAAACCCTGGTCCTTGCCGGCAGGCACGGGCAGCGGTGCTGACGCGGTGGATCGCCTGTTGCGCGACACTTACGGCCTGGCCGCGCCTGACGCGCCGGGCCAGCTTTTGCGGGTTGCCGGCGCGCTTGCGCTGTGCCGCCAGGCTGGCTGGCAGGCACCCACGGCGACACTTGCGCCGCCGGCTCTGGCTCCGGTCGAGACGCGCCATCCGGCCGGTGCCGACTGGAGCAGCCTGCTGGCGGACGTGCTTGAACATGGCCCACAACGCCTTCAGTTGCAGCTGCTGCAGGCAATGGCACGCGCCGGCCTGCATGCGCCGCCGCGGCTGATACCAGCGTTGCTGCGGCTCGGCCGGAGCACTGCGCTGGCCCGGCCTGATCTGCTGCCGGTTCTCGGCGAGCGAGGCCGCTGGCTGGCCGCGCAGAACCCCGAATGGGCCTGGGCCTGTGGCGTCGGGGAAAGTGCCGACAGCACAACCCACTGGGAGCACGGCAGTCTGGAGCAGCGCCTGGCCGTGCTGCGCGCCGAACGCGTGCTGGCGCCCGACGCAGCGCGCGCGCGCCTCGAAGCTGACTGGAGCGGCCTTGCCGCGAAGGACCGCGCCGCGCTGCAAGGCGTACTGGTGACCGGCTTGTCGGCAGGCGACGAGCCCTTCCTTACTGTGCAGCTCAAGGACCGGTCCAGCGAGGTGCGCTCTGGCGCGGCCGACCTGCTCGCAGCACTGCCCGGCAGCGCCTATGCGGCGCGCATGGCGGCGCGGCTGGCGCCACTGTGCCAGCTAGCGGTCGCCAGGGCTGGCCTGCTGCAGCGCATCGCCGGTCTCGCCGCGCCGGCGGTCAGCTTTGAGGCACCCTTACAAAAGGACGCTGACTGGAAGGCCGACCAGATCGATGGTGATCTGCCGAAATACGAATCGCTGGGCGAGCGCGGCTGGTGGCTCTATCAACTTGCGCGGCGCGGTTCGCTGGCCTGGTGGACCGGCCACAGCGGCCTCGACGCCGCAGCACTGGTGAAGCTCGCAGCATCCAGCGACTGGGCTGAGGCGCTGCTGCGCGGCTGGCATCACGCGGTGCTGACTCAACCCGATCCGGACTGGGCCGAGGCCTTGCTGCATTCGGGCAAGCGTCGCCATGCGCAGCCGGCGCCGCTTCTCGCACTGCTGACGCCGGGGCGCCGCGAAGCCTGGCAACTGGCGCAGCTTGACGAAGGCCAGCTGCCGCCAGCGGCGCTCGACGCCTGCCTCGCCAGCGTTGGCGCGAGCGACTGCTGGGGCGCGGCACTGTCGCTGCGTCTGGCACAGCTGCTGCGGCAACTGCTGGACCGCGGCGCGCTGCTGAATGATTACGCCTTGCGCCAGCAAATGCCTGATCTGATCTGCGCGTTGCATCCCGAAGCGCTGGTGGACTGGCCCGATCCGCCGCGCAGCGACGACGAAACACCCGGGCTGTCCGACAGCCTGAACCAGCTCGAACAGGCGCTGAGCGACCGGCGCCGCCTGCTGCAACTGATTTCCACACCCTGAAGAGAATTGCCATGACCCAAGTCCTGCGCCGACATGCCGAAGACCAATTTGCCGAGGAACTTGCCGAGCTGCAGAAGGCCGACAAGCGCCAGCGTCCGGCCAACTGGAAGCTCTCGCCGTGGGGCGTGGTCTCTTATCTCATGGGCGGCAAGCTCGACAACGGTTTCGATGTAAGCGCCAAATACATCGGCAACAGGCGCCTCATGGAAATCGCCGTCGCGACCCTCGTGACCGATCGCGCCTTGCTGCTCTACGGTGTGCCCGGCACCGCCAAGTCATGGGTTTCAGAACACCTCGCAGCGGCCGTCAGTGGTGACTCGACCATGCTCATACAGGGCACCGCAGGCACCAGTGAGGAGCAGTTGCGCTACGGCTGGAACTACGCCGAATTGCTCGCCAACGGGCCGAGCGAGAAGGCGCTGGTGCCGAGCCCTCTGGTTCACGCGATGCGGCTCGGCAAGATCGCGCGCGTCGAGGAGCTCACGCGCATTCCGGCCGACGTGCAGGACACCCTGATCACCGTGCTCTCTGAAAAGACACTGCCGATTCCCGAACTCGGCAGCGAGGTCCAGGCGACGCGCGGCTTTTCGGTGATCGCGACGGCCAACAACCGCGACAAGGGCGTCAACGAACTTTCCAGCGCGCTCAAGCGCCGCTTCAACACCGTGGTGCTTCCGGTGCCCGCCAGCGAGGATGAGGAAGTCAGCATCGTTGCGAAACGCGTTGCCGAACTCGGTCGTGCGCTTGAACTGCCGGCGGAACCGCCCGGCCTCAAGGAGATCCGCCGTGTGGTGCAGATTTTCCGGGAGCTGCGTAACGGCCAGACCGAAGATGGCAAGACCCGCATCAAGTCGCCGAGTTCGACCTTGTCGACAGCCGAGGCGATCTCGGTCATCAACAGCGGTATGGCGCTGAGCGGGCATTTCGGCGACGGCGCGCTACACGCCTCGGATATCGCCTCAAGCCTGATCGGCGCGGTCATCAAGGACCCGGTCAACGACACGGTGGTCTGGAAGGAATACCTGGAGACCGTGGTCAAGGAGCGGCCCGACTGGAAAGAGTTGTACCGCGCCTGCCGCGAACAGGTCTGACGGCGTTTGCGCATGAGCGATTCGCCGGTCCACTACTTCGGTATCCGCCACCACGGGCCGGGTTGCGCACGCAGCCTGTGCCGCGCACTCGAGGCACTGCAACCGGATTGCGTGCTTGTCGAAGGGCCGCCCGATGCCAATGAACTGCTGCCGTTCGTGCTGCAGGCCGGCCTGCGGCCGCCGGTGGCCTTGCTGGTGCACGGCGCCGACGACACCGAATCAGCGGCCTTCTACCCCTTTGCCGCGTTTTCTCCCGAATGGCAGGCGCTGCGCTTTGGGCTCGCGGCGGGCGTGCCGACACGTTTCATCGACCTGCCGCAGGCAGTGCGCTTCGCGCAGGACAGACTTGCCGCTGATAACGGTGATACCGACTCTGCTGGGGCAATTGCCACGCCTGACCCCGAGGCTGCGCCCTTGCCGGCGTCGGCACTGCCTGACATGCGCCACCACGACCCGCTGGATGCACTGGCCGAGGCGGCAGGTTTTGCCGACGGCGAAAACTGGTGGAACCACCTGGTCGAGGAGCGGGGTGATGGCGAGGACCTTTTCGTTGCCATTGCCGAGGCGATGACCGCCGTACGTGCCGACTGGCCCGCTGATGCGCGCGGCCCGCGCGCCGCTTTGCGCGAGGAGCAGCGCGAGGCCTTCATGCGGCAGTGCGTGCGGGAAGCCGTGAAGGCCGGGCACCAGCGCATCGCCGTTGTTTGTGGTGCCTGGCATGTACCGGCGCTGCAGGCACCTGTTGTTGTCAAGGCCGATACGGCCCTTCTCAAGGGCCTGCCGAAGGCCAGGGTCAGTGCGACATGGGTGCCGTGGACCTACCGCCACCTGACGCAGGACAGTGGCTACGGCGCGGGCATAGACGCACCGGGCTGGTATGACTATCTGTGGCTGGCCGGCCAGTCCGGATCTGCCGGCGGCCGCGCTGCCGGCTGGCTTGCCAGGATTGCGCGCCTGCTGCGGGAAAACAACCTCGATTGCTCGTCGGCACATGTCATTGAGGCGACGCGCCTGGCAGACGCCCTGGCTGCGCTGCGCGGCCGGCCGGCCCCGGGCCTGGCCGAACTCGATGAAGCGGTCCGCAGCGTGATCTGCATGGGCGAGACCGCTCCGTTGCAGCTGATACGCCGTGAACTGACCGTCAGTGACCGCATGGGAGAGGTGCCGCCCGAGGTTCCGGCCGTACCGCTGCAGCGGGATATCGAGCAGACCCAAAAATCACTTCGCCTGAAACCCGAGGCAGTGCAAAAAACGCTGGAACTCGACCTGCGCCAGCCCAACGACCTGGCGCGCAGCCGCCTGCTGCATCGCCTTAACCTTCTCGGCATCAGCTGGGGCGGCCTGGCGCGGGGCCGCCACAACCGGGGCACCTTTCGAGAAACCTGGCAGCTGCAGTGGCAGCCCGAGTTTGCGGTTCGCATCATCGAAACCAGCCGTTTCGGTTCGACACTGGAGCAGGCGGCCAGCGCACGTGTGGCCGAGGGTTGCGCAAGCCTGATCCGGCTTGAGGAACTGGCCGGCCTCGTTGAAGGTGTCTTGCTGGCAGACCTTGGCGACAGCGTTCGGGCGCTCGGTGAGGCTTTGCAGGCGCGGGCGGCCATCACCGGTGACGCATTGCAGTTGATTGTCGCAGTGCCGCCGCTGGCGAACGTGTTCCGCTATGGCAGTGTGCGGCAGACGGACAGCACGCTCCTTTCCCAGGTGCTCGACGGGCTTATCACGCGTGGCGCGATCGGACTGCCTCTGGCCTGCCAGTCGCTTGACGAGTCGGCTGCGCAGGCCGTGCGCAGTCCGCTGATTGAGGCCAACGATGCCATCGCGCTGCGCGACAGCGGGGAGCAGACACAGGCCTGGCGTTCCGCCCTGCACCAGATTGCGGTCGGCGATGCGGCACATGCGCTACTGCGTGGCCTGTGTTGCCGCCTGCTGCTCGATGCCGGCTACCTTGAGGCCGGCGAGGTGGCGATCCAGCTATCCAGGCAGCTCTCGTCGGGCGCCAGCCCGCTCGATGCCGCCCTCTGGCTCGATGGTTTCCTGAACCGCAACGCACTGGTGCTGCTCCACGACCCGGCAGTGTGGCAACTGATAGATGACTGGCTCGCCGGACTTTCTGATGACCATTTCCTGCAGGTCATACCGCTGGTGCGGCGCAGTTTTGCGACGTTCTCCAACGCCGAGCGGCGCGACCTCGGCCAGCGCGCAGCAAGGGGCGCGGGAGCCTCGGCTGCAGCATCTGCTATTGATGTCGACTGGGATGCCGGGCGAGCCGCCATGCCGGTGCCTGTCTTGCGACTCTTGCTGGGGCTGGATGCATGACTGAAGAACCCTCTTCCACTCCCATGACGCCGTCTGCCAATCGCCTGCAGCGCTGGCGCATGGTGCTGGGCAGCGAGGCCGAGAACAGCTGTGGCGCCGCCGAGGGCGGGCTGCGCGAAATTGAACTCGCGCTGGCTGCGCTTTACGAGCCCGATGGTGCCGGCGGCCTGAGCCGGGGCGGCCGCGGCGGCCGGGGTGATTCCAGGCCCAATGTTGCACGCTGGCTCGGCGATATCCGCAACTACTTTCCGAGTTCAGTGGTGCAGGTCATGCAGCGAGACGCGATGGAGCGGCTTAACCTGCGCGAGATGCTGCTGCAGCCCGAAATGCTCGAAAACGCGCAGCCTGATGTGCATCTCGTCGCCAACCTGCTGGCGCTGGCCAGCGTGATTCCTGAAGGCACACGCGAGACTGCGCGCCAAGTGGTGCGCACGGTCGTCGATCAGTTGATGGACAAGCTGCAGGACCCCCTGCGCAGCGCTGTCAGCGGCGCGCTTGACCGAAGCCAGCGCAAGAGCCGGCCGCGCTATGCCGAAATCGACTGGAACCGCACCATACGGCTCAACCTGCGGCACTGGCAGCCATCATTGCGTACGCTCGTGCCGCAAACGCTGGTCGGTTACGGGCGCAAGGCGCAGCGGCCACAACGCGAGGTGATTCTTTGCATCGACCAGAGCGGCTCCATGGCCGCGTCGGTGGTGTATTCGAGTATCTTCGGCGCCGTCATGGCAAGCCTGCCGGCGGTGGCAGCCAGGCTGGTGGTGTTTGACACGGCGGTGGTCGACATGACCGAACAGCTGAAAGATCCGGTTGATCTGCTGTTTGGCGTTCAGCTCGGTGGCGGTACGGACATCAACCGGGCGATCGGCTACTGCCAGACACTCGTTCAGGAGCCGCGCAACACCATCATGGTGCTGATCTCCGACCTGTATGAGGGCGGTGTCGAGGAGGGCCTGTTGCGCCGTGCCAGCGAGCTGGTGGAATCGGGCGTGCAGCTTATTGCGCTGCTCGCCCTCAGTGATGAAGGCGCACCGTCGTACGACAAGAATCTCGCCGCGAAGCTGGCGGCGCTCGGTGTGCCTAGCTTCGCCTGTACGCCGGACGCCTTCCCCGGCCTGATGGCCGCCGCGATCCGGCGCGATGACGTCGGTGCATGGGCCGCCGGCCAGGGCATCAAGACCAGCCGCCCACCGGGCTAGTGCGTCCGTGTACCAAGTAGCGCGGCGCCGATGATCATCATCGCCGCCAGCGCGATGCTCCAGCTCAGCGGCCGGCCGCTCACCACCATCAGCAGCGCGGTGGAGCCCAGCGGCGTGAGATAGCTGAGGATGCCGATCTGCCGCGCATTGCCCAGCTTGAGTGCCCTGTCCCACAGGAAGAACGCCGCACCCAGCGGCCCCAGGCCCATCACGGCCAGCAGCAGCCAGTCTTGTGCCGAGAGCGTGGCCGCCGGCTCCAGCGCCCAGTGGCACAGCAGCGAGAGCACGCCCGACACCAGCCCGAAGAGGCCGATGGCTGCCGTGGGAAAGGCCGGCACGCGCTTTGTCAGCAGTGAGTAGCTGGCCCAGATGAAGGCCGAGCCGAGCGCCGGCAGGTAGCCCCATGACCATCCACCAGCCGAAGCCGCACCACTTCCGGCACCAAGAATGGCAATGACGGCGCCGGCAAAACCCAGCAGAGCTGCGGCCACATGCACGATGCGCAAGTGCACGCCGCGCAGAAACAGCGGCGCCAGCACCACCATGAAGAGCGGCCAGAGGTAGTTCACCAGGTTGGCCTCGACCGCCGGCGCATGCCGCAGTGCGATGAAGAGCAGGAAGTGAAAGCCGAAGAGGCCGTACACGCCGAGCGCCAGCGTGGCGGCGGGGATTTTCCATTGCGCCCGGTCGCGCAAGACAAAGGGCAGGGCCAGCACGCTGCCGATCAGCAGCGCAACGCCGGTCAGCAAAAAAGGCGGAACGTGTTTGAGCGACACCCCGAGTGAGGCAAACAGGGTCCAGAGGGCGATGGCGCCCAGTGCATAAAGATTGGCTGGCATGCCGGCAAGCATAAAAGCCGGTGCGGGCTGCGTCGTCGCGCAACAACGGTCTGTTGCCGTGCAACGACGGTTTCGCGCATACAGGGGCTCGTCCTACGCATCGGCCTACATCCGGTAACCAGCTTCACGCTTCAGGCGCACGTTGGACACCTCAGAGGCACGGCTGGGGCGTTGAATGAGAGTGCAGATGTTTTGAACACAGCACAGGCGCTCAAAGCCTGCACTTCAAGGAGACCCCTCATGAAAAAGCTTTCCATCCTCTTGCTCTCTCTCGTGGGCTTTATGGCCTTGTCCGGCTGCGTGGCTTACCCGGTGTATGACGGCCATGGGCCGCAGTACCGCGGCGGGCCTGCGTATGGCCCTGGCTATGGCGGCCGCTATGACCGCGACGGTGACGGCGTGAGCAACCGCTACGACCGCCGGCCGAACAACCCTTACCGCTATTGATGCGCTGAATCGACGCCTGACTGCCGCCTGAGCGCGGCCGTCAGCGCCGAGGGCGACTGGTAGCCGCAGTGCAGCGCGGTGTCGGCCACATTCATGCCGCGGCCGCGCAGTTGCACGGCCAATACCAGGCGCTGGCGTCGCAGCCACTGCATCACGCTGAGGCCGGTTTCGCGCCGGCAGCGTGTGGCGAACTGTGTGGGACTCAAGAACACCTGCGCGGCCAGCTGCGCAACGCTGAGCGGTTCGTGCAGGCGTTGTTGTGTCCATGTGGCCAGTTGTTCCCAGTGAATGGGGCGCTGGTAACGCGCGGGCATTGGAAGCTGCGGCAACGACTGCCAGGCTTCCAATAGCAAAGTCGGGCCATAGTGTTGCGCGAGGCTGCCTCGCTGCTGCAAGGCATGGGCGAGGTAGTTGCCCAGCGCCAGGGCCTGCTCGGTGTGGGCCGGGTCGTAAGCGCAGCGTGCCCAGGCTGCCTGCGGCGTGTCCAGCACCAGGCAGCGGGCACCGAAGCGGGATTCAAAATCGTGGTGCTCACCGGGTGGGATTACGCAGCCCTGGCCGGCCGCGATGCGGTACCCGCGCCCCTGCACTTCAAGTTCAAGCACGCCGTCCAGGCTCAGCAATACCTGGAAGTGCTCATGCGCATGGCTGCTGTGCGAGGGGCCGTACTGGCGCAGCGACAGGGAGCCTTGCGGCGTATTCATCTTGTGCGGATCAAAGGGCGGCGGTGGCCGCGTCTGCCTTGTCGGCCACACCGGCGGCGTGGGCCTGCTGGTCGGCGTGGTAGCTGCTGCGCACCATGGCGCCCACGGCGGCGTGCGTGAAGCCCATCTTGTAGGCTTCTTCTTCAAACATCTTGAAGGTGTCGGGGTGCACATAGCGGCGCACCGGCAAGTGGCTGGTGGAGGGCGCGAGGTACTGGCCGATGGTCAGCATGTTGATGTTGTGCGCGCGCATGTCGCGCATCACCTGCAGGATTTCTTCGTCGGTTTCGCCCAGGCCGACCATGATGCCGCTCTTGGTCGGCACATCAGGATGCAGCGCCTTGAACTTCTTGAGCAGGTTCAGGCTGAACTGGTAGTCGCTGCCGGGGCGTGCTTCTTTATAAAGGCGCGGCGCGGTTTCCAGGTTGTGGTTCATCACGTCGGGCGGCGCGGCCTTCAGGATCTCGAGCGCACGGTCGTCGCGGCCGCGGAAGTCGGGCACCAGGATTTCAATCGTGGTGGCGGGCGAGAGTTCGCGGATTTTCTGGATGCATTCAACAAAATGGCCGCTGCCGCCGTCGCGCAGGTCGTCGCGGTCCACGCTGGTGATCACGACGTATTTCAGCTTCAGGGCGGCGATGGTTTTAGCGAGGTTCAGCGGCTCGTTCACATCGAGTGGGTCTGGGCGGCCGTGGCCGACGTCGCAGAACGGGCAGCGGCGCGTGCACTTGTCGCCCATGATCATGAAGGTGGCCGTGCCCTTGCCGAAGCATTCGCCGATGTTGGGGCAGCTGGCTTCTTCGCACACCGTGTTGAGTTTGTTCTCGCGCAGGATCTGCTTGATCTCGTAGAAGCGCGTGGTCGGGCTGCCGGCCTTGACGCGGATCCAGTCGGGCTTCTTGAGCAACTCACCCTGCACCACCTTGACGGGGATGCGCGACAGCTTGGCCGCGGCCTTTTGTTTGGCCAGCGGGTTGTAGCCTTCCAGGGTCTGGACGTCGCGGACCACGGGGTTGGATGTGGCTTGGAGGGGGTCAGGTGTGCTCATGAAGTGTGTTTCGTGTTGGCGGCAGGTGGCTTACGGCGCCAGGTAGGTGACGAGCTTGCGGCCCAGCACATCTGCGGCTTCCTGCCAGCTTGCCGATACCCCGATTGTAGAAAGGTCTGTGGTTTTCAGCCCCACATAGCCGCAGGGGTTGATCCGGGAGAAGGGTTCCAGGTCCATCGCCACATTGAGCGCCACCCCGTGGTAGGTGCAATGGCGGCTGACCTTGATGCCCAGGGCGGCGATTTTGCCCAGGCCGCGGAAGGGGTCTATCGGGTCAAATGGCCCGGTCAGCGCGGCGTGGGAGGCCGGGTCGTCCATACGCACATAAATGCCGGGCGAACCGGCCACCCGGTGCCCGGTCACGCCGAAATGCGCCAGGGTCTTGATGACGGACTCTTCGATGCGGTAGACGTATTCCTTGATGAAATAGCCGGCGCGCTTGAGGTCGATGAGCGGGTAGGCCACCACCTGGCCGGGCCCGTGGTACGTCACCTGGCCGCCGCGGTTGGTTTGCACCACGGGGATGCTGCCGGGGTTCAACACATGGTCGCTTTTGCCCGCCAGCCCCTGGGTGTAAACCGGCGGATGCTCACAAATCCATAGCTGATCGCCTATGTCCTGTGCGGGCTGGAGGCCTATTTCGCTTGAAACTCCCGCGCTGCGCGCCGCCGTGAAGGCCTGCATGGCTTCGTAGGTGGGCAGGTAGTCAACCCGGCCCAGGTGGCGTGTTTCGGCCTGCATGGCGGCGGCGCTTCTCCGTACCCGTTTAGAGCACTACTTTGACCATCGGGTGCGTCGACAGCGTGCGGTAGAGCTCATCGAGCTGCTCGCGGCTGGTGGCCGTGACGGTGATGGTCACGCCCAGGTAGTTGCCGCCCTTGCTTTCGCGCAGCTCGATGGTGCTGGCGTCAAACGCCGGGTCGAACTGGTGCGCAACCGAGGTGATGGCCGCGACCAGGCCGTCGACTTTCTGGCCCATGACCTTGATGGGGAATTGCGACGGGTATTCGATCAGCGACTCCTGGCGCGAGGGCTCAGTGCCGGGGACACCAATGATTTTCGGGAGATCGGGAGAAGTCGTCATGGCAAGCGGTCCTTTCAGGCCTGTTTGGCACGCTGGTATTCAGCGTACAGCTTTGCATAAATGGGGCCAGGTTTGCCTTTTTCCACCCCGTTGCCGACGGGCTGGCCGTCCAGCAAGGTTACCGGCAGCACCTCTTTGGTGGCCGACGAGAGCAAAATTTCATCGGCGGCCAGCACCTCGGCGCGCGTGATGCGGCGCAGCTCAAACGGGATACCGGCGGCGCGGCACATCTCTTCGATCAAACCAAAGCGAATGCCTTCCAGGACCAGGTTGTCCTTGAGGGTTCCCAGGACTTTGCCGTCTTTCACGATCCAGACGTTGCTCGAAGAGGCTTCGCTCAGGTAGTCGCCGCGGAACATCACGGTCTCGACCGCGCCGGCGTCGACGCTGATCTGGCGCGAAAAGACGGCGCCCAGCAGGCTGGTGCTTTTGATGTGGGCTTTCTCCCAGCGGAAGTCGTCGGCCGTGACGCAGGCCACGCCTTTGTCGCGCGCGGCATCGCCGGGCAGCTTCATCGGATTGCACATCACAAACACGGTGGGTGTGAGGCCCGGCAGCATGGGGTGGTCGCGCATGGCCACGCCGCGGGTGATCTGGATGTACACCAGTTGATTGCCTTTTTCGGCTGCAGCACCGGTGGAATCTGCGCAGGCTGCTATTAATTTAAGAGCAATGGCCAGCCACTCGTCGCGGGTCAGCGGGTTGGTGATGCGCAGTTCGGTGAGGCTGCGTTCCAGACGCGCCATGTGCTGCTCGAAGCGAAACG
>Ga0307513_10000567_pt1 | contig 53018 bp, 16 predicted proteins | sample 15_EM_MG_FD_202174 | JGI IMG/M metagenome (GOLD analysis project Ga0307513, IMG submission 202174) | Populus trichocarpa ectomycorrhiza microbial communities from riparian zone in the Pacific Northwest, United States - 15_EM | ecosystem: Host-associated > Plants > Roots > Unclassified | place... | reverse complement strand
AGAGATTAAGATATTTAACTCAAAACTTATTGATTGAAATAATTTTACAAGAAGCACATAAAAAAAGAACAAATTAATTTTAAAAAATATTTTCCTTCTTTTTGTAAACTAAGTGTATCTAACATTCACTACAAGATTTAACACTTTTACCGACGGAATTTTTCCGTCGGTGTAAGACACATATTCCATCGGTAATTATATTACCGACGGAATCAAAGACGGAAATGATCCGTCGGTGAATCGTTCGTCGGTAATGTTTTGTACGTCGGTAAATCCGTTGGTAATAGAATTACCGACGGATTTACTGACGGAACAGACACGTCGGTAATAATTTTTTTATTACCAACGGAATTACCGAGGGATTTACCGACGGAATTACCGACGGAATTACCGTCGGAAATTCCGTCGGTAATTATTGAAAAACATTTAAAAAAAATTCATTTTATAAAATTATAAAATAATTAAATTAACATAAATTAACACTGTATAATATATACTCAAAATGCTTGGAAAAAAGAATAAGAAAATCAATTCAAACAAATTTGCAACAAATAAATAAAATAAAAAAATAAATTCAACTAAAAAATTAATTCTATGAAGAATTTAGAGAACAAAAACAATTAAAAATAAAATAAAAATAAATACAACAACATTTATACAATTATTAAGAACAAAAACAATTAAAAATAAAATAAAAAACAAATATAGTGAAAAAAATCATGAAAAAAGAAGAAAAAAGAAAAATCTTACCTTAATGTAGTTGCAAGTGAAGCTAAGGAGAGAAAAAAAATTTCATTAAGCATATTAATTAAAAAAAAAACTAAGAGGATAAAAGAAGAAAGAAGAAGAAGACATACCCAAGCATGGAGGAAAAGAGAAGGAGATGAGGAGAGAAAAGAAGAGAAAGAAATAGATAAGAAATGATGTTTTTTACATAAAGTGAAGAAGAAGAAGAAGACATACCTTAATGATGTTTTTTACATATAGTGAAGAAGAAGAAGAAGAAGTAGAAGAACAAGAAGAAGAAGAAGAAGAAGAAGTAGAAGAAACGAGTCTGTCTCTTGTAAAATAAGGGCATTCAGACTTTTTATTGGAACGCTTTACCGACGGATTTACCGACGGATAATTAAATATTAATATTTTTTAATTATTCCGTCGGTAATTCCATCGGTAATATTTAATTTAAATTTTAAATTTCGTAAAAAATTTTCAGAAACCGCCAAAAAATTACCGATGATTTTTCAATCCATCGGTGATTCCGTCTGTAATATTTAAATGAAAATTTTAAATTAATTGAATTTTTTCAGAAAACCGCCAAATAACACCGACGACTTTTCAATCCGTCGGTGATTTACTCTCTGAAAAATACCGACGGAATTTTCCGTCGGTGATTCCCTTTGTAATTAACATTATGAACAGTGTTCACAATTTACCAATAAATTTACCGACGGAATTACCGACGGAACAAATTCCGTCGGTAATTCCGTTGGTAAAAATGACACGTCATCATTTTTTTTTTGCTTTGTTTTAATTTTTTTTCCCACGGTAATTCCCTCGGTATATACCAAGAGAATATTTCCGTCGGTAAAATCCCTCGGAAATTTACCGACGGAAATATTCCCTCGGTATTTCCGTTTGTATTTATCAATTTTCTGGTAGTGATTTACAAATAAATATTCTAAATGGAATAAATACAAAATAATAATTAAAATTAATCATGCATATTTAATTGAAATTGAAAAAAAATTGGAAAAAATAACTAACACTCAACAAAATAATTAAAAACTTATTTCAATAACAACTAAGATTTATGTTATTTATTAATTCATAAAATTATTAAGAACGCAAAATTGAACAACAATAATGACAATAAAAATAAAAATAATACAAAAAAAAACACAAAAAGAATAAAAAGGAAAAGGAATGAACAATTGTATAATTTATCTTTTTGAATCCCACTGTAATACCCTCCGTCATTCTTGGTATATACCAAGGGTATTTTTTTATCAGTATTTACCGATAGATAAAAAGATGAAAAATTCTTTTGGTATAGATCATCATAATATACCAATAAAATTTCTTCATCAATGTTTCCGTTTATATTTGCTAATTTTCTAATAGTGGGTGATGCGGAAATATACTCATTTTCTTAAATTTTTCTAGATTCAAATCTTAAAATCATTATTTTAAAAAATTAAAAAAATTTATATTGTATAAAATATATGTAAAGAGTGTGTTTTTAAGATCATCTAAAATTTTAATTAATGTATAAAATAATTTAAAAATAATTTTTATGATTAAAAATTAATAGCTATGCTATTTTAATTAAGAGCTTATTTGTTTTAGCAGTGTGGTTATGTTTTCAAAAGAAATTGAATTATTTTTTTATTTTGAATTAATTTTATTTTAGTGCGACGTGATCATTTATATGTTGATATTAAAAATAATTTTTTTAAACAAATATTTTTTTAATATAGTTTTTTAAAAAATCACTTTAAAAAATATAATTGTTATCGTAATATAAAACACTATTAAAATCTTGTAAAAGCGATGCTGGAAGTGGTCTCTGTTCATTTTCTTTTATTAACTCTTAATTTCAGTGCAAATTTTTTTTTTTAAAAAAAGAGAGCTATTATTTTTTTCACACCCTTGGACTAAATCCTTGAGGACCTTGACATTCAAGCAACAAAATAAATCATATACCAATTATTAAAAAAAAATATATATATAATATTTGATAATGATACACGGTTATGATATGGGGGTAGGTGTGAGATTTGACCGAACCACCTCCTCCATAGCACACCACAACACCATCCTCTGAAGACTTCTCCACTCTCAGCCATATAAAAAACCCCCTAACCCCCTCCTTTTTTTCTCAGCTTGACGTTCCCTTCTATAGAGAACACCAAGCTTAAACCTCCCTAGCCCCGGCACAAAATATATAAATTAATAGATATATAAACAATCCCCTTAATTTCTCTCTAATCTCCATTTCCAGTTCGTTTTTTCAAGAATTAGAAACTAACTATGCAGTCGCTATCTCCTCCATCTCCAATCAAGTCCCTGATCCGGCCACGGCCTCGGGTCATCCGAGGGAGTCCCAACAAACTCGCCCTCCAATGCATCTACCGTTCCGACTCGGTATCTTTCCCGAACGGCGTCGGTTCGAACAGGGCAGATTGGCAAAGTTCCTGTTCTATACTAGCAAGCAAAGTGGTAGCTCAACAACAGCCAACCGATAAATCTAGTAGAAGTGGCGATGTTGACGGTGGAGCAGATCACGTGGCTGCAGTTAACGGCCACAAGACATCTATGGACTTAAACCTTGTCCCGATAGAAAAAACCGCGAGCTCGAACAGCAACAGCAGCATCAAGCCTCATCAGCCTCAAAAACCGTTAACGATAACTGACTTATGTCCTGCCCCTATGCATGGGTCCCATCTCCGAGTCGCGTACCAAGGAGTTCCAGGCGCGTACTCTGAAGCTGCTGCAGGAAAAGCTTACCCCAACTGTGAAGCGATTCCTTGTGACCAGTTTGAGGTTGCTTTTCAAGCTGTCGAGCTTTGGATAGCCGATCGTGCTGTTTTACCTGTCGAAAACTCACTCGGTGGGTCTATTCACCGGAATTATGACCTTCTCCTCCGTCACCGACTCCATATAGTAGGTGAGGTTCAGTTACCGGTCCACCACTGCCTCCTTGCCCTCCCTGGAGTCCGAAAGGAGTATATTAACCGCGTCATTTCGCACCCACAAGCTCTTGCTCAATGCGAATTAACGCTGACCAAACTCGGTCTCCAGGCTGCGCGTGAGGCCGTGGATGATACAGCAGGTGCTGCTGAGTATATTGCTGCCAACAACCTCCGTGACACGGCGGCGATTGCTAGTGCACGCGCTGCGGAGCTTTATGGGATGCAGGTGCTTGCTGATGGGATCCAAGACGATTCAAGTAATGTCACCCGCTTTGTTATGTTGGCGCGTGAGCCGATTATACCGAGAACGGACAGGCCGTTTAAGACGAGCATCGTGTTCGCTCATGATAAAGGGACGAGTGTGCTGTTCAAGGTGCTTTCAGCTTTTGCGTTTAGAAACATCAGTTTGACGAAGATTGAATCAAGGCCGCATAGGAACCGTCCGATTAGGTTAGTTGATGATGGGAATGTGGGGACAGCAAAGCATTTTGAGTACATGTTTTATATTGATTTTGAAGCATCCATGGCTGAGGTTAGAGCACAGAATGCATTGGCTGAGGTTCAAGAATTCACATCATTCTTGAGGGTGTTAGGGAGCTATCCCATGGACATGACACCTTGGTGTCCATCAAGAGGAGAGGATGATGATGATGATGAGAAAAACCCATTTTAATTATCAAGAAAACGTGTAATTATTTGCACAAAAATGGGGTTTAATTTATTTTTCTTTTTTCTTTTTTCTTATCTGTTGGGAATTTTTAATTCTACAATGAACAAAGAAGTTGTTGATAATGACAATGATGATATGATTATGATAATGATGTTGTTGTTGTTGTAGTAACTATTGGGGTAAATACTTTAATTGCAGTAGTTCTGTTTTGTGATTTGCAAGGATACGAGCACTGATTGACACTCAAAATCTTTGTCTGGCATCTCTCAGAGTCCATAAAAGAAACAATTTTAGCAAATATTATTTTTTCCAATCTTGTAAAGGCAGTGTTTGCAATTGTTGCAGCTTTGTATTTTTTATATAAACACGTTAAAATAATAATAAAAAATCAAAATTTTTGAAAAACACTTTCTTACTTTAGTGGCTGGAATGTTGTTCAGAGGCGCTGATGTTTCAATCAGGGAATGGTCATTTCTACCATAATTTGGGTTAAAACTCAAGTTCTGGTGAAATATCTCTTCGTTTACTGCAAATGGGGTTGTTGGGATCAATCAGGGTTGGTTGAGTTTCCAAAAAGATGAGCAAAGAGAAGGTCATGCTCAGGACATGCAACAGTAAGATTCCATTTCTGTCAAGAAATTCATAAATTCGCCGTCCGGAATGAAGATTCCCTTCTTTCACGACATGCAACGAAAAATTTCCAAAACGATGCCTCGCTTGATAATGTTGTGATTTTCTCTAAATTCCCATCTTTAACAGTAATTTTTAAAATATTTGCTTGGTTAAATTTAAATATTTATACCTTGAAAACAATTATTATGGCTGAAAACTAACTTGTTGGTCTAATATTAGAACAAAGATTTCCTCTCTGTTCTCTAGCTCTCTTCTTCAGTTTTCTTTTTTATATGTACGTAGAGGATGTTTGGCAGAGTGGTAGTAGTTGTTTTTCAAATAGTTTTTCGTGCCGAAATACATGCTAATGATATTTTTTTATTTTTAAAAATTATTTTTGATATCAGCACATTAAAACGATCCAAAAGGTACAAACCGCACTCAATTTTAACAAAAAAAAAATTGAAATTCAGTCAAAAACAGGTTCAACCGCAGAGCCAAACAGGCTCTTATTCTATGAAGAAATAAAACTAGTTTTTGAGAGTTTGCCGTCAGAATATTATAGATTGTACTAAAAAAAACCTATTAGGTAGTGTTTGATTGTGCACCTGGACCATACTTTTAAAACATTAAATCTTTTTCATTTAAATTTATTTTTTTAATGTTTTTAAATTATTTTATATATTAATATTAAAAATAAAAAATATTATTTAATATATTTACAAAAAAAAAAACAACATACACAGCAATGTTAGATAACCTACTGTACGGAGGTTACGCCATGTAGTGAAAAGACAGTGTTAACCTTTGAAAGCGACATGGCCCACATGGGCATGCCCTGCCAAAATGTTGGTGGGTGGTTGATCCCTGGCAGTGGGAATGGGACGCTCCCCATCTCATGTGGCTGCCGCAGACTTCAGATTTCAACTGGTAATCTGACGGCCCATATTTCAAATCGATGTTTTGTTTCTTTTTAATGCCTTTTTTGTAAAATAAAAAAAAACCCTAGCATTTAACTCATGCGTGACTCTTTAAAAAATAATACCATTGCTAAATCACCCTGATTTTTTAATACAAAAAACTCAGATTAATTGCTCTTCTAAGCTTTTGGTATGATTAGATAGATATCACGATGAAAAATGTAATTCATAGCTTTTTTTTTATCTAAATTCATTTTTGCCCTTTAAATTGTGTTTTTATCAATTAATTAAAAGATTTTCTCTATATCAATTTGATCAATTAAAATTTGTTATTTTTAATTTCAATAAAATCTATTCAAATTAGTGATGATACTAATAATAACAAAAGAAAAATCAATAATGATGACTCATAATCTCATATAATGAAGAAGAAGAGGAATACTTAATTAGTTGAGATTTCTTATTTTTAAAATTTTTTTTTGAAGAATTATAAATGAAAGATATTTAGTGTTTAATTTATTAAATCAATATCATAAGAATTTTTTTTATGAATTGATAAAAATACAATGTAGAACCAGTTTGTTTTTGTATTTTAAAAAAAAACAAAAAAAAAAACATTTAAGATACAGACATGAAAAGGGTTCTTACCATTTAGCACACAAGGGCAGACACCAATGAGGGAGAAGGATGGGGTGTCCTTTACATGTCCAGCTATGTCGTTTTGGATTCTGGAAAACTGACACAGTTAGATTAAATACATGTGGGACGACGAGCTTCTGCCCAGAAGCTTGGGTGTGGAAAGCCAAGAATAATTGAAAATGGGCGCCCCAGGCAATAAGATTTGGGGGCATGCCAAATTCGTATCTTCAGCTTTTAATATCCACCAATAGACAAGGGAGACAGTTCAATGTATCTTCAGCTTTGTCTACCAAAGAAATGGGCAGGTAGGTCGTTCATAGCAGATTTAAATCTCAGAGTGCCAGGCAGCCTGAATACACTTAATTAAAAGGAATATATTCTATTCTATTTTATTTGCCATCGAGATATGCAAATCTTCGACACGTGGATTGCTTTTATTTAATAAAAATGGTCTGTAAAAGAGTTGCATAGAATGGAACCGCACCATATTAACATGGTACGTATATATACTTTGTTATGTGTTAATTAGACATGATTTTGGATTAAACACTAAAAAAAAAACAAAAAACAGGGAATAACATATATTATTATAATATATAGTGTACGTTTGTCTAGGGCTATACGTACGTTATGGGTATGATCATGGAGTGAATAACATATGAACAGCAATATCAACTCGTATTTGCTTGAGGTGGGGAAGAGAGAGTGTTTGAATTCATTGAAAAAAAAGCATAATGGGGATTCGCACGCAGACGTGCAGCGATCCTTCTTGACTAAATTCTATGGTTTTATTAATTACTTTCCTCTTGCCCACCAACCAAGAGGAGTTACGATCTCAAGCCTTGATTGTTAGCAAGTCACGCCATGGAAACGTATAGCTTCCTTTTCTGTTTCTTGCTTTTACACCAACCAAACAAATAAATATTGAAAATAAGGGTAGATCACATTTAATGATATATATTATTTTCCTAGCGTTAGATTTCAAAGAGCTCATGATATTTTCTTGCCAAGTGTTTTTCCTCCCACGAACATATAGCTAGCTAGGTGGAGTACTGTGTATATATATATATATATGTGTGTGTATATATCTCAAATTTACTTCTTCAATCCCAACAGAAATAATGAAGCCAAATGGCTTGAATATTGGCTACATATTAATTTGCATCAAATATTGAGGTGTTTTTTTAAATAGAGTGGTGTTTTCCAGAATTAATGCCCTAAAAATAAGAAAGAATGTCATGCTCAAACCCATGTTGACATCCAAAATCATCACATGTTTTTTTCCTTTTATATAAAAATTAAAAGGGAAATGATCGAATATTTTATTTATATAATAATGCATTTTTTCATTAAACACTAGTGGGAAAATGAGATTAAGCAATAATTAAAAGTGATGAAAATAATTAGAGAGGGTTTGGTGAGGGAAAGAGAGTGCGTGACGAGGGAGGGAGGAGTGTTAGTGTACACGTGTGAGTTTGTGTGGTGGTAGGTGAGGATGTGCTAGCTATTGCTGCTAGTGGTGGAAAGCTACTCCTCTACCCTTTCCTTTCACTAGTTTTTTTAGTGACGCGTCCCTCACCTCTCGCTGATGCCTGCCGGGTTTTCCTCCCCTAATATCTCTCTCTCTCTCTCTCTCTCTCTTTCTCGTTTTATTTGAAAAAAAAAATTAATTTTTAATCAAAACAATTTAATAATATATAAAAATTAAATTTTTATAAAAACATTTTTCTACGGCAAAAAACAATCTTTAATTTCTCTTTTCAATTCCTGTTTCTTCTCGTTAATTCATATGGATTTTCCACACGCGTCTTCAAACGCGTTGCTTAATCCATGTGGCAAGTTCCTTTTTTTTTATTTTTTTCTTTTTAAACTAAAATCAATATATCTCTTCTATTTATTTGTTTTAATGCCTTTCTTTTATTCGGTTACTATTCTATACTTATTCCATTTTTAATATGTTATTGTAAATATTTTTTTTTTACTTATTTATAGGAAAAATCAATGCATTAAATATTGTGGTATATACTCTCATATGGAATGGAGAAAATAACCTTTCATAGCTATGGTTGTAACATTTCAATGTTTTTCTTATTTATTTTCTTAATTCTTGGTAAATCAAGTAGTTTACTCGTCATCGTAATCATGAGAGTTTTTAACTAATGATAGACATAAAGGCTGGTTTGATGACTAAAATGATATACATTTTCCGTTATCATCATCAAGATTTAAATATATCAAATATGAGATAAAAAGTTTTATAAAAATCTTAGTTGCAGATTAATTTTTTTTTTTTTTTTTACTATAGTTTAGAGATACACTTGATCTTGTTAAATTAACATTTGACTTGAAAAATATCTCTAATACTGAAACAAATAATAATAATAATAATTTGCTAAATAAAATCCATGCATCACTTATTGTTTGTTTGTGAATTTAACAGCTAGCGGTCTAGAATTGTAATAGCCTGGCCCAACCTGTGATATATTATTTGTTTTGAATCTTACTGTCCTCACGGTTTTGTTTATGGTGACACGAACTCAATTATAAACCTGACGTTCTAAAACACGTATGACAAGTTAGCAACAAGTACTCTTAATAATGTTAACTACCACTCTCTTATCTGTCGACGTGGAATATTACAAGAATTGTTGGTAGCATGGATGGTGGATGATTTTGTTGTTAATTTTTAAACATATTAATTGTATTAAATTCACGATCCTTCTCTTTTTAATTCGTGTCAACTAACTTTCTCAAGCAACAGATTATTGCTGTAGGGGTTACAATATCTGTCAAATTGAAAATGAGAAATTAATTACGGGATAAATCAATCTTGGTGACACTTGGAATTAAAAAAAAAAAAACAATTTCATATCAAGGCAAGGTTTTTTTTTTATGATTAAGGATAAAGGGATTTGAGATTATATATTACAAGACAAAACAAAAAACTTATATGCATAATTAATTCATCTAAAAAATAGAATTTAACACAGTTTCTTTATCTATAAAGCCATACACTAACAAATTTATAGATATCATATGTGCGTAGCAGCTAATGTAGGGGATCCGTCGGTCACCAAACATTATTTTGCCATAATATGACATGTCCGTAAATATTAATTAATTAGGTTTCAGTCATTCAGATTTTGGCATGAAGTTAACTCTGAATTAATATATTTATTTATAACTTGTTTATTTTTGTGTTTTAAAAATATTTTTAAAGAAATTTTATTTTTTTTGTTTAAATTATTTTCTTTTTGTGTTTTCAGATTGTTTTGATATACTTATATCAAAAATAATTTTTTTAAAAAATATTATTTTAATATATTTTTAAATAAAAAACATTTTAAAAAACAATCAGTACGATACTTCAAACACCCGATGACTCCACCGAACCTTTCATGCCTATTCTATTATGGAAAATTAGTAGTGCATGACTGTCGTATCTTTTGATTCTTTCCATTGCTACTTAAATGTCTAATAACAATGATTGGATTTAAATTATACCTGGAAGTGTGATAATTTATGCTTTTAGATTGGTTTTGAAAATATATTTTACTTTAAAAAATATTAAATTAATTATTTTTTAGTATTTTTTAATGATTTTAATACACTAATATAAAAAAAATGAAAAAAATAATTCATTTTTAAATAAAATTTAAAAATCAATCTACATTATTATTCCAAACACATAAAATTTTAGTAGTGTAGTCTTACGTGGGAATTCAAAAATCAAATATCAATGTATTTTTAGATATAAAAATGGTTAGCATTAGTTGTGATTATTTTTGGATTTTCTTACCCATGCATGTGAAACCTTAAGTAATGTGGTGCCATAAAAGACATTCATAATATTGACGTTGAAAAAAGAGCAAGAAATAGATATTTCAATGGCTATTAAATCTAGTGCAGCTTAATCTATTGATCCAAGCTGGCTTTTGTCCCAATTTAAAGTGAAAATTAAAAAAAGCAAGAATTTTTGTAAATACCATGACAATATATCAATATAATTTTTTCGTATATTGAATTTTTGAAAGTATTTTCAGGTTTCATCATTAAAATGTTGTACCATCACTCTATTTACCGTATCATATAATTAGTGTCATGTCACGTACTTAGTAGTTTTTGATGACACGAATAATCTCTATAATCCAGATATTATTGAGAAGTATTTAAGTTTTTTTTGTATAATAAGAGACATTCCCCTGCCACTAGTGAATTTATAATGAGAATGCTCACATGTATTTTCAAGGTAGTATAACATTATCAACACAAGTATTTCTCCATGAACCTTTTTTTATAGAAAATGCATCGTTATAATATCTTAATCGAGAAATTTTTTTATTTTTACATCTCTTGTATGGACATCTAATACCCCCTTCACTAATATTTCTTGAATTAGATAATGAATAGTTAATAAAACTCTGAACCCCATTATAATAATTCATCATCCGCAACCCTTGGGGTGAATCTGTATACGTCTATAAACGATCATCCATTACTTATACCAAACCTATATAAAATAATAATAACAACATGAATTAATTAACTAAGTTAACTAAATAATTTGTAAAAATATTGATTTAACTCAAATTTATTCAATCTATTTTAATAGTACTTTTAATTTAGCATCAATTATCTACAAAAATTCAAATTTTTACACATTTACCAAAAATTTCAACTCGACAATAAAATTGATAAAATATAGAACGGACTCGTTAAATAAGCTATTATTTATTTCATCACAAAACATCTAAATCAGAAATTTGACTTAAGTTTCATCAATTTACAAACAAATATAATTTTATAAAATATAAAACAAACCCTAATATGTACATATCATAAATCCATACAACAAATTTATATGAGAAAAAGTTATAAAACAGGTAAATACCCAAACAAAATATATATACTACAAAAAAAAATCAACATTTTAAAATCGAGTTCAAATAAAAAAAAGTTAGACTTGCTTATTTAAAGTGGAGAATCCTTAATAAAATTTGAATCAAAACACTGATGCTGAAAAACTGTTATGGTGGTCCGGTTTGTTGTGAAAAGTTGGATTGTGTTGAAATTAGAGGGGAGGGATTGTTTGTTGCAGGAAAAAAAAAAGACATAAGAAAGAAGGGAAAATAAGGAAGAGGGAGAAAATGATCGATCGTCAGGTCATAAATTAAATATCACCGACGACATTACTAACGGAATTATTTCGTTAGAAACTCCACCAATCATTCTATAGGTAAAAAATGTCATGTCATTATATGATTTGTCCTTTTGTATCCCACTGTAGCATCATTTATCATTCCTTTAGTATATACCGACATAATTTTTTTATCGTTGTTTACCGATGGATACAAGAATTGAACATTCTATTAGTAAGGGTCATCGCAATATGCCGACGGAATTTTTCCTTCTATATTTATGTTTATATTTGTCTATTTACTCACCATTTCTATTGCACTATCTATACTGCGATATATAATATGACTCGAGCTTAATTAATAACCTCTCTAAGGTCATATGTAAAGCAAAAATAACATGAAAGAGGCAGGATTTGTTGTTGCTAATTAATTTATGTGGAAATAGGAACATGGAAGATGCCCAGCGAAGAAAGACAAGAGGAAAGATTCGAACTTAGCAAACATTATTTAAAGTCACTGTTGGTGTCTTGACCACAAAGCTGTCACCAACTTCTGATGATTGTTGTTGAGCTAAAGCTCAGAGACTTACTGACTTTTTCTCTCCAAAATTTCTTTGTTTTTTCAGGACTGGCAGTTCTCTGGTCAAAACCAGGTTTCGCTCGAGACAATTTGGTATTGCCAGCCTCTTATGACAATATTTATGCTGTTGTTTTTACTTTGAGATATTTTGTGTTTCATTTTAGTATTTTATTTTTTAAAAATATATTTTTTTAATTCCTTGCAAGTGTGTGTTGATTTAGAATGCGTTTGGAAACGCGGTGCAAACCGCGTTTTCAAAAAAAATTAATTTTTTTATTTTTTTGCTAAAATTTAATATGGTTTATACGTTTTGGATCGTTTTGATATGCTGATGTCAAAAATAATTTTTAAAAAATAAAAAAATATCATTAACATGCATTTCAGCACAAAAAATTATTTAAAAAGCAACCGCTACTAAACTATCAAACACCTTCTTATTGTCACGAGATATCATCCATTGCTTAGCATTTTTACATTGCGTTTAACTGTGAGAGTTTCTTCTCAGTTTTTCAAAAAAGAAGAATTTTTAGAAAATTAAAAAAGATGCTCTTGCTTAATTCACTTGATGTTTTATAGTTATTCATTTTAATATATTCAATTTAAGCCAAACAAGAACCCCTTTTTTTCTTTCTTTTTTTTCGAGAATTTTGTATTTAAAAAACATGATTTCTTAATTTTCCATAAGAAATATCTTTAAATTAAATAAAAGAAAAACAAGATATGAAAACAAAAAAAAACAGTTATTTTTTAAAAAATAAACACAACCTTAACTACTGTTAGGAACAGGCTAATCAATGTCACATCATCTTAGCAAGTTTCTTAATGAAACAGTCCATTACGCTTAGCATGTGAGGCCCAATAATCTTCCATGGAATGGATTTTGAAAAATAAGACCAAAAACATAATATTTTCTTATATTTTATAGAAAATATTTAATAATAATCACGAATATTTTTAAAAAAATTTATCACAATAATAAATAAAACTATCTTTATTAAAAAAAAAAAAACACAACCCATTGTAATCGGATATGATTAAATTCTTACCGAATCCGAACAGCATTGGGATCCCTAATTGAGAGACAATGCATAGTTTATTACACTTTCACTTATACAAGGACCGACAGGCCTTTTGGGCCCAATTTAATGTCTCACGAAAACATGTGCAAATTACAATGGAAGCCCTGGAATGTTATCTCCTACAGGAAAACACAATTATTCAGTACTAAAATATTTCTTGTTGTCCAATAGAAGACAAAGGAATGTTCTATATTGTTGTTTGGTAATGTGGAAAGAGTTGGATTTGCCATGGAAGGTTCTAAATTAATCAGATATAGTTTTTCAGTTGGATATATCATTTTTATGCTCATTTTGATAAACCAATGGAAGCTATCATCAATTTTTAAAAGCTTGGCAGTGTGGTTATGATTGTTTTTCAAATAACTTTTCATGACGAAATACATGTCAATGATGTTTTTTTATTTTTAAAAAAATTATTTTTGATATCAACACGTCAAAACGATCCAAAATATATAAAACATATTAAATTTTAGTAAAAAAAAAACAAAGAAACAGCTAAAATGTTAAGTGTTAAAGTGATTATGGGTCTTCTGACTTCGCAGCATGTTCAAGCCTTATAAGTACAAATGGCTCTTTTCTTCCTGGAAAATCTTAAAGAGTGGTTATTACTTATTAGGAAAGGCCCCCGCTGAAATGCATCTTGAAGTTGATGATTAGATCATATATTCATCTATTACTTGCAAAATGTTGGATATAGTGTTTTTTAAAAGTATTTTTTAATTAAAAAATTTTATTTATTTATTTATTATATTAATACTTTAGATTAAAAACAAAATCTAGAAATTAATTTAATATTTTTTTTAGATAAAAATAATTTGAAAACAAATCAAACTATAAAAACAAACACTCTCCCAGACCAGATAACCTTAACGATCAACTTATTATTGCCATTTAATCTGTGATTCGTCGTGTTTTTTTTAAAAAAAAAATATCGGGTTGCAAGTTGTTTCAATGTGTTTTTTTACATAAAAAATTTCAAAGTATAAATTGAAAGCCTATACAAGCACGATTAAGATATTTCATAACATAAAATGAGACATGCATTCGATTGTGTTTACTAAATTTATTTTTAAAATAAATAAAAGATAAATCCACACTTTAAAAAATTATAACTTGAAAGATAAACACAAATGAAACTGACTGAATAAACTCATGTCATCAACAATATAATTTTAAAATAAATATTTTTTAAAATCAATTTCATCTATATAAAAAAAACATTACAAATAAATTAGAATAATACATTGAAAAATAAAATAGAAACATAACAACTAAAAAAATATATTAAAAAAAGCATGCAAAAACCGTGGTCTAGATCATGAGACCGGGATAAACCCATAGAAAAAACTTAAAGATAATCACAAAACCAATATTTTAAAAAAAAACTATCGCGGAACAAAACGATCATACGAAACTGAATGTCCAACAAATTAAATGTTGAAAGATGAAATCAGAAAAAAAAATTACACAAAATGATCATAAATAAATGATGGTGAGAAAAAACATTAATTAGATGGATAAAAAAATCTCAATTAGAAGGTTTAATTGAACTGAGAAATAGCTTTAATAAAAAGAAAAAAATAAAAAAGAATGAGGGTCAAACTGGAAAAAAAAAACAACAGAGAATTTTATTAAATGATGAAATTGAAAGGAAAAAAAGGATCGAAATGAAAAACCAAACATATGAGAAATTGCAATTGAATGACTAAATTGAAAAGAATAAAAACTTTTATAAATGAAAAAGAAATGAAATAAGAAATTAATAGAACGAGAATTGAAATTGAAAAGTAAGAAACAAAGAGAACAATGATGTACATTACTTGTTAGAAGAGAGAGAAAAAGAAATAAAAATCAAGCGACCATAAATGATAATCTGACCATCGTAAGCTGTCCATACCGCTCTAAATGAAAGAAAACAGGGCGACGTATCTAGGGAGACAACGAAAGGCGAGTGACGTCCTCCAGGTGGCGTCCACGTGTTGGGGCGTGCCAAGCATGATCCGGCAACGACCCTGATAATTACACAAAATACTCATAAAAAAGTACAAGAATACCTCTAAATGACAAGCTTATATTTTATCTCTTCCATTATTAAAGATGCTATTGCATTGTACATTAAATTTTGAAAATCTCAAAACTCTCTTATCTAGTAGCATAATAATTTTTTTAACTTTGAGGGCAAATATGTATTTTTATTATTAAAAAATTTATTCAAAATCAAGAAAATCCTTAATCAGCAATTCTATTTTTTATTGATTTTGGAGGCAAAATAATAATTTTATTGTGACAAAAAAAAAATCAACACCGCCAAGAAACTTAATTTTCTTGAATTAATGAGCACAAAGATAATTTCACTATAGTTTTTAAACTCGGCCCGTTCCAAAGCCCGGGTTCTGGGTTTTGATCGGGTCATCAGGTTTTGGCCGGGTCGGCCGGGTCAATTTCTATTTAAAAAAAAATTCAAAACGGCGTCGTTTTAGTAAAAAAAAAAAAAATCAACGGGTTGTGACCGGATCAACCCGGCGGGTCGGCCGGATCATGACTTATCCTATTTTTTCATCAACTCAGCTCCGAATCGACCCGTCGGGCCAGGTTTCAAAACTATGAATTTCACTATAACCCCAACCATATTTTACCGTGAATTGAGCCCACTCCCGTTTTGTTTCTAAGGTAATGTAATGAAGGGATTTTGTTACTTTTCTTTTCCTTTTAAATTGAGCAACATCAATTTGATTTGATATTTGGTATTCAAAAGAATTTAAAATTTTGGAAAATATAATAATAATGTTGAGAGTGGGATTTGAACCCACGCCCTTTCGGACCAGAACCTTAATCTGGCGCCTTAGACCAACTCGGCCATCTCAACATTGTTGATGACTTAATGTATTATAGGAATATATATATATCTTACCGTTATGTCCTGCGTACTAGAGCTGCAAGGCATTTAACACGTTTAAAACTCGATTGTTGTCGGTGAAAGACTATATGAGTGTTACTGAGTTGGAGTGTCCTGATTCAACGATCCCACTCGAAATATTAAAATTACTGGTTTGATTAGATATAAAATTACCGATGGCAGGCACTTTCAAGAAATTTTGGCATGTTCCAATGTAACCTCTGATTTGATTAGATATAAACTTTTGTCAAGCGTTTTTAAAAATAACTATTTATTTTGATTTTTTTACTTTAAATTATTATTTTTATATATTTTCATATTGTTTTGATATTCTAATATTACAAAAAAAATTAAAAGTAAAAAAATATTATTTTTATATATTTAAAAAATAAAAAACAATAATATCTTACTGTTTTTTAATCAAGTCTATCTTTATCAACCAACTAGTCCTCCAACTAATCCAATCCATTTGGTTTTTGAGGAGCTTTAATTTGGCCTAATGGCCAAAGCACATACGAGGGGGACCCATTGTTCATACAAAAAGCTTTATACCAAATGTCCTCCAAGGTCATGCCTAGCATGAGCACAAGAAAAATGGCAAAACTCCACTCACTAACCATGAGTGACGATGACTGCATCAAGAATTAAACAACCAATAAGAGTTAAGTGGCATCGAAGGTACAAATTAGCACTAAACCTAATGCATTATGTTGGCTGATTAAGAGTAAGTTCAAGGCACCTCTTGTCGGATTTGACACCACAATTATCTTATAATAGAATGGTAATGGCATGGTCAATGAAGATTAAAGCGTGTAAACAACGACCAGACAAGGACTCGAGGAATGCTTGGGCTTACTGGCGGCACATTCGATGATGGGACTAGCTAGGCCATCGAAGTTCGAACTGTGGACTTGACGTATAATGTCTGATTTAATTCATTCAAATTACAGTTCAACAGGAGCCTACAACAATTAAAACTTGAGATTTTTATCGTAAAATCTCGAAAGGGAATACGGGAATTCAGATATATGGAAGTGCCATGTTGAGGCTCGTATCATGAAAAATGTGCAATCAAGTCCTTGAATTGTAATTTTTATGCCAATATATGCCTCCCATCCATTTTTTTCCCCCAAATTTCCCATGTGTCTTCATGCGTCCACAGGCAAAAGAAGGTGCTGTCATGTTACTTGGAGAAGCCGCAAGTGCACAGAAAGTAGAGTGAAAGAGAAAGATCCTTATAGACCATCACCATGGGAATGCTAAAAAAAAGGCTCGGAGATTTAGGTATACGTGTGTGCATAGTGCGGTGTGGGGTGTTTTATAAAAATAATTTTTAATTAAAAATATATTAAGATGATAATGTTTTATTTTTTTTTATTTTTCATATCAGTATATTTTAAATATTTTAAAAATACAAAAAAGAATATCAATTTAAAACACTTTAAAACAAAAAAAACAAACACTCCCGTCTAAAAGGGAAATGGCATGCACTGGAGTTAGGAACTTTCCCTAGAGCATTGGGTGGTTCCGACAAAAGTATAAAGCAAAAGGAAATCTAACAGCAGAAAAAGAATGCTTTTGCATGCTCTTTAATGAAAAAGCTCACCCCACTCAACCACCAAGTTTACCATATACATCTTGGCCATCTGCTTTGCCCTTGACCTCTACGATGTGTCTGTCCTCTTTTACCCATTTTCAAACAAGCTGCTGGCACTAACAATCCCGGACCCTGAAGATTAAGCTAGGAATAGAGGCAGATTCAGGGTTTGAATTTTGCTCTTGATATTCTAATAATCACCAGTCTCGTAAATTCAGATATGGGTCATATCCCTTGATTACTATTATGCACAGCAACATCGTCTTGCTCGCGAGTCAAGTAGTCTGCCTTTGTCACCACAGGGATCATTTTCTTGGTTAAAGGAGATGATGCCTACAAGCACAGCATAACAGACAGGCAACAGAATTGTCTTCGCCTTGTTCAGCTAGGGATGAGAAGGGTATACAGAGCCCAATTACATTTACAGGCCGGCCCATGAAACCAACTCCTCAGACAGTAGAATCATCAATCAAAGCAGAATGGACCATTGCCCCGCTAAGATAATCTTCTTTTGGGTCAGGTAATCTAGAGAGGACAAATAAAAATACTCCATAGAGTATAAACCACATCGTCAGTAGAATCTTAATGGCTTTTTACAGAGAAATAGAGGAACTGCTTTATTGATTCTGTGCCTGAAGTTTATCGAGAGACCCTCAGACTGGCAAATCAAGAAAGAGTTGTGTTGAAAAATTGCAAAACAAGAAAAAAAGAAAAAGAAGGGGGCGGCAAAGATGGATGCAGGGACAATCAATTTTATCTTTGCTGTTCCCGAAGGAATGTCACGTCCATCTATTCCCCTTTTCTACAAGGGATTTGGTTGATTTATTGGAACCATGAGAAAGAACTAAAATCTAATTTCCTTTTTTAAAATGCCAATCAGCACATCTTCATTTTTTTTTCTCGTTTGTTTTTATATTTTAGAAATATTTTTTTTTTGTTTCAATTTATTTTTTATTTTTTCAGATTATTTTGACATCTTAATATTAAAAATATAAAAAAATATAATTTTAAACAAAAAAATATTTTGAAAATAATCAATAACGGGTTATAACTCTTCTTGCAAAAGAAATGCACGCTGCATTCAAAAGCTGCCGACCCAAATACCAACAAAGCACCTAAAATATGTGGGCACAAGTTTATTGCCATGAAAAAAGAAAAGAAAAAATACAAGCATCCCTCTCTATTCCTACGAAATTTACAACCAAATGATAAACTTGTATGTTACAGTATCATAGTTATAATATTTAGTTTGGCTCAGAGACTCAATCAAACTTTTAATCTATATCAAATTTTTTTATATAAAAAAAGTCAATTTAAAATTGACCTATTTAGTGGTCAACCTAATGAAGACATAATTTGACTTTAAAAATAAAAATAAAATAATATCATGTTTAAAAAAGATAAACAAATCAATCAGTTCAACCCAGTTAACCCGTTTATCCTATAATATGTGTCTTATAATCGTGCCTTAAACGAGATCACAGGCTGGGAAGAGTTTGTCTAGCATATGAAATTAGAGACCTTCTCTCATGCGATTTTATCCCTAGAGATTTAATCAGTAGAATGCATTTGTTATATGCGATGAGGAAATTGCCGTACTTTTCTTTTTCGAGCACAAGGAAATATAATAACATCTTAGTGCACGGAAAAATATTATCTAGCAATGTCTCATATAATGATAGAATGCCCTGTTTTTTGCCAACGGCATGATATTGCTAACGCAACCAATGATACAGGGGTGGCATTTATGCTCACTGCCTCCCAGGAAAAAAAAAAAAAAAAGACTTGCCCAAGTATTATCATTTATCTCTCAAAATCTTTTTTTTTTTTTCAAAAAAATAAGGAAAGCGCAGATCTAAATAAATTGAACATGCACATCATTGATGGTTAATTTAAATATACAAATAAAAAAACAAGGATATCACTATCCGATGCTAATGTCACATCGATATTCTACTACCACTATAACATGAATATAGTCTAAAGGCTTCTCATGCTACATCAAGATTTTCTATTCAGATTTGTCTGAAACTAGCAGACATGGACCTTCAATATTCCAGCTCAATTCACCAGAGAATCAGATGATTCAATAAACATAAGCCTTCACACAATCCAAGCCCAACAAATTGCTTTCTTGCGGAATATTTTACTCCTAGAGCAACAAATGAAAGATTCAAATCTTCTAAAAGAGAAGCATATCTTCGATGGATTTTAAAATACCTTGTTGATAAGGGATAGGATCAAGTTTGGAAAACTCTAAAAATGTGGTGGCATTCCACCATACGTGATTATCAATGGATCACTGACAGAGGACTAAGCTGCCCTTGTAAAGGGAAAAAAAATGAGAGAAATTTCAGTATCTTGCACGCCTAGCAGCGATAGAGATGGAGTACATAGAAAATCTCAAAATTTAGTCCAACAATCTTATAAAGAAAAGGAGTTTGGTACACATCCACAAGCGTCGATGGTAGTAGAAAAGGACTCTGCCACTGAAGCCATTGGTGGTGTTGCCACTATTGTAGTTGTTTAACATGCGGGGGCAATTCCAGCCATGGGTTCTAAAGAAATGCTTTTGCTTTTTTATGATATATTTATTCATAGTTTAAGACCAAACATCGTAAACAAAGCTACGTGTCACTGGCTTGTGAAAGGTAAAACATGTGATGATGGGCAACAGCTGTGTTCATGTCTAAAGGTTGACTTGTTGACACTGTCAACCACTATTGCATTTATTTTTGTAGTCTTTAGACCTTGCCCAGACCACTATGGCAGACAGTGACCAAAGCTTTTCTCTCTTTAATCCAAATAATGGTGTTAGCACACAGCTTGGAGTGCAGTTTACTAAGGGAGGGCGGTCCCACGAGGTGAGGTCATGCAACGGCCTTTTTTGCGAACTCTTTTACAGCGTTTTGCTGCCTGCATGTATATATATGCGCCTATCTTCTTCTTCCACCACCCCAACTCCCAGCCCCCATCTCTATAAGCTTAAACTCTCTGCCTGTGGGCAACATAACCTAGAAGGCTAAAACCATGAAGCAAACCCTTCATTACAAAGCTCTTCTCCTCTTCCTTCTTGTCCTTGTTCATTCCTCAAAATTATCTGCGCGTTTCCTATTAAGCAAACAAGGTAATCTTCCTCCTCTACCTACTTTGTTGGAAATAGTCTGCTGTTTTCAGAAACTGAAGTTTTGCATGTTTTGCAGGGAAAGAGGATTTGAACCTGAAAGAAATCACCAGCGAAGGGACTTTTGCGCAAACGGAGGACAGTGAATTGATAACGAATGTAAGCTCCAACCTTTTTCTGTACTGTCACGATTTCGTCATAAATGAACTACAGCTTATATAAGTTTTTTTCTTGTTTTTTTTATATGTTTTCAGCAGCTAATGGGGTTAGAGGTGTGTCGTGGTGGAGACGAGGAATGTTTCAAGAGAAGGATAATTGCAGAGGCTCACTTGGACTATATCTACACCCAGCATCACAAGCCCTGACACTTCAACTTCATAAATTGAATTAAGTGTCATGGTTTTCCATGTCCAACTTAGGTCTAAATCCCCTACATATTTTATATATATACACGCTATAGTCTTCTCCTCAAAATGACAACAACATTAAGTGCAGCTATGTCCAGTTCAACGCACATCTCTCTTTGTAATGACGAGTCTACCTATGTTAGTCTATGTTTTCTTAGTACTGCTGTGGTATTGACCCCAAGTGTTCACCAGAGAAAGAGACAGAGAGGAAAAAATTGCAATTTCAGTGAAGGAAAATGTAAACCACCAGTCTTTTTCTGAACAGAGATTTCTGTGTGTGCTTGATAATGTTACTATACAATTAAGTGCAATTAAAGCTTATTTCTATGTATTTCTCTATGTGAGGCGAGTGTACGATTTCTTAGTATTTCTAGACCATGGTCCGCTAGTTTCACCGTAGAGATGGAGAGAGAGTGAAAAAGGACGGAGTGGGCATTCAATTTCAGTAAAGGTTAAATGCCAGAATGCTGACCAAATTAGCTCCAGAGTCCAGACCTACGTAAGAAGAGCACTGCCGAAGTATTGAAATCTGTTAGGTGAATTTGGGATTGGGCATTAAAGCAAATACAATAGACAGTTGGGAAGTTGTGCTCAGTGAATTCAGAGACAGATTTCAACTGCATTCACGGTTCATGGCATCGTCTTAAATACTTAATTAACTCCGCAGCTTACATGCACTTATTATCAAGAGCAAATTATACAGTTTAACATCATTTGCTTAATGGGTACAGTTTTGATGCACATCCCTTCCCAAACCGATTTCGATAAAACAATGAACATGAAGCTTTCTTAATATTATTCCAGTATGCAAGCCCTAAGATTTACCTCTCTAAAGACCACATGTTTTCATATCCTGTTTCCCTTGGTAATGCTACTTTTGGTCGAGCTATGTTTATGATCTATCTCTTACATGATGACCTTGCTCTTTCAAATGCAATCCAAACTTGAAAAGGAAGATCATTTCATATCCATGTGATGTGCAGAAGTAAAAACGAGAAACAAAAGGGTTTTGGAGGACTACATAACACAATTGTGATTCGAATTTTTATTCCATTCAAGGGTGCTCCTGTCCGGTTTTAATCTGCCCAACACGTATTGGACCTATACGTACAGTTAAACTAGTCAAAGAAAGTGAGATTAGATGCTCGATTCCATATTAGCTGTACAATCCCACAATCCATATTCTATTTGTTCCAACTTCTTTGATTTAAACGAAGGACCACAACTTGGGAATGGTGAATTTAGAAATAGAGCATCTTTCCTTGCCATGCAGCCTGTTGTCATGCATTATCTACTTTATCCCTTTCATGTGAGAATTATTAATAGCAGTTAAAAGCATTGTGATAATAGTTTTCTACTTTAGTGATAGATGACAAATGACCCATTGTGCAAGGATTGGATGAAGGGTCCAGTTCCATGATGGTGCACCAACTTTAGTTTATATTTTTCTAATTCCGCCGTTGATACTGAAAGAGAATAGGAAGAAAAGTTTGCAATTCCAATCTCTTACCTTGATATGAATCCGTTCGCCAGTGGCATGTCACACTCCTCCTTCCATTCAGTAAAGCTCTCAGGGACCATAAAGCTCGCTTTGTCCACTCTGTTACCCGATGTTGCCAATCCATGACAAGGTAATAACCCTACCACTCAGCAACTTAAATTATCAATAACTCACAAATAGACCTCACCATTTGCAATTCTCTTGGTAGCTCGGAAGTTTCTTCAGCCAAAATCCTTCTCTATGCATAGCTTTTATCTTTCCGCTAACTCTGATATCAAAAGGGTTTGTGTGTGCCAAACAAGGCGACTATTGTGGATGCAAAGTGTTGAGGTAAAAGTAAATCGCCTCATTTTTTAACATCGAAATATGATTGATAAATGTGCCTAAATCCTAACATAACAGTTTTTAACTCAATTCATTGCCTGCTTGTTAACCAAAGTTTCTCCTTCAGCTAACTATTCACTAATTGTATTTTCCTTCCAAGAATTTAGAAGACAGTTCTTCTCAGAGATGGGATTCATCAGCTATGTTCGAAGCAAGATCTGCAATTTCAAATGTCCGCAAACCTCAATCATTTGTGAAGAGAACCAGACCAGTATGTGACTGATAGTGAAACAAATATGGAAGGGAAACATGTATAAAATCATTATTATATGCAGAAACAAGAAAGGATAAAAACATGCATATCAATGTAGAACAAATGATCACGAGAGTCACTGCCACTGCTTTTGAAATCCAATTGCTGATTCATAGCAGTAAAATCATTATCACGCACTGGATCATTATCGATGATGAGAATTGTTGTAAATCATCAACTAATAAAAGTGCAGGCATCTTTCCTTCTTGTCTCCGAGAATTTAGATTCGTGTTAGCAGACTTCAAAATACACGAAAAAAACGATCATCACCCATAATCATGTAATTAATTCTTAAATCTAGGCAAGTTCAGCTAAAAAATTGCGGATACAGAGAGAGTATTTGAAGCTAAATTGAAAATTATTTTCAGTTCAAAATCAAGTCAAGGAGAAGAAATCACCTTGCCAAACACGGCGGTCTCCAACGATCTCTTACGTTGGGAAATGCCGCGGGACTACGTTTCAGGGGGGGCCGTACGCGTTTTGGTCTGGGAATGCTTCGTATATTGGAGAGGGCTATGGGCCTATAAGATGGTGAAAGTATCGAATGGTTGCAGAGGCCCATCTATAAGAGAATGCAAGAAGTTGGGCTTTTAGCCCACGTCCACATCTGTTTACATTCAAAGGTTTTCTTTCTTTCTTTCTGGTTCCGAATTCTAGGGGGTAGAATACACCACAATTAAATATCTTCTTAATCTTGGACAAGTAATTTATAATCAGAATACAATTTCTAAGGGAAAAAAATATTTTTTATTTAGACCCGAGTCCAGATTAATAACGTGAAATTCAAAACATATTTATGACGTAAACCAACTACTTCGTATCACCATTCTCGTAGAAATGAGATTTACAGATTTTATTTAAATAAAAAAGATTTTTAAAAATAATTTACAGTTTACAAGTAAGTTACGCATTTCAAGTGGCAAGTGTTAATCAATTCTTGTATTGTTTACTTCTTAATTATCTATCAAAATAACATAACTCTTATTAGTATTTTTAGGCATCATATAACTTTCATTAACATATTCCTTCATTTTTTTATTTATAAAAAAATTTCTTATTATATAACTTCAATAGAAACAAAAAAATTTACATTCAACCTCACTCTCATATACTGTAACAGATCATTTCTTTCAGTAACTATAATTAACAAATAAAAAAAATTAGAATGCAAAAAAAATAATACTAAATTGCAGAAACTAAATAAACATCGCAAAAACTAAATAAATATTTTCTCGAAGTTATATAATCACTCCAGAAAAAAATTGCAGAAACATGATGCAAATATTAAATTGTAGAAACTGAAGTGAAGATGAAATATCAAATTGGATCTGCGAAAATTGTATTTGAGATTAAGTCGCTCTAATACAATGTTAAACAATTCAAATTAAACAAAGATAAACAAAAAAAATTAAAAAAAATGGAGGTTAGAGTTTCATTATATTGCACTATCACTTTATTTTGGACAGAATACGATGATCTCAAAAACAAGCAAGATATAGAGTATTCTGAGGACAGCAGACAGAGTCAATTTTTTTTTCCCACCAAGCTATCCATTCAAAAAATAAATAAAATAAATAAAAAATTGTCCTTCCTCTTCTTTATTTTTTTCCAATTCCTTTTGGACAGATAAATTAAAGTGACGAACCACGTGTCAATACCTCCCAAGAAAAATCTTCTTGTGAAAAATTACAGTCCCACATCCAGTAATTAATTGCTATAAGCATGAAACACTGCTTGTTTTGGGTATTATTCCGAATTAATGGCATCTTGATCCAAAATGGCTTTGACCTTGTCCCAAATTTTTTTATCTTCACCGTCGAGCTAACCAAAAACCAAAAAGAAATTATCAAGTCCATTGAAAGGTTTTTGGAAGTGTGATCCATCCATATATATATTTTTTAAAATTAATTCTTTATATTTTTTTATTGTTTTAGTGTTTTAATATTAAAAACATTTTTTAAAAAAAATTATATTTTTAAATAAAAAATATTTTAAAAAATATTAGAGAATAATATAAATAATATTTTGAAATCTCACCTTTAAACTTTTGAATTGTATTAGTTATTTGACATGATATTAAAACCTTGATAACTAAGCGGTCAATAGTTCGAATCTCACAACTCTATTTATTTAATAAAAATTAAGCACAAAGTAATGTGGGTCTGTGTAAGTTTCAAGTTCAAAAGCTTTTCACCTGAGAAAATATGTTAAAAAATAATATAAATCATATTTTCAGATATTATCTAATAATTTAAATTAATTAATTTTTTAAAAAAAAAACAACCGAGACAGTTACGTTTCAGTTTCTTCCTCGATGACTTCAAGTTATCATAGCAGAGTTTGTTATCCTGCAACCAAGGAGACCATGCACTTGTTTTAGGGGTAAAAGGAAATTAATCAAATGCGAGGAAATTCCCCCGAAGAAAACAAAGAAATTGTGCTTAGTAGTATGCAGTATACACGCGTTGAAATGGACCTCCTCCATGGCGGACAAGCCAAGACACACACAAACAACGAACTGGATAATCATAACGTTGGTGCTTAAATTATTAAATTTTATATTCGAGTCCTGTACTTTTACCCTTTTTCTGCTTAAGTCCCTGTGATTTAAAAGAAATGTCAATCAAGTACATTTATTCCAAATCCATTGCCTTTAAAATTAAATCTTCTGATTAATCAATTTAGATGTTTAAGAAGTCTGGGAGAAGAAATTAGAGTATAGGAGCTTCAATAAAACTCATAAACAATAATAAAAATAAAAAATCATTAAATATTGTAGACCGTAAACATGAGATCTTTTGACATCACTAAATCTAAATAAAATCCAACTAAATTATTATTTTTTGATAAAATAATATCATTTATTTTTTCAAGAAATCAAAACGCCATAATTTCATGATTTACTCAATATCAACTCAAATCTTTAACGAAATTAGACTTGGAATTAAGTCTGAGAACTGTTATCCTGAGCCATAACCTATCCATTTTAAGATTGATTTGTAGCAGTAGAGAGCATCCAGAGAAGAAAGGACATCATCATTCTTCATATGCACAAGAGAAACGCCCAAGAACGCAACTGGTGACTCCAAAAAATATACAAAAAAATAAAAACAAAAGATCCGGTCACGTTGATCGGTTGCTTTAGTTACGTTAATGAATCAATGTCCTATTGGATTACACCACGTAGATAATGGGATGGCAATGTGATGCCACGTCACCATATGACCAATCAACATTCAACGCAGCAATTCCAAGGAAAAGGCAAAAGACATGAATCATATAAAAATCAGGGGAAAAAAAGTCTTTAGGCCGAAGTGTGCTTTGCCTTGTGGCTTGTGGTTCCTCTCTCTTTCCCTCTACAGAACTTCTATCTTGTTTTTCTCTCTTCCTCTATCTCTCGTGATCTTGAATGGCATGTAAAGAAGCAGAAGAAAACTCTAGCAGGTGAGAGATGAAAAGGGATTGATTAGTAAACAACAAACTAAGGGTTTTGCTTGCTTTTAGTCTCATCAATGGCTTCGTATCAATTCTTGAACCATCGCAATCAGGTACGCGATTCTTCTCGCTTTATCAATACTACTAGTCGCCATGGGTTCTCCAAGTCTCAAATGTGCCTCCAAAAGATTCTACGCGTTATTACTTCATGCCCACCTCAAGAAATCTCAAAAGAAACATCTTTGAATCGTGAAATTCTTGAATTTAAGGAGAATAGAGGTGTTGACATTGATTTGAACATGGGTTTGAGTCCTGCTTGGTCAGAAGCTGATAATCAAGAAAATCAATCATCAGAGGAGTCGTCCTTATTGAGTGCTTGTAGTTTTGTTGAAAAGGGTATAAAGAATGATTCTTCTATGGAGGTTTTTGCGGTTGACAGGAGCTCGTCAGTAGGAGAATGTTGTGTCAAGGTTGTTGGGGACCAGGTCGGTTATGATTCTCCTACAGTTCAAGCAACTGGAGAAGAATCTCAAGGGGTCGATGAGACAACTTTAGAAATTTCAAAGACCACAAATCTCAAAAACCAACCCAATGAAATCAGCAGCAAAATCAAAGCAGTCAATGATGATCAAGAGATCACTAAGTTCAAAGAAGAAGACACCAAGAAAGAATCAGTCAAACTGGAGCCATGCCACGAAGAAAAGAACGAATCCAATAAAGATTCTTTGGCTCTTCTTATTGAGGCAGCAGAGATGTTTTCGGGTAATTTAGAAGACAAAGAATCTGATTCAGAGAAACTAGAAGAAACAACAAGTGGGTCAAAAAAGAGTTGCAAGTGTAGTTGGGTGGTGGATTTGTACGAGGATAACACATCATCGCCCGTTGTAAGATCCAAGAGAGGGAGAAGTCAGGTGCTGCCTTATAGGTACAGAGACAGTTCGGTTCTTTTAGAGCCGTGGAAACGACTGCCACGACCAACAAAGGCAGACACGACGGCAGCCACGGTGGTTTCGAAGAAACGTAAGTGAAGGTAAGAAAGACAAAAGGAAAGAATATTACTATAACAACATGTGAAAGTAAATGCTTTTACGTGCTTGGTAATTATTGTTGCTGCTCTGGGGATGCGAGGTTTCTGCGAACTGGCAGGAGAAGAGAAAAACGCATGTAAGATTATGAGATGGAGGGAGCAGTGCTGCTCAAATGTGGGACAGTGATGGGTTTCAATTTTGTTTGTAGCTCTTTAACATCTGGTTTAGTTTACAAGTAGAGGTATGGTTGCTATGATTTATATGTTTTGATATCGGCACGATGTTGATGGTTGTTGTGATTATAGATTTATTGTTTTATTTAAATTCAATAATTGAGTTGATCATCTCCTTGTGAGCATTATACCAATTCATAAACATAGAAGTTGTAGACCTTTTCTTCTAGTTTAAATCACGAAGGAAACTGTGTACATTGAAGTGTGTTGTCTGGAGCTGTGGAGAGAGTGGGAATTGAAGCAGGAGAAAGAAAGAGCGACGAGCTGGCTCCTACCTTGTTCCTGTTCCTCTAGCTTTCACCCCATTCTTGAATTTGTTGACCTACTTTTTGTGCTGCAATTTTCCTAATTCATGGCTAGAAAGCAAGAGAGGCTAGAAAGCAAGTCCTGTACGTATTCTCCATTGGCCGAAAAAAAAAGTATTCTTGAATTAAAATCCAATTACTGATTGCGATATTCTTGCAAAAATTAAAGCATTATACTACTTCGTGATTTGGAACTCACTGTTGATTATTCAAATTAGACTTCTGAAGCGAAGCTGGAGCTCAATAGCCATTAACGTCTTCCTCCACTACAGATGTCTCCAAAATTTTATACATTAAAAAAATGCTAAATCTTTTTTTTTTTTAAATACTAAAACTTAAACATTAAAATAGTTTGGTTGATTGATGCCATGAACCCTATCAATTACAATCGGTGGCTGCCTTTTAAAAACTGAGAAAAGGATCATTAATGGTCAGCTCAGGAGCAAAAATATTTTATTGGATACAGACTTGTGACCCCCATCTTCTGTAATAAACCATAGGACGCAAACTGGAAACAGCAGGACAGCGTAGAATTGTTCCCCCCAAAAAAATCTCCAGGTAGTTAATATATTTTTTCAAACAAAAGTGGTATTTGTTTATTTTTTTATTTTTTTAAAAATGTGGTTTAAAACCCAATCTATTTTGTACTGTGTTAGGCCTTAAATACACTCACAGGTTTCTTTTTACCTATGCGTACATCACGCTGGTGGGGTCAATGACAAGAATGGTGTCTGAAATAAGCAGACAGAAGTACAAGATAAAAGGCTGAGGTAAATGTAACATCTATAATTCAACTAATTAAACAAGGCAGTCAAAGGATGGTAAGGGAAATGGAAGAAGAACACTTTGTTGTTAATTGTAGACACAGAACGACGTGGTGGAGAGCACAGATCGACCTTTGAATTTGATTGAATAACATGGGAAAAAATGACAATAATTCTTATATATTACAACGTCATTCTCACCCATTTCGTCGACAAAGACTTTATGCATGGAAATAATTCTAAAACAACTAGTTCTTTAGAGCAATAGAGGCTTGGGGGCTTTTGATTAAACCTAATCCATTTCCCTGTTAAAGATCGCATGCATGGACATCAGGAAGCTAATTTACAGTCTGGGGCTTTCCTCCAAACGCATTGATGCGAAGTGGGAAAGCACCTTGTGAAATAAAAGGGACTAAGCGGGTTCAAATCTCAATAAAAGAGTATAGCCACAGGATAACACCATCGTTTTAAAACCCCATTGGGTGAAGGTCTGGGTTACAGAGGTTGAAGGGTCAATCTATTTTTTTAAAAAAAGTTAATATATTAAAAAGATATTATTTTGATAAAACAAAAATAAATAGTTCTTGGGTTAATTATTGGGCTTTAATCGGGTCAGAGCAGGTTGATTGGATCATCAAATCAATCCAATTTTTTTATTAGATTAGTTAAGTTTTTTTTGTTTTTTTTAATTTTTTTTTACTTGAATTAATTTAAATTTTCGATAAGCTGGGTTCTTCATCAACTCATCAGACCTGTCATAATTTTAAAACATTGGTTCAATGTTAAATTTAAAGAGGAGATTAGAATAATAAAACAGTTAGATATCAAAGCAAAAGAAAGAAAGTTTAAAAATTCGAGAATGGAATTGTAAAGAAAATTTGAAAGGGCATGTTTTCAAATTTTCAACCATAGTTATCAGGGAGTGATTGTTTTCGAGGTTCGTTATGCGTTTTAAAGTTTTTTTTAAATTATTTTTTATTCTACCATTTCCAGCTCACGGTCCCACTAGTTTGAAGCACCCAGATGGATCTCTCACGCTGTTTTCCAAATTCGGGAGAGTTTATTGTTTTGTTTCTCCAAAGTTGATAATCATATTTTAGTAGTTTATTAATTTCTTAAGAATATGATCTTAAGAAATCGGATGAAAAAATGAGCCAACAAATTAGGATTTCAAATATTATTGTGTTTGTTCATCTCAATAATTCAATTTTCTCAGAGAATATCACTTTCTCATACCCCTTATTTTCTACTATCCGCGAGGGAGTGTGATCTTTAGTGTAGAATGAGCCTCACTTATTCTCAAGTACAGAAAAGTCTTGAGGAAGTGAGATTTAAATATAACGAAAAATATATTATCATTCTTTACAATATATTTCAATAAAATCATAGATTTGACTTATTATATTTACGTGACTTGATAAGATAAGAGAGACCGAGATCTTGCAAGGCAGCAGGTTAAGCAAACGCAAAGATTCAAAAAGCCCCTCGAATCTGAACTAGCAAATTTGCCCTGATTTTTGGACATTAGTTTAACACAGGAAGTTGAGCAAATCCTCTCGACGGTGGAAACGAGCAAGTTAAGAGACGGCAGTGCACTGCAGCCACCGCCATGCTCGCACCCACTAACCCAGCTGCAGGCTGCAGCCTGCCTGCAGCCTGCAGCAAAAGAAATAATTTATAACTTTCAAGATTAAAAGGATTGACTTGCATTATTATAACAGAAGGGACTGCGTTACAGTTTGGTCAATCCATGCATCATGTTGCAAGTCAAGTAGGACATGCAGTTGCAACTCACAAGCCAACCATCGGCACTCTGTAGAAGCCCGTGAACTTCTTCTGCCTTTCCACGCGAACCTAGCTACGATGCTGGTTTCTCTGAACGGTCGAGTGTTTATGAGTTGGTACACTTAAATTCATACTTCCATGCATGATGCATGCCTGCGGCGACCAGCCTCTTCTGTGTTAAGAAAAAACCCGCAGACTCGAAGTTTGATATGAGCTAGATTTTAATTTAAATAAGAAAAAAAAGGGTAAATTTTGGTTGATCTTACAGTTTGATTTTGAATTTATTCAAACCCAGTCCAGTTAATATCAATGTTTCTTTTAAACAAATGAATGAAATATTATTATTTTAATAAAAAAAAAATTGATTTATATCATGTCGTCATGCATTCAGGCCTTAATGTATGCTTGGTTTTAAAAATAAAAAAAACATTTTCTTTCATGGAGTGTTTGACAATATGGTGAAAACATTGTTAGTTCCAAATTTGGTTTGATTTTATTTAAAATTAATTTTTTAAATAGTTTTGATGTTAAAAATAAATTTTAAAAAATAAAAAAATATTATTCTAATACATTTCCAAAAAAAAAAAAACTTTAAAACATAATATATATTTACTACACTCTTAACTGTAAATTAATCCTTTCCCAAGTCTGGTTGATGTTACTCACTGGCTTTTGCATTTGTAAGGACTTGCTTCTTTGTTAAATGCAAATATGGCAGGATTAGTGGGCTGGTTTTGGATTTAATGATAAAGATGGACTTTAAGGATATTTTTATCTCTTGTATTGCTACCTTTTCCCCCCCCTTAAGCTTGTTTTTTTATCCAAATATAATATATTTTTTTGACTGAATTTTCTCGAAGTGAACTAAACATGATGAAATTACGAAAATGAATAGCGAGGACGTATTTGCTCTTTCCAGAGCAAACAGGGCTCCGGAAAAAAAAAAAACTTATTTACTATGGAGATTAAGCCCTGGAGACTGGAGTCACTCCAAATCCAAAATCGTAGCTGCAAAAATTACTATTGAAAAACAATATTCATGTCCACGATCGTCGAGAGTAAAAATCGAACCACCTTTGAATTGTTTTTCAAGGCCATGTTGCCTGTGTTAAGGATGTCCGAGTTTTGTCTCCGTTAATCTTTCCCATTTTCCATCCTTTCTTCGGTACAAAGGATCTCTTGATGATCCATTCGACGGGAAAAATCACGAGCCGTTTTCTATTGATTCTTTCGGTGAGTTTCTTGCATGCAATTTGAAACCCAGGACCAGCCCTTCCTTCTATCCCATGGCTTGGGTTGGGGTTGGGTATTAAAAACAATTAACCAGTTAGCTGGATTTGACCTATTTATAGCATGTTTGGAATTGTGGTAGCGGTGATAGTTTAAAATATTTTTTATTTAAAAATATATCAAAATGAATTTGTTTTATATTTTAAAAATTATTTTTGACATCAACACATCAAAAAGATCTGAAAACATAAAAAAATTCAAAATTTTTAGGAATATGATTTGTATCAAAATGAAGATTTTTTATTTTTCAAAAAATATTTTTGACATCAACATAACAAAAAAATCTAAAAATCTGAAAACATAAAACAAAAATTTAAAATTTTTAAAAATACGATTTGCATATCGTTACAAACACTTTTTTAATTTAAAGGGTTTTATAATCCAGCAAAAAAATTATTTTTTTTTATATTTTTTTAAGATGTCTTTTGGGTTTTTTTTAAAAAAAAATATTCGCTCAAGTCATCATCGACAAGTCATTGTTTTTTTAACTTTTAAAAAATACATCATGAGCTGTTCACTATTGATTCTTTGTTGGATTCTTTACATGCAATTTAAAATTCAGGACTAGCCAGCTTGTTCCAGGACTTGAGTTTGGTATTAAAAGAAGGCTAACCCGAAGCTAGCTTGGTTTAACATAATAAAAAAAACTATTGACTTTTTTATTTTTCATTTCAAAATGCAATTTGATTTTTTAAAAAAATTAATTGATCGGTTCATGTTAATTTTTTTTACTTTAAAAAAAACATCATCAGCTGCTTTCTATTGATTCTTTGGATGAATTCCTTGCATGCAATTTAAAAACCAGGACGAACCCGTTTGTTCCATGATTTGGTTTGGGTATTGAAAGAAAGTTAACCTAAGCTAGCCTCGTTTAACCCTAATTCAAATTACTACCAGTAAAAAAGATTATTGATGTTTTTTTTCAAAAAACATTTTAAATTTTTTAAAAAATCTAATTGATTAGTTTTAATACTCCAATTGTAACTTTACCTTGCATTGAGTTGATCCTAGTTGGTTTTAATAATTATGGTGAGAAGAAAGTCATGCCTTTTTGTTATTTTGATAAATATTTAAGGGCCTTTTTAATTGCTAAAAAATAATTATATTTGAAAAGCGGTAAATCCTAGTTGATTTTAATAAATATGGTGTGAAGATCTCATGTCTTTTTTCCATTCAGATTTGTTATCTTGGTAAATATTTAAAGCCCTATTTGATTGCTAGAAAATAATTCTTTTTTGAAAAGTGATTTCTATAAAAAAAATAAATTTATAAAAAATGAATTATTTTATGATATTTTGTAGTGTGATAAAAAATAAGTTGAAAAATATTTTCTAATGTTTGAGTATGTCATGCAAAATAAATTAAAAAATAACTTATTAATATTTTAATTTTATTTTTTTAATTTTATTGAAAGAACAAAGATAAAATATGACAGGTAAAAGAGTTAAAAAAATAAAAATTTTAAAAAATTATTTTATAAATTATTTCAAATAAAATAAATAGCATGTAAATGAACGAAAATCAAATATAACATATAAAAAAGTTGAAAAAAATGAATTTTTTTTAAAAAATCACAAATTATTTCAAATTAAAATTAAAATAAATTATTATAGTTTTTTTTTATATATAATTTGAATGATATGGTTATTGAAGAGTTACTTTGAATTCATTTTTGAACAGCTGAGCATATTTTTCAATAGAAAATTGATTTTTTTTATTTTTTAAAGAAAAATAAAATATTATTTTATTTATGAACAACCCTTAAGTTTTTTCAATATTCATATAATTTTAATAATTTATCAATGAACACAAATTATAAAAGTTAAGATATCAATCAAAGAAGAAAATTAGTGAAAACCCCACCAATTACGTCACATTTACTTAATGAATTAAATCATTAAGAAAATGAAAAATCTGTAGACATTTATGTTGTTTCCTTAAAAGTATAATTTCTTATGTAAAAAAACTTTTTATCTATTAGATATTTGAAGTCATTAAATGTCGACCAAATATGATTTTTTTATTTAATCTTATAATAAAAGATATTCTCATATTAACTTACATGTTAATTAAAATTAAGTTTTTGTTAATGATTTCAAAAAATATCATGCACATCCTTATAATATAGTCAGATAAATTCAATAAATTAAATAATAAAGAGAACATTTACTTAACTACGGTACTATTAGCAAAGGATAATATAAAAATGAAATAGTAAAATAAAAAAAATGCAAATACTAACGGTCAAAAACCCACAAAACCTTTCCCACTAAAAACACCCATCCATTTCTCGCACTCCCTTCCCCTCACCCTCTCCTCTCCTCCCTGATTTCTCTCGTAGGCTTCACCTTGTCGTCCAGAAATGGCAGGCATTAACTCCCCAGACCAACCCACCAACTAGCCTGACCCGAGCCCACAAGAAGACCCAAATGCTGACACCAACCACCCTTTCTCATCGGACTCCGACTCCGACTCTGATTCCGACTCCGACTACGATTACGACTACACTCAATCACCCACCAACCAAGAAGAGGGCGTTTTCACCTACACCAGACCGGGAGATGAAATCCCAGAATCGGAAAACATACCGGAGAAAAACATTGCGCAGTTCGCGGAGGTATTGGAGAGCAAAAGGATGAAGACGTTGAAAGAAGACGAATACAGAAACTATGTTTTCTACGAGGATTTCTTTGATTTTCCGAAGGATAGAGAGAACTGGAGAGAAGAGGATTTGAGGGAATTGTGGGCTGACCCGCCATGGGAATCTACGAAACCAGGGTGAGAACCAGTGTGGGCGGATGAAGAGGATTGGGATATTGTTAGGAAGATGAAGGAAGAAGGGAGAGACCTGCTGATTGCGCCTTTTTACTTGCCGTATAGAAGGCCTTATCTGGCGATTCCTGATAATCATTATGATATCTCGAATCCCAAAGCTGTCATTGAAGAGCTGGATAGGATCGAGGAATTTTTGACCCGGGTTAGCTATATTTTCGAAGATGGCAGCTTGTAAGTGCTTGTGCCTGCTTTTTTTTTTTTTTTAATTTAATTTGATTTCATGGTTTTTTATTATTATTGGTGGCTTTTTGTTACATGGGTTTTTGTTCATTTTTGATAATTTGCTTTGCGCAAATAGCTGCATTGGTGATATTGAGTGGATTTGGATGAATGATTGGTGATTTTTGCTTAATAGCTGCATTGGTGTTCTTAGAGCAATTGGTTGCTTGATTAATCCGGTTTTTTTTTATGGTTTTGTGACTCCATGCTGAGTCTGTGTTGGTTATTTTTGGTTCTAGTTGACTTATGCACTACTTTGTTATGTGTAGTTTATAGTGCTTTGGCCAATTTTAGGTTGATAAAGGTGATAAAACATGATATGTTTGCTAGTTTGCAATGGAATTACAGTCTACGAAACATTCCTTTAGTTTTGAGTTGATTTTGATGGATTCTAATTGAGTAATTCGGTTTTGTTTTTCGTTATTGGCTTTCTTTCTTTGTGTGCCTAATAGATTAGGTGTGACTAACGGGGCTGTGGATTTTATTACATTTATGATTTATGAGACTGGTGGAATATGCTTTGAATTGCTCATATGCACAGTCTGGTTTGGATGTATATTTGTTCCTTTCCATGGCTTCTATCTCCTAGTTCATCACATGATAACCTTTTCATTTACCTGTTATTTCGTGTTTTGGCTCAGCAAAGATACGAAGGCTCTGTTTGGGATGACTTGGCATTACCACACTTTAAGCTTAAGAAATCTTATACTAGGTTCTTGAAACTTCACACTTAGCCTTTTTATCAAGATTTTCTTGCCGCTTCTTTCTTTTTTTTCTGCCTTGATTCTCTAAGGGGTATTTATAAGGTTTCAAACTAGGATTTTGATGGATTCGATCATAGATTGATCATCATTCATCAATGTTTAACCCTTTGATCGAAATGAGATGGTTTTGAACAAATCTTAACAGCTGAAAACTCTGTCCTTGGTTGGTTTTGCAAAGGTAGTTTTGTAACAAATTTAAAGATGGTTTTTGCAAAACTTGGAGGCCAAGGTGAGGGTTTTTTGGCCTTTTTTATCTTAAGATAAGAACCTTTTGAGAAACTTTGAAGTGTGAACATATGAAAAATGAGTGGTTTTTTTGCATAATAGGTATCACAGTCATGACTGACTGAGTTGACTAGTTTCGAAGTCTCGTTGGAGCAATTATGACGTCATCGTTGTTGACTACCACTTGAAGTTGGTAGAGGGGGTGCACACTTTTTGTTTGGATCTAACATTGCTCGATTTGGAGGTTTGTAGTTTCATATTTATTCGTTTGAAAGTGTAACTCGATCAACCTAAAATCTGAAAATACAATGAGGGTTTATCTGAGACAAGATGTTGAGGTCATTGAAGAAAATGAGATGTAAATATTCAATGGGAGTAGCTTATCTTTGTAGAGGGGGTGTTTCTCAGTCAAATAGTGGTAGTTACAGCCTCTGAGGTGGTCGGAAACGGCACACTCATTCACCTGAAGATGCCTACTCAATCATCCAAAATTACCAAAGAATAAGATAAACAGTGGCCAAACGATGCATCGTATAGGTTAAACCCTAAAATTTAAGGTTTTAATTTGAGATTTGACAAATTTCAATTTAATCCTTGTTCTTCTAATTTCTTTTAATTGCACCCGTAATTGCCTCTCAATTTTTAATTTTTATACAATTTCACCCTTGTCAAACTCAATTGTTAGCCCCAAAGTTCAACTCCTTTTCCATTTAGGTCCTTGGTTTCTGATTTATGCAAATTAACCCTTAATTGACTATCAAACTTTCAATTGTTTTTAATTTGGCCCCTGATTTTTCTGATTTAAGTCCCCGGAGTCTCGTGTCTTTTATGGTTTGATTCTTGGTTTTGAATTTCTTTAATCAAATCCCTAATTGTCTATTAAACTTCAATATTTATACAATTAAATCTCTGATTTCACCAAGTTAGCTTTTTAAAATTGCAATTCAACCTCACACTTCATTTCCTTCAAATTAAAGTCCAAATTGAATTAAAACCAATTTCCTTGCAATTAAATCTGTAATAAATTCAATTAAAACATGAAAAATCCCTAATTGAGTTATTAAACACTCAATTTTGAAATTTTCTCCCCAAATTGAATTTTGCTTGTTAATAGGGTTTTCATTAGTCAAAATTGAACAATCAATTTTTCAACTTTTGATATTTTGATCTTCCTCAGCCAATTTTGTTTTTGCAATTTTCCGGTTGTTTTTCATGTTTTTCATGTTCTTTTCATTGATGTATATTTTTTTTATTTTTCCAATTTTATATATATATATTCTTTGTATATTTATACAGGGTTCTAAAAATGGGTAACAAAAACGGTAAGGAGGAAGATGTGTGGATGGCACCAGGCTTCATCAACCAGTTCTACAAGGAAAGTTTCTTTGTTAATTTATTTTTAGTTCACGGAGAAGGATGAAAACAAATTTGCTTATTTGGCAAGTACCTGATTATTGGAAAAGATACGTGCATGAGGTGGACCTGGAAAGAGAGATGTGGTTAAATTCATTTTATAAAGCTTGCCTGCTGAGCTTTCATACTGGTGGGAGAATGGTATCATCTCTCTCTCTCTCTTTCTCTAGTCTTTATGATAAATTTAGCTTTTGGCTAGTCGTATAGATAGATATGCAACTTCATGATACGTGCCTTTTCATCAGGTCATTAAGAGTTCTCTTATTCTTGTTTATGTGCTTCTCCTCTTCATAGAAAACATGATATTAGTCTGCAAATATAAACAATATTATTGTTGATGCCAAGATAAATTGTCTTGTGCCCGTCATCATTTTTTTGTTTCTTGATCCAGGCATTTGGCATGTTTTTTTTGAAGCCAAAGCCACAGTTGATGAAATAGTTTTATATACTTGTTTTTAGGTTAGCTGCTAGTGTTTTACTAGTTCACTTCTAATGCTTCTTTCATTCCCTTTTGTTTGGTGCTTCACATTTTTACGTTTGTTTGGACAGAGGAGGCTCCTGAATTCGTTATTCGTAACAAAGAACCAGAACCTGATCCTGAAGATCCATCTAAACTCGTATATACTGAAGATCCTGTCATCCTACACACTCGAACAGGACGAATAATCAAATGGGTTGAGGATGAGGATGAGGATGAGGAACATGGGGTTCGGTTATTTTGGCAGCCACCTCTGAAAGGTGGGGAAGATGTGATCCTGATAAAGTTCAATTCCTACTCCTTGGTTTTGATGAGTTTTATGGAGAAGAGGAGGTGATAATGTGTGCAAGCCAGTGCTTGATAAACTAGAGAAATGGACTGGAGAGAAGAAGAAAGCTAGCGAGATAAAAATACAGCTGTATGAAAAGGAGCTTGAGTTCATATAAGCTGAATTGTGTTGAGAAGAGGTAATGGAAGACTTGGATGAGGAGCTGAAGATGAGAGAAAAGGAGGAAGAGAATCTTGAAATGGATTTGCAGGAGGACAAGAATAGCTCTGTGTCAGCCCAACAGGAGGAGAAATCTTTTGCTAAAGATGAGGAGGAAGAGGAGGATGTTACACCATCAAGTTTTGGTTCTGTGACCCAAGATGAGGACCCAACAAAGAACGACGGAAAAGGGAACAGATCTGCGGGAGCTCCATTTTCTACATCTTCACTGTCATTCGCTCCCTGCAGCCTTCTTTCAACAGTAAGTTCTAGACCCAGATATTCTTTTCCTCCATAAACATTTAGAAGAGCAGCAGTAATATGCCGGGTTTTAAGAATATATGCTTCCTGATGCTTGACATATCATTAGAAGGAAATATGTTCTGTTGGCGATTATTTTTCATGCAGTTACTTGACTAAAGTTTTCCTGGGGCATCACATTATCCTCTAATTATCAAAATCATAATTTTCTCACCATCCTTCGTAAAACAGTCATAAATGGATTGCTGATCCTGAACACTCCATTTGTTTGTTTGGCCGGATTACATTGACCAGGGTTATTTTTGTATCCCCCGTCTTCTGCTGTGTTATTTTTTGCCTACACTTTTCCACTAGCTTGATGTGATTTTGTTATTTGGCTGGTTTGCAGGTTCCCTCTAGGCTACAGCAATCATTTTTAGCATGGAAGAACAGATTGCCACAAAAGGCAGCTCCTTCCCTTTGTGTGGTGAGCTCAAACGACCCCTCTGGAATGTTTAATTTAGTCAGTTTGCCCCCAGTACTTGGCCAAAAGGGAAGGTTGAGAATTGAAAGTCGGTAAAATTCCATCCCGTAATTCTGCTTCTGCGAACCCCAGAGAAAGTCTAAAAAAGCCAAGAAAACAGAGTCGTCCTTGGCTGCATGCAGCACCAGAGAGAGATTCAGACAGCATATTGTCATTGCACACGCAATTGTGTTATTTAGAATCATATATTAATACAATCAATTACGAGCCTCTTCCTCTCATAAATTAGATAAGAATTCGATGATACTCCAAGAGAGCCAGTTTTGTAGAGGCCACATTTCATTTTTGGCAAAACGTCTGTACATACTCTGTATTTTGCTTTACTAGGTGATAGAAAAACATCTCGAGTAAGCAAACTGGGTGGTCTTTCTTTCCCTTTCGTCTCTGATTATGAGGATCCAGGAAGGGGCACTGGTGGCGACGTTAACGGTGATTTCATGGTTCTTTTTTGTTGGTGGCGAGGACCACCAGTGGAGATAATTCTCACCCCGCTTATCCACAACAAAATTTCGAAAGGTAAACTGAAATCAATGATGATTGCCGGTTGAGACAGACGGAATATGAAGACTTCTGAGTTCTGTCGGCGAGATAATGGGAAGGCACTGCAGAGGGTGCTTCTATCCTCGAAGGGCTTTTCGGAATCTTTGGGCTTGGAGTTGGTTTATTGGTATCTTGGGCTTGTTCATTGCTAGTTTCACAGCGGCGCCTTTCATAACCGCAGCTAATCTGTCCTTGGTTGCAATTGCTTCCGTTCTTCATTTTGTGGTCCATGCATACGTAGTAGAATTCTTAGAGTTCAGAAACTCGACTAAATAAAGTGTTTGACTCCATAAAGGGCTCGAATCGCTCGATTCAATGGACTGTCACGTCAATTTGCGAGTCAAAATCAATTTAAATCATGCTCTAAATAAGTTTTGAACGTGAGTTTTCCATGCAGAACTTAATAACCATGCTTCCATCTTTTTGTAGTTCAAGAATTGCCCAGAGAAAAATTGGGTGTCAGCAAGTAGGTTTCCCCCCTCTTGTGATAATTGATGGTGAGGAAGTACCAATGAAGGTTATGTTTCTCTAATCTCTTTACCCTTTCTAGCTACTGAAGCTTATCCGCTGAACCATAGTAGAAACCTTAATCATAAGACATCCTTGGCATTTTAGATACGAAGAACACCTTCATATAGTTAATCTCTGCTTACATAGATTAAATAACAGCATTATCTGGGAAGAAACGAAAAGGATTTTGCTTGTGAGGTACTTATCTTTGGGAGCATAATTCACCTTTTACATGCCCTACCAAATTGGCAGGGTGTTCACTACAAGCGACACTTCATGGGGGGGCCAAAGCCTAATAATTCAATGCATCTGAGCAAGGCGGCAATGCTATTGAATGCAAATTACTGTGATTGTGACACAAATTTGTTTTTATTTTATTATTAGAGTTTGTTTTGTGTTTTAAAAATATTTTTAAAAAAATTAATTGTTTTTGTATTTTAAATTAATATTTTTTTAGTAGTTTAGATTATTTTGATAGGCTAGTATCAAAAATAATTTTTAAAAAATAAAAAATATATATCTTTTTAATATATTTAAAAAAAAAAATTTAAAAACCGGTAAATATAACTGGCTAATATTGATTATTCGTTAAATGCCATGGTGTCGCATTCTTACAGGCAGATGGGTGTTGACTAGTTGAAGTGGCAACATCCAGAACATACCTAACAAGGCCATTTTCTATAAACAAGATTGGACCGATTTGCCTGGTGGAATGATCAACTTAGGTGTATTAGCAGTACTTTAGATGGTTTTTCCATTTCCTTTTTCAATCTCTAATAAAATTAAATGATCTTGCCTGGTGGAATGAACATACCTGTAATCCCGGTATGATGACTGGGCTTATTTAAGTTTAGTTTTTTTTGGAATTTTTTTATTATAAATTAAATTTTTTCTAAATTTATCATTTAATATTCTGTTATTAATCTCTTAACTTTATTGTTTATTTCACCTTTTTATTAAGTTATCTTGAACTTAAATCCCAAATAACCAGTTAGTCGAGTTACTCGGTTTGACTTAGATTTTTTTTTCTTGATATATTTTTTATGATTTTTTTTTAATTTTATCATTTGACATTAAATTATTCTTCGTTGAGCTTTGTGATTTTTTTGTTTTTTTATTGAGTTATCTCAGGTGCAGGTTAGTCGAGTTAACCTTGGTTAAATCAAGTTTTTCTTTTCAATGTTTTTTTTTATTTAAATTTGTTTTTTTTGTTAGGTCCTTCTTTTTTAAGTCTAATTTTTTTTTATCCCGATCTCATCTTACGAGTGTCGAGTTAACTCATATTGACTTGAGTATTTTTCCCTCGACTTTTTTTTACGACATTGATTTTTTTTAATTTCATTATTTGGAATTAAATTATTGGCCCTTAAGATTTGTGATTTTTTCGCTTCTTTTCTTTTTTCTATTGGGTTATCTTAGGTACAAGTTAGTCAAGTAAATACGGGTTAGCTCATATTTTCTTTTTCAATGTTTTTTTTTATTTAAATTAGGTTATTTTTTTGCTAGGTGTTTCTTCTGTAAGTCTAATTTTTTTATCCCGATCTTATATTACTAGTGTCGGGTTAGTCGAGTTAACCCATGTTGACTCAAGTTTTTTTCCCTCGACTTTTTTTGTGACGTTGGTCTTTTTCTCTTCAATTTTATCATTTGAGATTAAATTATTGGCCCTTAAGTTTTGTTATTTTTTCGCTTTTCTTCCTGTTAGTTTATCCCGAGAGCTGGTTAGTAAAATTAACCCAGATTAGATTGTTTTTTAGTTTTATTTTATTGAAGAATGGTCTTTTTTACTGGGTTCTTCTTTTAAAATTCTATTTTTTTATCCCTATCTCATATCGCGGATCGTGAGTTAGTCAAGTTAGACCGGGTTGACTATGGTTTTCTTCTTTAATATTATATTTTTGGAATATTTTTTTTGTTTTATCATTTGACATTAAGTTATTAGACCTTGAGGTTTGCAATTTCTTTTAATTTTTTTTATAAGTTATTTTTATTTTATATCTCGACTTGCGTGTTAGTAAAGTTAACTCAGGTTTGCTTAAATTGTTGTTACCTAAACATTTTTTTATGTGAGGAAAAATTTGACTCAGCTTATGGTGTAGCGCAAACCACTTATCTAGTAATTTCCTAAAAATCATTATCTAAAAATAAGGCCAAGATGCTTTTAAGTTTAAGTTGATCATAACTTCAAAAACTTTAAATCTATTTTTATTGTTTAGACCTACTTTTAATCTCAAATTGTGGCAAAAGCTTGAGTTTAAGAGAAGTTACAATTTATAACTTTTTTTAACCTATTTTTTTATATACAAATAAAGCTGTATAAAAGCTACCACAAAAAAAAATGTTTTTGAACCCACTTAAATAAAAAGATGGTGAGAAAACAACTTATACCTTAATTTCATGCTTGACATAAAACATAATTCGAAACTTTATGCATGTAGTTGTGTTGTCAAGCATTAGTTTGTTGATCGGTAATTTTCCCAGGTTTTCTAGGTTGCAACTCAGTTCAATTCAGCAGTAAAGTTAGCCATTTCACCTAACTTACATATATGGTATCACATGTTGACAATCTGCAAGAAGAAGAATTAAAGCAAGTAAGTTTGATGGTTTGCTCAATCGCATGGAGTCAAGTTTAATAGGATGGAAATTAAATTTGTCCACAGAAGTCTTTCTTTTCCATAGATGGAGGTGCAAGGCAAGGACTTGTTTGCATCAAGTGTTGAACTTAGCTGCATATTAGAAAAATCATGCGTAAATGCACGCTAGTAAACGTGCCTTCCATCTCTTCCATTGATTTCTTAAGAATTACTTCTGCTTAAAAGGTGTTGCGAACTCCATAATTTTATTTTATTTTCCTTTTTCTCACGAGGGAAAGTCTTATTTCTTGGTTATAGAATACTCAATCCGTTCCCTGCCCCTTTCACCCTTTTTTATTTATTAATCTTCATGTTAATTAGCTTTCTCTGCGCAACTTTCGATTAATGATCAAACTCACCCCTCAGAAAGAAAAATAATAGTTTCCAAATGAATATTTCGATAGGATACACAACAGAAATCCAGCAGCCATACAACTATATTAGAAAGTCAAGGCTACGCGAGGATAAAGGGCTTTGCCGATGCCGTGGAGCACTGATTGTAGCCACTTGGGCGAGCTATCCATGGCTGAAATACGACAACATGAACATAGAACACAAAAAGCAGTCCGACATGGACTCCACTACGAGGAGGGACACTGACCTGACCATTTCCTCACATGTTTTTGTCTTGTGCGAGTCTCTCTAGGCCTACCTTCACCAGTCTTGAGGAATCCAGATTGATCCTGCCAAATTAGTGGCAATATTGCCTCCCCTGGATAATATTAACACAAGAGTAAAGTATTTTCGTCGAGAATCACAGGAGAAGCATCTATCTTGGCTTAATCAAGCATGATTTGAAGATCATTATTGATCGTAGACTTCCTAGGCATTTGTTAATTGCTCATCAGTTGGCTTCATGTCCATATCATTCCAATTGGGGTGCGATGCAAGACAACGACTCGCAATTATACATCTGATGGAAAATTACAGGAGGATAAGATGACCATAACTGACTTGCCCACCCAAGACTATACACAAATTCTAGCCTGAATGACAAACTTTCTGTGTCTCGTGGATCAATTAAGTGAACCAATCCTGTTCTGGAGTGGCCGCTAGAGTCACCCACCAATACACGTTTCAAATCCCTTAGACTTTAATGGTGCTCTAGAGAACAAGCAGGAAGAAAATATAATTAAGATATGCTTTAATTAAGATAAAAAGTTACAGATGGAGAAAGACCAAACCTTTTCTTCCCGGGAAACCCTTGGAATCTCAGCAACGTAGAGATTTTTCCGATGGGACCCGAAAAGAAAAGTCACCGGATTGATGACAGCCAATGTAAATATATATCGGCTGGATGAGTATCAGTCAAAACATTCTACTCTTTTATGATGAGCCTCGATCAAATTCAATACAACCTGATGGTCAAGGTCAGAATGGTGGTAATTGCCTGTTACTCTTTATTATTATTATTATTATTATTATTATTATTATTATTATTATTAATGTGGGTGTCCGGATCAGCTTACACATACCTTGACTAATTTCATGGGTCATAAAGTTAACAATCATATAAGCTTTCATGACCCTAAGGTTTGTGAAACTCAAACTAGTGACCTTTAAAAAACAAATTTACGACCTAACCAGTTGAGTTACACCTCTACTTTTTATTTTTTTAATTAAGTATGTTGTTGTAATCACCGTTTGTACATTTAAGTATATTTTAAAGATGCATTTAGTAAAAAAAAAAACAAAAAAATAATAGATTAGTATCTTTAATGTTTTTTTTTTATGATTTTAATGTTAAAAATAAAAAATCTAAAAAAAATCACAATACCTGACACAATTCGTCAGAGTCCATTTCATTAATTAATAAAATTATCTCATTTTTCAAACAATAAGAAATGATGTCTATTCAATTCAATGAAGAGCCAACCTCTGATAGATAGCAAAAGTAGTTTTTTTCAGCTAGGCGTCGATTGAAGGCATCGAACCATGTAAAATTGGTTGCAATTTGCAGCGTTCATAGCTATCCTATCTTTTACATTATCCTTATCTTATTTCAACTTCTTTCCTTGTTTTACCTAAAAGTCATACGTGTACCTTGTCGAGACTTCTTACTCTTTGAAAATATCAAACTTTTCCTCAAAGACACAAAATAAATAAATAAATAAATTCAAACCCATAAAAGTAATGCTATAATCTCACCAAATAGTTTCTCCAAAGTTAATCACTTCTTAAGAAATACCATACATTGAAAGAGGTTGAAATTTTGAAAATTAGAATCTCATAAATCATGATTTTTTAGAGAAGTGACGAGAATAATCTTCCAACTAAAAATAATTATTTTTAAATTTTATAATTTATATTAAATTCAATAATTTAGATGCTACCATAAAGAAAAATATTGATCATAACAAAATTTTATTATTGTTAACATTCATTGTATTAAAATTATATTTATTAATTTTAAAATTTCTCGTGATTTAGATTAAACATAAACAATAAAACATTAGAAAAAATAATATAGCTAATCATCATCAAATAATCATTAATTTGGTTAAGAAACTTGACATTATCACCAAACAAATACATTGAGTCAATTTTATTTTATTTTTTCTCCTTTTTTCTAGCTAAATGTGTGTGATAATGTCATATATAGTGTTTTTGTGAAAATATTTTTAAATTTAAAAATATATTAAAATAATATTTTTTAAATTTTTTTAATACCAATACAGTAAAAATATCAAAAGTTACCTAAAAACACTAATTAATATTTTTTTCGAATTAAAAAACAGGTTGATTCGTTGTAAATCCCTTTCGACAAGACAAGTCATTAACAGGAATCCCAATTGATTTCAATGCAATTAACGAGGCCTTGAATTGATGCAATGACAAAATGACAGGGGAGCATGTTACAATACACGCGCACCGGTGATTCCTGTAGTCCAGGCCCATCTCGTGGTCGCCGGACCAATCATATTGCCATTTAGTGATTGACACGTGTTTGGCGGCGAAACAGATTCCTTACTTCGCAGTATTTCCTTCCTAGTAGATCTACATTTTTTAAAAATATCTTTTCGTAAAATATTAAAAAAATGTATTTATTGAATATAAATTTTCTAATATGAAGAATTATAGATCTTGTTTAACTTTTATTAAAAGAAATAGACAAAAATAAAGGATTGAATCAAAATAAATTTAGAATATCACAATTTATTTTTTCGCTTTGGGCACTTCGAGGAAGCGCATAACCGAACAACAACCCAACTTCTTATTTACCACTAATAATATTAATATATGCACCTGCGAAACATGTGACCATAATATTCAACACAACAGCCGCCTTTTTGAGCAATAATACTCTATGTGACGTCTCACCGTTTCGCACATCGTCACACAAAACCACAATACCCAAGTAACCAACAGCTTATGCTCAACCCCCACGCGCACTTTAGCACCTAGCGGTAAGAACTTCAAAAGAAAAACGAATCCCACATACGCGACACACGTCCTTAACCACCGGCCACTACAGGTCATTAAGGGTCCTCTCTGACCGTTGACCAGTAAATTTAAAACGAAGTAACTTCTCCCTGCAACCGGTTATAGTCAGTAATTCAAAATAAAAATCGCGCTGCTTTCCTACCTTCCTCTCCATATAAGAAGGCAGCCGCTGGCTGAACTTTTTGGTTCATAACTTCCATGTCTGCTTAAATTGTTTCTCAATTGGCAATCGGTTTTCCTCTTATTCACGGTTGTACCCCGCAGGTTATGTTACAAAACAGTCACCGGGAACCTGAGAGCCAACGCTCCTCTTCAGCTCTCGGTTTCCCTCGCCTCCGTTTCTTTCGTTACCGTCGCTTGAGGTAGCCGGTGACCGAGAGTAACCGGAGAGAAAGGGATTCGATTTATTATTTTGTGCTATATTTTTTGACTGTTGTCTACAGTTATGCCTACAACACCAACGAAGGGTAACCGGAGGGGAGGACAGGATCCGGAGAGAAACAGGAAAAACAGGTTGACAGCGAAAGCGTCGTCGTTTCACGGGAAGATACCGGCGGAGATACCGGAGGCCAGGATTCGACGGCCGAAGACACTCCCAGACTTGCTCGCCGGAAGGAATCTTACGGCAACAGCACCGGAGGTGAGGCCGAAGCTAACGAAGGTATTAGTAAACGTTACGGTTCAAGGCAGCGTTGGTGCAGTGCAAGTTTTGATGTCTCCTGAGTCCACCGTCGGCGAACTCATCTCCGCCGCTATCCAGCAGTACAAGAAGGAAGGCCGCCGCCCGATTATCGCAAACGACTCCAGATTCAACCTCCATTACTCGCAGTTTAGCTTAGAAAGTAATGATCCCCTAGTTAATCACGCCTTAATTTTTGTTAATTTCGAGATGTGGACACGTGTACAGTGGGGATTGATGGATCTTTTTTTTGGCAGGTTTGGATAGGGAGGAGAAAGTGATGGCTTTGGGCTCAAGAAACTTTTTCCTGTGCCAAAAAAAATCGGGGATGGACGGGGCGAGTTGTAGCAGCGGCAGTGGAGGATTGACAACGACGTCGTCTCCGTCGTGTTCAAAAGAAGTGGAAAAGGAGGTTGCTAAGAGTAACGGCGTTGGGATTCGTCCTTGGCTAAAATTCATGGATTTCTTGCTGTGAATAATTAACTGGCCGATGATGCTGCCGGTTAATTAACAGTAATGAAGACTATTATTAATCCCCTTTCAATGCAATTTGTGCATGTAAAAATAGGTGTTAAGGCCAGTAGTTGTGTTTGATGGGTAAAAATTAGAGTAAGAGATTCTTGCATGGATCGAGTAGAAATGTACGAGTGGTAGACTCTTTTACCTTTCCTGCATATGTCTTGTTCGTTTTGAATTAATGGAATCTGTACACTACTTTAGTATTCCTTGTGTTAACGGTAGGGGTGAGGAAAAACACACACAAAATTTATTAAACTTAGAAAGCTAGTTTTTTTAAAAAATAATTGAAAAAACTGTATTGTGGAAAAAAAATAATTAAAATTTTTTAAAAATTAATTAACTTGGTTTGATTTTATAAGTTTGAATATGAAAAATTAAACCGAATTCAAAATGAAAAAAAAAAAGAACCGAACTAAAAAAAATTGGTTTTTATATTAAATAATCGAAACAAAACTGATTAGATTGAACTGATTTTGATTTTAAAATAAAATCAATTTAATTATTTTTTTTATATAAAAATCAAATCCAACCTAATTAACTGTTTTGGTACTTGGAGCTTCACTGTATGTTTAATATTCTGTAACGATGGTTTCACAATAATTGCTAATGCGTTCTTTTAGTTCAAGAGTGAAAAATTTGAAAACAAATTATTATTTTTTCTTTAAAATGATTTTATCCTTTTGTTTTCAATGGTTTTGAAATCTTAATATAAATAATAAATTAAAAAAAATATCACCTTCATATATTTTTAAATAAAAAATATTTTAAAAATTAATCATTACATACTCTAAATTAATATTTGACAGTGTAGTTAAAAATATATTTTTAATACGGTGCTTGTCTTTAAAAAATTAAATTAGTATTTTTTTTATTTTAATATTATATTATCAAAATTATTGAAAAATATTCAAATAAACATGATTATGAAAATGCCAAACTGGAGAAGTCTCGTCTTTGGTTCTAAATTGTAAATCCATAGATAAATAAATAAATAAAAAAGAGCTGAATTTTTATTTATTTATGCTTATGATGAGAGAAAACCTAAGAAATCAGCGTGTTAGTCCTGCAAGGATTGGTAACGTAAGCTATTTATGAAATTGGGATTAATATTTGTACTGCCTTAACAACAAGCACGTATTTCTCATTCAAAATGTGAGATATACGTGTGATGGAAATACACAACACCGATATTTCAAATGTCACGTTGATAGATAATGAGATGAGAAATGTCAAGCAGTTTGAAACGCAGCCTTCGAGTGCACAAACGAGTGTACCGTTTGGCATTGTGTTTGTAACTGCGTTTCATCAAATTTTAAATTTTTTTTTTTTGTTAAAATTGAGTGCGGTTTATACATCGTTTTGATGTGCTGATGTCAAAAATAATTTTTAAAAAATAAAAAAACATTATTGGCATGTATTTCTGCACAAAAAGCTATTTGAAAACCACCCGCAACCACACTGTCAAACATGCTCGAGCAGATATGCATAGAGGGTTAAAATTTTCAATTATTCATTTTAATCCTTTAATTTTATATATCTTTTCAGATGTTTACCTTCATTTCTTAGAAGCTCTTTAGGGTTTGCCCTCCTACCTTTCAATCCTAGCAATAATTATCAAATTCGGACTGTTGACAAGTTATTGACCTGAAAATTGAGCAACTTAAAGTCCTAATTAGGTTTGAAGTAAGTAAAATACAGGCTTGCAGTTAGCCCTGTAAAACATGGACGACCGGGTCAGCCCTCAAATCACATAGGCCTTGCTCTTTGTGTAAAGGGAATCAATCTAAGGTTTTTCTATCATTCAATTCAATTTTCTTATATATTAATTACAAGCCCATATCGAAATATATAAACACTGAAAGAATTTCAATGTGGGATCGGAGATTCCAATATCTTTTATCCGTATAAATTTGCTTGGGAGCATTCCAATATCTTTTGTAGACGGCCAGTATGCAATAAAAGACTACGACAATAGAAAAAGATCAGATTTGCACAAACGTTCATTTATTTACAGCCATGAGTGAAAGAGGAATATATAAATACCAGTATTCTGACGAGTCCATAATTGAAAACTCCAACCTCCAACAGGCTTGTCCCACAAATTGACAAGGGAAGCTGCCTAGACATGGACTGGCATTAGCTTGGGGCTAACAGGGCCTTGTAAATGGCTTTCTTCATCAAGTAAATCAATGGAATCTTGTACTTTTTGCTGTAATATCAAGTTTTCACTTTTTCAGTCCAATCGAGCAGATCAAAGTCATGAAATTAATTAATGTGTTGAAATATCTACCCAGAAAAAAATATTTTACGTGTGGTCAATGCAGAAATGGTCGGTTATCCTTACAGATTGAGATAATGCTGCAATCTCTCTTTTTTATTGTTCTTTATATAGTACAATATTAGTCTTCTTTAATTTCTTTATTTAATTCGGCGTGAAGTTGTTGTACAGCAGGAGATAAGAAAAAGAAATAAATTATGTGGGCGTGTCTGTATGTGCTGTTAGCTTGTGTATGGAGGAAATAGAATTGAAAAAAAAAAAAGAGTATCTCCAGTCAATCCACAAATCATATAATGAACTTGAATTAATTATTTTTTATTAAAATAAAATTGTTTATTTTTTAAATTCTTATGAAGTTAACTTAACTATGTTAGGATTAATACTGGGATTTTATCGAATTAATATTTTTTTTAATTTAATTTGAAAACCAAAACTATTTTAATAATCAAACACCATCTTCATTTCTCTCTCCATTGCAAGAAACCAGTTGATTAAGCATGATAACTACAGTTAAGCCATCGATATAACAATACAAAAACGATTAATATTTTATATTTTAGTGTGCTAATAATCGATTTAAAGATTACAATATAAAATTTAATTTAGAAGTCATCATTGTTGTTGGAACATAGCAAAAGAAAATATCTGATTGAGTGGAGCCTAAAGGGATAGCTGAGGTTGCTTGATGATTAAGGAGGCGATAAATAAAGTTTCGTTGAATAATTTCTCAAGTTTTTTTCCATAAAAATGTTGTTCGGACATAGCCTATTGCCCACAGATTGTTGTGTGCGGGGATTTGAGGATATTTGAGCTGTTATTATTAGTTTTTGAAAAATATTATATTTGACTATTTTAGGGTAGCTTTAATTGTTAATGGTTGTGAAAGGTTACTAGTTTGTTTCTCTCGTAAAACTGGAAGTAATTCTTGATTGGAAACTCGAGTATCTCATGCAATAAAGTTAAACAAAACAAAACTCTTATAAACTGCTTTAATTTGTTTGTGTTGAGGATGCATCAGTGCTGTTTTGTTCGCAGAGGTTGGATCGAAATATTAGGACTGGGTTTGGGGCTGAAATCACTCTCTTCTTGGGAAGTCAGAGACAGTTAATCCCTTCTACAGGGAACATATTTTCGATGTTAAAAAACCTTGCCTTGTGCTGCTTTCTAATGAACTAACTGGGTGTGCAGGATCTCTGGATCAACAAAAGGATCGTAGGGCCTTAAACGCATAAGAACAAATCCCAGAGTTCATAAAGACTGGAAATCTTAAGAGGCAGCACTCTGTCTGCACTGACATAATGCAAAACTGGAAATTTGAGGAAACGTGTTGGACTCCGGTTCATGATCAAAGGCAAAACCCACCTTGTGGCCTATCTTTCAACGTTAAAATCAACAAAATTCAATAAATCTTGTTCCAAAAACCTTCCCTTCCACTTTTCTAAGCAATGCCGTTGATATTTCTCTTGATCCTTTAAATCAACCAGATGGTTTGTGCCTTTGCCTCTTTGACTACATTTGCTGTTTATTACATTACTGCTGCCAACTCGAGTTGTTATTGATTCATACCCGTGATTACTTTTTCCTGGGCACTTTGTTAAACAATTAGTGAGCATCCTCTCATTACTTAATGACACTCCTGTCATTTTCTAGTGCTTATTTCTTTTTCTTAGCATCAGTTGCCTATCCTCAAGTTTTTTAAGTTTCTAGGCTTGCAAAATGATCCAGTTCACAACAAAACATTGTATATAGCAAAAAGCAGAACATGACTTGACTAGAAATTCAAGCAGACTCAAAAACACATGTTCCCAGTCAAATCATTGTTGTCATCCACAATTTGTACCCAGTCAACAAATCCCGGAGTGAATCAAAGGAAACCATTGTTGAATACAACAATGGTGCATCCGAACAAATTAGATTTATTGGAACAATTAAAATTGCTTACTGCAGCGTAAATGCTTGCATCCTCAATATGGAACTTCAAAATGGCTAGACTAAGAAACTCATTCTGATGGCCTTTGCCCCAAAACTGGAATGTCCTCGTAACGTTTCTGCAGTAAAATGAAACATGTCAATGGGGTTCAAGGAACAAACCCAACAGATAATGAAAATAACGTTTACGACAAACTTAAATTGAGCAGTAACATTTGAGTTTGGCTCTTCAAGGGGTTCAAATGGAGAGAAACCAATTCATTAACTAAGAGCATTTACAGAATGTACTCTGAGATTCTGAGACTGAAGCAGAAGCAACAACTGATACTACTTAACTGAAGATGGCGTGGCAGTACAGCCAAAAATCTTATTAGTATAACGAGGAGAATTGTTTTGGATGAAACAAAGGGTCAATATTATAACCACATAATCATAGATTTCAAAGGAAAAAATCAACCATGATTGCCTTAAAAGCTGGCTCTTGTCATCACTCCAAAAATCTCTTGCATCAAGACTTATCAGAGGCATTGTTCCAAAACGTTTCCAACTAATCCACAAGGAAATGAATGTGACACAGTTATAACAGTTAGATTGATTAGACTAAGATCACAAACACCCCATCTTAACTATTGACTGCAAGAGACACTACCTTGGCTAGAAAAGAAAGAAACACGAAATTCTATATATATGTAGATATCTATTGATTGACTTTGCATTTGATATTATTATATAAAAGCATAGATAGGAGCAGTTTATGCTGTTCACTAGAATGGTAAAGAAATAACTGCATTTGTGTATGTGCGCAAACTAAACAAATATACAAGCACATCATAGCAGATATAATACCCCAACATTGTTGTGCTCCCATAGTTTACGAACTCCATAATCCACAGCCTGCACGTATCCACAATATTAACCAGGATAAAAAAACACATTCAACTAAAAACAAT